>WBZP01007069.1_pt1 | contig 10916 bp, 9 predicted proteins | sample 5204301 | NCBI WGS metagenome assembly WBZP01 (sample SAMN12412401, study PRJNA552823) | activated sludge metagenome | isolation source: activated sludge from nitrification reactor of wastewater treatment plant... | place: USA: Pennsylvania | collected 2017
GCGAGTTACTCCGCCTCAGCACCAAGGTGGCGAGTCGGGTGCGCGCGGCCGCCATGGCAGGTCGCACAGTGAGCATTCGGGTCCGGTTCGCAGACTTCACCACTATCACTCGCTCGCGCACCCTGCCCGAAGCAACCGATGTGACAAGCGAGATCTTCGCTGTAGCCGCATCGATCTTTCAGGGACTGGGTTTGCAGCGAGCACGGATCAGGCTGGTGGGTGTGCGAGTCGAAGGTTTGATTCCGCGAGAGCGGGTGCAACGGCAGTTAGTTCTCGGGGAGCGAGAGCGGGGTTGGTCAGAAGCTGATCGTGCGGTGGATCGAGCGGTTGGGCGATTCGGACGAGACGCCGTACGCCCGGCAACATTGCTGAACCGAACCGCGAACCGGTGAGCAGTTACCGTGGCAGCGCTACCGTGGCAAGGAGCACAGGCTTAGACTGTGACAAATCCGGACCAGCCAATGGAGGGGTCGTGCCGCTCTCAGAAGAAGAGATGCGTCTGCTTCAGCAGATGGAGCGCGCCCTCGCGGCCGAAGATCCCAAGTTCGCCTCGGCATTGCGCAGCCCCCTCGGCCCTGGGTCGCGAGCCAAGTTCACTACCGCCATTGTCGGGTTCTTGGCAGGCCTGGCGGCCTTGATTGCTGGCGCAGTGATGCAGCAAACCTGGCTAGGTGTCTTGGGGTTCGTGGTGATGGCAGGTGCCGCCACCGTTGCGCTCACCATGTTTGGTGCGCGTGTGGTTGAGCGGAGCCAGCACGTGGCCGCAACCCACGACGAATCAGAACCCCACCCATTCGAGCACCGTTGGGGTGACGACGACTAACGCTGCGGAGCGCCCTTCGGGCGTCATTTCGCACGTACCTACCGGCGCCACAGGCGCTCTATCTACGACGCCAAAGGCGCTCTACCTACGGCGCCAAAGGCGCTCTACCTACGGCGCCAGAGGCGCAGTGACCTCGGCCACCATTTCGCATTGTCGGCGCGCAGCGATTCCTCCCAGCGCGCGAAATCAGCGAGCACCTGGGCGCGGGTTTGCTCGCTCAACTCCCTCGGGCGGTCGTAGCGCTCGCGCTCGATGAAGGTTGTGACTCCAGTGAGCGCTTCTTTGGTCTGGTGATCGGTGATCGCTCCAGCCACGATGAGTTCGCGGTTCACGGCACGAGGCGAGCGACCCTTAGTCCAGCGAAGGCCGGCATCGATTGATGAATCGTGGAGTTCGTCCCACAAGCCTTGGGCTAACCGAGTGCCGTGGTGATGTGAAAGGCGGTGCCGTCGCCGCGCGGCCCGGACAAGGCGCGGAGCCCACAGGAGTCCGGCTAGTCCCAACGCACCCGCCAGCCACCACAGGCCCGTTGAGGTGCCCGATGTCTGAGTCTGAGTGCCCTGGTCGACCGGCGCAGGTGGCGCAACCGTCGGTTTGGGCGAGGGGCGCACCGAGACTCGTGGAGTCGGCACGGAGGTGGGGCGCAGGTTGCCTTGGGTGTAACTGGGCACCGCGCCTGACCGCGATCCTGGAGTTGGCTCGAAACGCACCCAGCCAACCCCACCGAAGAACAACTCCGGCCACGCGTGCAGGTCGTGGCTGCTGTAAACCCAGGTGTCGTCACGTTGGGCGGGGCGTAAGAATCCGACGACGACCCGAGCGGGTATCCCGACTTCGCGAGCCAGCACCGCCATCGACGTGGCGAACTGTTCGCAATAGCCGACCTTATTGATGGTGATGAAATTCGCGAGTGCCCCGATTCCCGTGCCAGGTGCTGTCGCAGTGCTGTAGGTGAATCCACCTCCCTCGCGGAACCATCGCTGCAACTTCACGGCTCGTTCGAAGTCATTGCGTGCCCCACGAGTGACCCGTAGCGCCGTCGTACGAAACACCGGCGGCATTGCGTCGGGCACTCGAGTCATGCGCTGCGCCATGGGGCCAGTCAAGAACGGTGAGGCGACCAGTTGCTGTTTGGTTGGGCTCAACGTAAGTGCACTGAGTTGATAGTCATAGCCAGCTGCGGTTCGCCCGTCTGCGGAGGTGACATCCAAGGTGCTTGGGTCGACGCGCCATTGTCCGGGGATCTGGCTCAAGGAGGAGGTGGCATAGGGGAGCGGGAGCCAGGTGGTTTCAAACTGCTTGCTCAACTGCAGGCTCCACGACCGGGGCGAGCTACTTACCCGGTCGGTGAGTCCCTCGGGACTCGGGAATTCGTTGGAGATGGAGTTGTCGATACTCAGTTCGCGATCGGAGGGCTGCCATGACACTCCGGTGAACTCATCAAGCACGCTCAGTCGCAGGTACGTCGGATCGGCATCGGTCTGAGCGAACACCAAGTCCAGGTCCGCGCCTTGGGTGAGATCGCGTTTGAGGTTGAGGACCGGGTTAATCAAGCGGTTTCCGGCCGAGGCGGTCCCACCGTCCCCACCGGCACCGGAGCGTGCGTGTTGAGGGACCAAGGTGGGCAGTGCCAGTGCCGCGAGCCCGGCGAGGACGACCAGACGCGTGGGTGCGAGCACAGCGCGTATCGGATGGGGATCGGACCCTTCGCCCCTTTGGCGCTCGGCTAACGCCACAAGGGCCAACCAAAGCGCACCACTGCCCACGACATAGAGCGGATTAAGCGAGTGGATATAGATCGCTGCCGCAATACTCACGATGAGGAGCAACACGAACCCCAGCGCTGCGGGCTGCCTAGTCGAGTTCGCTACGACGTCTCCGGCAACCAGCAGCGTCAGTGCTAGGCACAACAGCAGCGCAGTGAACTCGGGATAAATGTCAGGCACGGGGGTGGGCTGACTGCGCGCCACTCGGGCCCCGTCGACCAAGGTGCGCCACAGGAGCTCTCCACGCGTGAGCGTCGGCACCCAGGCGTCAGTGACGAAGTGGCCCACCAGCACCACAAGCGCGAGGACTTGCGCTGCTAAAGCCAGCCAGCGGTGCCGTGCCCGACCAAACCAACCGATCAGCGCAATCACTAGAGCGCCCGCGGCAACTTGGAGTGAGAATTCAGCGCCCTGATCGGTGAACCCATTCCACGCCTGCAAAGCCAGCCACACGCACACTGCGGTGAGCAGGGTTCGCAACAGTTCAATGCCTGGCCACTTCATTGGGCCACCTTCTGCCAGGCGGTACGAAGCCCTGATGACCAGGAACCTTGTGGCTCCCACGTCGCTGTGTGCCAGCCCCTGGTGCTCAGCCAGTGGGGATCAGGTTCGCTGCCCACGGCGATGGCAAGTCGTCGTACGCGTTCAGTGTCTGTGTACGTCGCCCAACCTGGATGTGTGGGAGCAGTGGGCCCGACAATGGCGAATACCAGGCTCTCGGGCATGACGTGGACCGGCGGTGTCCATCGGGGGTCAGAGTTGGGCGCAATCTCGGCAAGTCGAGCCAAAATTGGCCACACATCTTGCCCGAGCGCAGACGCTGCCACTTCTGTATGACCCTCTGCTGTTGCCAGTTGCACGTGGAATCGCTGGTTCACCAGCGCCACAGTGATCGAAGCCACCGCACTGACCGCAGCCTCGAAGTCTCTGGCCGCGGTTGGCCCCTGGAAGCATTCGGCACGGTTATCCCACACGATGGTGGCTGAGCTTTGAGCCGGCAATTCTTCCCGGCGAACCATGAGATCCCCGACTCGTGCGGTCGTGGGCCAATGCACCCGGCGCAGGTCATCTCCGCGGCGGTACTCCCGAATCGAGGCGTCGCTCACGTCGCCGGAGGCAAACACTCTGGCGGTCTCGCCGCCAGCGCCAAACCGGCCGCCCCAGAGGTCGAGACCCGGCAAGGAAATCACGCGAGGTGTGGCGATGAAGAATGTGGTGCCAGGCAGTTCATCCATCGACTCCACCATGCCCAGTGGGTCGCTCACCCGCAGCCTGAGCGGACCTAACTCGAACTTGCCTCGTTGCTGGGCAGTGATCGGATAGGTCAGGGTGCGCGTTTCTCCTTCGATCAACGGTGTCAGATCCAAATGCGGCCGTTCACCCAGGGAATAGGGGATGCGGTCCTCAGCTAACAGCCGCCCTGAATCGCGTTCAGCGCTGTGCAACTCCAAGAGCACCGATGCGCTCTGTCCGACCGCGACACTTGGCGGGCTGACGTGACGGCGCGCTGTGACGAGGTGACGTCGACGAGCGACGTAGATCGCGCTGAGCAGAGGAATCAAGGTGACGAAGACCCCGGCGCGCACCAGATCGCGCTCGACCACTAACACCCCGCACACGATTGCGGTGATGCCCGTGGCGAGAAATGCTCGGCCACGGGAGGTGAAGGTGCGTTCAACGCGCGGAGCGGGCACGGCTAGGCGCTAACTGGAACCCTGGCCAGAATCGAGGCCAAGATGGAGTCAGCGGTACGACCCGAACTGCTGGCTTCGATGGTGGGGATCAGTCGGTGCGTCAAAACCGCGGGGGCCAGATCAGTGATGTCATCGGGGACGACGTAGCCGCGTCCTTCGAGAGCCGCTGAGGCTTTGGCTGCCCGCACGAGGTGCAAGGTGGCGCGGGGTGAGGCACCGAGTTTGAGTTCGGGCGAGGTGCGCGTAGCCGTAGCGAGATCGACTGCATATCGCCGTACGTCATCACTGACATGCACCTGAGCAACGACCGACATTAATCGGCCAACGTCCTCTCCGGTGCACACCGCTCGCAGGTCATCCAGCGGGTTAGCCGAGGTGTGTGCGCTGAGCATCTCGATTTCGGCACTCGGCAAGGGATATCCCATCGAGGTGCGCGCCATGAACCTGTCGAGTTGGGCCTCGGGTAGTGCGTAAAGCCCTTCCATGCTGATCGGGTTTTGGGTGGCCACCACCATGAATGGCGCTTCGAGTTGGTACGTCGTGCCATCAACGGTGACTTGGTGCTCTTCCATGCACTCCAGCATTGCTGACTGGGTCTTTGGTGATGCGCGGTTGATCTCATCGCCAATCACCACATTGGCGAACACGCCTCCGGGGCGGAACTCGAACTTCTTGCTCTCAAGGTCATAGATCGACACCCCAGTGACGTCGGCGGGCAAGAGGTCGGGGGTGAACTGGATCCGGCGAACGCTGCACTCCATCGAACGAGCCAAGGCCTTGCACAGCATCGTCTTGCCGACACCAGGGACGTCTTCGAGGAGTAGGTGCCCCTCAGCTAAGAGCACGAGCACTGCCAAGCGCACTACGTCGGACTTGCCTTCGATCACTTTCTCGACGTTCTCGCGTAAGCGACGAGTCACAGCAACGACCTCAGAAAGGTCGACCTCAGGTTGTGGCTTCTCTGCCTCGTTCAGGTCTTTCACGTTCCCCACTTCACACCACCACGCTCGATTCGTACCAGTCCGGGGCCAGTCAACAACACATTGCCTACGCCGGTCATCCGCAGACCGGTTTCCCAGCGACTTTGCGGGCAACTGTGCGAGCACGAAGTGGAGCCAATGTGGGGCGGAAATGGGGCAAATGTGGTTGACAGGGGGGGATGGTGGGTTAGAGTGGAGCGAATTGGAGGAGGTGTGCAGTGGCCGACTGGATTTTTGCTGGCAACTACGCACACTCGCTCGACGACAAATCGCGCGTGTTCCTCCCGGCCAAATTTCGCGAGCGTTTGACGGAGGAAGTCGTGATCGCCCCACATCCAGACCACTGCATTTCGGTGTGGTCGATGGCGGGTTTTGCCAAGTTCGCGAACGACCAGCAGTTGCAGCGCTCCACCGACGCCGAGGTGCGCAAGTTCGTGCGCTTCCAACTCGGAAACGCCTCCACCGAGAACGTTGACCGCCAAGGTCGGGTCGTGATCAAGCCCGCACTGCGTCAATGGGCTGGGTTGGAGAAGGAAGTGCTGATCTCGGGCGCCTTTGATCACGCCGAAATCTGGCGACCCGACCTGTGGAACGAACTGAATGCGGCCATGGCCGATGACTTCGCCAACCTCGATGGACCGATTGGGAATTACTTCCCTTCCCACAACTCAATGAGCTAGCCGATTCGCAGAACGTGGCCGCCGCCCGCTTCTGCTGGGTCCTCTGACACACCTTCCCCGGTGCCAGATGACTCACGAAGCGGGCGCCGACCAGGTGCTGCGAATCACCTCACATCAGAAGGGTCGAACAATGAGCGGGATCACTCCCACACGCCGAGTGCGCCATGAGGTGCGCGACGGCTTGTTGGTGATGGGATTTTCGCTAGCCACCTCGTGCCTCGTGACGTTGGTCGTCATGGCCTTGACGACTGGTTGGTTGTGAGTGCGTTGGGTTCGACATTGCACATTCCGGTGCTTCTCGATCGGGTTGTTGGTCTCTTGGCACCTGCGCTAGATAAGCCCGGCAGCGTGCTCATCGATGCCACGTTGGGTTTGGGTGGACACAGCGAAGCGTTCTTGCGCAGTTCTCCCCAGGCGCACCTCATCGGTATCGATCGAGACCAACACGCTCTTGACCGGGCCGCTGCGCGCTTGGCGCCATTTGCCGACCGCATCACCCTCGTTCACGCGGTGTACGACGAAATCCCCGACGTGCTTGACGAGCAAGGCATCGCTGCTGTGGATGGGATCTTGTTCGACTTGGGCGTGTCGTCGATGCAATTGGACTTCACCGAACGCGGGTTCGCCTACGCCGAAGATGCCCCACTCGACATGCGCATGGATGACTCCACTGGCATGACCGCAGCTGACGTGCTCAACGAATACTCCGAAGCCGATCTTGCCCGGGTGCTGCGCAACTGGGGAGAGGAGCGGTTTGCCCGCCAGATCGCGCGGGCCGTCGTACGCGAGCGAGAGCGGGAGCCGTTCACTCGGTCTGCGCGTCTGGTCGATCTGATTCGCGACAACATCCCTATGCGGGCGCGACGCACGGGGGGCCACCCAGCCAAGCGCACCTTCCAGGCGCTGCGCATTGAAGTGAATGACGAACTCGGGGTGCTGCGCCGGGCTATCCCCGCGGCACTCGATGCCATCGGTGTTGGTGGACGAGTCGTGGTGATGAGCTACCAGTCACTTGAAGATCGCATCGTCAAGCAGACGTTCACGAAAGCCACCACGAGCACGGCCCCTCACGACTTGCCAGTGGTGCCTTTAGAGCACTTGCCCAAGTTCAGTTTGGTGACCAGAGGGTCAGAGCAGGCCACCGAGGGTGAAATCGCTGAAAACTCCAGGTCCGCCTCGGTGCGACTGCGCGCGATCGAAAGAAGGCTCGCCGCATGAGCGCCATCTCTCCAACAGTGCGTCGCACCCGGCTGCCCAAGATGGCCCAGGCTGCGGTCGCTCGAGCAAAACTCACCGTGGCTCCCACGCCAGTGTCCTCGATCCCTCGCGCCGGGTTCATTGTGGTTGTCTCGGTCATCTTGGCCCTAGGCGTGGTCGGGCTGTTGATGTTCAACACCTCGATGCAGCAAGCATCGTTCCTTGCCACGAAACTTGATGCCCAAGCCACCAAACTCGCTGCCCAACAGCAGCAACTGGAACTCGAACTGGCGGCGATGCATGACCCGCAACAGGTTGCTGTAGCGGCACGGAAGTTGGGCATGGTTCCGCCACCTTCGCCCACATTTATCTTGCTGACCGATGGCTCGATCGTTGGCGAGGGGGCGCCCGCGACAAGCGCAGACGCGGTTCAGATCAACCCGCTGCCGGCTCCCCGGCCCAAGGAACTGACACCAGAGAAGCTCATCATCACGGTGAAGCCCGAAGCGCAAAGTCCTCAAACTCAGAAACCTAAGACTCAGAGCACGAAACCGACGACGAAGCCGAAAGGTCAGCACGGATGAGCACACGCTCTCAGGCGGTTCGCAGCCAGGTGCGACTTCGAGCGGCGATGCTCGCCATCATGGTGTTGATCAGTCTGTTTGCGGCTCGACTGCTCCAGCTTCAAGCCGTTGACCCCAAGTCGTTGGCGCTCATGGCTCAAGAATCTGGCGTCAAGACCATTGACTTGCCGGCCAAACGCGGGCAAATCCTCGACCGAGTTGGGCGGCCCTTGGCCGACTCAGTCGAGGCCAGGCAACTCATTGCGGATCCGCTGACCACCGCGCCGTACTCCGGCGTGATCGCCACGGTGTTGGCCAAGGAACTTGGTCTTGACTACTTCGAGGTGTTGGCCCAACTGCAAATCACCGGCAAGGGTGGACGCTTCCAGGTGATTGCACGTCGCGTGCCCTCCACCAAGGCCGCCGAGTTGGTCGCCAAGGTTCAAGCGGCGGTGAAGCCGTTGGTCACCGATCCAGAACTCAAGAAGCTGCCGTTCGGGGGCATCTACACCGAACCAGACACGTTGCGGGTCTATCCCCAAAAGGATGTTGCGGCCAACCTGCTGGGCTTCCTCAATGATCTCGGCGAGCCTGCGGGCGGTCTAGAAGCCTCGTTCAACTCAACCCTTGAGGGCAAGGACGGCTCAGACACCTACGAAGTTGGCAGCGGCAACCGGATTCCGTTGGGGGATAACTCAACGGTGGCTCCAGTTGATGGGCACTCGGTTCAGTTGACGATTGACAGTGACCTGCAGTGGTACGTGCAGCGTGTCTTGCGTACTGCGGTTCAAGGATCGCGTGCCGAGAGCGGCACTGCCGTCGTGATGAACACCAAGACCGGTGAATTGCTGGCTCTTGCCGACTTCCCAACCTTGGATGCCAATGATCCGGGAGCCTCACGTCCGGCCGCGCGCAGCACGCGCGCTTTGGCCGATGTGTACGAGCCTGGTTCGGTGCAGAAGGTCTTGACCGTCTCGGCTTTGCTGGACAAGAACTTGGTCTCTCCTCGCACCAAGGTGACGGTGCCGTCAGAACTCGCCGTTCAAGACCGCACGATCCACGACTGGTTCCCTCACGGCACCATTCGCCTCACGATGGCGGGAGTCATCGCACGGTCTTCGAACATTGGCACCGCCATGGCAGCGCGAAAGCTGACGAACGAACAGCTGCATGGCTACCTCTCGAACTTCGGTCTGGGCAGCAAGACCGGGCTGGGACTGCCTGGTGAGAGTCGCGGCATCTTGCCCGACGCGTCGCGTTGGCAGCCCATCAACCAAGCCACCATCGCGTTTGGCCAAGGTGTCTCGGTCAACGCGGTTCAAATGGCCGCGGCAGTCAACACTGTCGCTAACGCCGGTGAATATGTGTCTCCGAGCCTGATTCAAGGTGGCGTGAAGACCACCGCTGGCACCAAGGTGGGCACCGCCACCTCGACTCGCCATCAAGTGATCAGCGCCGCAGCAGCACAGAAGATGGCCCGAATGATGGAGATGGTGACCGACGAGCAGTTGGGTACCGCTCCAGGAGCCAGAGTGCCGGGATATCGAGTGGCGGGGAAGACCGGAACTGCCCAACGAGTCGGGGCTAAGTGCGGCTGCTATGACGGCACGTTCACCGTCTCGTTCGCTGGCTTTGCTCCGGCAGATAGCCCGGAATTCACCGTCTATGTGGTGATCCAGAACCCTCGCAATGGCGGCGGCGGTGGTTCGATCGGAGGGCCCGCGTTCTCCAAGATCATGCGCTACCTACTTTCGCGGTACGGCGTGACACCGACCGAAACTCCCGCCGCACACCTGCCTATTCGCTGGTGATCGCGAAGAGTTCGATAGCGTCACCGCTGTGACAATCCAACCCATCGCCACGCGCCCTGTGACGCAGCAGGCGACCCCCTTGGCGGTGATCGCGCAGTGGTTGGGAGTCCAGAGCACCTCCACGGTCCCAGTGACCGGCATCAGTCTGAGCACCGATCGGTTGTTGCCTGGCGATCTGTATGCAGCCTTACCGGGCACCCGAACCCATGGTGCGAACTTCGTCTCCCGGGCCTTGGAGGCTGGCGCTGTGGGCGTCCTCACCGACGCTGAGGGCGCGCAGGTGCTGTCGGCTTCGGGGGTCGAAGTTCCAGTCGTCGTCGTTCCCGAGCCACGTCGGGTGTTGGGGCTCGTTGCGGATCGGCTTTATGGGCACCCTGCTTCTGCGTTGACACTCATTGGCGTCACGGGCACGCAGGGCAAGACGACCACGACGCGGTTACTTGAGGCTGGATTGGCTGGCTCAGGCATTGCCAGCGCCGTCATCGGCACAGTGGGGACTCGGATCAAGGGGCGTGAGGTCAAAACCTCATTGACCACGCCAGAGGCTCCGGATCTGCACGCGCTTTTCGCAGTCATGGCGGAGTCGGGTGTCCAGGCGTGCGCCATGGAGGTCTCAAGTCACGCACTGGTGCTGGGACGTGTGGACCAAGTGAGGTTCGATGTCGCCTGTTTCCTCAACCTTGGCCGCGACCATTTGGACTTCCATCGTGACGTCGATGAGTACTTCGCAGCCAAAGCAACACTGTTTACTCCCGAGCGAGCCGTCCGGGCGCTGGTCAATATCGACGATGAGCACGGGCGGATGCTTGCCCGAAGGGCGCTGATTCCTACAGCGACTTTCGGGGTAGAAACTCCAGGCGACTGGCACGCCCGCGACCTTCGCCTTGACCCATCGGGCACGGACTTCGTCGTGGTGGGGCCTGGTGTCGAGTTCGCAGCTCGCGTGCCGATGGCCGGCGGGTTCAATGTCCTCAATGCCTTGTGCGCCATTGCAGCCGCAGGCGAAGCCGGGTTTGACCCCCAAGCCGTCGCGACCGCAATTTCTCACACTCACGGCGTGCCCGGACGCCTGGAGTCAGTGCACGCGGGTCAAGCCTGGAGCGCCATCGTTGACTACGCCCATAAGCCAGATGCGGTGCAGGCTGCACTTCAGGCCCTGCGACCGGTGACAGTGGGCAAACTCATCGTCGTACTCGGTGCCGGTGGAGACCGCGACCATGGCAAGCGCCCTCTCATGGCCGCCATCGCTGCGGCCAACGCCGACGTCGTGATCATTACCGACGACAACCCGCGCACTGAAGACCCGGCCACCATTCGCGCCGAACTCCTCGCTGGGGTGCCCAGCGACACCGGCGCACAGGTCGTCGAGATAGGTGATCGTCGCGCGGCTATTGCTCATGCT
>WBZP01007070.1_pt1 | contig 10916 bp, 13 predicted proteins | sample 5204301 | NCBI WGS metagenome assembly WBZP01 (sample SAMN12412401, study PRJNA552823) | activated sludge metagenome | isolation source: activated sludge from nitrification reactor of wastewater treatment plant... | place: USA: Pennsylvania | collected 2017
GTGATGCACGCGCGCGACGAGGTCCCACGCCTGCACCGCACCATCGTGCGGCAACCCGGGGTCGGGAGCGCGGCCCCCGAAGTCGAGGACCATCATCAGTACTCACCCGCCATCCGCAAGTCCGCCACAAACTCACCCTCGTAGTACACGTTCGACCCCCCGGTGATGTTCGCGGCGAACGTGATGGTCGATGCCGTCGACGCGGCCAAGTCGAGGTACCCAGCCCACGGCAGGCCGTACCACTGCCCGGTCTCGGCGCAGCGAACCCCGGACGTCACCTGGTTGACCAGCGTCCCGGCAGTAGCCGAAACCGTAAGCGCCGCAACCTGATTCGCGGAGGCCGAGAAACCGCAAAGACCCAAGAAGCGCAGGTCGACCCGGCAGGCGACTGGCTGCGCCAAGATCGCGAGCGTGGTGATCGTCTGTCCGGTCGTCTTGCTGACAGCAGCGATCGACGACCGGTACTGCCGAACCCCGCCCGCCAGCCACACCCACGCCGACCCATCCCACATGAGCAACCGCTTGGTGTCCGTCTCGATGATGACCCGGCCCGCGAACCTCGCTGAGCCAGTTGGGCGCGTCGCCGAGGTGCACACATGGAAGAGACGCCCGTCGAGGGCATCACGCAAGGACCGGAGCACCGTGACGTCCACGATGTCGCCGCCCTGCTGCATCGGCAAGTTGTCCTTGGTGCTGTAGTCCACGGGTCTCCTATGCGTAGGTGATCGGGGCCGTGAAGGTCACCCGGACGGTGTTGGTCTCGACGCCGCCGGGCGGCACGGTGGCGGTCGTCAGGTCGCGGCGAATGCCGATGAGGCACTTCTTGCCGGCGGCGAGGTCGGGCAGGACGAGGCCCGTCGCCGAGTCCGTCGGCGTCGAGTAGGAGCCGGCCGCCGGGTTGGGCACGTAGCCGTACCCGAGGTCGCGGGCCGTCGCATCGAGCACCGCCAACGCGAACCCGCCGCCGGACGGGTCCGGTGTCGCGAACAGCCTTCCGCCAGTGAGGGTCCCGCCGCCCGCGTTGCGCAGCTCGCGGACGAGGTAGTCGACCGCCTGTCCGACCGACCCGGCCGGGAAGGCGCCGTTCAGGTCCGGGGATGTCGGATTCCCCGACAGGTCGGTGAGCAGCAGAGGCATCAGACCCACCCGAGGGTGACGCGCCCCGACAGGGAGTCCAGGGCCAGAGACTTCACGAGCGAATAGTTGCCGTTCCCGGACGCCAGCAGCAGCAACCCGAGCCCGGACGCCTCGCCGGACAGCAGCTTGTCGCCCCACGATGTAGGCAACGCGAGTTCGCCCGTCGCGCCCCACGCGAGGGACCCAGCGTTGATGGCGCCCCACGGGAACAGGGGTTGCCCCGATGGGCGAGTGGCGTGCGGGTGCAGCGCCAGCCACACCGGTGTCGGCCCGGAGCTGCCCCCCTCGCTCTTGCGTGGCACCCGAACCGAGAGCGACGTGCAAGCCCGGCCCTGTAGCGCGGCATACTGGCCGACCCCCGGGAACCAGCACCCATACCAGTACCCCAGCGACGACGAGAATGCGCCCTGATAGACGTCGTCGCGGGACCACCCATCCAATGACCGCCACGACCGAGACTCGGCCATCGTGACGATGAGCGGGTTCGCCACCGCCGCAACGGAGGGCGCCACCGAGTAGGGCAGCGGCCACGACGCGGCGAGGGTCTGAGTCGTTGCGTTGCTCGTCCGGCGCCGCCCCAACACCCACCACGAGGTGGGGGTGAGTTCACTGACGGCCACGAGGTCACCCATCACTGGGGTGTACGTGTCGATGACCAGCGCGGGCACCTGCTGCCCACCCCCGAGGTCGACCGACACCGACCCGTCAGCGGAGATGCCGACGATCTTGGCGACCGCGGGGCCGTCCTTCGGTTGTCCGTCCTGGAGGTCCCGCAGTCTCACGAGATCTCGCTCAGGTCCGCGGCGACACCGACACCGGAAAGGCCGACACGCGTCTTGACCGCCATCCGGGCCGACCCGGCATCGAGGCTGACTGTCAGCTCCGACAGCACCCGCGCGCCCGAGGGCACTCCGTCGATCGCCAGGGTGACCGTGTCCCCAGCGTCCAGAGCCGGATTCGGCGTCACCGTCGGCTCGACCTGCTGGGCGAAGATCTGCGACCGAGCAAGGATCGTCAGGCCCGCCGCCTGACACGCCTCCGGGGTCCGCAACACCGGGGACGCGAACCTGCGCACCCGGTGGAACCCGGACTGCCACCGCAGCGGGCCATCGGACTGGTAGACGACGGCCGACACCGGCGCCGGCAACGTCGCGTCCGAAGACTCGACCGCCACCGCGTTGTAGACCCCCGTCAAGTCCAGAGCCCGGGCGGCATCCTCGACACACGCCGTCTCGGTGTGCGTGTCCAGCACCCACACCGAAGTGGCTGACCCGTCCGGGACCGGCCGCAACACGAGCCGTCCGATCGGGTCGAACACCGCCTCGGCGGCCATCGCCGTGGCCAGCGACCATACGGCGTCTCCGATGGTGCCGGTCCACACCTGCGACTGGGTCACCGCCTGCGACCCAGTCAGGTCGAGCACCTCGACCCACGGCAGGACCGAGTGCACCATCGCCGCGATCTCACCGGCGATAGACCCACCGGCAGTGGTCACCCACGCACTGGGGAACCGAGTGTCGGCGAGCACCGCGAAGTAGTCGGCGCACCGCAGCTCGAGCGGGCCGTCCAGGGAAGCCATCGTCGGCGTCAGGACCCGCAGCATCCCGACCGGGACCATCTCGGTGTCGCCCTCGCCGTACACGTGCCCGACGGACACGAGCAGGTCCGCTGTCGTCGGCGACAGCAGGTCATCCGCGGTGTCGGGCATCCGGTCGATGTCGGCACACGCGACGGTCCCGGCGCGACGCACCCGCGACCCCTCATCGACGCGGATGCTGCCGCCGGTGACCCGCAGCGACACACCCGTTGGGGCACCCTGCGTCCACACGTCGGCAGTGACCAGCATCGTGCTGGACGACCGGCATGCCGCATCCCAGCGGCCTGAGACGGGCCACACGGCTACCAGGCCCCCCGGGCCATGTCGAGCCACGTCTTGCCGGCGATGTTGAGCGCTGTCCACGTCTTGCCGGCGGCGTTCGCCGCGTCCCACGAGGCGGTCGGGTCGCCGTAGATGCCGCCAACAGGTGGGTCGGTCTCGATGCAGGACAGGGTCCAGTCCTCCCACGCGCCGACATCGGCGGGGTCGGTGCCGGTGGCGGGCCGGTAGGGCACGAAGTTCGCGGACTGCAGGTCGCCGATGTCGACGTAGACCCATGGCTGCCGGATGCCGGGGATGCGCAATAGGACCGTGCCGGCCTGGTCGCACACCTGCTCAAGGAGGTCCGCGGCAGTGAAGGTCCGGGTGCGCAGGTGGAGTTGGAACTCGTTGCCTTTGCGGGTGTCGCCGATCACGACGGCGTTGCGGCGCCCGCGGGGGCGCATGACCGTGCGGGGGCGCGGCCGGGAGACGGGCGGCTTGGAGACCAAGGTGACCGGGATGCGATAAGACGGCAGCCCAGGAACGGTGACGTAGGGCACCGACACTGGCAGGGAGATAGCGGCCGAGGTGACCGGTGCGCCGCCCGACAAAGCCGTGTAGGTGACGGACTGCAGGAACGGCGCCTCGTCGTCCAAGACCGCGCCGACGCCACCAGAGATGGTGACCGACCCGTCGCCGCCTGACGCGCCGCGGACCTGCCAGCGGGTGCCGTCCGGGTGGACGCGATAGACCGCGAGGGGACCATCGGCAGCCCATGCGGTGAGGGTGACCGAGATCCTGTCGGGGTTCGTCATCAACGCCACTGCGATGGCAGCCATCAGTTCACCCCCCCGTAGTGCCGTTCGCGGACCTCGGACGCGAGTTCCTGCTTGACGACGGCCCGGATCTGCGACGGTCCCCACGGAGTGTCCAGCGTGCCGGCGATCTCGACGCCGAGTAGTGACGGGCCGGAGCTGCTGCCGGCGCCGAGCAGTTGCCCGGTGCGTTCCCAGATGGCCAGGGATCGGGCGCGGCGGGATGGGTGCAGCGGGATATACGCCTCTCCCCCGGGCGCCTCATTCCAGAGGATCGGGGAGGTGCGGGCCATGATGATGGCATTGCGGGTGACGTCGCCGGCGGCCATCTTGCGGACCCCGCCGGAGGTGATCAGGCCTGCCGCAGCTTGGCGTTGTTCCATGGCGGCGGCCATGTGGATGGCGCCCTTGATCTGCGCGGCGTTGCGGAGCCGGCCGAGCTCGGCCATCGCCTGGGCAGCGTCGACGGTGAAGGTGATCGTCTTCGCGGTCGGGGTCTTCTCGACCTCAGAGGCCAAGGCAAGCACCTTGTCGCGAGTGAGCCCGAGCGATGTCGCCAACTCCTCGGCGGCGGCCTTGTTGCCGAGCAGGCGGGTGGCCTGCTCGACGAACGCGGCGCGCCGCTGCTCCATCGTCTTGGCGACTATGTCGACGGAAACGCCCTGTTCGAGTTGAGCTTTCGCTGCCGCGATCGAGGCGTCCCGAAGCTTGTCGAGGGCTTCCTCGTTGGCGCGTCCCTTCTCGGTGTTGATGTCGAGGGTCTTGCCGTTCTCCTTGATGGACTTCTTCAGTTCATCGAGGGCGGCGCCGTACTCGCGGTTCGCGGCCCGGGAGTCGAGGAGTTGGTCACGTAGCTTCTGCTGCGCGAGGTAGTAGTCCTTGACGGCCTGGGCGGCGTCCTTGGTGACGTCGGCGCCGGTCGAGGTGGCGCGGGTAGCCTGCTGTTGGGCGGTCGTCGAGGAGCCCATGGCATCGGCCTTGCGCTTCCAGCCCTCGGCGCTTGCTGCCAGGCGTTCGGCCTCATCTCCGAGCGCGTACTGCACCGTGTGGATGGGCTCGACGATCTTGGCCTGGGCCACCCCGGCTTCCGATTGCGCTTGGCCCCACCGAGCCATCTGCTCGTTCAGGTGGCGCATCGCCTCGGCGTTCCCGAGCGCCGCGTCGGTGACCTGGTCGAGGGAGAGGCCCATCTTGCGGGCGTTCTCCAACACGCCTCGCTCTTCGAGGTTCTTCACGACCAGCGCCCGGGTGTTACTCGTGATGGCGCCCGTCTGCTCGTCGAGGGAGTTGGTCAACTCCTGGACGCGCTGCCGTGCCTGCGCCTGGCCCGACACCAGGTGCCCGACCACTGCCGCAGCAGCCATGAACGCCACACCCCACGGCCCGCCGAGCACCCCGAGCAGGCCAGACGCGGCCGACCGTAGGGCGCCAGCGCCGCCGACGAACGTCGACACCCCGACCCCGAAACCCCTGAGTCCACCCCCGGCTCGTTCAGCGGCCTGCCCGGAGTAGTGCAGCGCCTCCCCGAATGACTGCAGGTGACCGCGGGCCGTCGTCGCCATCGTCCCCACGGCGGCGCCGACCCCGATGAGCCGATCCTTGAGCAGTAGGAATGCGATCAGCCCGATCGTCGCGGACTGCAGTGGCGCCGGCAACTCGCGGAAACCGGACACGACCGCCCCAACGGCAGACGCGAGGGGGCCGAGCGCAACCACGGCGTCGTGGGCTACGTCGGCCGTTCCGGACAGGAAGGGGATCACCTGGTCGCGGCCGAACCGGACCAGAGCCGTGTATGCCGGCAGCAGCATGTTCCCGACCTTGACCGCCAACTCCTGTGCGGCGGCAGAGGTCTGCTTCTGCACATTCGCTGTCGAGTCGGCAGTGCGGGCGAAGTCGCCCATCGCCCGGGACCCGTCCTTGGTGACGATCGCCAGGACCGCGGCGGCCTTCTCCTGTGCGGTGAGCGCCTGTGCGCTCTTCTTACCCGTCGCCGCCATCGCTTCCTGCTCGACCCGAGCGGCGCTGATGTTGGGGATCAGCTTCTGCAGCGAGTCGTACTCGCCGCGGAATCCGGCTGCGATCCGCTCGAGAACGTCTTCGGTGCCGAGGTTGTTGAACGACCCGAAGTCAGCCGCCAACTGCACCACGCTGCGGGACATCTCAGCAGCCCTGAGTTCGCCGAACCCGAGCTGCAGGAACATGTCCCCGAACCCTGCAGCGGCGTCGATCGCCGCTGCGCTGGACATGCCGAGGTTCCGCACGGCCCCAGTTGCCCACTCCCGCATGGCGTCAGCGTTACGTCCGAAGATCACAGTCGCCTTGCTGAAAATCTCGTTGGCTGAGCTGGCGGCGTCGATCGCGCCGCGGAACCAGTCGACGATCTTGCCGACCGCGAATGCCCCCGCGATGCCGGCGCCGACCTGGCGGATACCGGCCATGAAGGTGCGGGAGAACGCTCCAGAGACGCGGCGTCCGGCTTGGTCGGCGTCGCCGTCCATGCCGGCGAGTCCGGCCCGGATGTCCCGCTGCGCCTGCCGGATGCCCTGCCCAACGCCGCTGGTGTCGAGCCGCAGGTATCCGACCAGCTCGCCGACGTTGAAGGACATGTGCGCGTCCTCCTTCGGTCAGGGCTGGTCGTAGTCGTCGACGGGGTGCTGCGGCGGCGGCATACTGGGCGCCGGATCCGGGGTCAGGGCGTCGAGGAGGCGGGACCCGGCTGACAGCAGGCCACGGACGCGGACGAGGAACCACCGCCACGAATGGGCTTGCAGCGCGGTGCAGCTGAGGGGGGCGTCGAGGTCGACGTCGACCCCGTAGGTGGAGTGCAGGTCGGCCTCGATGAGGTCACGGTGCGCCCACAGGGCGGTCAGCGACCAGCCTGCCGCTTCCTCTTTTTCGTACCACTCCGAGAGCCCCGTTTCCGGGTCGTACTCGCCGCGGCCGGTCGGGTCCGGGTCTCCGTTGGGCGCCCCGTCCGGCTCGTCGCCGTCGGGGCCGGAGGTTTTCCCCCCGTGTCCCAGTACGCCTCGGCCGCAGCCTTGCCGGCTGTCCAGGCGAGGAACGCGGTAGCGATGGCCAGTTCCATCACCGGCTGCGGTATGCCGTCGGTGACCATCTGGTCGTATGCCGCACCGAGGCAGTCCCGGGCGAAGTCCCGACCCTCAGGGGCTTCGGTGTCGACATGCAGGTCGGCGGCAGCCTCGGCGATGTCGTCGCCTTCCATGCCTGCCTCGACGAGGGCGTCGAGGAACACGCCGCGGGCCAGCATGTTGGCCAGGTGGGCCCCGACGGCCGCCGTCGGCGGGTCGACCCGGTAGGTCTTCCCGCCGACCGGCAGCGTCAGGGTGAGGTCGAGGACCTCCAGGGCGTCACGCACCGATCAGGACCGATCAGACGTAGACGTAGTCGTCGAAGGTGCCGTTGTCCAGCGACGGGCCGTTCGTGTTGGTCACGGTCACGGTCTTCGTCGACGCGGCCTGTGCGGGCGCCTTGGCGACGATGCGGCCGTCGCTCACGACGGTGTACTCGGTGGCGTTCGTGGTGCCGAACTTGACCCCGGTGGCGCCGGAGACGCCGGTGAAGCCAGATCCGGAGATGACGACGTTGGTGCCGCCCGCCGCGGGCCCGGTGGCCGGCGAGAGGCCGTTGACGACGGGAACCGCGGTCGCGCTGTAGGGGTTCGTGATCGCGCTCCGGGCGCCCTGCCCGAGCAGGGTAACCGAGACCTCTTCGAGGCCCGGGGCGTCGCCGCCCTGCGGCTCCCACTGCACGAGCACCCACCCGTCGTACGCCTCGCCGCCGGTGGTGCGCTCGTACCACCGCACGTGCACCAGGATCAGCGAGTCGGCCGCGGCGCGCAAATACTCCTGGGCCGTGTCCCGCGACCCCGAGTACTTGTTCCGCCGGACCGTGCACGTGTTCTGGAACTTGCGGGCGGTGACCGCGTCGGCCCCCCACCCGTCGGTGTCGTAGTCCGTCATGTCCTGCACGGTGGCCGGGACGGCAGGGGTGAAGTTGGACACGCCCTTGAGTTGGGACCAGTTGCCGCCGCCATTGGAGTCGAGGTCGACGTCGAGGCGCCACTTGCTGTTCGTGGTCGGCGTGCCGGTGGTGGGTGCAGCCATGGGGTGCTCCTAAATGTGTTGTGCTGCTGGTGGATTCGCTGCTCAGAACTCGACTGCTACCGACGGGTCACTGGTGATGGCCTGGAAGTTCCACGACACTTCGTCGCGGTCCTGGGCGTCGAACCCGATCCGCCCGCCACCGACCAGCACCATCGCCTCGATGCCGGGGATGTCCTCCCGGCCGTGCAGGGCGGCCCGGGCTGCGTCAGCCAGGTCCTCGGCGCTCGTGGTCGCTCCCGCTGAGCCACGGCAACGGACCTGCACCCCGGTCGTGTAGGGCAGGGCGAGCGGGTATGCCGTGACGACGATGCACCGGTCCGGGTCGGACGGCATGCGGGAGAAGAAGATCGGGGCTGTGTCGCCAGCCAGGTACCCGCCGTTCGCCCGGTAGGTGCCGACCCCGGCGTCGGCCAGGGCTGTGGCGACTGCCTGCCGGATGTCGCGGGCGGTCACAGGGCGTCCCGGATTGCTTGTGCGACGAGTTGGGCACCGACCCGGGCCGAGCCCATCAGCGGCGCCTCGAGGTACTTCGCTTGCCGGCCGGCGTCGTGCCGGTAGCCCATCTCCTCGTGCTGCCGGACGGCATACGGGGTGTCGTAGGAGACGGCGGCCACGATGCTGTTCCCGTCGCGCGTGGCGTCGGCCTTGCCGCTACGGGACAACGTGCCCTCTTCGATGGGCACCAGTTTGGTCGCCTCCCCGAGGACGTGCTCACCCCACAGGGTGACACCGCGGTGAGCTCCCAGCCTCAGTGCCCGCTCGACCCTGTCGAGGTCGAGCGATCCGGACCACTGCATGCGGTCCTCCTCACTCCAGGGACATCTCGACGTGGTTCGGCGTCGGCTGCGGGCCGGCTTCGTGGCGGGTGAAGGTGATGACCTTCGTCCGGGTCGCCCCGGATGACACGAGGGAGCCGACGGGGATGTCGGCGGTGGCAATGGGTGCGAGCAGGGTTGCGTTGGACACGACCTGGCTGCCGTTGGCGGCGCGGACGAGTCTCCTGGTGTGGTCGAGGTATCCGATCACCTCGTATGCCGTGCCGTAGGTGTCGCCTTCGGGGCCGTGGCCGGTCAGTGGCTGCACGGTCACGGTGTGGACCCACCAGTCGGCGAGGGGGTCGATGGTGGTCACCATGTGGCGACCGTGGATGTGAGGCCGGCGTCAGCGAGGACCGAGAGGGCATTCGGGGCGAGGCCGGTGAAGAGTGCCACCCGGTCGCGGTCGATGCCTGATCGGGCGGTGCGGGTGACGCTGGCGCGGCCGATGCTGGCCGACACGGTGCCGCCGGTGAACCCGGCCGGTCCGGCCGCTGGGTCGGTGATCCCTGCGGCGATCATGGCCCGGGTGTGGGCGATGGTGGCGTCGCGGAATGCGGCAGCAACGGTGGTGTCGGTGGGGGCGCCGGCCTCGTCGGTGTCGTAGATGGCTGCGATGGTGGCGCGCCGGACGGCTCGGGATGCGATGTCGAGGAACTGGGTGAGGTTCGCGGGGGGTTCCTCGGTCGGGTAGGTGGTTGTGTATTGGGTGGTCGTGGCGTAGGTCGGCATGCGTCTCCTGGTCAGCGGGCGGGGCGCAGGACGCGCTCATGGCAGGGGCGGAAGGACCCGGGGTGACACCCCCGAGCGGCCTTCGCGGCGAGGTCAGTGTTCCCCGGGACCGCGTTGACGCCCCGCCCGTAAGGATCAGGGGATGCGACGGACCGGGCGCCCCCCGCGCAGGAGCGCCCGGTCCGGTCACGACGGTCAGGCGACCTTGAGGCCCCGCAGCTGCCCGTGAGCGGCCTCGTTGCCGTAGGCCAGGCCGATCTCGCCGTAGATCTGCACGTCGTCCGACGCGCCGGTCTTGGCCAGGGGCTCCTCGAAGAACACGCCCTTGCCGGGGACGTTGAGGAACACGGGCCGCAGCTGGTTGATCGTCGTCAGGACGATCGAGTCGACCGGGACGGCGCGGTCGAGCATGATGCCGAACTCGCCGAAGTCGGTTGCGACCCGCTGGATCGGGACGCCGCCGATGTTGTCGCCGTTGACGATCGGGTTGGCCTTGGCGTACGCCGCGGCGTAGGCGGCCGAGATGGCGCGCTTCTGCCGGGAGTTGACCAGCAGGATCGGCAGGCCACCGGTGAGGCCACCGTTGTCCCACACCTGCTGGATGAACGCCTCGATCGTCGGGACGTCCAGGTCGCTGGTGGAGCAGGACCGGTAGTCGATGTTCGCGGTCGACGTGCCGAGCGTGATGGCGGCGCCACCGGAGGTCAGGGCGACCTTGAACGACACGGTCGTGGAGACGGACGTGACGTAGTAGGCGCGGCCGACGACGATGTTCGACGCCGTCCCGACGCTGGAGAACACGACGCGGTCGCCGACCGACAGGGAGTGCGCCGACGCCGGGGTGATCGTGTCCGTGGCGGACGAGGCCCCGGTGGCGACGTTGGTGCCCTTGTCGACCCGGTTGGTCGTGATGGCCTGCAGCATGCCGCGGGTCTGCCGGGGCGTGGCGTTGGTCGTCGGGTTGGCGTAGAGGCCGTTGATGAACGACCAGTTGACGTCCAGGGCGATGGCCTTGAGGGACTGGGCGACCTGCCAGTCCAGCTCGTTGGACACCGGGTTGCTGCCGGGCACGCCGCGGTAGGGCGCCGATCCGGGGGTGGCCAGCTGGCCGGTGGCCGACTGCTTCGTGTAGCTGACGGACACCTTGCGCTGGTGGATCTGGCACACGTTGCGGACGTTGGCGCGGACGCGGCCCTCAGCGGTCGGGGCGGTCGCACCTTCGAGGGCGACGTTCTGCCCGGCCTGGCCGAGGTCGTAGGTCTGCCACTCGAACTCGGTGGCGGACGTCTGGCCGCCGCCGGTGAGGCCACCGACAGCGGACAGCAGGGGCGTGTCGGCGGGGGTGAGGGCGAACAGTTCGCCCACGTAGTTGGGCAGGTTGAAGGTCGTGCCCATGGCGGTGATGCCGGCCATTGGATGCTCCTAAGGGTGCGAG
>WBZP01007073.1_pt1 | contig 10914 bp, 7 predicted proteins | sample 5204301 | NCBI WGS metagenome assembly WBZP01 (sample SAMN12412401, study PRJNA552823) | activated sludge metagenome | isolation source: activated sludge from nitrification reactor of wastewater treatment plant... | place: USA: Pennsylvania | collected 2017
TGGTGCGAGTCCGAGCCGGCCCGGTCGCTGATCTGCTCGGCGCCGGTGACACGCACGTCCACCCCGGCCAGCCACGGCTCCTTCGCCGCGCTCTCGGTCGCCCAGACGGAATGGACGCGGCGGCGGCCGGCGCGGAGCGCCTCGCGAACCGGGTTGCGCCCGTAGATCACGGTCGTGCTCATCGCAGCGGCACGAGTTCGGCGCCATCTGCCCCATCACGGACCTGCCAGCCGCGCTCGGCGAGCGCGCCGCGGAGCCGGTCGGCCTCGGCCCAGTCCTTCGCAGCGCGCGCCGCCTCGCGCGCGGTGAGCAACTCGAGGTCGGCGGCCTCAGGCTCCGCCCCGGCTTCGAGCACGTTCTCGAGTCCGAAGATCGAGAGCATCGCGACGAGATCGTCGCGGCCAGGCCCGTCGAGTGCGCGTGCCTCGCGGACCCATGCTGCTAGCGCTTCTAGCGCCTGAGCCGTGTTGAAGTCCGAGGCGAGCGCGGCGAAGAACGCGTCGCGGTGGGGCCGCAGCGCCTCCGGTGACGGCCCGTCCGCGAGCGAGCGCCCGAGCTCCGCGATCCGGGCGAGGCGAGCGGCGGCCGCCGCAACAGTCTCGCGCGCGTAGACGAGCGGCTGGCGATAGTGGCCGGTCGCGAAGAACAGCAGCAGCGCGTCGCGGCCGTGCTCGGCGATCGCGTCGGGCAGCAGCGTCACGTTGCCGACCGACTTCGCCATCTTCTCACTCGCCCCGCCGGCCGAGCGCATCTCGAGCATCCCGTTGTGCATCCAGATCTGCGCGAGCTCGGCGCCGCGCGCACAACGCGTCTGGGCGGCCTCGTTCTCGTGGTGCGGAAAGACGAGGTCCGAGCCACCGCCGTGGATCTGGAAGCCGACGCCGAGCAGCTCCTCGGCCATCGCCGAGCACTCGATGTGCCAGCCGGGCCGGCCGCGCCCCCAGGGCGCGTCCCACGCGGTGTCCTCGCCGTCCTTCTGCGCCTTCCAGAGCGCGAAGTCGAGCGGGTCGTCCTTGCGGCCGGTGCCGACGAGGTCGTCGTCCTCGCCCTGGCTCATCTGCTCGACGTCGCGATGCGACAGCGAGCCGTAGCGATCGTCTGCACGGACCCGGAAGTAGACGTCGCCGTCGACCGCGTACGCGGCGCCGCGTTCGATCAGCGCCGCGATCAAGGAGATGATCCCGTCGATCGTCTCGGTCGCGAGCGGCTCGTGATCGGGGCGGCCGAGTCCGAGCGCGTCCGTGTCGGCGATGTAGTGCGCCGTCATCGCCTCGGCGAGCTCGGTCGACGGGATGCCCTGCTGCGCGGCAGCGGCGTAGATCTTGTCGTTGACGTCGGTGACGTTCACGACCAGCGTCGGAGTTAGGCCGCGCGCGTCGAGAAAGCGCTTCAGCCACGAGAAGACGACGAACGGCCGTGCGTTGCCGATGTGGATCCTGTTGTAGACCGTCGGGCCGCAGGCGTAGATGCCGACCGAACCGTCGTCGCCGGCCATGAGCTCGCGCAGCTCGCCGGAGGCGGTGTCGTGGATCACGATCGGCGGCTCGTCCGGCACGAGGCCGGAGGCTATAGAGCGGCGCGCTCGCTCCCGTTCTTCAAGATTCCGGTTAGCATCGGCGGATGCATGCCTTTCGACGGTTCGTCCTCGTTGTTGTTGCTGCGACGCTTGGCGCGGCAACGCCCGCAGGCGCCGCCGACGCACTGACGACTGCCGCGCCTCCCGCCTCCGCGACAGCCGGCGCGTTCACGCTCTCGTGGACCGGCAGCACGCTCGCGGCGAGCTCCGGCGGCCGCGTCGTCTGGGACACCGCGCCCGGCGTGAGCTTCGTCCGCGGCGGAACCCAGCGGCTGCGGGCCGCCGAGCAGCGCGGCTCGTTCTCGGTCGACGAGCGGATCGAGAGCCGCTGCACCGACCAGACCGTCGAGACGATCACTGCACCGTCCGGCAGCGTCGTGATCCGCGGCCGCGTCTCCGGCGACCCCCGCTGCGAGAGCGACTATCTCCTGCGCTTCCGCGAGGTTCGGGCCGGCCACCTGCAGTTCACGCTGCGCTTCACCAACCCAGCGGTCAACCTCTCAGAGCTCGTCTACGCGTCCGACCCCGGCGAGCGCATCTACGGCTTCGGCGAGCAATTCTCGATCCTGAACATGAAGGGCCAGCAGGTCCCGATCATCTCGCAGGAAGGCGGCGTTGGCCGCGGCCTGCCGATCGTCACCGACCTGACGAACCTGATCGCGCCCGGCTCCGGCGGCAGCACGCTGTCGACCTACGACGCGGTCCCGCACTACCTCACGAGCAGCAACCGCTCGCTGATGCTCGAGAACACCGAGTACTCGGTGTTCGACCTGCGCGACCCGGGCCAGATCCGCGCCCGCGTCTTCTCCCCGGTCGTGACCGGCCGGATTCTCGCCGGCACGAGCCTGCTCGAGCTGATCGAGCGCTTCACCGAGTACAGCGGCCGAATGCGCGCCCTGCCGAACTGGCTCAACGAGGGCGCCGTGATCGGCGTCCAGGGCGGGACGGCGAAGGTCAACGGGATCCTCGACGAGCTCGGTCGGCGCGGCACGCCGCTTGCCGGCGTCTGGATGCAGGACTGGGTCGGCCGCCGGCAGACCGCGCTCGGTTCGCAGCTCTGGTGGAACTGGGAGCTCGACAAGGACCTCTACCCGAACTGGGACGGCCTCGTCGGGCGCGTCGAGCAGGCCGGCGGCAAGGTGCTCTGTTACGTCAACCCGATGCTCGTCGACGCGACACCGAAGGGCAACGTGCGCCGCAACCTGTACACGGAGGCGGTCGAGCGCGGCTACCTCGTCCACGACACCGCCGGGAAGGCGTACCAGGTGACGAACACCGACTTCGCGGCCGGTCTGCTCGACCTCACGAACCCGGCCGCGGTCACATGGATCAAGGCCGTGATCAAGGACCAGGTGCTCGGCGAAGCGAAGTGCCGCGGCTGGATGCACGACTATGCCGAGGCGCTGCCGTTCGACGGCGTGCTCGCCTCGGGTGAGTCGGCTGCGAGCTACCACAACCGCTACCCGGTCGAATGGGCTCGAATCGCCAAGGAGGCGATCGCCGAGGCCGGCCTCTCGAACGAGGTCGTGTTCTTCAATCGCTCCGGCTCGGCGAAGAGCCCCGGCAACTCGCAGCTGTTCTGGGAGGGCGACCAGCTCGTCACCTGGGACGCCTACGACGGGCTGCGCTCGGCGGTGCTCGGGCTGATGACCGGCGGCCTCTCGGGCGTCTCGCTCAACCACTCGGACATCGGCGGCTACACCGGACTGACGGTCGGCGGCGTCGGCCTCACCCGCGAGAACGAGCTGTTGCTGCGCTGGATCGAGTACGCCGCCTTCACGCCGGTGTTCCGGACGCACGAGGGCATCCGCCCGGCCGAGAACGAGCAGTTCTACTCGAGCCCCGGCACCTACGATCAGTTCGACCGCTTCGCCCGCGTCTACAAGGCGCTCGCGCCGTACCGGCGCCAGCTGATGCGCGAGGCGCAGACGAAGGGCTGGCCGCTCGTCCGCCACCCGATGCTCGAGTTCCCGGGCGAGGCGGGCATCGATGGCCTGACCGACGAGTTCATGCTCGGCTCCGAGTTCCTCGTCGCCCCCGTGGTCGACAAGGACTGGTTCGGCATCGGCTGGCGCAAGGTCTACTTCCCCGACCGCGCGAACACGACCTGGGTCCACGCACTCACCGGCCAGACCTACGGCAAGGACGGGCGGCCGCCGCAGGCGCCGCTGCTGCTCCAGTGGCTCGACCCGGCTGGCGGCAGCTACCAGTGGGTACCGGCGCCGATCGGCACGCCGCCGGTCTTCTACCGCAAGGGCTCGGCGGCCGGGGCGCAGTTCCGCCGCAACCTCGCGGCGCTCGGCGTGCGGTAGGTCAGAGCAGCGTGCCCTGCGACTGCCCGCGGGGCTTCGTCGCCGGCACTCGCTCTTGACCGGGCGCGGGCTGCGGCAGGTCGTCGGCGCCGACCAGCTCGCCGTCGCAGATCGCATCGAGCAGAGCGGCATGTTCCGGCGCCCGCCGGCTCGTGATCGTGAGCACGCGTAGGAGGTCGAGGAGCTCGTCGTTCCACGCATCGACCCATTGCTGGGGACGGATGAGGTCGAGCGGCTTGGGCTTGGTCGCGGCGTTGCCGATGCCCTTTGCGGTCCGGGAGCCGAGCCACTTGCGAACGACCTGGAGGCCCGACACCTCGAAGCTCCAGACCTCCGGATCAACGCCTGAGACGACGCCGTCGCCGACGTGGAGCTCACGCTCGGCCGCGCGGAACTCGATCTCGGCGATCGTGGCCGGGATCGCCGTGACCATCTGTGTCCATTCGAGCCCATCGATCTTCGGCACGCGCGTTCCGCGCCCTGACGCTTCGTCCCGGAACCGCTCGGCGAACGTGTGCAACCAGAGCAGCTCGCGACCGAGGGCGACCGCCTGCTGCCACAGGTCCGGGTCGGCGGTCAGCGGCACCCGCACACCGGCCGTCTGCAGTGCCACGGCGAACCGTTCCTGGAACCGAGCGGTCGAGAGCAGGGCGTAGAGGTAGGCGGCGAAGTCGGCGGGCTCGACCGCGATCCCGAGCCGGCCGGTGAGGGCGCCGAGCAGCCCGTCCGTTACGTTCGGCTCGGTCGCCGCAGCATCGCGGTACAGAGGGATCACGTCCTTGCCGCCACGCCCCATGAAGTAGTGCTTGTCGGGAACAGCAGGGCTCACCGTCGCTACCGGTCCGGGGCCAGGTGCCTCGGACGCGGGAACGACCAAGAAGAGCTGTTGCAGCGAAACCGACTGCCACAGGGCGGGTGAATCCGTCTTCGCGAGGCGGGGATCATCGAACGCCCATTGGCGGTCGAACGAGCGCCATCCGTAGCGGCCGAGCCGCTCGGGCTCGGCCCCTACTTGCAGGTCGCCGAGCCGCGCCATCCCTGAGACCTCCGTCGTCAGGTTGCGGCCGGTCCGAGCAGTAACGAACAGCTCGGCACGACGGTCCGGGTCGGACTCGGAGACGAGCGCGTCCCACCTCGCCCGCAGTGTTTCCGGATCCGGCGCAACCGGCCACATCCGGTTCCACATGCATCCCGGCTGCGCCCACGGCATCAGATCCTTGAGCGCCGGCATCGCCTCCCAGTCGCTGCCGCCGGTCCCAGGCACGAACCCGGCCACGGGATCCGCGGCGACCGGCTGCCACTCACCGGGCACCGCGCGTTGCGGCGTGACCTCGCCGAGCCCGGCGAGCTTCTCGGCCCTCGACCCCTCGATCCGCCGGTAGTGAACCGATGCCTTGCTGCGCCCGTCGCTGCGATCGTCGCGCACGAGCACGGTGATCGCGACCGGAGACTGAATCGCGAACACGTTCTCGTCGCTGATCGCCGAACGGTCGTCACCGCCGAGATCGACGATGTAGACGTCATCGGCGTGCCTCAGCGCCAGCTCTCGCAGACCGACGAAGGCGGGTCCGCTCAGCCAGGTCGAACCGGTGATGAACGCCACAACGGCCGGTCCGGACCGCTGCTCGAACGCCTTCCACATCGCCCATCGCCAGAAATACGTGTAGAGGTTGTAGAGGCTCGCCGTGTAGCTGAAGCGGACTTTGTGCCGGGCGGTGGCGTCGATCACATCCTGGAACAGCGGCGCCTTCTTTTCCCCAGGATCGCCATGCAGCACCCATCCGCCGGCGTCCTCCTTCGCGACCCGGTCATACGGCGGGTTGCCGAGAACCACGGTGACCGGCTGCTCCTGCTTGACCGCCTGTGCGCGGATGCGCTCCTCCGCCAGCGCCTTCGAATCGCCCCACATCACGAGCTGGGGCTCGTCCTTGGCGTTCGGCGAGGCGAGCGTGTCGGCGAGCATCACACTGACGCCGCCGGGCGGCAGCGAGACGCCCTCGGATGCAAGCCGCTGCCCCACGCGGAGATGCGTCACTGCGTACGGACCGGGCAGCAACTCGAAGCCGAACAGGTTCGCGGTCAGCGACAGCGCGGCCATCTGACCACCGGCCGGCCCACGTTCCTCCACCGCTCGGGCGATCGCGCTGTCGACGACGGCCAGCGGGAAGGTCCCGGTGCCGGCCGCCGGGTCGAGCGTGGTGACGCCCGGGTCGCCGAAACCGAGCGGACGGTCGAAGCGCTCGACCAACGCATCTTCGACCAGCCGGACGATGCAACCGACCACCTCCACCGGCGTGTAGTAGACGCCGGCCTGCTTGCGCGCCTCCGGGTCGTACGCGGCGAGGAAATCCTCGTAGAACCACAGCCACGGCTCTCCCCGTGGATCCTTACGTTTGTGGATCTTCTCGACGTCGACGCCTGACACGAGGCGCTCGATCGCGCCGACTTCGAGCACGATCAGTGTCATGAAGTCCTCGAGGCCGAGGATCGGACCGAGCGCCGCGCTGAGCAAGCGATGGTGCTCGTGGAGCGCGTCCTTCGCTTCACCGAGGGTCAAGACGCCATCGCCGTCGCTGTCGGCGCCGCCTTCGAGCGCAGCGATAACCAGGCTGTAGGTGATCACCTGAGCGACCGCGTCGGCGAACTCAGCCTCGGTGGCGTCTTCTTTGAGCATTTGCTTCCAGGCATCGTGCGCCTTGCAGGCGGCGTGATGGCCCGGCGCACCTGCGTTCGAGCGCTGTGCGTACAGCGCATCGCGAAGGTTTCGAGCGAGCGGCGCGAGCCGCTTCGCGAGAGCCGACACCGCGGTGATCGGGGCGACGTGTTCGTGAGCGAAGAGTTCAACTCGTGCCGCGAACTCAGACGCGCTCCACTCGCCGTCGTCATACGGCAACGCGACGGGATGCCCTGCCTGGTCACCGTTCTTGAACCAACGGACTTCGCGACCGTTGCAGAGCAAGACGTTGTCCAGCTCGGAGAGCTTCTTCCACTGCTTGCCGTCGTGCCCGGTCCAGGTCTCGGGCGCCGAGATGTCGGTCTGCGGCTTCTTCAGCTCGATCCACCCGCAGAATCGCTTGTCGACCAAGACCCCGAAGTCGGGACGAGAGCCGTCGAGCTGACTCTCCCTGATCAGACGCAGCTCACCGATTCCGGCGAGCGCCGCAACCTGCTCGATCAGGTTCGTCAGGGGCGTCGTGATCTGGGCTTCCGGGTCGGCGGCAATGCCGGCCTTGGTTGCTGCCGAGACCGCCGACCTGTACGCAGCAGCCAGGGCCGCGGCGTCGTCCTCCTTGATCGCAAATGCCGGCATCGTCGGAAGTCTGCCCGAACCCCGCGTCAGACCGTTGTCCCGCCGACCGTTGGTACCAACGACCCACCACCGTGGCGCTGGTACCCGATTGCGACACCTACGATCGGGACCGGGTACCAGCGGCGCGCCGCGTCGCCGCGAGCGAAGGAATACCCTGAAAGGAGCAGATGAGCCGCGCTCCCCGCACCACGACGGCCGCCCAGCTCAGGGGCGTGGAAGAGGCATTCCAGACGCTCCCGGACCGCTATCTCGGCGCGCCTCCCGGCTACGACGTGACCTTTCACGTCCGGCTCGGCGACCTGGGCCACACGTTCGAGGTTCGCGCGACCGAGCGCACCGTCCGGGTCCGCAAGGGCATCAGCCGCCGACCGGCAGACGTCGTCCTCGGCACCGACATCGCGACCTGGCTCGCGCTGCGCGACGGCAGCATCTCCGGGATCGAAGCGTTTCTCGAGCGCCGTCTGTACGCGCGCGGCGACCTCGACGACGCGCTCCGGTTCGAGTCTCTGTTCGCGCTGCCCGACGGCCGCGACCCGCACCTCCAGCTCAGACATGCCGGGCCGCGGGGCCGGCGGCTGTCCGTCGCGAGCCTCGGCGAGGGGCCGGACGTCGTGCTGATCCACGGCCTCGGCGCGACCAAGTCCTCTTTCCTCGACGCGGCGGCGATGCTCGCGAACTCCGGCCACCGCGTGCATGCCCTCGACCTGCCCGGTTTCGGCGGCTCCGACAAGCCGCTGCTCGCTCCGTTCGACGCGCCGTGGTTCGCCCGAACCGTCTGGGACACGCTCGACGAGCTCGGCCTGACGGGCGTGCACCTGGTCGGCAACTCGCTCGGTGGCCGCGTCTCGATCGAGATGGCGCTGGCCAGGCCCCAGCGCGTCCGCTCGATCACCGGCCTCTGTCCCGCGGTCGCGTTCGTCAAGCGCGACTTCCGCCACGTCGTCCGCGTCCTGCGGCCGGAGTTCGGGCTCCTCCCCCATCGCTTCACGCGCAAGGCCGTCGACGCCCAGCTGCGCGACCTCTTCTGCGACCTCGGCGCGCTCGATCCGAGCATGGCCGACATCGTCGTCGACGAGTTCCAGCGGATCTACACGTCCCCCGGGGCTCGGCTCGCGTTCCTGTCAGCGGCCCGCAACATCTACCTCGACCGGCCCTACGGCCGCGGCGGCTTCTACGAGCGGCTGGCCGAGCTCGAGCCGCCGTCGCTGTTCGTCTGGGCGACCCACGACCGCCTGATCCCACAGGCCTTCCGCAGCCACGTCGAGCGCGCGCTGCCGGCCGCAGAGCACGTCGTGCTCGACGCCTGCGGGCACACGCCGCAGGTCGAGCGCCCCGAGGAGACCGCCGCGATGGTCGCTGCACACATCGCTCGTGCCGAGAAGACCCACCCGGCGCGGACCGACCCGCTGACGCTGGTGGCGTGATGGCCAAGGCGAAGACGGCGACCGTGAAACGCAGGCCGAAGCCGGTCACCGCCGCGGCCTCGCCCGCCCGCGGCGGCATCCACGGCGCACCGGCACGCCCCGGGCTGCGGACACCAGGCGTCCCGGGCGTGAATTTGACCCGCAGCGCCGCCGGCTTCGTCTCGCGCAAGACGCGCGAGCAGCTCTACCGGCTCACCGGCCCGCTGCGCCCGGCGAACCTCGACGAGCGCGACCCGGACGAGCTGCGCGACACCCTGCCGTTGATGTGGCTGATCTCGAGTCTCTGGTTCCGCTCCGAGGTCCGCGGCATGGGCAACGTCCCCGCTGACGGCCCCGTGTTGCTGGTCGGCAACCACTCCGGCGGCAACATGACGCCCGACACGTTCTCCTTCGCGCTTGCGTTCTCGACCTACTTCGGCGTCGAGCGGCGTCTGCATCTCCTGACCGCGAGTCACGTCTTCTCGTTCCCGGGCATCAGCCATCTCCGCAAGGCCGGGATCGTCACTGCGACGCACGAGCACGCCGAGGAGGCGCTCGCCGCCGGCGGCGCCGCGTTCGTCTACCCGGGCGGCAGCCGCGAGGCTCATCGCCCGAGCTGGCGCGGCTCGCAGCTCGACCTCGGCCCGCTCGAGGAGACCGTCGAGCTCGCTGTCACCGCCGGCGCGCCGATCGTCCCGGTCGTCGCGATCGGCGGTCAGGAGACGGCGTTGTTCGTGAGCGACGGTGAGCGGATCAGCCGCGCGCTGCGGCTCGACCGGATCGGCATTGCTCGCCTTCCGATCGCGCTCGCGGCTCCGTGGGGGGTAAGCGTCGGCGACGTCGCCGGCCACCTGCCGCTCCCGGCGAAGCTGGTGCTCGAGGTCCTCCCCCCGATCGACCCGGTAGCCCGGATCGACGACGGTGCAACGGTCTCGGATGTCGCCGAGCACATCCGGGCACGGATGCGCGACACGATCGACGTCCTCGCCCAGGAGCGCAGACTGCCGGTGCTCGGATGAGGGTTGCCCGCTCGATCTGGGTCGAGGCCCCGCCGGAGGCGGTCTGGCGCTTCGTCGCCGATCCCGGTCACTACCTGCATTTCATGGACGGCATCACCCGGTGGGAGGTCGAGGGCAGACGGCGGACCGGGCTCGGTGCTCGCTATCGGGTGTTGATGCATGTCGGCTCGGCGGAGATCGGCGGCCTCGTCGAAGTCGTCGAACACGTCCCGAACCGGGAGCTCGCGTGGGCGTCGGTCGTCGGCACCGCGCAGCGCGGCCGCTGGCGGATCCGGCCGCATCCGACGGACCCGGCCCGTACCCGTGTCGAGTTGCGGATCGGCGGTAGCGCCGGCGGCGGGCTGATCGGCCAGGTCGCAGGCGTCGTCGCGCAGCCGGCGATCGCCCGTCACGTCCGTCGCTCGCTGCGCGAGTTGCGGCGCCAGGTCGAGCACGAGCAGGAGCGCGCCGAGCACCGGCGCGCGGGCGCGGCCCGCCGCCGGGCGGTGGCGCGGTAGCGTCCGGTCCGCGCATGGCCCCGGGATCGCCGCTGGACATCCTCGTCGTCGACGACGACGCCCCGCTTCGGGAGATGCTTCAGCGGGCGTTCGAGCGCGAAGGCCACAGGATCACCGCGGTCAGCGACGGTCAGTCCGCGCTCAGCGAGCTCGAGAACACCAGCTACGACGTGATCCTGCTCGACGTCGCGCTGGGCGCAGGGCCGTCCGGCCATGACGTCGCCCGCGCGCTGCGCGACCGGCGCGACGTCACGCCGGTGATCATGCTGACCGCGCTCGACTCGGAGGCAGATGCCGTGCAGGGCCTCGAGGCCGGCGCCGACGACTACGTCACGAAACCGTTCGGAATCGCCGAGCTGCGCAGCCGGATCCGCGCGGTGCTGCGCCGCACCCATCGCCAGGTCGTCGAGGACGGACCGATCGACGTCGGCGAGATCGTGCTCGACCCGCGTGCGCGCGACGTGACCGCCCGTGGCGAGCCGGTCCGGCTCACGTTCGCCGAGTTCGAGCTGCTGAAGTGCCTCGTCGAGCGACCGGGGCGCCTCTTCAACCGTCAGGAGCTGCTGCGCGCGATCTGGGGGGATTCCGCCTACCGCGACCCGCGCGCGATCGACGTCCACATCCGCCATCTGCGCGAGAAGCTCGAAGAGAAGCCCGAGGACCCGCGCCTGATCGTGACGGTCCGCGGCGCCGGGTACCGATTCCGAGACCGGTGAGCGGCGATGAGCCTGCGAACACGGCTGCTGCTCTCGCTCGTCGGCACGAGCGCGATCACGTTGCTCGCGCTCGCGCTTGCG
>WBZP01007074.1_pt1 | contig 10914 bp, 11 predicted proteins | sample 5204301 | NCBI WGS metagenome assembly WBZP01 (sample SAMN12412401, study PRJNA552823) | activated sludge metagenome | isolation source: activated sludge from nitrification reactor of wastewater treatment plant... | place: USA: Pennsylvania | collected 2017
GCTGCTGTCGCCGCTGAGCGCACTGCATCACCGCGTCCTGGCACTGCTCGGCTGGTCGGCAGGAATCTACGAGCGACTGATGACGCATTTTCTAAAACCAGCCCTCATTTTGAGCGAACCGTGAGCCAGGGAATAAGGCCGATGACGAGGGTCAGGAAGGCGACACAGGAGAGATCAAATAAGCGAACACTGTTGCCGCTACCATTATCCATAATGGTTCCCTTATGGCTTTATGAGAAGGAGGTCAATCTTGTCGATGTTCAGTGAGTGTAAAGGCCATGGATTCCAAGTGGAATAGCCTGGAGTAACCCTTCCCTCCGCCCGCTCGCGGGAGATGGAGCTTCGCAGGCTGTACCCTCAGGGAGCGCGGCGAGGTTCCAGCGCTGTTGCCCACACCAAGACGCCAGGCGGCTTCCGGGCCGGGGCGCATTGGCCTGGTTTTTGTTCTCTAATAAAGAACATAGTCCCATTTATATTGGCACATTGTTCTCATAATCAGAACAAAACCAGTCATTTTCAGTCGAGGCCCGGAAACAACCAAGCGTTCGGAAACCCACAATCTCTTCACGACCGGCGACCGGGTCGGGCAGGCAAGCCTCATGTCGGGAGGGATGGCTCTTCCGTCGCCTCGATGTATTTGCGCACCGTGCGCCGATCCAGGCTCAGTTGCCGCGCCACCGCCTCATAGCTCCCGAGTTGTCGATGGAGGCTACGGCAATACTGGCTGAGCAGTTGTTGGACATTCAGGCGCCCGGCGGCGGCTAGCGCGAGCCAGTCCTGGCCGAGGCTGGCGGGGATCGGCTCGGGGCGATATTCCCGGTTGAGGATGACCCGGCGAACCGCCTGTTCCAGCTCGCGGACATTGCCTGGCCAGGGATAGTCCGGGGGAAGATCCCGGCGCAGCCGCTCATGGACCGCTTCCCCCAGCGGGCTGCCGGCCTGACCGCTGATCCGCTCCACCAACTTGGTCACCAGTTGCCGCAGTTCCTCCGGGTCTTCCCGCAGACGTTCCCGCAACGGCGGCACCTGGATCACATCGGAACAGAGCCGGAAATAGAAATCCTCCCGAAAACGACCGCTGGCGCGCAGTTCCTGTAACGGCCTGTGGGTGGCGGCAATGACCCGCCCGGCGAAGCGCAGGGGTTTATGGCTGCCGACCGGGGTGAAGGCGCGCTCCTGGAGCACATTCAGGAGCTTGATCTGCACCGGGATGCCGAGATCGCCGATCTCATCGAGGAAGAGGGCGCCATGGGCATTGCAGCGCTCGAACAGCCCCTGATGGTCCTCGATGGCGCCGGTGAAGGCGCCCTTACGGTGCCCAAAGAGTTCCGACTCGATCAGGCTCTCGGGGAACTGGGACAGATTGGTGGCGACGAAGGTGGCGGTGAAGCTGGCGCTGAAGCGACCGCTGCGGGGATCGAAGGGGATGAGTCCGGAGCGACCGATGGCCGCGGCGGCGGATCCCTTGCCGGTGCCGGTTTCGCCCAGCAAGAGGGTGGAAAAGTCCTCCATGCGGTCCCAGAGGAGTTCGCCGTAGATGCGGGTGTCGGCGGTGAAGACATTGTTCCACAAGGCGTGACGCAGCCGTCGCATGGCGGGGGAACTGCCGATCAGGGCCTGGTCGATGAAGTAATAGGCCCGCCGCAACTGATAAAAGAGGGCGAGATAGCGGAGCGCTTCCTCCCGGGAAAAGCCCAGGGTCCCCAACTCCACCAACAGGGGCGCGGCGAAAGGCGCCGCCACCGGCGTTTCTCCGGCGTGCACCTGGGCCTGGATCAGGCCGTCGAGATCGGCCACATGCCGATGAAAGAGACGGAACAGAAAGGCGTATTGCAACAAGGGTCGGTCCTCGGCACTCATGCCGGAGAGGGAATCTATCCCCCGGGCGGCCAAGACACCGAGCTGATGTTCCAGGGCGGGAATGACGGCGGTGAAGAGATGACCTTCGCCGGTGGGAACCGGTGCCCGTGCCCAGCGTGCCAGGAGGCCCTCCAGGGCGGCCCGATGGGGACTGAAGGGGTTGGAGAAGATGATCTCGGCCACCAGGGTGAAGAATTCCCGGGCGTCGCTGTCGAGTCGGTGCGGCATGGGCATGGCGGATTGGGGAATCTGGTTGGGTCGGTGTAGCCTGATGCTACAACAATGACGGCGCCTCTGGTTTAGCCCGTATTTCTCACCAGTCGTCTACTGCGGACGCCGACTGGCTCGCTGTGACTGGACGTACTCGGAATCCTCGGCTCAACGTAGTGTCAGCTACGCCTTCGCCGCCGATTCCTCCGTGCGCCCCGCCACAACGGCCCCTCGACGCCCTCGCTACGGCGCCCGGTGAGAAATGCGGGCCAGGCGCCGTCCGACGAGTCAATGGAGTGCCGTTTTCAGCCTCTTTGCTCCTGGAACCTCTGCTGGAGCTGCCCGAGCCAGGCCCTGAATCGGGTTCCATAGCGTTCGGCGACCGAACCGGCGAGGATGGCGGCGACTCCCAACACCGCCAACGTGCCCCAGCCACCGAAATTGAAGTGTTTGATCAGCCAGAGGGCCTCCACCCCCAGGCCGAGGCTCAGCCCCACCAAGCCGACCAAGGCGATCAGTCCCTGTCCGTAGAGGAATCCAGCGAGCAACACCAGACCGCCGATGAGGATGCAGGCGATGGCGTTGATCTGAGCTCCAGTCATCAGGAGATCCACCACTGGGCTGAGCAGACCGACCAAGGCCGCTATCCGATAGAGCCAGGGCGCCCAGGGACCGGCCCGGCTGGCGGTTTCGGCCAGGAGCAAGGCGATCACCAGACCGCCAAGGGTGAGGCTGAGGTGAAACTGACTGACCTGGGCCACCAGGAGCAGGGTGCTGATACCGGCCCCTACCACGGGCAACAGATTGAGCAGCAGCGCTATTTCACTCCAGCGCGACCTGGGCGGCAGGCTGAGCTGGACGGCCCGTACCAGCAGATGCAGCGACAGGGCGCCGGCCAAGGCCAGCATGGCATCGGGGGAGTAAAAGATCAGGCTGCGTCCGGCCAGGATCGTCGGCGGGATGAACAGGAGGAAGCGGGCAAAACGGCCTTCCAAGGTGCCCAGACTGGGATCCCGACGGCTACGGTCGGCCACCAGGGCGAGCGCGCCCGCCACCGCGACCATGAGCCACCAACTCATGACCGCGGGTTCCCGCAAGGGAATGAGCAACACAGCATTCACCAGGATGTAGCCAAGGGTGAGCGGCCAGGCCGAGCGTCGGGCCAAGACCATAAAACCCAGCAGGCTGATCAGACTCAGCGCCACCACCCCGCCGACGACAGCGATCAGCGTCATTTGCGGGTTTTCGATCCGCCATTCGGCAAAATCCGCCGCCGTGATGGCGGGCGAATCCCAGTACCAATGGACATAGAGCAGCGCCGCCGCCACCGTGAACCCCACCGGCACCGCCGCCAGGGCGAGGGAGACGAAGGTGCGGGCGCCCTTGGGTTCCTTGAGCAGCAATACGCTGCTCACACCGGCGAAGGTCAGGGTGCCGATGATGGAGAGCAGTAGGAGGTAGCGTCGGAGATCGTCGCCGGTACCCCATTGTTGGAACAGAAACACCGCCACCGCCGCCGTTACCGCGGTGGCGCCAAGGAGGCGCAACAACCAGGGCAGGGTCGGCCAGTGACTCCCGGTCCAAGCCGATGCGTTCGGGGCCTCGACGACTGGGGCGGCGTCCGGCGGCAACAGGGTGGCATAACCAGATTCGCGGTTCATTTAGGCACTCCTCTCAGTGCGCAGAATCGACGCCAATTCGGCCCGGAGTTCGGCCTGGGATTCCTGCTCGCCAAAGCGGCGGGCCAGTTCGTCCACCGGCGCGGTTTGACCGACGATAAGCTCGTGCTCCAGCACCCGGGTCTCCCAGCGCTCGAAGCTATCCTCCAGACTCGGTGGGAAACGTTCGGCGATACCGCCCAGGGCGCGGTTGACCTCGGCGGCGGATTGACGGGTGCGCAGCCGGTCCCGCTGCCGGGTGGCCGCCTGTAGGCGCTCCTCGCCGGCGCGCAACTCCTCCAGCAGACGCGCCTCGGCCCCGCTGTGCTCGGCGAGGGCCTGTCTGATGTCCTCGATCTGCCGACGACAATCCCGTCGCCGTTGCAGGCATTGCAAGGCCGCCGTCTCATCGGTGGCGGCCACCGCCCGCGCCCGTTCCACCCAGCGGCTCTCCTCGGACTCCAAGGTGCGAATCTGCCCGCGCAATCGTTCGCACTCCCATTGGATGCGTCCGAGTTGAGCCTTACCGCGGGCCAGGGCTTGGCGCGACTCGTCCAGGGCCAGATTGACTACGGCCTCGTGGTTTTCCATCAGATCCACCAGGCGCTCAACGCTGGCGTGAACCGTGGTGGTGATACGTCGAAACAGGGACATGGGGTTTCTCCTTGGTTGGGGTCCTATCTATAAAGAGACAACTTCCATGCCAGACTGGAAAAAGTATAAAAAAGGCTTTACTTACAATCGGATGCCAGAGAATACGCGGCTCGGTCCGAACTCCGCACCAACGTCTGATCACATAAAATGCCAGGCCCATGGCAATCCTTGCTGTCTGATCCCGGCCCCTATGCGGCGGCTTCCGGCTTGATCCGCCAGGGCTACAACCACATTCAGAAGACAAAGGCCCTCCCCCACCGACGCCGATCACCGAGGAATGAGTTATGGGAATCATCGAGAATTTCGAAAGCCTGCTCGCCCGTGGACAGGACAACGCCCTGCTGAGGTACAGCCTCGGCCATGAATACGCCAAGATCGCCGACTGGGCCTCGAGCCGGCCACATCTGGAGCAGGCCCTACGGCTCGATCCCCGCTACTCCGCCGCTTGGAAGCTGCTTGGCAAGGTACAACAAGAACTTGGGGACCTCGAGGGGGCACTGGCCGCCTATGACTCGGGGATCGCCGCCGCACGGGATCGGGGGGATATCCAGGCGGCCAAGGAGATGGAGGTGTTTCGCAAGCGGGTGGTGAAACAGCTAATGGAAGAACAAACTTGACAGAATATAATTATTTTCTTATATTACACCCAACGTATCGAGCAACTTTACTCGCAAGAGGAGATAGAACCATGTTTCTTGCCTTATCCGCTATCGCCATGACCCTGGGTACCGCCCTGACGATCCATGATCTGGCCACAGAGCCGACCTCGGTCCAGGCCCCCACCGCGGTGGTCGAGGTGGCGCCGATCCAGGTCCAAGAGACCCAGAAGATCGAAATCGAAAGCGCTCGTTAATCCACGACTCCCTGTCGACGTACTGACCCACCGCCTCCCCATGGGGACGGTGGGTTTTTTTATTCATTGTGGGCTACAACTCGGGAGACTCAGGCCCAACGGCCAGATGATCGAACCCCAACTGACCGCACTTGCGACCAGCGAGTTGACAGGCCGCGCGCAGCACCTCACCCAGGTGGCCACCCTTGGATAGGCCATGGATCATCCCGGCATTGAACACATCCCCGGCGCCGAGGCTGTCGACCAGGGTCGCGGGCGGATAAGCCGGGCTGGCGTAAAGCCGGTCCTGGGCGTCCATACCCCAGGCGCCCTGATCGCCCCAGGCGCAGATGATCCAGCGGGCGGAGGTCTCCTGGCGCATGGCGAGCAGAAAATCCCGAGGCTCCCGAAACCCGCGGGCCTGGGCATAGTGACGGGAAAAGAGAAGCAGGGAAGGACCGGCGAAGAGATTTTCGATGCCGGATCGCGGCTTTTCGATCTCCAGCGAACAGCCGATTCCTGGCCGTCGGGCCAGGAGATGGTCGAGCATGAGGCGGGTCTCCTCTGGAGCCCGTCCCTCGAAATGAAACCAATCCCAGCGCTCCAGATCGAGCGAGCCAAAATCCTTGGCACTGTACTCGGGAAGATCGCGGAAGTGGACCAGGGTACGGCTCCCTCTGGCCTGACTGAGCCAGACCTGGGAGGTCGGGGTCGTGCCTCGATCATCGCCGCGGGCGGGAGAGGTATCGATGCCGGCGGTGGTCAGTTCGGCGAGCAGCCAGCGTCCATCCGCTTCCTCGGCATGGGTTCCGGCCCAGGCGCAGTCATGCCCCAATTGTCGGAGCAGGATCAGGCTGTTGCCGACATTGCCGCCACGCGCCCGATATCTGCTGATGGCCCGGATCTCGGCGTCTTCCGGGGGATATTCGGGGACTAGGCTGATGATATCCAGGGTCGCCACCCCAACCCCGAGGATGCGCATCCCGGCCCCCGGCTATCCGCTCAGGGTTCGCGGACGACGCGAAACCCCAGCATCTCCAACCTGACGTTCTGGTCGAAGGCACCGCGGCGGGTGCTACGCATGGCATCCGCCGGTCGGCTGAAGGCACCGCCCCTGACCACCCGCTCGTTACAATCCGGATCGGCCCAGGCGCTGCCGTCCAGGGGCGCCCCCTGATAAGAGCTATGGAAACAGTCCTCCACCCATTCCGAGACATTGCCGGCGACATCGTATAAACCAAAGGCGTTGGGCTTGAAGCTGCCGACCGGAGCGGTGCTGCGGTTGTCCCACTGACTGCCGCAGTTGAAACAGTTGGCGTTGTTCTCGCCGCTACGACTACCCCACCAGTAGAGGCTCAGGCTGCCGGCCTTGGCGGCGTATTCCCACTCGGCCTCGGACGGCAAGCGGTATTTATGGCCGCTTTCCTGGGTCAGCCAATTGGCATAGGCCCGAGCCTCCTGCCAGGAGACATTGATCACCGGTCTGGAGCCTCGGCCCCAGCCCTTATCGTCCGGCAGGCCACGTCCGGTCGCCCGGGCGAAGCGGTCATAGTCGGCGAAGCTGACCTCATGTCTGGCCATGTAGAAGGGGCGTATCCGGACTTGATGGATTGGTTGTTCCTCCGGGGCCAGGGCGTCGTGGTCATCCCCCATGGTGAAGCCACCGGCGGGGATGTACTGCATCTCCGGCCCTCGGCCGCCGCTGTTACGCAGGCTGTCGGACACCACCTTATGACTCGGCGGGGGAAGTGAGTTGGATTCCTGGGTTTCGCTGGGAGCCGGGGTGGCGGCTGCGGTTTTCTCCACCTGCGGCGTAGGAATGGGCGTTGGCGAAGCGGTCGGTCGAGGGGGCACCCCGGGGAGTGGGGAAGGCAGAGGGGGCGGCGACAATTCCTTGCTTCCAGGCTGATTCCCTGTCAAGGCTCCCTTGGAGCCGGGCACTGGGTAATCCGTCCCCAGAAAGCGGGCCCCCGTCAGGCCGAGGAGGATCCCCAGACCGCCGGAAACCACCACGAAAAACAGGGAACCGAAGCGACGTCGCTCCGGATGCTGGGACGGGATCTCGTTCGCCTCCCGGGCAAAGCGCTTCTCGAATTCGGATTGCAGCGTCTGATAGGTCTCCTCGGCGACCTGTTGCGCCTTTTCCGCTTGGGCCAGGTTGGCCTGGGCCTGATCGAGAGCGGTTTGGAGTTGCAGGATCTCCTGTTCAAAAGGACGCCGTTGGAGGAGAAATTTCTCGATATCCTTTTCCAGGCGCAGGCCGCGTTGGGCAGACTCCCGTAACTGGACCTCCTTCTCATCGAGTGCCTTCCGCAAGGCGGCGTTCTCCGCCCCGGCGGTTTCCAGACGGGCGGCATAGTCCTGGGCGGCGCTGGAAGCGATTTCCTGACGCAGGGCATCCAGGGTCCGATTCAGCTCGGTTTCCCGAGCCTGGGCCTCCTCGCGGACATAGTGGATCTCCTGCCGCATGGTTTCGAGTTCCCGCTGCAGTTGCCGGAGCTTTTGTTCCAGCTGGCTCTTTTCCTGTTCCAATTGAACGCCTTTGTCCCGGGCGACCATGAGCCGTTCCCGCAAAACGCTCGATCCCTCTTCGGCGCTGGACTGGCGACGGAGCCTTTCCTGTTTCAGCTTGAGCTGGGCCAGGGCGCCGAAGGCCTCGGTATCAAAACGGTTGCGGTCATCCTCCAGCCGACGGGGGCGAGGCAGCGGGCTTCCCACGGCTTGCCTCGGTGCCTGGGGATGAGCGGTTTCGCCGCCCGGCTCCGCTGGAGACTGAGCCTCGCCGCCGGGGCGCGATGGAGGTGAAGTCTCCGGCTCGATCGATGGCAATTGATGGTGTGTCTCTTCCACACTTCCATCTAGGGTAAGTATCTCGGTGTCCTGGGTGTTGTCGCTCTGAGCGTTCATCCCTCGTGTATGCCTCCAAGGCGGCTGCGAGTTATCGAGTCTATGGTTCGGTTCCCTCATCCCGGGGGAGAAAGGGAGTTTGTAGGATTCTAGCTCTTAGTTTGGCCCGCCAGGCGGCGGAAACCGCTCCTCCCTCCACGGAAAAGCCGGTGATCCGAGAGACGCTCGGATCGGGTCTCAAGTGCCACCCAAGGCCCCCCTGGCTTTCCTCGCCTCATCCAATTCCCGCCGCAGGCTCGTATTCTGGAGCGTCAAGCGGTTGATTTCGGCTTCCAGTTGCGCCACACGCTTTTCCCATAAGCGCTGCATCTCGTTACCCTCCTCCTGATAGCGTTCCTCGGCGTCCCGCAAGGCCTCCGTGAGTTGGGCAATGCGCATCTCGGCCTGTTTGAGCGTGCGCTGCCATTGGTCCGCGTCACCATTGTTCCGGGGTCTGAAGTCGCGGTTGTCGGGGCGGCTGCGTGCCGCCGCCAGGGCCTGGGACCATTGTCTCCGCTCCATCAGATACTGTCTTTGCAGGCGATCGAAATTTTCTTTCGCCGCAAGCAGTTTGTTCTCCACATCGGTCACCGGTGTTTCGGCGGTCAGCGGAGGGGGTGGATTGCCGGCCTGGGTCGGCGCCAACGCAGGAGGCGGCGGTTGGGGCTGGACAAGTTCCCGTTGAAAGCCCCTGACCCGGTTCAGACCTCCGCTCAGCACGGCCACGCTGATGCCCCGTTCGGTGAGGAGAAAGCCGGCGGCGGTACTGGTGCTTTCGTCCTCGCAGTAGGCGATGTAATGACGATCCGGATCCAGACTCGAGGCCTGATAGCGCAGCAGATAGAAAGGAAGGTTGATCGCCCCCGGGAGATGGGCCTGGTTGTATTCATCCTGGGGACGGACATCGAGCCAGATGGCCCCGCCGTCAACCTGTTGCTTGGCCTCGGCATAAGAAACGACCCGGGACAAGGGCCGTTTGACCAGTTCGAGGAAATCCTTTTTGCTCAGGCGCAGCAATATCCCGTCCGTGAGCATCCTGACGCTGCAATTGCGTGGGTTACCGGAGATCAGGGCATCCTCGCCGAAACTGGTACCGGAGCCCAGTCTGGCCACTTCGGTATCCTGTCCCCCCGGGGTTGCTGTACGGGTCAGGCAGCAGGTGCCCTGGTTGATCACATAATAAAAATCCCCCGGATCGCCCTGCCGGAAGATCAATTCGTCCTTTTCCACCACCAATTGCTGCATCCGCAGCATGGCACCCTGGATATTAGCCGCCGGGATCATCTGGAAGACCCGGGATTGCAGGAGTTGGGACATCCAGTCGCTCGCGCTGTTCTGGACCTCGTCGACCCGGTAGTCCTCCTCGCTGAGGTAGCCGGCCAGGAGATCGTTCAACAACCAGGTATCGATCCGGACCAGGGTCACGGCGGCCTCGACCCGTCCGCTGAAGCGTCGGGGGAACTGATGGGCCAGGGGATAACGCGCCGTATCGCTGCTGGCATTGATGGATTCCACCACCTCTTTTCCCGACAGGAGGCTGACACTACCGCTGAGCAGGTAGATATGGTGATGGTCGATATCCCCTTCGCGGAACAGGAGTTGCCCTCTGACCGCCGTCTCGATGGGGAGTTGTTTTACCAAGCGTTCAAAGGCGGGGATGGGGAGCCGGTTGAGGGGCACCAGACGGCGCAACTGCCCCATCTGCACCTCGCTAGGAAGGGATGGATTCATGCTTGATCCGCCTCAGGGGTTTGAGTCGAAAGGACTCTCCTATTCAACGCCAAGAATCTCGACCGCCTCCTCGTCACTTCGGAGGAGGTGATGTTGCTGGATGGGTATGAGTATCACCGCAACGTGAACTTTGGCAACGGTGGCGTCGGTTGCCGCCAACTTCGAGCCGCATTTTGGGTGGTTTTGGAAAGTCGTGGCAAGAAGGTTGAAGAAGGGATGTGATCAGGGTTCCAGCCGACCTTCGTATCTCCCCTGGGCATCGTACAGGCGGCCTTGTTCGTCCATCCTGCCGAGATAGCGTCCCTGGGCATCGTAGCGGCGGCCGGAGGCATCCGTCTGACCCAGGTAGCGTCCCTGAGGGTCGTAGCGGCGACCCTGTTCATCGCGACGTCCGAGATAGCGCCCCTGGGCATCGTACTCCCGGCCCGAATCATCCTCTTTCCCTTGATACTTCCCCTGCTGGTCATAGAAACGCCCGCTGTCCTCCTTTTTTCCCAGGTAACGGCCATGCTCATCATACCATCTCCCCGCACCGGCCCGGGGATCGCCGGGATGGAGACCGGGAGCGGCCTCAGCCGAGCCGATCGGAACAGGTCCCGGAAGGCACAGCCAGGACCAGACCGCCAGAATCGCCAGACAAAGCTGTCGCCAAACCGGCCCCAAAACAGACTCCGGATCCGCTGCCTGGCCGCTCAAGCGCCGACGGGCGGGATTTTCAGACCCGCCGGAGGGTTGGCCGGTGGTGTCGGCTTGGCGCTGGGGGGAGGCGATCCCGACTCGTTGCCGAGCCCATCCCAGCGGCCTTCGAGGATAGCTTTAATTTGCTCCCAGTTGAGGGTCTCATGGGCGAGCAGCGCGGCCGCCAGTTTGTGCAGGGTATCCATATGCGCCATCAACAGCTGTTGGGCCCGATTGTAGTTACGATCGATGATGGCCCGCACTTCGCGGTCGATCGACTCTTCGGTCGCCTTGGATTGGGCCCGATGACGGGTCACCGCGCCACCGAGAAAGATCTCCTCGTCTTCGTCTTCATAGGCCATGGGACCCAGGTTGTCCGAAAGACCCCACTTGGTCACCATCCCC
>WBZP01007076.1_pt1 | contig 10914 bp, 10 predicted proteins | sample 5204301 | NCBI WGS metagenome assembly WBZP01 (sample SAMN12412401, study PRJNA552823) | activated sludge metagenome | isolation source: activated sludge from nitrification reactor of wastewater treatment plant... | place: USA: Pennsylvania | collected 2017
ACCTTTGAATTATTTGTCCTTTTTTGTCAAAAGGTTATACCCAAAAACTATAACTTTCAACAAAAACTATACGATAAAATGCTCATTCCAAAACTTTTTAGAAAATGTGTATAGTAGTAAACAATTAAAATTAAATCTGGTTATAATTTTCAAAAAACAATTTAACTATATGAATTGGGTATAGCAAGCAATCTCTCTTATTCAAGAATAACCGGAATATTCGCCTGGCCTTGATTTGTAGTTAATTTCAGGTAATATATTCCTCTTGTAAGTTCCTCTACTGAAATTTCTTTCTGGTTTTGTCCCTGTTCTGAGAAAATTTCCCATTTTTTTATCTCTTCTCCTAAAACATTGTATATCGAAATCGTTGACTCCGAAGGATTTGACAAGTAATACGCTAGCGTGAGGGTTTTATCTGCCGGCTGAGGATAAACCTTGAAACGCACAACCTTATCCATATTTTCCTGCAATCCCATAACGCAAGGGTTTAGTAACACATTCTGATAAGTGGTGTCTTCCCCGCATTCATTATAAACCACAAGCATAACCGGATAACTCACACCACAACTGAGGGTGATGACGGGATTTTGCATCGTACTTGTAATTCCATTTCCGAAATCCCAAAAATAGTTCATATTTACTCCTGAGGAAATGCTATTAAACTGACTTATATAAACATTTCCCTGAACGGATAAAGGAGTCCATGTAAAATTGGGAAAAGGGGTACTATATGGAACATAGAGTACTGAAATACTGTCTGTATAGGTGCATCCATTTGCAGTAGTTACTGTCAGGGCATACGTTCCGGGTATACTAGTAGTAAGGCTTGTTGCGGCACTTCCATTGCTCCATAAATAGGTGCTGTATCCCGGAGGGGCGGCTAAGGTTACGGTTCCTTTTTTACAAATTACTGTATCCCCAACTAAAGCTACCCCAGAGGATAAAATAGAAATGGTGATAGTATCCCTATCAAAAATACAATTTGGGCCTAGTACTTCCACCCAATACGTTCCGGATGTATTTACAGAAATAGTAGGGGTAACAAATCCTGTATTCCATAAATAACTTTGTACGCCTGAAACCGCAGCATCTAACACATAAGGTCCCGTACAAATAATGGTATCTGCTCCAAGGTTTAACCCTAAATTGCTTTGTGTAGGAGGCGTTATGGTAATTGAAATCGTATCCCTATCATACGTGCAATTTCCAAAATCTGTTTCTACCCAATATACTCCCGTATTTTGAACTGTAATAGTGGGAGTAGCAGCTCCTGTATTCCACAAATAACTTACCGTACCCGAAGTAGTAGCGTCCAAGGTATAACTCCCTGCGAACTGACAGCTGATGGCATCCGGGCCTAAAGACAAACTGCTGTTAATAGGGGTGTTCTGACCAATCCCTATATTAATTGTATCGGAATCTATAATACAATTTCCAAAATCTACCCTTACCCAATACATTCCCGAATTAGTAACGTTAATAGAAGGGGTAGTTGCTCCGGTACTCCATGAATAACTTACTACTCCCCCAGACGTTGACGCATTTAGTGTATAAGAATTGGTTCCGCACAAAGTAGTGTCGTTTCCTAAATTTACAGAGAGTCCAGAGGGAGAATTCGGATAATTGTATAAAGCAATGACATCCTGCTGAGTAAGTGCACGAGTGTAAAAACGTACTTCGTCAAGGGCACCGTTCATATAGTAAATACTTGGATTTGTACCACAATTTTTATGTCCAATTTTTCCAGTTGTAGCATTGCTATATCCGGTGAAAGAAGCTCCTGTTCCACTGTAATTGCCAATTATTGGCTGACAGTCTAAATATAACTGCATATTCGTAGCACTATAAATCACACCCGTAAGTAAATGCCATTGTCCATCACATACATCGACTGAAGACATAATAGTTCTTCGGTAAGGAGAGCTACAAGCACCCGTATTATCTCCATAAGAAAAACAAAAATATCCTGTATTTGGTACAACGGTCATCCAGTAACCACTATAAAATGCACTGCCTGTGTTGAATTCAGAACAAAATAATTCATAATAATTAGTGCCAGTAGGAATAATGTTGGAGTTAAACCATGTTGATACACTTACTGGAAAAGTAGAGGGACGTAATTTTGAACTTGTGGAGTATTGGATATCCTGACTCACTCCATTAAAATGATAAGCCTGATTGGGATTCCCAAATCTATCAGTGGTTAGAGTTGCAGTAACAGAAACCGGATTATGATTAAACCCGCTAACATCCTGCGCAGTTCCATTAAAGGGATAATATAATTTAAGACTATCCGTCAGGCTTTGTCCAAATAATAAAAAGGGCATTAAAAACAAAAAAAGTGTTAATTTTTTCATAATAAAACTAAGTTTTTGAGAGGCGATATTTTCACAAAAATAACAAAAAAACTAATTGTTATATAGTTTCACAAAATTATAATAATAAATTCGTGCGATAAAAATAGGCATCCCAAAACAAGTCAGAAGTATTTTTTGAAAAAAAGAAGTAGAAAATCGAAAGGTAAGCCAAAAATGCTCGGCAATCATCTCCTTATAAGGGTTTTTGTTTGACTTATTTTTTAACCCATATTCATTATATCTTTTCATAATTTGTGTAGCATTTTCTTTGCGTACTTCTCTTCTGAAGTAGAGTATTTCATTTAGGGATTTGAGCTTTCCCTTCAGAGAAATAAAATATAAGACAGCCCCATCAGCACCTACGATTTCTTTAATTTTATACTGTTGAATTTGGCGGGTCTTGTATAATCCGTGAATTGCGGTACAAGCACCCAGGTTTTTCAGTAGTTTTAGTGGCCCTGTAGTCAGGCTTAGGCTACTTGTATCTATCTTGCTGTTGGGGAAATGATTCAAGAGCAAGCCTTTTTCCTCTATCGTCTGACTTTCAGGATAGACCAGTGAAAGATTATCATTTGAAAGAAAAGTGTTAATCGCTTTTTGGATAAATTCCGGATGTAGGACATCATGACCGCCCAGCCAACAAAAGTATTCGGTGTCGGCATTTTGCATTACGAATTCAAAGTTATTCGTTGCTCCTATATTCTGGGGCTGACTTATGACGGAAATATTAGTATGATTAGCCGCAATCTGCCTTACAATTTCAAGCGTATTGTCTGTTGATGCATTATCCGACACCAAAATCTTCAAGTACGGGTAAGATTGATCTACTGCCGAAAGCAAGGTTTCAGCAATAAATTTCCCTTCATTGTAAAGTGGAATCCCAATCGTAACGGAAGGCTGAGTCATGGCTTCATCATTTTATTCTTTTCAGATACCCATCCGGCGCAACAGAAAGGAGAAGTTTATGATCAATTTTTGAATCTATCACAAAATCATCGTTTTCTTTGAGAAATTCCCATACTGCCGTTTTGGGATTATTCCCTTTTCCCCATGATCTGTCCTTTACACAATTTTCGGGCAGGTCTTCCACGATAGAGTCAAATACAATACAATAACTCCCCACCGAAGTCAAGGAAGCATAGGCACGAAGCTCCTCGAGAACGTGCTCATGTGTATGATTGGAATCCAGACAAATGAGAATTCTATTGTAATTTTTAGCAAAGTCATGTACTTTTTTTACTATTTCCTCATCAATCGAAGAGCCCTGAATCATTTCAATTTTATGAGCCATCGGGTGATTCAGGATTGCCTGTCTATTGTGATCTCGGATATCAATGTCTATCCCAAGTACTTTTCTTTTGGTTTCAATCGGATTGAATGCGATTTTGTTTTCTACTGCATCACAATAATCCAGTATAGCCAAAAAAGAGGCACTCAAAATCAGAGAGCCGCCATGTGCAATTCCGGCTTCTATGATTAAATCGGGTTTTACTTCCCAAATAATTTCCTGCAAAGCCACCATATCCTGAGGATACTGAATAATGGGCCTCCCTAGCCAATCAAAATTGTAAGAATATCCTGACAAAATACTCTGCTCCATAAAATGATTTGTGGCTACTCTCAGTTCCTTATTGTCTCCCTGAGCTATAATTCTTTCTTTTTTTTCTGCCTGAAATTGTTCTGCCTGATTCATGGTTTTGATTATAATTTATACATATTAATATTTCCTACCCTACTTTTGATTTCATCCCAGTAATTTTCATTCATAACGATGATATTCTCCACGGGGTTTTCGTTCAGGATTTCGGGAGAATAAATCGGGTGTCCTGTATGTGCAATATATTTCCCTTGTTTTAAAGGATTAATATCTATCACATATTGTACTTGGTTTTTACCGGGATCCATCAGATTCAGGAAAGTAGAGCCTTTCGCCCCAGCCCCCCAAATTGCTGTAGTCTTTTTTTCTGAGAGAAAAGCATGATACCTTTCTACTTCTGCGTCAAAATTAAGATTATTTCTGTTATGAATCATCATTTCTGGAATTTCCCTTCTCAGTTTAGCCAAATCAGCCCAAAGGTAAATGTATTGACCTCCAAAGAAATCTCCTGTAACCGGGTCATCAAACATTGCGCCAAGGCTGCTTTGAGTGAAATAGTTACAATGCTCATAAAAAATATCCCAAAAAGCGTTTTTCTCTTGTATCCAGTCAAAAGTAGGAACTTCAACAAACAAAAACCCTTTGTAATTATTGGCTTTGGCAATTGTGTGAACAAAAGTAAAAGGATTCGGGATATGTTCAAGCGTATGTCTCATGATTATTACATCTGCATTAATGCCGCTGTATTCCTCAGTGAAATATTCTTTGATAATTCTGGGGTTATTCCCTTCATAAGTGGGGTCAAATCCGGTACAGTCTATCCCATTTTCAAGCATGATTTCAAAGAAAACGCCTTTGCCACAACCAATTTCCACTACTTTTTTATTTTCTAATCCAAATTTTTTCAAAAGTTGAAGCACCTCTTTAAGGTGATTTTGAAAAAAAGGAGAATTACTTTGTTCATTCTGATAATTAATATCATAATTCATCAAATCTGGATTGAAGTTTTTATTGAAGATAAACCCCGAACGAAGAGACTGTACAAGTGCTACATCCGCTACAGGTGCTTTCTTTGCTTCTGCTTCAGAAACATATACTTTATTCTGAAATACCGGTACATTTTTTTGGCTGAAAACGGGCACACAGCCGTCATTGCTGCAATCCGAAAAATTATCTTTAAAATCCATGTTTTTTTCTTTTATGATTTGACACCCCAAAAAGCCATTGGTTCATAATCCGGATAGGGGTAATAACCCAGATTAAGTGTAATATTTTTATTTTTTTCCTTTAAGTAGTTTTCGACAAGGCTGCGAATCGAAATAGGCACTCCACTACAGCAATTAAAAATTCCGTCTGTATTTTTTTCCATCGCTTTCTCCACAATCAGCCGGGCTACCGTTTTTACGGGCAGATAGTCCCGAAGTTGTTCACCGCCCGACATATTAAAAACCTTTTCTTCGTTCTGAATCGCTTTTTCGAGCTGAGCAAGAATAGACTTTTCGGATTGTCCTTCTCCGTACATATAAAAAAGCCTAATCCATTTTAACTGAAAAGGCATCTGATGCTGAAGTTGCTGAAGAAATTTACGGAGGGTATCTTTAGCCAATGCATAAGGGTTTTGGGGGTCTGCGGGCATATCTGGGCTGAGTGCCCCGCTTCTCATTCCGTATTCAAAACAAGTTCCGGTTACAATAATATTTTTCATTCCGGCTTCTGCAATTCTTTTTAGAAAAAAATACTGAGGCATCAGGTTTTCTTCAAAATGAAACCGCGACTTGTAATTGGGTAATCCTGACCATGCAAGATGAATTAAGGCATCACTATCTGCCACGGATTCTATCAATTGCTGATTTGAGCCTAGGTTTTCCTCCCTGAAATCCAGCTTATGAAAATGCACTTTTTCAAACCAGGGAAACGAGGCAGCTTTTACGGGATTTGTGCCTGTAACCCAAACCTCTGCCCCGCGCAGAAGCAATTCCTGCACAACGTGGTTTCCAATAAATCCTGTTCCTCCGGTTACGGTTACTTTCATTCCCTTAAAAAATTGCCATTTCAGGTACAGCTACTACAAATTTTCCGCCCCAATCTCTGATAAAACTAAGCTGTCCGGATATTTCTTCTTTTAAATTCCATGGCAAAATTACAACAAAATCCGGTTTCGACTCCATAATCTGTTCTTTTTTTACAACTGGGATATGAACCCCCGGCAAAAACTTCCCTTGTTTATGAGGAGAAGCATCCACGACAAAAGCAATAAGGTCTTTTTTGATACCTGCATAATTCAGTAAAGTATTGCCTTTTGCAGCAGCTCCATAAGCGGCAACGGTTTTTCCTTTCTTTTTCATTTCAAGCAAAAACATCAAAAAATCATTTTTTACTTTATCTGATTTTGACTGATAGTCCTGATAAACGGAAAGGGCCGTAATTCCGAATGCTTTTTCTTTTAAAAATAAAGCAGAAACTGAGCCTTCTATTGTTTTGGAATAATCTTCTTTATGTTTGGCATAAATCCTCAAAGAGCCTCCGTGTGTATCAATTTCCTGCACATCAAATAATTGAAGACCGTGCTTTTCAAAAATTTCACTTACGGTATGAAAGGAAAGATAGGAAAAATGCTCGTGATAAATGGTATCGAATTGATTTTTTTGGATTAATTGCATGAGGTGCGGAAACTCCATCGTAATCACCCCCTTTTCTTTTAGTACAATCTTCATTCCTGCCACAAAGTCATTGATATCGGGAACGTGCGCGAGTACGTTATTGCCCAACAATAAATCGGCTTTCCTGTTTTGGGCAATCGCTGTAGCAAGTTTTACCCCAAAAAAGTCCACGATGGATTCTATGCCTTTTTCCTGAGCCACTTTAGCGGTATTTGCAGTGGGTTCAATGCCTAGTACAGGTATATTTTTTTCTTTAAAATACTGCAAGAGGTATCCATCATTACTTGCGATTTCCATAACCTGCGATTGGGTGTTTAGTCCAAACCGGGAGGTCATTAATTCTGTATAGGCCTTTGCATGTGCAAGCCAAGTAGTGGAAAAGGACGAAAAGTAAGCATAATCTGCATTAAAGATTTCGTCATGTCTTGCAAATTCATCTATTTGAACCAAAAAGCACTGATTACAAACCATAATTTTGAGGGGAAAATATACTTCCGGCTCATTGAGTTGCTTTTGTGTTAAAAAAGAATTTGAGGGCGGACTAAATCCTAAATCTACAAATTCGTGTTCAAGTGTGTGGTTACAAAACCTGCATTTCATATTTTAATTCCTTTAAATTGCTTATCTATTAAAGTATAGTTATTGTCTTTTTCGCTTATATTCGTGATTGGTAATTCCCATTGTATATTGAGTAGGGGGTCGTTATACCTAAATCCGGCATCAGCCTGAGGGGTATAAAATTCGGTGTGATGATAAATCAGGGAGGTATCGTCCCGAAGCGTCTGAAATCCATGAGCACATCCCGGCGGAATGAGAATCGAAATCATGTTTTCTTCGGTAAGTTCAATGCTGATGTGCTGCAAAAAAGTGGGGGAATCCTGACGTATATCTACGGCCACGTCCTTTACGCTTCCCTGAACACAGCGGATGAGTTTGGCTTCGGCAAAAGGCGGATACTGAAAATGCATTCCCCTTATTGTGCCTTTTCTGAGGTTGAAAGAATGATTAAACTGAACGAAAGACTCGTTTATTCCTGCTGCTTCAAATTCTTTTTTGCAAAAAGTTCTGGCAAAACGGCCTCTTTCATCCTCGAGAATCCGGGGATAAATCAGATAAACGCCCGCTATTTGGGTTTGGGTAATTTTCATATTTTTGATTTATATTCCATTTTCTCTAAATAGTCTTTTATCTGGGTATCGGTGAGTATTTCGTAATTCTGATAAAATTTTTTGTACCATTCTATGGTTTTTTCAATCGCCGTTTCTGTATCCCATACGGGTTTCCAGTTGAGGGCAGACATTGTTCTGGAATTATCTAATTTTAGTACTCCGGCTTCATGATAATTATCTGGAATTTGCCCAAAAGTAATGCTTATCTCGTTCCATGTTTTTCCTGCAATTTCTGCTACTTCAGCTACCGTTTTAGTATCCACAATATGAGGGGCAAAATTCCACGCTGATGCAAATTTTTCATTCCCTTCGAGGAGCTTTTGCCCTAATAGCAAATAACCATATAAACAATCAAGAACGTGCTGCCAAGGTCTTATAGATTTAGGGGTTCGGATAAAAACGGGTTTGCCGTCGGCTGTAGCCCGTACAATATCTGGGATAAGTCGGTCTGTACTCCAGTCTCCTCCCCCGATTACATTTCCTGCTCTCGCTGTTGCAATGTATATTTTTCTTTGTGATTCAGCAAAAAAAGACCGCTTATAGGAGTTAGTCAGAATTTCAGTACAAGCTTTTGAGGAACTATACATATCGTAACCGCCTAATTCGTCGGTTTCTCTATAAGGATATTCCCATTCTTTATTTTCATATACTTTATCTGTGGTAATAATGACTACCGCTTTTACAGAGGGCGTATTTTTTATCGCTTCTAATAAATTGAGGGTTCCCATCACATTTGTCTGATAAGTATAAACCGGATTTTTGTAAGAATCCCTTACGAGAGGCTGAGCGGCAAGGTGAAATACGATTTCCGGCTGCGCCTCTTGCATGCTGCTACGCAAAAGAGAGAAGTCTGAGAGGTCTCCCGTAACGGAGTTCAGCGATGAGGGAAATAAATTATAATGCGAGGGGTTCGTATGAGGAGCGAGAGCAAAGCCGCTGTATTCGGCACCGATATATTTGAGGAGAGCACCAAGCCATGAACCTTTGAAGCCAGTATGACCCGTAATGAAAATTTTTTTTCCTTTATATATTTCAAGCATATTTTACCAGATTTTCCATGGGCATTGATCCGAGTTCCATAATTTTTCTAATTCTATTCTATCCCTAAGGGCATCCATGCATTTCCAGAAACCGAAATGCCTATACGCAGCCAATTCTCTGTCGTTGGCTATTTTAGTCATCGGCTCTCTTTCCCATTGAATCTCGTCCATATCCCCTTCGAGATACTGAAAAACTGCTGGTTCTATCACAAAAAAACCTCCGTTTATCCAAAACCCATCTCCTTCCGGTTTTTCTTGAAAATTTTTAACGATTCCTTCTTCATCTGTTTCGAGGTTTCCGAACCTGCCCGGAATTTGAACAGAAGTCATCGTTACGATTTTTTGCGATTTTTTATGAAAATCTATGAGTTTATGAATATCTACATCGCTTACACCGTCTCCATAGGTTAGCATAAACGTTTCATTTTCAATATATTTTTTTATTTTTTTGAGCCTTCCTGCGGTATTAGTGTAAAGCCCGGTATCCACAAGCGTTACTTTAAAGGATTCCGTATTGCTGAAATGTACTTCTACCTTATTTTTTTCTAGTTCTATGGTTACATCAGAGTTATAAAGGTAATAATTCAGGAAATATTCCTTTATCATTTGCGCTTTATAGCCGAGGCATATCACAAAATCATTAAACCCATAATGTTCATATATTTTCATGATGTGCCATAAAATAGGTTTACCGCCTATTTCAACCATCGGTTTCGGGCGGGCTTCTGTTTCCTCCATCAGCCGGGTACCTAGTCCTCCCGCAAAAATCACCACTTTCATATCTTTTCTGTTGATTTAAATTATATTTCCTAGTGAATCCGTTGACTTGTGTATGACTTGTATTTAATTACACTATTAAATCGCCAAATCTTCCATTAAAAAGAATGTTTCTCACGCCTTCCTGCTGAAGAAAATCGTGCGGGAATCCCATTTCTATTTTGCTTACTTCGTTCAGAGCTAAGAGATGCTCTTCCGGAAGGGTCAGAGACAGGCTTTCGAGGTTATCTTTTATCTGACTTACTTTTCTACCTGCTATAATTGGGATGATGTGAGGCGATTGTGCCCTTACCCAACTCAAGGCGATATGTGCAGGAGAACAATTCAGAAGGGTTGCAATTTCCACTACCTTTTGGGTGATTCCGGTATTTCTTTCGTTAAGTCTTGCGCTACCCGGTGCGAGTCTGCCGGGTTCGTTTTTGAGGTATTTGCAAGCCGCATGGGTGGCTTTTTCGAGGTGGTAGCGTTCGTCGATTTCGGTATTGACTTCCAGGCCATACTCCCCGGCGGCATCTTTCATAAACTGCCAGACCCCTCTCGCCCCTGCCGGAGAAACGGTATTGGACAAGGCGCTCTCGGCCACTGCCAGGTATTTGAGATCGTCGGGCATGCCCTCCTCTTTCAGGATCGGCTCGATGACCGGAAACAGGGAATTGGCGCGTTTGATGGCCAGAATAGTTTGCGAATGAAAATACACATTGCGCAGCAATTCGGCGTCGAGCCGCTGGCGAACGTCCCAGTTGTCCATCGGGAATTTTTCACCACAGAAATTAAAATCCTTGTCGAGGCTGATCGAGCGCACCGTTTGTTCGGGCACGTTAAATCCGCCGCCGGAGCCATTGCCCTTAAAGGCGGCAAAACCGACCCAAAGCAGGGCAGCGACCAGAAAAGCATTGACAACGAGCAAAATACGTGTATTAACCATAGGGCGATTTACTGGATTGCAGACAACAAAGTTGCCAATATTCTCGGAAGTTGCGGATGTTTTACAACTCCATATAAACGAAAAACGCCGACAATTAGTCGGCGCTTTGTCCTTCAACAGGCTTTTTATAAACCGGAACGGTAGAGCAAGGCTCGCCGAACATGATGCTTCGGGCCAGGGGTCTGAGCCTTTTGGTTATGTCGAGATAAGCCGACGGCGGCACAGGTTTGTCGCTGCAGCCTTTGATCACCAGCCGTTTGCCTTCGAATCCTGAAAGGTCGAGTGTGGCGATTTTTTGCGCAAAAGCCGTGGCCACGTATTGTTCGGGGGTCGCGAAAGCGACGTCATTGGCCACAGGGGCGGCGTAGGTGGCCACCAGCATGTAGGCC
>WBZP01002480.1_pt2 | contig 10913 bp, 12 predicted proteins | sample 5204301 | NCBI WGS metagenome assembly WBZP01 (sample SAMN12412401, study PRJNA552823) | activated sludge metagenome | isolation source: activated sludge from nitrification reactor of wastewater treatment plant... | place: USA: Pennsylvania | collected 2017
CCGAACGATCACTCCGTCGGCCTCGGCGGACTGCCGAACGAAGACGGTGTGGTCGAACTCGATTCATGCGTGATGCACGGCCCGACGCATCGCTCCGGTGCAGTCGGGGGCTTGCAGAAAATCAAGAATCCGTCGCGCGTCGCAGCGCTCGTGACCGAGGCCGCGGAGACGGCGCCGGCGGGGGCGCTCGACTTCGAGACCGGCTTCGACCTCATCGCGGACGAGCCGAGCTACGTCACGGGCCACGAGCGCACGCGGTGGGACGGCCCGCTGCTGCGGCTCACGTGGTCGCCCGCCGACACGGTCGAGCTCGACGCCGACTGGGTCGCGCGGGTCGGCGTGGCCGGGGACGAGGCCCGCGGCGGGGCGCAGTCGTCGGACTTCGGCGACGTGACCCTCCGCGTGAAGTGGCGCGTCGCCGGCGGCGGCGGACGGACGGCCCTCGCGGTGCGCTTCGGGGCGACGCTCCCCCAGACGTCGTACGAGGACGTGCAGAAGCGCCCGCTCGGCCTGGGGCCGAACACGATCCGCGCGTTCGTCGAGGGCCTCGCGACCCGGCGCGCGGGCCGCGGGCGGGTCCTCGCGAGCGCGGGGCTCCTCCTCTTCGACGACGTCTACCGCCCGCACGACCAGGTCGACTTCTTCACCTACGGCACGGCACTCGAGTGGCCGGTCTCGAAGCGCCTCGCCGCCGTCGCCGAGATCGCGGGGCGGACGGGCCATCCCACGCCCGGCGCCGAGGTCCGCTGCGAGGCGCGGGCCGGCGTGCGCTACGCGAGGGAGGGGCTGCGCCTCGACGCCGCGGTGCGGCGCGGGATCGCGACCGCCGACGGCACGTGGGGCTTCACGGCCGGGATGGGCCTCGTCCTGCGGCGGCGCTAGCCGCGCCTCACAGCGACGACGACGCGATCTCCTCGAGCTCGGCCCCGGTCAGGACGATCGGGTTCCCCTTCATGCTGCTGGCCCGCGCCGCGCGCTCGACGAGCCGCGGCACGTCGAGAGGCGTCGCGCCCCACCGGCCGAGGCCGGGCACCGCGAGAGCGCGGACGAGGGCCTCCACCCAGGTGACGCCGTCCTCGGCCGAGGCCCCGGGGCGGCCGGTCACGATCGCGGCGATCTCCCGGTAGCGGTCGAGGGCCGGGCTCTCCGGCGCGCGGGACGCGAGCGCGCGGAGGTTCACCCGCATCACCGCCGGGAGGAGCGCCGCGCACACGGCCCCGTGCGGCGCGGCGAAGAGGCCGCCGACGGGCGCGGCGAAGCCGTGGACGGCGCCGAGCCCCGCGTTCGCGAGGGCGAGGCCGCCGAGGAGGCTGGCGAGCGCGAGGTCGCTCCTCGCCGCCTCGCTCGCGTCGCCCTCGAACGAACGGCGCAGAGAGCGCGCCGAGCGCGCGAGGCCCTCGCGGCACAGCGCGTCGACGAGCGGGTTCGCCCGCACCGAGACGTACGGCTCGACGAGCTGCGAGAACGCGTCGAGGCCGCTCGCCGCGATCGTGGACGGCGGCAGGCCGAGGAGGAGGTCCGGGTCCACTATCGCGGCGGCCGGGAGCATGCGCGGGCTGCGCAGGCTCGCCTTCACGCCGTGCTCGGGCGAGCCGAGGACCGCGTTGCGGGTGACCTCGGAGCCGGTGCCGGCGGTCGTGGGCAAGGCCACGAAGGGAATGGACGGCCTCTCGAGCGGCCGCCCGCGGCCGACGACCTCGAGGTAGTCGAGCGGGTCGCCCCCGTTCCCGAGCAGGGCCGCGACCGCCTTGCCGCCGTCGATCGCGCTGCCCCCGCCGCACGCCACGACGACGTCGGCCCCGCCCGCGCGCCCCGCCTCGGTCCCGCGCCGGACGTCGTCGACCGAGGGCTCCTGCGGAAAGGAGAACGCCTCGACCACGAGGCCGGCGGCGGCGAGCCGCTCGCGCGCCGGCGCGGCGCGCTCCGCGGAGCGGCCGGTCACGAGTAGGGCTCGGCTCCCCAGGCCGGCCGCGGTCGCGCCGAGCTCGTCGAGCGCGCGGGGGCCGAACACGACGCGGCCGGCGGTCGCCAGCTCGAAGCGCGCCATCAGAAGCCGTCGTCGCCCGGCGAGACGTTGACGTACCGCTCCGCTCGCCGCGGCTCGGCCATCAGGCCGGCCACCGCGTCGCGCCAGGCCGCGTAGTGCGGCGTCTCCTTGTGCGCGGCCGCGGCCGCCGCGTCGCGGTAGATCTCGACGAGGACGAAGCGCGCGGAATCGTCGCGGTCGGTCAGCAGGTCGAACCGCACGACGCCCGGCTCTCGGCGGCTCGCCGCCGCGTTCGCCTCCGAGGCGCGCACGAACGCCTCCTCCCCTCCGGGCTTCACGCGAACGTGGACGTGGACGACGAGCAGGGTGCCAGGCATGCGGGCGCTCCTCCCGCCGCGGACGTTAGTCGCAGGCTCGACGCGCGGTCAAGGCAAGGAGGCCGGGCGCCGGAGCCGGGCGCCGCGGTCAGAACGACACCCGCGCCTCGAGCGTGGCCTTCCAGGCGTCCGTGTCGGGGTCGGCCCACGACTCCGCCGCGGCCCGGCGCCCGGCGGAGACGACGAGGAGCTCGGCGCCGATCCTGAGGCGTTCGACCGGCGTCCAGAATGCGGCGACCGTGAAGGCCGTGCCGTCCTCGCCGAGGTCCTCGGCGACGCCGTCCCGGTCCTCGTTGCGGAACCAGTCGAAGCGGCCGCTCAGCCTCACCGCGGAGCGCCGCCACGACACCATCGCGTAGGCCGCGGCGAAGTCGGTGTCGACGAACGCCGCCCCCCCGCTCCCGCCGGGCGGATAGGCGGAGGCAGGGTACGGGGCGTAGGCCGAACCGGAGACGGTGGCGGCGGGCACTCCCATCGCCGTGTTGCCGAACAGGGCCTCGCCCAGGAGCGTGAAGCCGGCGCCGGGTTCGAGCTTCGCGCCGATCGCCCAGTACCGCGTGTCCCAGGCGTACTCGCCCGAGTAGAGGCGCCGGTCGCCCCGGTTGTCGAAGTAGGCCGCCTGCAGCGCGGCGCGGTCGCGACGCTCCCAGCCCCCGCGGACCATCCATCCGAGGCGGTCGTCGAGCTCGCCGATCGGCCGCGTCCCGTCGGCGCGCTGGACGGAGAACGCGCCGCCCGGCTGAAGGGACGCGAGCGGGGGAAGCGGCAGCCTCTCCCCGACGACGGTGAAGCGGTCGCCGAGGCTCCAGCCCCTCCAGGCGATCAGCGTGCCGAGGGTGTCGTTGGCGACGAAGGCAGTGCCGCCCGCGTGCAGCGTGTCGCGGCCGTCCGACCAGAGGATCCGCCCCTCGAGGCCGGTCAGGCGCAGTTCCTCGGCGAGCCAGGAGTTGAGCGCGGAGAAGCTGATCGTGTACGGCGACGCCCACAGCCTCTCCGGGTTCTCGAGCGAGGTCCCGGGAAAGAACAGCCCGGCCTTGAGCTGGAGCGAGACGGTCGGCGTGAGCTCGGGCCGGAAGACCGCGTACGCCTCGGGCAGGCCGAAGCGGTCGCCGCCGGCGGCCGACGTCTCGGCCCGCGCGAGGCCGTGCACGTGCAGGAGGAACCTGTCCGAGGGCTTCCAGTCGAGGGCGGCGTGCAGCTTCGCGCGGCCCGTGAAGTCGGTCTCTCCCGGCGCCGCGGCGCCCTCCGTCAGCCGGCCGAAGCCGCCGTCGAGCCAGGACGGCTGGCCGCCCACGCCGATGCCGCGGACGCTTCCGAAGCCGTGGAGCTCGAGCTCGCCCGCGAGGAGCCCGGGAGGAAGCGCCGCGACGAGCAGGACCGCCGCGACGAGTGGCCTGGACATCATGCTCTCCCCTCGAAAGCGCCGCGACCGGTGGCGACTCCGCCCTCCGGGACACCGCGGCTGGCTTGTGCGCGAAGGGCCCATCCTAGCCCGGCCCGGCCGGACGGAGGAACGGGGACCACCGCAGGGTGTAGGCTCCGGGACGGAGGGACGACGATGACCACGATCGAGCGCCGCACCTTCCTGGCCGGCGCGGCAGCCGCCGCCGCGGCGACGGTCGCGGGGGCGGCGCAGTCCGCCGGCCGCCTCCGGCTCGGCGCGCCCGTGTCCGTGGCGGGCGACGACCCCGAGGCGCTCGCCCGCGCCCACCGCGACAAGGGATACCGAGCGGCCTACTGCCCGAACGTCCGCCTCGACGACGCCGCGCGCCTGCGCGACACCGTCGCCGCCTTCGCGCGGCACGACGTCGTGATCGCCGAGGTCGGCCGCTGGGTGAACCTCCTCGACCCCGACGCGGAGAGGAGGAAGAAGAACGTCGCGACGGTGACCGAGGGCCTCGCCCTCGCGGAAGCCGCGGGCGCCCGCTGCTGCGTCGACATCGCTGGCTCCTTCAGCCCGACGAGCTGGTTCGGACCGCACCCGGAGAACCTCTCCCCGCGGTTCTTCGACGCGGCCGTCGAGAACGCGCGGGCGATCCTCGACGCGGTGAAGCCGAAGCGCACGACGTTCTGCTACGAGATGATGGCGTGGTCGCTCCCCGACAGCCCCGACGCGTGCCTCGAGATGGTGAAGGCCGTCGACCGCAGGGGCTTCGCCGTCCACCTCGACCCGTGCAACCTCGTGAACTCCCCGGCCCGCTTCTACGGCGCGAGCGACCTGGTGCGCGAGTGCTACCGCAAGCTCGGCCCGCTCGTCGCGAGCGTCCACGCGAAGGACCTCGCGTGGGACGTCGAGATGGCCGTGCACTTCCGCGAGGTGCGGATCGGGACCGGCTCGATCGACTACGGGGTGCTGCTCACGGAGCACGCCCGCCACGCGCCCGACGCGCCGCTCATGCTCGAGCACCTCCCGGGCGACGCGGAGTACGACGCGGCGCACGCGGCGGTCGTGGACGCGGGACGGAAGGCCGGCGTCACGTTCGACTAGCGGCGGCGGACGGCCGCTACAGCCGCAGCCCGAGCCCCCAGGTGAAAAGCGTCGTCCCCCCGCCGTCGCCGGCGACGCGGAACAGCACGCCCACGCTCACGCCGACGCGCAGCACGAAGAGGTCGAGCTCGGGGCCGAGGTAGGTGAGGCCCGGGTCGGTGCCGACCGGGTTGCCCCACGTGCGGGCGACCGACAGCTTCAGGCCGGCGCCGACGGTGCCGCGGAAGTCCTCGTCCTGGACGCGGGCGTTCGCGCCGACGCCGAGGCTGAGCTTGCCCCCGCCCGAGCCCGCCTCGGCGTCGAGGAGGAACCCGCCCGCGCAGTGAGGGATCGGGACGGCGCAGACGGCGTCGACCCTCTGGTCCTTCTCCCGGACCTTCGCGCCGAGCCCGTGGAGGAGCGACAGGCGCAGCGAGCCGCCGAGCGGCCCGCCGAAGCGCACGCCGGCGGCGAAGGCGTTGCGCTTGTCGAGCGTCACCTCGGTCGGGGCCGCGGCGGCGGCCGCAGGCCGGGCCACCGTGGACACCGACGACGCGGCGCGCGCGGCCGCGAGGTCCGCGGCCGCGTCGGCGTCCGTTGCGACCGCGTCCGCCGCGGGCATCGAAGCCTTCGCCGCGGCCTGGGAGGCCGTCGACGGGGGCGCGTCGGCTGGCGCCTCGGCCGGCGGCTCTCCCGCCGTGACCGACACGGCCACGGCCAGCGAAACGGCGGCGAAGACTCCCGATCTCTTCATGGCGCACCCCGTCCTGGGGAAGAGAACGCGCGAGGAGCGCCCCCGGTTCCCCGGCTAGGCGTTCGTTTCGATGGCCCGGAGGATGTCGGCCTTCGGACGCGCCCCGACCATCCGGGCGACCTCCCGGCCCTGGCGGAACACGATCAGGGTCGGAACACCCTGGATCCGCAGCCGGGCGGCGGTCGCCGGGCTGCGGTCCACGTTCAGCTTGGCCACGCGGACCCGGCCGGCCAGCGTATGAGCCAGCTCCTCGATGATCGGCTCCAGCCCCCGGCAGGGCACGCACCACGGGGCCCACACGTCGAGCAGGACGGGGACGGCCGAGGAGAGGACCTGGGCCTCGAAGCGCGCATCGCTCGTCTCGACCACCGCCGAGGAGGGATAGAGCGCCGCCTTGCAGCGCCCGCAGACGGGCTGCAGGCCCTGCTCGACCCGGCCGGCGTCCACGCGGTTGGTGGCGCCGCAACGGCTGCAGGCGACCGTCACCGCCACGGGCCAAGTGTGTCACTTCTTGTTCGCCGGCGCTCGCGTCTGCTAGGCTTTTCCCCGGAGGAGCCCGGCGATGCCCACCGGACCGGCCGCGGGCGGACCGCGCTGCGTCCACTGCAGGGTGGCGATCTCGGTCCCCGACCACTACGCCCACGGCGACCACGTCAAGTGCGGGGCTTGTGGAACGAAGCACAAGGTCGTGCGCGGCGACACGCTGCGCCTCGTCCTCGCCGACCCCGGCCCCGTCCGCGAAGCCCTCGCGGCGAACGAGCGCCTCGCCGCGCGCCTCGAGGGGGACCTCTCCCGCGCGCGGCGCAGCTTCGGCATCGGCGCGAACGGCTTCGCCCTCGGCCTCGCCTTCGCGGTCTTCGAGGTCGGGGTGCGGCGCCGGCCGATCGGCCAGGATCTCGTCGCGGAGGCGATCGCGGTGGCGCTCGTAGCCGCTGCCCTGATCGAGGCCGCGAACTGGGCGTTCCTCGGCAAGAGGCGTCGCATCTCGGCCCTCGCGAGAGAGCTCGGCGAGGCGCGGGCGGAAGGCGTCCGGCTGCGGACGATCCTGCGCGACGCGGCGCGGGTCTGAGCGCTACTCGATCTGGCCGGTGTCGAGCAGCTTCGCGACCGTGTTGTAGATCGCGTAGGAGGAGCGCGGCACGTCGCGCTGGAGCTCGTCGAGGCTGCCGCCGCGCTTGAGGCGGGACCATACCGCGGCCGCGAGCTCGATCGTGTCGGAGTCCTCCCAGGACAGGTGGGCCGCCTTCTGCCGGAAGACGCGGCCGGCGTCGGGCAGCTTCGCCTTGAGCAGCGGCAGCTCGTCCTGCAGCCGCACGGACTCCATGAGGAGCGAGATCGCGGGCATGCTGATCTCGCTCTGCACCTCGTCCTCGTCGACGTCCCGGCCGGTGAACGAGAACTCGCCCTCGATCTGGCTCTGGAAGAGCTGGAAGACCGCGTCGTCGCCGACGAGCTGGCGGAACTTCGCCCGCGCGATGTTCCCGCGGAAGAAGAAGATCTCGGCGACGCGGTGCTTGTCCTGGTTCACCACGAGGCCCCCGGTCTGGTGCGAGCCGATCAGGGTCTGGATGACCGTGGCGAGGTCGAAGTACTTCAGGTTGCCCTGCAGCTGCTTGCCGGAGGCCCGCGGAACCTTCAGCGTCGTCGCCTCGAGGCGCTTCGCGAGGACGAGGCAGAGGTTGCGCGAGAAGGCGGGGAGCACGTCCATGAGGTCGAAGAAGACCGCCTTCTCGACCGTGAAGAGCTCGGCGCGCTCCGGCGAGCGCACGGTCGCGCTGCGGGGCGACCCCGTGAGGAGCGCGAGCTCGCCGAGCACCTCGCCGGTTCCCAGGTAGGCGACGGGCACCTGGTCGGCGCCGTCGGCCGGCGAGGCCAGCACTTCGAGGACCCCGCTCTTGACGACGAAGAGCCGCTCCCCCTCGTCGCCCTGCCGGAACACGACGTCGCCGGGGCCGAACTGGACAAGCTGCCCCTGCTCAAGCACGGCCCGGATGACCTCGGGCGGCTGGTTCTCGAACAGCTCCGAGTCGCGCAGGAAGGCGGGGTCGATCGCGGGGGCCATGGCGAGCGTCCGATTATAGGCTTCGCGGGTCGCGGCGCACGGCACATTCGAGCGGGGCGAGCCCCGCCGACCCCTCGTGAAACTCTGTGCTAGCATGAAGCGCGTTCAGGGCCGGCCGGAGCTCCCCGCTCGAGCCGTCCCCCGGGGCAAACCATTGACTCGAAAGCTCTTGTCCCAGTACGACCGGGGAATGACCTAGGGTGTCGGCGCGCTCCTCGCTCGCCACCCTGGAATCACCCCTCGCCTGACGGAGCTTCGACGATGACGACCTCGATCCGTTCGTCTCTTTCGACGATCTCGCCGGCCGAAGTCCACGCGATCCTCGGCCGCCACATCCTGGCGGACGGCTACGACATCGTCGTGGACTTCGACAAGTGCCACGGCGCGTGGCTGCACGACGCGCGCTCCGGCCGCGACCTCCTCGACTTCTGCGCCTTCTTCGCGTCGAACCCGATCGGCTACAACCACCCGAAGATGAAGGAGCCGGTCTTCCAGGCGGCGCTGCGGCGCGTCGCGCAGCTGAAGCCGGCCCTCTCGGACCTCTACAGCGTCGAGTACGCGTGGTTCGTCGAGACCTTCGGTCGGATCGCCATGCCGCCGCACCTCAAGTACGCCTTCTTCATCGAGGGCGGGACTCTCGGCGTCGAGAACGCGCTCAAGGTCGCCTTCGACTGGAAGGTCCGAAGGAACCGCGCGAGCGGGGTGGCCGGCATCCGCGGCCAGAAGATCCTCCACTTCCGCGAGGCGTTCCACGGCCGCTCGGGCTACGCCCTGTCGCTGACGAGCACCGACCCGACGAAGACCGACCTCTTCCCGAAGTTCGACTGGCCGCGCGTCACGAACCCGAAGCTGCGCTTCCCGGTCACGCCCGAGGTCGAGCGGGAAGTCGCGGCGGCGGAGCAGCGCGCCCTCGACGAGGTCGACGCCGCCTTCGCCGCGAGCGCGGACGACATCGCGGCGATCCTCATCGAGCCGATCCAGGCCGAGGGCGGCGACAACCACTTCCGCGCCTCGTTCCTCCAGGCGCTGCAGGCGCGCGCGCACCGGTACGGCGCGTTCTTCGTCCTCGACGAGGTCCAGACGGGCGTCGGCATCACCGGGAGGATGTGGGCCCACGAGCACTTCGGCCTCCGGCCGGACGCGATCTCGTTCGGCAAGAAGGTGCAGGTGGGCGGCTGCCTCGTCGGCCCCCGCGTCGACGAGGAGCCGGAGAACGTCTTCAAGGTCTCGTCCCGCATCAACTCGACGTGGGGCGGCGGGCTCACCGACATGGTCCGCTCCGCCCGATTCCTCGAGATCATCGAGGAGGACCGCCTGGTCGACAACGCGCGCGTCACGGGCGAGCGCCTGCTGGCCGGCCTCGTGTCCCTCCAGGAGGAGTCGGGGGGCAAGATCTCGGGCGCGCGCGGACGCGGGCTCATGATCGCCTTCGACCTGCCCACGCCCGAGATGCGCGCGCGGGCCCTCGACGTGCTGCTGGCGAACGGGCTGCTGTCTCTCGGCTGCGGCCCCCGGTCCGTCCGGTTCCGTCCGGCCCTGGACTTGGGCGCCGCCGAAGCGGACGCCGCCCTCGACATCCTGCGCCGGAGCATCAAGGAGCTCTAGAAGATGATCGAGCGCGAGGCGACGGTCTGGATTGCCAGCGAGGAGCTGGGCTACATCCTCTCGCCGCAGAACCCGGCGGCCGCGCGCCGCTTCAGCGGGCGCCTCGTCCGGGTGTCGCCCGAGGGCTACTACGAGGTCACCGTCGACCTCCAGGGCAAGAACTACACGGCCCTGCTGCCCATCTCGCAGACGGCCATCATGGCCACGACGGCGGAGTCGGAGGTGCCGCCGATCGAGGTCGAGCGCTAGGGACGCGAACGCACCGGAGGGGGACTGAAGGATGCCTCGCACGCTGAAGGTCGCGGTGGCGGGACTCGGGCCGGTCGGGCAGGCCGTCGCGCGAACGGTGCTCCGGACACCCGGACTGAAGCTCGTGGCGGCGGCCGATCCGGCCGCGCTCCACGCCGGCCGGGACCTCGCCGCGGTGCTCGGGTTGCCGCGGCGGCTGGGCCTGAAGATCGACGGGGACCCCGAGCGGTGGGCCCGCAGGGTCCCGGCCGACGTGGCCTTCGTCTGCACCTCGTCCCATCTCAAGGACGTCCGGCCGCAGATCGCGGCTCTCGTCGCGCGCAAGATCCACGTCGTCACGAGCTGCGAGGAGCTCGCCTACCCGGTGCCGGCGCGCCTCGCGGCCTTCCGGGAGATCGACCGCCTCGCGGCGGCGAAGAAGGTCTCGGTGCTCGCGACCGGCGTCAACCCCGGCTTCGCGATGGACACCCTCGCCCTCGCCCTCACCGCGCCCTGCACGAGCGTGCGACGGGTCTCGGTGACGCGGGTCGTCGACGCGGGCGCGCGACGGCTGCCCCTGCAGCGGCGGGTCGGGGCCGGCCTCAACCTCGGGCAGTTCCGGCGGGCGGTCACCGAGGGCACGGTGCGCCACGTCGGCCTCGTCGAGTCGGCCCACATGATCGCCGGCGCGCTCGGGTGGAAGCTCGACCGGGTCGACGAGACGCTCGAGCCCGCGATCGCCCCCCGCGACCTCGACACGGAAGAGCTGCGCATCCCGGCCGGCGCCGCGGCCGGCATCCGCCAGGCCGTCCGCGCCTATCGCGGCGGCGACCTCGTGATCAGCCTCGACCTCCAGGCCTACGTCGGCGCGGAGTCCCCCCGCGACCACGTGCTCGTGGACGGGGACCCTCCCGTCGACGCCACCGTCGCCGGCGGGGTGAGCGGCGAGGCGGCAGCCGCCGCGGTGCTCGTGAACTCGCTCCCGCGCGTCCTCGCGGGCCGGCCCGGCCTCCTGAACGCGGCCGACCTGCCGCTCGTGCACGCCCTCAATCCGCAGGACCTCGCGGCCCTGCCCTCGCGCAAGAGGTGAGCGCGTCGACGAGCGAGCCCCGCGCGGAATGACCGGGGAGCTGGCCGAGGGCACCGTCGCGCGCCTTCTGCGGGAGGCGTACGTGGGCCGGCTGAGCGGCCGGCTCAGTCGGCGCGCAGGACGCTCGGCCGTAGGTCCTGCGCCGGCGGGGCCCAGTCGGCCGCCGCTGCGGGCACCTGCTCGCCCGAGCGGATGTCCTTGACCGAGTCTCCGTCGCTCTCCGGCCCACCCGGGAACCAGACATAAGGGATGCCGCGGCGCGCGGCATACCGGATCTGCTTGCCGAACTTCTCGGGTCGGGGGGCGACCTCGCACGGTATGCCACGGGCCCGCAGCGCCGACG
>WBZP01007077.1_pt1 | contig 10913 bp, 8 predicted proteins | sample 5204301 | NCBI WGS metagenome assembly WBZP01 (sample SAMN12412401, study PRJNA552823) | activated sludge metagenome | isolation source: activated sludge from nitrification reactor of wastewater treatment plant... | place: USA: Pennsylvania | collected 2017
CGGGCGCCAGGCGTTGCCGGCCAGCGAGCGGATGATCCGCTGCAGGCCGCCAAGCGCCATGTCGAAGGATTGCCGGGGCGCCTGCGGCAGCCCGCCGCGCAGGGTGGGGGTGAGGATCACGACGCCATCGCGCGTCTCGATCGAAAGCTGCATCCCCTCGTGATGGACATGCAGGTAGCGCGACAGGGCTTTCAGCGCTTCCCCGATCGTCGCCTGCTCGCGGACGATCAGGGCTAGCGGACCCAGCGTGGGCAGCACGCCCGCTTCGGCCATCCGCAGCCCGAACTCCTCGACACCCGACTGCTCGGCGGAAATCTGCAGCAGCCGGCGGACCCCGATCACGGGAATGCGCATGTCGGGCCGGTCGAGGCAGCCCGGCGACAATTTCGCCTTGCGCAGCATCTTGCCGGGATCGAGCCCGGCCGCCCGGGCGATCTCCGGATAGTGGATCAGGGTCGCGCTGCGTATCAGGTACGTCATGCCGCTGCCGCGCAGGGCTGGAAATGTCCCGAAATGTAAAGAAATTGTCCCTGCCGGTCAAGTTGCTGCGCTGCAGCAAGTATAAGTACCTTGCCGAGTGAGACGCGGAGACGGCGCCGATTGAAGCGACCGTCCATGTTCGTCGCCGCCTGAGCATCGGTGAGTTTTCGACCGTCGTCGACGGGCTGCGTCTCGATTTTGGAAATGACATTGCTGGAGCTGAACGATGCCGCGGAACGCGATTTCCCGGGGTGATATCTTCATTCTCGACGACGACGCCGCCACGCGCGAGGCCCTGTCGGCCGCGCTCGCGGCGGCCGGCTATCAACCGGTCTGCTTTGCCGACAGTGCCGCGCTGCTGTTCGAATTGCGCGACCGCGTTCCCGCCTGCATCTTCCTGGAGGTACGGTTGCCCGGGCGAGTGGGACTCGATCTCCTGAAGAAGCTGTGCGCGGAGACCTTTCCGGCGCCGATCTTCGTCACTTCCGCCAATGGCGACATCGCCACCGCGGTCGAGGCCGTGCGTAGCGGTGCGGTCGATTTCCTCGAGAAGCCGCTGCAGGCTCCCGACGTCGTGAACCGTATGGAAGTCGCGATCAAGGAATTCGCGCGGCCCGATGACCACGGCCTTCCGGGGCTTGCGATGCAGTTGCCCGGTTGCGAGCCGTTCACCCGGCGCGAGCGCGAAGTGCTGGGGCGTATTGCGGTCGGTGAGACCAACAAGGAAGCCGCGCGCAAGCTGGGCCTCAGTTCGCGCACGGTCGAAGGCTATCGCGCCAGCATTATGCGCAAGGTCGGCGCGCGCAACGCGGCCGAACTGCTCCATCGCGTGCTGAGCCAGCGCCGTTGCGCCTGAGCGGACGTGCGTTCGTCGCAGTTTCGCCCTGCGGAATGTTGCGGCCTAGTCGTCGTGGAAAAAACATCCGGGCACAGTACGGGTTTTCGATCTTCAAGATTCCGCTCGCAGGGTGCTCCCGCGGGCGGTATTCTTGTTGCCACGGGCGAGAAATTCGTACGATATGAGCCGCAACCGGCCAGCTAAAGGGAGAGAAAAATGCGTGAAGCCGTCGTCGTTTCCTATGCCCGCACGGGCCTGGCCAAGTCAGGCCGTGGCGGATTCAACATCACTCCGCCGATGTCTCTCGCGGCCCACGCGGTCAAGCATGCCGTCGAGCGCGCCGGCGTCGCCAAGGACTACGTCGAGGACTGCTATCTCGGCAATTGCGCGCACGGCGCGCCCAACATCGGCCGCCAGGCCGCGCTGCTCGCGGGCCTGCCGAAGTCGACCGCCGGCGTGTCCGTCAACCGTTTCTGCTCGTCGGGCCTGCAGACCATCGCAATGGCCGCCAACTCGATCCGCTCCGATGGCGCCGACTGCATCGTCGCCGGCGGCGTCGAAAGCATCTCGATCCCGGGCGGCGGCTCGCCCAAGGAGTCGATCGATCCGGAACTCCTGAAGGTCGCGCCTGACATCTTCATGGCGATGATCGACACCGCCGACATCGTCGCCGAGCGTTACAAGGTCAGCCGCGAATACCAGGACGAGTATTCGCTGGAGTCGCAGCGTCGCATGGCCGCCGCGCAGCAGGCCAACAAGTTCAAGGACGAAATCGTCCCGATGAAGACCAAGATGAAGGTGGTCGACAAGGCCACCAAGGCCGAGAGCATCGTCGACTACGTCGTCGATCGCGACGAGTGCAACCGTCCCGAGACGACGCTCGAAGGCCTCGCCAAGCTCGAACCCGTCAAGGGTCCCGGCAAGTTCGTCACCGCCGGCAATGCCAGCCAGCTCTCCGACGGCGCGGCCGCCGTCGTGCTGATGGAAGCCAAGGACGCCGAGAAGCGCGGTCTCAATCCGATGGGCCGCTTCGTCGCCTGGGCGGCAGCCGGCTGCGAACCCGACGAGATGGGTATCGGCCCGATCTACGCCGTGCCGAAGCTCCTCAAGCGCCACGGCCTGAAGATCGACGACATCGATCTCTGGGAGCTCAACGAAGCCTTCGCCAGCCAGTGCCTGTACTCGCGCGACAAGCTCGGTATCGATCCCGCGAAGTACAACGTCAACGGCGGCTCGATCGCCATCGGCCATCCCTTCGGCATGACCGGCGCGCGTCTCACCGGCCACATCCTGCAGGAAGGCCGCCGGCGCAAGGCCAAGTGGGGCGTCGTCACGATGTGCATCGGCGGCGGCCAGGGCGGCGCGGGCCTGTTCGAGATCTATTCGTAAGCCTCACGCGAGAAGCTAAAACGTCAACAGCGCGGCCTTGGCCGCGCTGTTTTTTTGTGCGTGATGGTCGAATCTCCGGAGGCGTTCGCTGTTGCGATCAGGCGCGCGCTATTCCTTCACCGCGCCGGTCAGCGACGACACGTAGTAGTCGACGAACAGCGAGTAGAACAGCGCCACCGGCAGCGAGCCGAGCAGGGAGCCTGCCATCAGCGCGCCCCACTGGTAGACGTCGCCGGTCACGAGTTCGGTGAGGATGGCCACCGGCACGGTCTTGTTGGCGCCGCTCTGGATGAACGCAAGCGCATAGATGAATTCGTTCCAGGACAGCGTGAAGGAGAAGATGCCGGCCGAGATCAGTCCGGGCACCGCGAGCGGCAGCGTGATGCGCCGCAGGATCTGCAGCCGCGTCGCGCCGTCGACCAGTGCGCACTCCTCGAGCTCGTAGGGGATCGACTTGAAATAGCCGATCAGCAGCCAGGTGCAGAACGGCACGAGGAAGGTCGGATAGACCAGGACCAGGGCCATCGGACTGTCGAACAGGCCGAACTGCACGATCACCGTGGCGAGCGGAATGAACAGGATGGAGGGCGGCACCAGATAGGCGAGGTAGATGCCGAGGCCGACATAAGGACTGCCGCGAAAGCGCAGCCGTTCGATGGCATACGCCGCCAGCGTCGAGGCAAACAGCGACAGGAAGGTGGAGCCGATCGCCACCAGCATCGTGGTCTTCAGCCAGGTCGGATAGGAGGTGTTGAACAGCAGGTGCTTGATGTGCGCAATGGTCGGCGACGAGATCCAGAACGGGTTGTGGTCCTTGTAGTTCAGCAGCTCCGCATTCGGTTTGAACGACGTGATCGCCATCCAGTAGAACGGAAACAGCAGGATCAGCACGAAGCAAGCGAGCGGCAGGTAGATCATCACCATCCGCCGCGCGCGCGAATCCCATGCCATGGTCTCCGGCGCGGAGGTTGCCGTCGCGGTCGGCTGTTGCTGCGCGGCGGTGTCAGTCATTGGCCTCTCCCTGCTGCCATTTGCGGCGCGCGAGGCCGAAGTAGCTGAACAACGTCGCGAACACGAGGAACGGGATCATCGACACCGCAATCGCTGCGCCCTCGCCAAGCTCGCCGCCGGCGATGCCGCGCTGGAACGCAAGCGTGGCGAGCAGGTGGGTCGAGTTGACCGGCCCGCCGCGGGTTATGGCGTAGACCAGCTGGAAGTCGGTGAAGGTGAAGATGATCGAGAACGTCATGACGATGGCGAGGATCGGCATCATCATCGGAAAGGTGATGTAGCGGAAGCGCTGCCAGGAGCTGGCGCCGTCCAGCATCGCGGCTTCATAGAGCGAGGGCGAGATGGTCTGCAGACCTGCCAGCAGCGAGATTGCCACGAAGGGAATGCCGCGCCAGATGTTGGCGGCGATCAGCGAGAAGCGCGCCGGCCAGGGTGAGCCGAGGAAATCGATGTTGGTCGAGCGCCAGCCCAGCACGTCGACGAGCAGATAGGAGATGATGGAGAACTGCGGATCGTAGATCCACCAGAATGCCAGCGCCGACAGCACGGTCGGCACGATCCAGGGCAGCAGCACGATGGCGCGCAGCAGGCTCTTGAAGGGAAAGTGGTTGTTGAGCAGCAGCGCCAGCCAGAAGCCGAGCGCGAATTTCCCGAAGGTCGCGATCGCCGTGTAGAAGATGCTGTAGAACACCGCGTTCCACCACAGCGGGTCCTTGAGCAGGTACTGGAAATTCTCCAGCCCGATGAATATGCCGCGCTGGCCGATGGTGGTGTCGGTGAAGGCGAGCCAGACACCGAGCCCGAGCGGATAGGTGAGGAACACCGTCAGGAGTCCGATCGCCGGCGCGAGACACACCACGATCAGGAACAGCTTGTTGTCGAGCAGGCGGGCGAACCAGCCCGGCTGATGCTGCGCATAGCTGCGCGCGGATACCGTCGTCACGGACATTCGATATTTGTCCTGTTCTGCTTCTCTACGCCGTCATTGCGAGGAGCAAAGCGACGAAGCAATCCATCGCACGGCGACTGGATTGCTTCGCTTCGCTCGCAATGACCATCATCAAGACCTGTGGCTTGACTGCTTGCCTTACCGTCCCTGGCGCCGGAAGTAGCGCTTGGCGCGTTGCTCGGCTTCGGCGGCGGCGGCCTCCGGCGTCTGGGCGCCGGTCGCAACCGCAGCGCACATCTGGATCATCACGTAGTCGGCGCTGACCGCACCAGTCGCCGTCGAGATCGGTCCCTTGTAGCCGTCGTAGTAGGTGCTCTGCATCGTGTTCTTGAAGATCTTGACCTTGGGGTCGCCGGACCAGACCGCGGCATCGGCGTAGGCCGCAAGAGGCTGCGACCAGTAGCCGGAGTTGGCGTTGAGCCACGGCTCATACTGTTCCTTTTCCAGCATGAACTGCAGGAAGGCCTTGGCAGCATTGGGATAGGGGCTGTGCTTGAACAGCATCGCGTTCAGCGTCAGGCCGCCCATCGGCGAGACCTTGGCGCGGCCCTTCGGCAGCAGCTGATGTTCACTGTCCTCGGCGATGGCGCGGGTGGCCGGATCGTTCTTGAGCGAGAAGTACAGCGAGACGCCGTTGGCGGTCAGGGCGATTTCCTGCGACGCGTAGGCGCGGTTGTTGCTGACGTCGTTCCAGGATGCCGTACCGGGGATGAAGGTCGGGTACAGCTCCTTAACCCACTTCAGGGCGTCGATGGTTTCCTTGCTGTTGATGACGACGTTGCCGTCTTCGTCGAGCAGGGAGGCGTTGTGCGACCATAGCGCCCAGCTGGCGAAGCCGTTGCCGTCGCCCTTGGCGTTGCCGAGCGCGAAGCCGGCTGGCTTTCCGGCCTTGTTCAGCTTCTTGCACAGGTCGAGGATCCCGGCATGATCTTCCGGTACCTTGTCGAAGCCGACCGATTGCAGGACCGACTTGCGGTAGATCAAAGGGCCGGCGGTGGCCCCAAAGGGCAATCCTATCCAGGTATTGCTCTTGCTGCGTCTGCCGTAGGTCTGCGCCAGCGGCAGCCAGCCGCCGTAGCGTTTACCGAGGTAGTCGGCGACGTCGGTCAATTCGACCAGCTTGTCGACATAGATGTGCGGCGCGTCGGAGAAGCCGATGATGATGTCAGGGCCAGCGCCGGAATTGGAGGTCACCGCGGTCTGCTGGTTGATGTCCTCCCAGCCGACGAAATCGACCTTGACCTCAACGCCGGTCTTGTCGGTGAAGGCCTTCGCATTGGCCCGGAACACGTCCTCGTCGGCCTGCACGAAGCGTACCGGCCGCAGCATGCGCAGGCTCGCGCCTTTCTCGATGTCCCGCTTCGGCGCCGGAACATCGGCAGCCTTGATGTTGGAACTCTGCGCGTTGGCGCCGGTCACCGCCAGCGCGGCGGCGGAAACGCCCAGCGCCAGCGCATCGCGACGCGTGAATTCATTCGACATGGTCTTCTCCCTGTTCTTGCGTTGCCCGCGTTGGATCGCCGGCGAACGTTGTTTTGCGCCGATCCGGATGACCGGCTTTGCCTTCGGCGATCATGCTCCCCTCAGCGGCAGCATGATCGCAATCATCCCGTATGATCGGGATCATGAGGGCATGATCGTCGATCATGCCCCGGATCGTCAGCTGTTCGGACCGCGATCCATGCTGACGGGCTGCCAGCGCCGGAGAGCGGTATTCTGCAATACCGACGGATTGACGCAGCTTACCGGCCACATGCCCTGCAGCACCAGTGACAATTCGTAGCCTACCCTGCGCTTGCGGGCCTCGTCAAAACGTGCCGAGGCAGAGGCGACATGCGCGGTCAGCGTGACGTTTTCCATGCGGAGCAGCGGATTGTTGTGCGAGGGCGGTTCCGTCTCGAGGACGTCGAGGGCGGCATGGGCGATCCAGCCTTCCTGCAGGGCCTTGATCAGGGCCACCTCGTCCACGGTGGCGCCGCGGCCGGTATTGATGAAGGTCGCCGTCTTCTTCATCTGACGGAAATGTGTCTCGCCGAGCATATGATGCACTTCGGGGCGCGCCGGCGCGTGCATCGAGATGAAGTCGGATTGCGAGAGCACCTCCGAAAGCGTCGCCGGAATGACCCCGTGATCCGACATCAGGGTCTCCTGGAGGAACGGATCGTAGGCCATCATCCTGAGGCCGAACGGCGCGGCGCGCTTGGCGACGGCGCGTGCGACGCGGCCGAAGGAAATGAAGCCGAGCGTCTGTCCCATCAGCCGCGGGATCTTCAGGAGTTGCGGCCGGCCCTCGGTCCAGCGGCCTTCGCGCACCATCTTGTCCTGCTCGACCAGGCGGCGGAAGCCGCCAAGCAGCAGCGTCATGGCGTGGTCGGCCACTTCCTCGATGAAGGTGTCGGGCACGTTGGTGACGGGAATGCCGCGCGCGGTGGCGGCCTTCACGTCGACACTGTCGACGCCGACCGTACCGAGCGTGATCACCTTGCAATTCTCCAGGGCGTCGATGACCGCCTTGGTGATCCGCATGCCCTTGGCATAGATCGCATCGGCATTCTTCGCAGCGGCGATGAAATCCGCCTCGTTGGCCGGCGCCTCGATGATCTCGGCCCCGATCGGATCGAGCGCCTCGCGCTCGTGGTCGTAGCCGCCGCCGGCGACGGTGAAACTCGCTCCTTTAGGCGTCAGTACCCTGAACTTCGGCATTTCCTGCTCCCGATTTGATCGTTCGGTGTTGCTTGTAAGGCGACTTCGATCGGATCGCCCGCCTTTGCAATTCCCGGTTGCTTAATTGTGAGGCATTTTCATCCTGGTGTGCGTATTCCCCGGGGGAACTCTCGTAACGAACCGCTAAAGAGTCTCACGATATTGTCCATCGAATCAATCCGATCGCTGCTCCCTGCCGTATATTTTCCGGAGAACGCCCCGTGAAACTGTCGAATCTGAAGATTACCCCCAAGCTCGGTATCTTGCTGGGTGTGACCATCCTCGGTCTCTGCATGGCAGGCGTGCTGGCGGGCTATTTGATGCAGCGCGAGATGCTCAATGCGCGCATCGAGCAGACCCGATCGATCGTCGAGGCGGCGAAGAACATGGCCTCGGTCTTCAAGAAGCAGGTCGATGCTGGCGAGATGACCAAGGAGCAGGCCCGCGCCGAGTTCGGCAAGCGCGGCAACGCCATGACCTACGACAATGGCAGCGGCTACCTGTTCGGCACCGCTTATGACGGCATCACCGTGATGGCGCCGGATCCGAAGCAGGTCGGGCAGAACAGGATGGATGTCGTCACCAACGGCCGCAAGCTCTCCCAGGAGCTGATGGAGGGGGTGAAGAAGAACGGCGAGATCCTGCTCCATTATGAATACGTCAAACCCGGCACGGAGAAGCCGATCCGCAAGATCGGTTATGCGGTGGCGGTTCCCGGCCTCGACATGTATGTCGGTACGGGCGCCTATCTCGACGATCTCGATGCCAAGATGGCGCCGCTCGCGTGGCTTCTCGGATTGGCGGTGCTCGGCATCGCCGTCATTGCCGGCGGCATCGCCTGGATGATCGGACGCAGCATATCCAAACCGCTCGGCGAACTCGGTACGCGCATGCAGGCGCTGGCCGAGGGCAAGCTGGATGGCGAGATCCCCGGCGTCGGCCGCGGCGACGAGATCGGCGCCATGGCAAAGACCGTGCAGATCTTCCAGGACAATGCGGTCCGCATCCGCGGGCTGGAGCAGGCCGACGCCGAGACCCAGAAGCGCGTGGCCGCCGAGCGCCGCGCCGCGATGGAAGGCCTTGCCGACGAATTCGAGCGCTCGGTCAGCGGCATCGTCCGTTCGGTCTCGACGGCGGCGACCGGCATGCAGAGCACCGCGCAATCGATGACGGCGACCGCCAGCGATGCCAGCGCGCGGGCGGCCACCGTCGGCACGGCCTCCGAAAGCGCCTCCAACAACGTCAGCACCGTTGCCGCCGCCGCGGAAGAGCTGTCGGGCTCCGTCGCGGAGATCGCGCGCCAGGTCGTACGCTCCAGCGAAATCGCGAGCCAGGCCGTGCAGGATGCCCAGCGCACCAACGGTATCGTTCAGGCGCTCTCCACCGGCGCCGAGAAGATCGGCGAAGTAGTGAAGCTCATTCACAGCATCGCGGCGCAAACCAACCTGCTGGCGCTCAACGCCACCATCGAGGCGGCCCGTGCCGGCGAATCCGGACGCGGCTTTGCAGTGGTGGCGTCCGAGGTGAAGGCGCTGGCCAACCAGACCGCCAAGGCAACCGAGGAGATTTCCTCCCAGGTCGCCGCCATGCAGTCGTCCACCAGCGATGCCGTGGCGTCGATCGGCGGTATCGGCGAGACCATCGCCAGGATGAGCGAAATCACCACCTCGATCGCGACCTCCATCGACCAGCAGGGCGATGCGACGCGGGAGATCGCGCGCAACATTCAGCAGGTCGCGGCCGGCTCGAACGAAATCAACGCCAACATCGGCAGCGTCACCTCGGCGGCGGCGGCTACCGGCACGGCGGCGTCCGACGTGCTGGCCAATGCGAAGGAGCTCGACAACCAGTCCGGCATGCTGCGCAGCGCAGTCGACCAGTTCCTGCAAAAGGTCCGCGCCGCCTGACGTTTCTCAGCACCACATGACGAAAACGCCCGGCCTCGCGGCCGGGCATTTTTTTGGCAAGCTCCATCGACGTCATTGCGACGAGCAAAGCGAGGAAGCAATCCAGACTTGGGTTGCGGATCGTCTAGATCATGACGAGATCAGGCCGAACGAGCCAGGCATCAGGAACACCTCTCCCTCGGGAGAGGTCGGCGCGGAGCGCCGGGTGAGGGGCTCAGGTCCCTCATTGAAGCTGTGTTCCCACCCGATTTGCTGGCGCAAATCGACCTCTCCCCGGCGGGGAGAGGTGAAGCGAGAATTGAAAACCGATTCAACCAAGCGCCATCACGCTCTAGGATTGCTTCGCTTTCGCTCGCAATGACGCGGGGGCGTCTACTGCTTCTCGATCCCCGCATCGGCGATCAGCTTCTCCCAGACCTTGAGCTGATCCTTGACGAACGTGTCGAACTGCTCCGGCGTGCCCGAGAATGCTTCCATGCCGCGCTCGGCAAGCTGCGCCTTGATCTCCGGCCGTTCGACCACCTTGCGGATCTCGGCGTTGAGTTTGGTCACGATGTCCTTGGGCAGATTTGCCGGGCCGAAATAGCCCTGCCACGACGTGATGTCGAAGCCTTTCACGGTCTCGTCCATGGCCGGCAGGTCCGGCAGCAGCGTCGACCGCTGTTTGGTAGTGACCGCGAGCGCGCGCAAGGCGCCGGCCTTGACGTGAGGCAGGCCGGTCAAAACGTCGATGAACATCATGTGGGTTCGGCCGGCCATCAGGTCGGTGAGCGCCGGCGGCGAGCTCTTGTAGGGCACGTGCAGAAGATCGATGCCGGCCATGCGGGCAAAGGTCGCGCCGGAGACAATCGCTGCCGAACTGCCACTGGCATAGGTATATTTGCCCGGCTCCTTCTTGGCGAGCGCGATCAGTTCGGCGACGGACTTCGCGGGGATTTCAGGGTTGATCACCAGCATAAAGGGCAGGTCGCCGGTCCGTGCGATCGGGGTGAAATCCTTGACCGGGTCGTAGGTCATGGTCTGCAGCAGATAGGGGTTGGCCGAATGCGTCGTGTTGGTGGTCACGAACAGCGTGTAGCCGTCGGGTGTGGAGCGGGCGACGTAGCTCGCCGCGATGGACCCGTTGGCGCCGGCCTTGTTCTCGATCACCATGCCGGTGCCGAGCGCGGTGCCGAGTTCCTTCGAGATGATGCGCGTGGTGGTGTCGGTGCCGCTGCCGGCGGCGAACGGCAGCACCAGCGTGATGTTGCGGTTCGGGTAAGGCGCCTGCGCGACGGCAGCAGAGGCTGCTAGCGTCAGCGCGGCGAGCATTGCGCCATACGAAATATTCTTCAGTCCGGCGATCATCATCGTCCCATGTCTCCCAAGGCTCGTCGTAGCGATTGGCCGGGAACCTAGCGGCTTCGGGTGCGAAGCGAAAGCCTTTCGGGCACCGGTTGCGACAGGGCCTCATGCCCGCGCCGAAGCCTGCCGCGAGGCAATCACGATGCCCGCCAGCACCAGCGCGTAGCCGACCAGGTGGAACAGCCTGAGCCGCTCGCCGAGCAGCAGGATCGCCATCGCGGAGCCGAACACGGGAACCAGATGCAGGAAGGGTGCCGAACGATTGGGGCCGATCAGCGCGATACCGCGGTTG
>WBZP01004877.1_pt1 | contig 10912 bp, 9 predicted proteins | sample 5204301 | NCBI WGS metagenome assembly WBZP01 (sample SAMN12412401, study PRJNA552823) | activated sludge metagenome | isolation source: activated sludge from nitrification reactor of wastewater treatment plant... | place: USA: Pennsylvania | collected 2017
ACGCCCTGGCGTCCGTGACGAACTCCGACGCGGTGAACGCCGTGGTGGCCCACGTCGCGCGCACGGTCTACGAGGTGCCGAGCGTCGTCTCGCGCAACTACGACCCGAGGTGGCGGCCGCTCCACGAGGCGATGGGCCTGCGCACGGTGAGCTCGACCGCGTGGGGGGCGCAGCGGCTCGAGGAGCTGCTCGAGAGCCGCCGCGTCCGGCCGGTGTTCTCGGCCGGCAACGGCGAGGTCGAGGTCTACGAGCTCGACGTGCCGGAGTCCTGGGCCGGCCGACCGCTGTCCCAGCTCGTCGACGGCGTCGCCTGCCAGGTGGTGAGCCTGACGCACGCCGGTCGAGCCGCGCTGCCCGCCCGCGGCGCCACGCTGAACGCCGGCGACCTGATCCACGTCGGCGCGAGCCTCGACGGGGCGGGCGAGCTGCGCCGCCGACTCTACGGGACGGAGGCCTGAGGCCATGTACGTCCTGATCGCCGGAGGCGGACGCACCGGTTCGACGCTGGCCCTCACTCTCCACTCGCAGAAGCACGAGGTGAGGATCCTCGAGCACCGCCCGCAGGTCATCGCCCACCTGCACCGCGACCTGCCGACCGAGCTCATCTACGAGGGCAACGCGACCGACCCGCGCACCCTCGAGCTCGCCGGCGTCGCCGACGCCCAGGTCCTCGTGGCCTCGATGTCGAACGACGCCGAGAACCTCTCGCTGTGCTTCATCGCCCGCGAGCGCTTCGGGGTGGCGCGGACGATCGCGACCATCAACGACCCCCGCAACGCCTGGCTGTTCGACCGCAAGTTCCACGTCGACGTGGCCCTCAACCAGGCCGACATCCTCGCGAGCCTCATCGAGCAGGAGATGTCGCTCGGCGACATGATGACGCTCCTCAAGCTGCGGCGCGGCAGCTACTCGCTCGTCAGCGAGACGCTCGCGGCCGGGGCGCGGGCGGTGGGGCTCACGATCCAGGAACTGACGCTGCCCCGCAGCGCCGTCATCTGCGCGATCCTGCGCCGGGGCGACGTCGTGATCCCCCGCGGCAACGTCCGCCTGGAGTCGGGCGACGACGTCCTCGCCCTCGTGGACGACGCCGGCGCGCCCGACCTCGCGGCGCTGTTCGGGGCGCCGAAGGACCAGTTGCCGCGATGACGACTCGCCTCCCGTCGGCCCTGGCCGCGGAGCCGATCCGGCTGCGCCACGTCTACGGATCGGCCGGCGCCCTGCTGCGCGAGCTCTCGCGGGCGCGGAGCCGGGGCGGGACGGTGGTGGCGGCCCAGACCGGCCTGCCCGTCGGCAGCCGCCTGGTCCTCGTGCTGACGACCGCGAGCCTGTCGCGGCCGATCGAGGTCCAGGGCACGGTCACGGCCTGCCGGCCGAAGGGCGCCGTCGTCGAGATGGCGCTCCGCTACGACTTCGACCCGGAGCCGCACCGCGCGCACCTTCGCGAGGCGCTCGCCGAGCTGCGCCGCCTGACGCGCAAGCCGCGCCGCGAGCTGCGCGTGCCTCTCGCCCTGGAGACCGAGGCCGGCGCGATCCTGCGGGGGCTCTCCGCGACCCTGAGCGACGCGAGCCGTGCCGGCGCCCGGATCGAGCTCTTCGGGGCCCGGCTGCCCGCGGTCGCGGCCGGAGACCGCGTGGTCCTGACCCTCGCGGGCTCGCGGCCCGGCACGAGGCGACCCGCCCGGCTGGCCCTCGAGGCGATGTGGATCGGGCCCGTGCACGAGTCGGAGGGGCAGCGGCGCCAGGAGGTGGGGGGGCGGTTCGTCGCGCTGTCGCCCGCGATCCGGGCGCGCGTCGGCGAGATCCTGTCCTTCGACGAGGCACGGCCGGCGTTCCGCCTGGTGAGGATCGAGCGCCCGCGGCCGGCGAGGGCGAGCGCGAGGGGGAAGGCTCGTCCCTCCCGCCCGAGGCGAAAGCCGTCGCGGACGACTTAGCGGGCGATCGCGCCAAACCAGTCAAATGGACTATTGATCGCCGGGGGCTCGCGGGTCTACCTTTGCGCGACCGCCAGGGACGGATCCGTCCGCGCGCGGCCGCCACGTGACCGCACTTCTTCGACGAAGAGGCCGATGCTGACCAAACGCGCGCTCCCGCCGCTCCTCGCCCTCGCTCTCCTCCCGCTCCTCCTCGCTCCGGCGCCGGCCCGCGCCCAGTCGAACGAGGACTGCCTCGGCTGTCACGGGCAGAAGGACTTCACCACCGAGCGGAAGGGACGGACCGTCTCGTTGTTCGTCAACGAGAAGGCCTTCGGCGCGTCGATCCACGCGGACCTCGAGTGCGTGAACTGCCACGCCGACCTGCAGGGCAAGGAACTGCCCCACGAGGCGCCGCTCGGTAAGGTCGACTGCAGCGCCTGTCACGAATCCGAGGCGAGGCAGCACGCGGCGTCCCTGCACGGGAAGGCCATGAAGCGCGGCGACGCCCTCGCTCCCGGCTGCGCCGCCTGCCACGGCATCCACGACATCCGCGCGGTCAAGGACTCGCTCTCGCCGGTGTCGCCGCTCCGGATCCCCTTCACGTGCGGCAAGTGCCACCAGGAGGGGGCGCCGGTCGCCCAGCGGCGGGCGATCCACCAGGACCACATCCTCGAGAACTACTCGGAGTCGATCCACGGGGAGGGCCTGCTGAAGAAGGGCCTCGTGGTCGCCGCGAACTGCGCGTCGTGCCACACCGCGCACAACATCCTGCCGCACACCGACCCCGCGTCGTCGATCTCGCGCGCGAACATCGCGAAGACCTGCACGAAGTGCCACGCCCAGATCGAGTCGGTGCACCGCAAGGTCATCAGGGGCGAGCTGTGGGAGAAGGAGGCGCACGTGCTGCCGGCGTGCGTCGACTGCCACCAGCCCCACAAGGTGCGGAAGGTCTTCTACACGCAGGGCATGGCCGACACCGACTGCCTGAAGTGCCACGGCGAGAAGGGCGTGAAGGCGAAGGACGGCCGTTCCCTCTACGTGAACGCGGCGGAGGTGCAGGCCTCACGCCACGCCAAGGTCGCCTGCTCCCAGTGCCACTCCGGGGTCAACGCCTCGCGGGCGCGGGCCTGCGAGACGATCACGCAGAAGGTCGACTGCGGCTCGTGCCACACCGAGCTCGCCCAGCAGTTCGCGCGCTCCCGGCACGGGAAGCTCCTCCTCGACGGGGACGCGAACGCGCCCTCCTGCAAGGAGTGCCACGGGACGCACGGCATCATCGGCCGGCTGAGCTCGTCCTCGCCGACGTTCGCGACGAACGTCCCGCAGCTGTGCGGCCGGTGCCACCGCGAGGGCCAGAAGGCCGCGGCGCGCTACCAGGGGCCGCAGCACGCGATCATCGAGTCGTACACGGAGAGCATCCACGGCAAGGGCCTGCTGAAGAGCGGCCTCACCGTCACCGCGACCTGCACGAGCTGCCACACCGCCCACGGCGTCCTGCCGCGGACGGACCCGCTGTCGAGCGTCAACCGGGCGAACGTGCCGGCCACCTGCGGCGCGTGCCACCACGGCATCCAGGAGCAGTTCGAGGAGAGCATCCACCACACCCTGGCCGGGAAGACCGACAAGGAGCTGCCGGTCTGCAACGACTGCCACAGCGCGCACACGATCAAGCGGGCCGACGCCGAGGGCTTCAAGCTCGACATCATGCAGAAGTGCGGCCGCTGCCACGGCGAGATCGCGAAGACCTACTTCGACACCTACCACGGCAAGGTGAGCCAGCTCGGCTACACGAAGACGGCGAAGTGCTACGACTGCCACGGCGCCCACGACATCCAGCGGGTGAGCGACCCGCGCTCGCACCTGTCGCGGGAGAACGTGGCCCAGACCTGCCAGAAGTGCCACCCCGGCGCGACGCGCCGGTTCGCGGGCTACCTCAGCCACGCGACGCACCACGACCCGAAGAAGTATCCCTGGCTCTTCTGGACCTTCTGGGGCATGACGTCGCTTCTCGTCGGCACGTTCATCGTCGGCGGCGCCCACACGCTGCTCTGGCTGCCCCGGGCGCTCCAGATGCGCCGGGAGCTGCGGGAGGCGGAGGAGGCCGAGGAGCGGGCCCTGGCGGCGGAGGAGGGCGAGGGCGGCTCGCCGGAAGGGAAGAAGGACTAGCGGCATGGAAGGAAGCGTCAAGGCGCGGGCCCTGCAGTTCCAGCGGTTCACCCGCCTCAACCGGGGCCTCCACGCGCTGATGATCGTCAGCTTCATCTCGCTGGCGCTCACCGGCATGACCCTGAAGTTCTCCTACACGAGCTGGGCCGCGTTCGTCTCGCGGCGGCTCGGCGGCTTCGAGTCCGCCGGGTTCATCCACCGCGCGGCCGCGACGCTCATGTTCACGCTGTTCGCGGTCCACCTGTGGGACCTCAACCGCCTGCGCCGCGAGGAGCACGGCGGCTCCTTCCTCCGGATGATCTTCGGCCCGGGCTCGATGCTGTTCACGCGGAAGGACCTCGCGGACTTCGTCGGCTCCCTGAAGTGGTTCGTCGGCCGGGGGCCGCGGCCGCAGTACGGCCGGTGGACCTACTGGGAGAAGTTCGACTACTTCGCGGTCTTCTGGGGCATCTTCGTGATCGGCTCGACCGGCCTGATGCTGTGGTTCCCGGTCTTCTTCACCCGCATCTTCCCGGGCTGGTTCATCAACGTCGCGACGATCGTCCACAGCGACGAGGCGCTGCTCGCCACCGGCTTCATCTTCACGGTGCACTTCTTCAACACCCACCTGCGGCCGGAGAAGTTCCCGATGGACACGGTGGTGTTCACGGGCCGGATGCCGGTCGCCGAGTTCAAGCGCGACAAGCCGGCGGAGTACGAGGAGCTCGTGAAGGCGGGGAAGCTCGGCGAGTACCTGGTCGAGCCCTACCCGCCGGTGGTGATCCGCGCGATCCGTGCGTTCGCGTGGACGGCCCTCGGCCTCGGCACCTTCATCACGCTCTGGATCGTCTACTCGATGATCTTCAGCTATCGGTAGGCCCCGGCGGATCTCGACCCCGTCCGGGGTCTCCGGTCGAGATCCGCCGGAACGCCGGCGGCTGGCTCAGGCGACTCGGTGCGGGTCCCCGAGTGCCTGCGCCCCCCGAAGGGCGTTCCGTTCTTTTCCTCTCCGCCTGAGTCGAGCCGAAAAGGCCGGAGTCGTGACGCCCCACCCTCGCGGGCGGTGGCTCCCCCGAGGCCCTTCCCGGCCCCGCGTCACTTCGGCGGCAGGGTCGTGATCGCCGTCTGCTCGAAGGTGACGAACCAGTAGAGCCCGGCGAGCAGCACCAGGCCGACGATCGCCGCGACGGGCATGAACACGCGCGAGCGGCGCTCGATCGCGGCCGGGTCGGGCCCGGGCCCGGAGCCGGAGCGGAGCCGCTCGAGCTCGAGCGGGTGCTCCTCCTCCATCTCGTGCTCGCTCATCCGCCCGGTGAACATGCTCCGGTTGAAGTGCCGCAGGTGCACCGAGTAGAAGTGCCAGACGAGCACGGCGAGGATCGCGAGGAGCGCCTCGCCGCCGTGCACCACCTGGGCGGCCGGGATGAACTCGCCGGGCAGGAAGCGCGCGGTCGCCACGGGGTTCCACAGCATGAAGCCCGTACCGATCATGACCATCGTGCCCCAGATGAGCGACCAGTACTCGACCTTCTCCTCCCAGGTGTAGCGGTCCATCCGCGGCCGCGCCCTGGCGAGGCCGAGGTTGTAGCGGACGGCCTGGAGGGCGTCGACCACGTCCTGGTAGCGGGGGAGCATCAGGAGGGGCACCCGGCGGACGAGCACCCGGTGCGCCACGTCCAGGAGGTGGTAGCCGGTGACGATCATGAGGGCGAGGGCGGCCACCCGGTGGATCAGCCGGACCGTCTCGATCCCGCCCATCGCGTCGATCAGCTGATCGAGGAAGCGGTTGTCGAGGAGGATGAACTTCTGGGGCAGCCCGGTGACCGTGAGCACCAGGAACGACACGACCATGACGAGGTGCTGGGCGCGGTCGGAGCGGGAGAAGCGCTCGTAGGCCGGCGCGGGCGGGGCGAACGGGTCGTGGGGAGTGCTCATGCTTGGGTGTTCCCATGATGCTTGCGGCGGCGGTCGATCACGCGGCGCAGGAAGTCGGTCCCCACGAAGAGGACCATTCCGCCGACGACGCCGGGGATGAGAAAGTTGTAGGCCACGCGGGACCAGTAGACGAGCGGGGTGCGGTCCTTCGTCGGGATGTAGTGACTGAGCCACGCGTCCGGGAAGTTCGTGCTCGCGTCGGGGTGGCACTTCTGGCACGTGTGGAGGAGGTTCCCCTTCACCTGGAGGCCCTTCTTCGGGTCGCTCTTGCTCGCGATGTCGTGGATGCCGTGGCAGTCGTAGCACACCGGCTTGTTCGTCAGCTGGTCGGGGTGGCGGCGCTGGAAGAGCGTGACCGTCGAGCCGTGGAAGTCGGCGACGTAGGTCCGGAGGACCTGCGTCGAGAGCTCGTACTTGCCCATGCGCTTCGCGTCCGTGTGGCAGTCGGCGCACATGCGGGGCGAGGCGAGGCGGAACTGCGCCGTCGTCGGGTCGGCGATGTCGTGCACCCCGTGGCAGTCGATGCAGGTCGGCACGTCCGGATTCCCGTGGACGAGGGCGTTGCCGTGGACGCTGCCGCGGTACTGCTTGTAGATCGCGTCGTGACAGCGGTCGCACGTCTTCGGGATCGCGACGCGCCCCTCGGGCAGGAGGTGCCCGGCGTCGTCGGTGATCTTCTTCTGCGTGTGGGGGTCGTGGCAGTCCGCGCAGACCGCGGCCTTCTTGTTCCCGGCGGCGAGGGCCCGCTGGTGGACGCTGTCGAGCGTCTTCTTGAACTGGTCCTCGTGGCATTGCTGGCAGGATGTGTAGAGCCGCAGCGTGAGGTCGCGCGAGGTCTTGTCGGCGAGCTCGGGGTGCGGGTACTCCTTGACCTCGGAGTGGCAGTCGGTGCAGGCGACGCCCATCGAGCCGTGCACCGACCCCTCCCAGGCCTTGCGGTCGACGGTCACGTCGCGGCTCTCGCCGCTGCGGAACGAGACGGAGTTGCCCTTCTCGCCGTGGCAGTCGAGGCACTCCTGGGCGCGCCCGACCCGGGGCGCGGCCAGGAGGAGCAGGGCCGACCCCAGGAGGAGCGTGCGTTCGAGGGTGAGTTTCATGGCGGAGACGTCCCGGGGCCGGCGGCGGAAGGGCCTACTTCATCGTGGCCAGGTAGGCCACCAGGTTCTCGAGGTCGGCGTCGGTGATCTTGTCCGGGCCGTAGGCGGGCATCATGCCCTTCTTGCCCTTCTTCGTGATCATGTCCTTCGGCGTGCGGACCCAGGCCTTCAGGTCGTCGGCCGTGTTGTCGGCGCCGGTCTTGGCGAGCGGGTTCTTCACGTCGGTGTGGCAGGCCGTGCAGGCGGGCTTGGCGGACGACATCAGGGCCTTGCCCGCCGCCGCGTCGGCGGCCATCGCGTTGCCGGCATAGGCCAGGGCGAGCACGGCCGCGGCCACGAACAGAATGCGACGCATCATGGATCCTCCTGTGGTCGGAAAGCCGCGCTCGGACGACGGCGGCTCCTCCCGTCTGAACCGGTTCATTCTCGTTCCGGCCCCTCCCGCCGCGCAAGGGACGACGGCGTCGAAACGCTGGTTCCTTTGCACCACGCGGCACGGAGCGGCCTCCTTCGAGGGTAATCGAAAAACGTAGAGCGAGCACCCCTGTCGTTGAGGGATTCATCGGAGACGGGCGGCCCGGCCTGAACCGGGGTGTAGCGAACTTCAACGCGCGGAGGCCTCCGCCCATGAGCCTTCCGGCTCACGCGTGCGGTCATCGGAGCCATATGAAACGCTCCGGCGCTCCAGCTAACGTGCCACATGTGACAGTGCACCGCGACCGTCGGCTTTGCGGTCGCCGTCGCCGGCTCCGTCGCGGGCCGGCCATCCCGAAATGATCTCTTCGCACCGCGGACCTCGCCGCCGCGTCGTTCGGCCGGAGGCGTGCGCCGGCCGAACGACGCGCTGACGAGGCCGCAGGAGGACTCGACGTGTTCAGACGCCTTGCCGAACCGACGCACCGGCCGGCGCTCGTCGTGCCGCTCGTGGCGGCGGCCTTCCTGCTCGTGGGCCGCCCGGCCCACCCGCAGGCCGCCGCCGGGGCCGCCGCCTGGCAGCCGAGCGACTGCCAGACCTGCCACGACAAGGCCGCCGGCCCGGCCTTCTCCCACAGCAAGCACGCGGGGCTCGACCAGAGCTGCGCGAACTGCCACGAAGACGTCGCCGACCACTTCAAGGCGCAGTCGAGCGGCGACGCCAACGGACCCGTGCCCTCGCTGAAGAAGCTGACCGCCAGCCAGCTGAGCGCGACCTGCCTGAAGTGCCACGAGAAGGACGGGCAGGCGAACTACCTCGCGAGCATGCACGCCCGGCGCAACGTGGCCTGCACCGAGTGCCACGGCATCCACGAGTACAAGTCGGTGCGCGGGCAGCTCAAGACGCAGCTCGACGCCGAGACCTGCGCGGCCTGCCACAAGCCCGAGCGCTCCAAGATGATGAAGACGTCGCACCACCCGGTGCGCGAGGGGAAGATGGGCTGCACCAGCTGCCACAACCCCCACGACGGCGCCCAGCCGAAGATGATCAAGGCGGACTCGGTCAACGAGCTCTGCTACAAGTGCCACGCCGAGAAGCGCGGCCCCTTCCTGTTCGAGCACGCCCCCGTCCGCGAGGACTGCGTGTCCTGCCACGAGCCGCACGGGACGAACCACAAGCGTCTGCTCGTGCAGAAGCTGCCGAACCTCTGCTGGAACTGCCACCTCACCGGCTCCGGCCACTTCGGCTCGGGCGACAACTACTCGACCGAGCTCGGCGCGCGCGTCGCGCCGGCCGGCGCCCCCTCCGGGTACCCGACGGCCAACTCGCGGTTCGTGGAGAAGAGCTGCAAGAACTGCCACGTGAACCTCCACGGCTCCAACTCGCCCTCGGGCGCGTACTTCGTGAGGTAACCCGCCAATGAAGAGAGCAATGACGATCGCTGCGCTCCTCGCCGCGGGCTCCCTCGTGGCGACCTCCAACGCGTCGGCCCAGTTCGCGCTGGCCGGCAGCACCACCCGCCACTCCGAGTGCGCCCTCTCCGCCGGCGACACGAAGGGCGGCCAGCTCACGTTCGGCGCGCTCGGCGCGAAGGACGTCGACTCCTCGAAGTTCACCGAGTACCGCGACGTGGCGAAGGGCCTTTCCGTGCCCTGCTTCAACCTGTTCTCGAACGACGGGAAGCTCGACTTCCACCTGTTCGGCTACGACGTCAGCCAGAGAGACCAGCGCTACAACGGCTGGCTGAACACGAAGGCGTTCGACCTGTCGTTCGACTACAACCAGATCCCGCACGACATGGGCAACGGCGCCCACGTGATCGAGTCCGAGGTCTCGCCGGGTGTCTGGCGCATGAGCGACACCCTCCAGAAGCAGCTCGGCGCCACGGTCAACGCGACTCCGACCGCCGGCCGGACGACGCCCTTCTACGACGCGCTCCTCGCCCCGACGTTCGCGTCGGCGGGGACCGTCGACGTGTCGAGCACCCGCAAGCGCGGGTCCGTGAGCCTCGACCTCGGCAAGAAGCTTCCGTTCGACCTCACCCTCTCCTACGTCCGCGAGCTGAAGTCAGGCTACCGGGGCGAAGAGGGCGGCGGCCTCTACAGCGCGGTCAGCAGCGTCCTCGAGGTGCCGAGCCCGCTCAACGAGATCACCCAGGACATAGGCGGGCGCCTCGCGTACCGCTTCAAGCACGGCGACGTCCACGGCTCGCTCTACCGGAACCTCTACAACAACCGGGCCGAGACGCTCGTCGTCGACAACCCGTTCCAGTGGTACGACCAGCCCTACGTCGCGACGCCCGCTCCGGCCGTCGGCGGCGGCATCAGCGGCCGCTGGATCAACGCGCCCGACAACGAGGCGACCACCGCGAGCGCCGGCTTCCTGCTGAAGTTCGCGCGGCAGACCCGCCTCAGCGCCGACGTCTCGCTCGGGAAGTGGACGCAGAACGCCTCGTTCTACCCGTACACGGTCAACACCGCGGTGCTGACGCCCTCCGGCGCCAGCGCCGCCGACGTGGCCGCCCTGCAGCGCCGCTCGCTCGACGGGAAGATCGACACCACCACGGTCAACTTCACGTTCTCGTCGCGGCCCGTCGAGAACCTCTCGGTCCGCGCGCAGTACCGCAGCTACGACCTGTCCAACAAGACGGACCGGTGGGTGATCACCGGCGACGTCGGGAGCTCGCCTGACCGGAGCTGGTCGACGGTCACCGCCTCGGCCGACGCGCCGTACGGCCACGCGACGGCGAACCCCTACGACAGCAGCAGCAAGCGCTTCTCCGCGTCGGCCGCCTACGACCTCGGCCCCCTCACCCTCGAGGGCCAGTTCCACGCCGCGAAGCTCGAGCGCAGCTACCGCGAGGCGACGAAGGGCGACGACACGGGCGCCGGCGTGGCCGCCGTCTACCACGCCAAGGACTGGATGAGGCTCCGCGCGAGCTACGACCAGGCCAAGCGCACGGCCGAGGGCGAGACGCTCTACGGCTTCCAGTCCGACGAGGCCGAGCGCGAGACGAAGCGGACCGGCATCGACGTCGAGCTCTCGCTGCCGAAGGCGTTCGATCTGTCGTTCGCCTACTTCCGGCGCGACGTCACGTACCCGAACCGGCCGAACCGGATCGCGGTGACCTCCGGAGCGCCGACGCCCGGCGCGCAGCCCATCCCGAACACCCCGAGCGGCCTGCTCGAGGCCACGTACGACTCCTTCACGGCCGAGGTGGGCTACAACCCGAGCGACAAGGTCGAGTTCCTCGCGTACTACACGTACGAGAAGGACGCGACGACGAACCAGTGGTCGACGACCACCGGCGTCAACCTGAACAACAAGCTGAACTACGCCGGCAACGACAAGACCGACACGTTCGGCCTCAACGCCTCCTTCCAGCTCAAGCCCGAGGTGTGGAAGCT
>WBZP01007078.1_pt1 | contig 10910 bp, 8 predicted proteins | sample 5204301 | NCBI WGS metagenome assembly WBZP01 (sample SAMN12412401, study PRJNA552823) | activated sludge metagenome | isolation source: activated sludge from nitrification reactor of wastewater treatment plant... | place: USA: Pennsylvania | collected 2017
GTAGGTGATGAACAGCCCGCCGAAGAACAGCACTTCGGTGAGCAGGAACACCCACATGCCCAGCGTGACTGCCTCACGCTGCTGCGCCATCGTGGTGAAGTGATGCTGCAGCTCGGGATGGTGAGCGTGGTCGTGCGCGTGGCCGTGCATGGAAGACCCTTCGGCGTGGGCGTAGCCGCTAGACAAGCTTGGTCTCCTTCACCACCTGCGGCGTGTATTCGTACGCTTCAGGGATGTCGGTGGGCACTTCGAGGAAGTTCTCGGTGATTGGCGGCGACTGCGAACGCCACTCGAGACCCGACGCGCCCCAGGGGTTGTTTCCGGCGACTTCGCCGTACTTCAGCGAGTAGAGGAAGTAGAGCACCGGCAGGATGTAGCCAGCGCCGAGCACCGCCGCGCCGCCCGAGGACAGCACGTTCAGCACCTGGAACTCGTCCGGATACATGTGGTACCGGCGGGGCATGCCCATGTAGCCGAGCACGAACTGCGGGAAGAACGTCAGGTTGAAGCCGACGAACACCAGGATGGCGCTGATGCGCGCCCAGAACTCCGAGTACATCCGGCCGAACATCTTCGGCCACCAGAAGTGCAGGCCGCCGAGGTAGCCCATGATGGCGCCGCCGACCATGATGTAGTGGAAGTGCGCCACCACGAAGTAGGTGTCGTGCAGGTGGATGTCGGTGCCCAGCGTCGACAGGAACAGGCCGGTCAGGCCGCCGATGAGGAACAGGCCGAAGAAGCCGTAGACGTAGAGCATCGGCGGATCGAAGCGCAGCGATCCGCGGTGCAGCGTGGCGGCCCAGTTGAACGTCTTGACCGCCGACGGGATGGCGACCGAGAAGCTCAGGAACGAGAACACCATGGCGGCGTAGACGGTGATGCCGGCGACGAACATGTGGTGCGCCCACACGATGAAGCCGAACACCGCGATGGCCAGCGACGAGAACGCTACGAAGCTGTAGCCGAAGATGCGCTTGCGCGAGAACGTCGAGACGATCTCGCTGATCACGCCCATGGCCGGCAGGATCATGATGTAGACGGCGGGGTGCGAGTAGAACCAGAACAGGTGCTGGAAGAGCACCGGGTCGCCGCCGCGCTGCGGGTCGAAGATGCCGAAGCCGAAGGCGCGTTCCACGAACACCATCACGATCGTGATGGCGACCACCGGCGTGCCGAGCACCTGGATCAGGCTGGTGGCATAGTGCGCCCACACGAACAGCGGCAGCTTGAACCAGTGCATGCCGGGCGCGCGCATGCGGTGGATGGTGACGATGAAGTTGAGGCCCGTCAGAATCGACGAGAAGCCGGCGATGAAGACGCCGAGCGCCGTCGCCACGACGTTGGTGCTCGACGACGCGGAGCTGTAGGGCGTGTAGAACGTCCACCCGGTGTCGACGCCGCCGGCCACGATGGCGACCAGCGCGAACACACCGCCGATGACGTAGAGGTACCAGCTCAGCAGGTTGATGCGGGGGAACGCCAGGTCCTTCGCGCCGAGCATCGGCGGAATGAAGAAGTTGCCCAGCACCGCCGGCACCGACGGGATGAGGAAGAAGAACACCATCATCACGCCGTGCAGCGTGAAGAACTTGTTGTAGGTGTCGGGCTGGAACAGGTCGCCCTGCGGCGTGGTCAGTTCCAGGCGGATGCCCACGGCGAACAGGCCGCCGAGCAGGAAGAAGATCGAGATCGAGATCAGGTACAGGACCGCGATCCGCTTGTGGTCCTTCGTCAGCAGCCACGACTTGAGGCCGTGGCCGTTCGAAAGGTAGTTCTGCGCTGGATAGACGGGCGTTTCCATGGCTTACCTTCCCGCGCCCTGCGCCGGCGCGGCTGGCGTGGCACCGGTGGCCGCCGCCGCCGGCACGAGCGCCGGTGCGGCCGACGCCGACTGCGGCGACAGCGACTTGATGTGCTCGATGAGGGCTGCGAGGCCCTCTTCGCTGACGAGGCCCTGGAAGGTCGGCATCAGCGGCTGGAAGCCCTTCACGACCCGGGCCTGCGAGTTGAGGATCGATTCACGCAGGTAGCCTTCGTCGACCACGGCCGTCGAGCCGTCGGTCATCTCGACCGCCTTGCCGACCAGGTCCTTCAGCGACGGCCCGCGTCCCTGGCCGTTGTCGAGATGGCAGGTGTTGCACGCGAGGTCGTTGAACAGCTTCGAGCCGCGCTCGGCCATCGTACCCTCGGTGGCGCCGCCGGCCAGCCATTCCTGGTACTGCGTCGGCTCCATCACGATCACGGTGCCGATCATGCCCGAGTGCTTCGTGCCGCAGTACTCGGCGCAGAAGATGTGGTAGCGGCCGGGCTTGGTGGCCGTGAACCACATCGGCATGTAGCGGCCGGGGATGGCGTCGATCTTGGTGCGGAACGACGGGAAGTAGAGGTCGTGCAGCACGTCTTCCGACGTGACCAGCACCTTCACCGGCCGGCCCACCGGCACGTGCAGCTCGTTGATCTCGCGCTGCCCGCCCTGGTGCTGGAACTTCCACATCCACTGCTTGCCCACCGCGTAGACCTGCAGCGACTCGGCCGGCGGACGGCGCATCTCGTAATAGAGCTTGGCGCCCCAGACGAACATCACCATGGCGATGAGCGTCGGGATGATCGACCACGCGAGCTCGAGGGGCAGCGACCCCTCGATGTGCGCGCCGATCTCGTCCGCGTGCTTGCGCCGGTACCGGAAGGCGAACCACACGACGGCGATCGAGACCGCAACCGCGAAGAACGCCGAAACGGCGACGATGAAGAGGTAGAGTGCATCGACTTCGGTGGCGAAGCTCGATGCGGCCTCTGGGAACAGCGGAATACCTCGCATAGGACTCAGTGCCCGGCGTGGGCGCGGCCATCGCGCCGGAGCGAAATCGCGACAAACCCGAGGAGCGCCGCGACCGTCACGGCGCCGCCCATCCTGACGGCGTTCATGGCCACGAGGCTGTACGACCCCGTGGTTGGCTCGTAGTGATAGCAGTAGAGCAGCACCTGGTCGACAACCGACCCGATTCTGCCCGCGGACGATTCCATCAACGCGAACTTGAGATCGCGCGGCGGATATTCGATGCCGAAGAGATAGCGTGCCAGCCGCCCATCGGGCGTGGCCACGATGACCCCGCTCGCGTGCGCGAACTGCTGCGTGGCGGCATCCCACGCGAACTGGAACCCGGCGGCGTCGGTGACGCGCTTGATGCTGGCCTCGTCGCCGGTCAGGAAGTGCCAGCCCCGCTCGGCGCCGGGCCGCTTGTACTGATCGACGTAGGTGGCTTTCTTGGCGGCCGCCTGCACCGGCGTTTCGCGGGCGTCGAAGCTCACCGCGACCACGTCGAAGTCGGTGCCGACCGTCTCGTCGAGCACGTTCACGCCGCTGACCAGACCGTTGAGGATCTGGTTACAGAGCATCGGGCACTCGTAGTAGACGAAGGCGAGGACGACGGGCCGGCGGCCGAAATAATCACCGAGCGCCACCGCGTTGCCCTGTTCGTCCTTGAAGCGGGCGTCGAGCGGCAGCCGGGCGTCGAGTTTCTGATCGAACCGCACCTGCTGCAGGGGCTGCGGCATCGAGCTCGACACCGGTCCCGGGGCCGGCCGCGTGCCCGGCGCGTTGGCCTGCGCGGCCAGCGACACGCCGGCCAGCACGGCGAGGGCCGTGGGCGCGAGCAGGTGTCGGAGGGCGGAGCGCATGGCTGGTGCTTCCTTCGTTCCTAGCGGGGTGCCACCGTGCGGCCGCCCGAGGCGTCCTGCACGATCATCGTCGGCGACGCGTCGCCGTTGGCGCGCGCGGGCAGACCGCGCTGCACGGTCAGTTCCATCGCCCGCTCGATCGGGATGTGCACCACACCGGCGGCCTTGTCGATCCAGCCGTAGCTGTGCAGCGCGCCGAGCTGTTCGGCCTTCAGCTGGTAGACGTCCTTGAACGGCTGCGTCTGCAGGCGCGGCGACGGCGGCTCCTGGCTGCGGCCGACCGCGGTCGGGTACTGCTGCGTGGCCTGCTCACGGCTGTTCATCGACCGTTCGAGGAACGTGTAGGTGCCGTAGACGATGCCCGCACCGATCACCATCGACACCGCCAGCCACAGCCCGAACTTGTAGCCGACACCGGGATCGATGTCGGTGTGTTCGTACTGAGCGCCCGGTGGCGTTGGTCCGTATTCGAGATCCGCGTCGTTCGACATATCGTGTCCGGTTCTACGGGGGAAGCTCTGTCGAGCCCCAGCCCCCAGCCCCTAGTCCCCAGCCCCTAGTGAGTGTGGTGCGTCAGCGCCTTCGCCAGCCCCGCGTCGTTCAGCGGCAGCAGCGGGCGCCCCTTCAGCTGCATCGCGAACAGCATCACGAAGATGCCGCCGAGAGCGATGGGCAGCGCGATGTCCAGCAGCGTGGGCGACAGGCCCTCGTGGTGGAACTCCGGCGAGACGTGCCAGTAGTAGTCGACGACGCGGATGGCGACGATCCACGTGGCGATCAAGCTCACGCGGCTCCAGTCGCGCTTGACGTCGCGGGCCAGCAGCATGACGTAGGGCAGCACGAAGTGGAAGATCACCAGAACCCAGCCGACGTACTGCCAGCCGTTCTGCGAGCGGATCCAGTAGTGCGGGATCTCTTCCTGCGTGTTCGCCGAGTAGATGATGATGAACTGCGAGAACGACAGGTAGGCCCACAGCATGATGAACGCGAACAGGAACTTCCCGAGATCGTGGAAGTGCGAGGCGTTGATCACGTGGTTGAAGGGCTGTTCCTTCGACAGGCGGGCCAGCATGAGGATGGCGAACGCGAAGGCCGAGAGCCCCCAGCCGACGACGTAGAGCAGGCCCCACATGGTCGAGAACCAGTGCGGGTTCACCGACATCGTCCAGTCGACCACGGCGAAGGTGACGGTGAGACCGTAGACGAGCAGGCCGCCGCCCGAGATGCGCATCATCTTGTCGGCGATGGTGGGATCACCGGTGCGATCCTGCTCGGCCGAGAGCGCGCTGAGGCGCAGCGCCAGGAAGCTCCAGATGGCGAAGAAGCCGACGTAGCGCGCCAGGAAGAACGGCACGTTGAGGTAGGCCGCCTTGTCGCGGATGACCGGGTCGGCCGCCGCCACGTCGGCATGCGTCCAGTGATAGAGGTGGCCCATGCCGGCGAGCAGCGGCACGCCGAGCACCGCCATCACCGGGATGGTGCGGGTGGCCGCCTCGAGGATGCGGCGGATCACGAGGCCCCAGGCGCCACCCGTGAGGTGCTGCACCATCAACAGTCCGAGGCTGCCGATGCCCACGCCGGTCCAGGCGACCCACGCGATCAGGTACGCCTCGTAGAAGCGGTCGGCCCCGGCCATCGTGAAGCCGACGCCGGCCAGCACGGCGCCGACCACGGCGGCGATCATGCCCTTCGACTGCAGGCCCGAGAGGCTCTCGGGTGGATTGTAGGTTTCCGTTGCCATGTCGTCTTTTTCTAGCCGCTAGCCTTAGTGTTCCGCCCGGGTCGCGGGCGCCGGCTCGCCGGCCGCCGCGTGCGAGGCCGCGGGCGCGTCGAGCTTGCCGCGATCGGCCGCCGGCACGTCGTCGACCTTCGCGTTCTGACTGAGCTGAAGCGCCCGGACGTAGGCGGCGATCAGCCAGCGGTCGCGGGGCGGCACCTGTTCGGCGTAGCCCTGCATCGCGCCGAAGCCGTTCGAGATCACGTCGTAGAGGTAGCCCGGCGCGGCGTCGCGCAGGCGGTCCTGGTGATAGGTGGCCGCCTGGCGCAGGCCGCGCTGCACCACCATGCCCTTGCCGTCGCCGAGCTGGCCGTGGCACGGCGTGCAGTACGCGGTGTAGCGTTCCTGCCCGCGCGCCATGTCGGCGGCAGCGATGGCGAAGGGGAATTCGGCGGCGAACTCGCCGTTCACCTTGCCGGTGAAGAAGTACTCGTCGTCGCGGAGCTGGCCGCGGGCAACGGTGCCGGCCGGGTAGGCGCGCGACGCGCGACCGTCGGCCATGTTCGGGTTGGCCTCGAACGTCTCGTAACGAGGCGTGTCGTGCATGTCCTGGCGGCAGCCGGCGACGAGCGCGGCGGAGGCCACGAGGAGCGCACAGGTCAGAAGGCGGCCGTCAGTGCGCAACGTCGTAGACTCCCTTGGCGCCCAGCCCCTGCAGGAACGCATTCGTCTGGTCCTTCGTGAAGTGGGCGTCTTCCGCCTCGATGACGAGGAAGAACTTGTCGGACGAGGCGAGCGTGAACCGCTCCACGTTGAACACCGGGTGGTACGGCTGCGGGAAGCCGTTCAGCGCCAGCATGCCGATGGCGGCGGTGAGCGCGGAGAAAAGAATCGTCAGCTCGTACGAGGGCACGACGAAGGCCGGCCACGTGGCCAGCGGACGGCCGCCGATGTTCAGCGGGTACTCGATGGCCGACGCCCAGTACTGCAGCGTGAAGCCCGTGGCCATGCCGCAGAAGGCCATGAACAGCACGGCCTTGGGCAGGTTGGTGCGCCGCTTGTGGATGATGTCGTTCAGTTCCTCGATCGGGAACGGCGTGTAGGCCTCGAGCTTGGTGTAGCCCGCGGCGACCGCCTTGGTCGACGCATCCACGATGGACTGGGCCGAGTCGAACTCGGCCATCAGCCCGTAGAGTCCTGTTTTTTCGTTGCTCACGTGCATGACTGGATCCCGCCTCAGTGGCCGTGTCCGTGCCCGTCGTGGCCGTGGGCCGCGTGCACCTTGGCTTCAGGCAGCAGCGTCTTCACCTCGAAGATCGCGATCATCGGGACGAAGCGCATGAAGAGGAAGAACAGGGTCAGGAACAGGCCCATCGTGCCGCCGAACATGAGGAAGTCCCACTTGGTCGGCGAATACATGTCCCACGACGACACCACGAAGTCGCGGTGCAGCGAGGTGACGATGATGACGAAGCGCTCGAGCCACATCGCCAGGTTGACGATGAGCGACAGCACGAACATGAACTTCAGGTTCGTGCGCACGCTCTTGAACCACAGCACGTGGATGAGCACCGCGTTGATGAAGATGAGCAGCCAGTACGACCAGCCGTAGGGCCCGGTCATGCGGTTCCACAGCATGAAGCGCTCGTACTGGTTGGCGCTGTACCAGCCGAAGAACGCTTCCATGCCGTAGCCGTAAGCCACGATGAGGCCCGTCGCCAGCATGACCTTGGCCATGTTGTCGATGTGCTTCATGGTGATGAGGTGCTCGAGGCGGTAGGCGTGGCGGATCGGAATCGCCAGCGTGAGCACCATGCCGAAGCCCGAGTAGATGGCGCCGGCAACGAAGTAGGGCGGGAAGATGGTGGCGTGCCAGCCGGGGATGACCGACACCGCGAAGTCGAAGCTCACGACGCTGTGCACCGAGAGCACCAGCGGGGTCGACAGGCCGGCCAGGATGAGGCTGGCCACTTCGTAGCGGTGCCAGTGGCGGGCCGAGCCGCGCCAGCCGAGGGCCAGCGTGCCGAACACCTTCTGCTTCACCTTCGACGTGGCGCGGTCGCGCATCGTCGCCAGGTCGGGGATGAGGCCGACGATCCAGAACACCACCGAGACCGTCGCGTAGGTCGACACCGCGAACACGTCCCAGATGAGCGGGCTGCGGAACTGCGGCCACAGGCCCATGGTGTTGGGATACGGGAACAGCCAGTAGGCGGCCAGCCACGGACGGCCGGTGTGGAGCAGCGGGAACATCGCCGCGCAGGCCACCGCGAAGATGGTCATCGCTTCGGCGAAGCGCGCGATCGACATGCGCCACTGCTGCTTGAAGAGCAGCAGAATCGCCGAGATCAGCGTGCCGGCGTGGCCGATGCCGATCCACCAGACGAAGTTGATGATGTCGAACGCCCAGCCGACCGGGACGTTGTTACCCCAGATGTAGACACCCTTCAGCAGCAGGTAGCCGATGGCGAGGTGCAGGACGGACAGGCCGCCCAGGCCGATGAGGAGCCCGAGGATCCAGCCGAACGAGTACCGCTTCGACAGCGGAATCTCGGAGACCGCTTCGGTGATCGTCTCGTAGTCCTGACCGGCCCCGATCACCGCGTGATCGAGGGTCGTCGCGGACTGCTGTGCGTGGACGTGCTGCGCCATCTCAGTGCTCGCTCTCGGTCGAGGCCGCTTCGTGGGACTCGGTGTGGTGGCCGCCCACGGTCGGGTTGGTCGGCAGCGCGGGGTTCGGGTTGCGCACCGCCGCCAGATACGTCGTGCGTGGCCTGGTGTTGAGCTCGGCCAGCATCGAGTAGTTGCGCGGGTCGGCCTTCAGCTTCGCCACGCGGCTCGTCGGGTCGTTGAGGTTGCCGAACGTGATGGCCTGCGACGGGCAGGCGGCCTCGCACGCCGTGACGACTTCGCCGTCGCGGATCTCGCGATCCTCGCGCTTGGCCTGGATGCGCGCCGAGTTGATGCGCTGCACGCAGTAGGTGCACTTCTCCATGACGCCGCGGCTGCGCACCGTGACGTCGGGGTTGCGCTGCATCTTGATCGACTCGGTGGTCCAGTCCTGATACAGCGTGAAGTTGAAGCGGCGCACCTTCCAGGGGCAGTTGTTCGAGCAGTAGCGGGTGCCGACGCAGCGGTTGTAGACCATGTCGTTCAGGCCTTCCGCCGAGTGCACCGTCGCCGCCACCGGGCACACGACCTCGCAGGGCGCGTTCTCGCACTGCTGGCAGGGCATGGGCTGGTAGTAGGTGTCGGGGTTGTCGATGTCGCCCGCGTAGTAGCGGTCGATGCGGATCCAGTGCATCTCACGGCCGTTGGCGACCTGGTCCTTGCCGACCACCGGGATGTTGTTCTCGGACTGGCAGGCCACCACGCAGGCGTTGCAGCCCGTGCAGGTGTTCAGGTCGATGGCCATGCCCCAGGAGTAACCGCTGTATTCCCACTTCGGGTAGAGCGTCAGCCCGTCGGAGAGCTTCATGTGCTCCATCTCGTGGGCGAACGCGGGGTTCTCCTTGTATTCCTCGAGCTTGGCCGAGCGCACCAGGTTCCGGCCCTCGATCGACCAGTGGTCCTGCGTGCTCACGAGCGAGTAGTTGCCGCGGCCCTTGGCGACGTCGGCCGCGGTGAACCACGGCGCCGCGCTGCCGCGCAGCGCGTAGGCGTTCACGCCCACGCCCGTGCCGACGCGGCCGGCGTTGGTGCGGCCATAGCCGAGGCCGATGGTGATGGCGTCCTGCGCGTGACCCGGGTCGATCCAGGCCGGCACGTCGAGCGAGCGGCCGTCGATCTTCACCGTGAGCAGGTCGCCGTTCTGTACGCCGAGCTTCTCGGCCGTCTTCGGTCCGACCAGCGCCGCGGTGTCCCAGGTGAGCTTGGTGACCGGCTTCGGCAGTTCCTGCAGCCAGCCGTTGTTGGCGAAGCGGCCGTCGTAGACCGAGCCGTCGCGGCGGAAGTTCACTTCGACGCCCGACGTCGCCGTCGTGACCGCGCCGGGCGCGAAGCCCGCCACCAGCGTCAGCACCTTCGGCGCCGCGGCGGTGCCGGTGATGTAGCCGTCGTGCAGCCAGCGCCGCCAGTGCTTCTCGAACACCGACGCGGCCGAGGGCGCCGCGACCGGCGCGGCCGCCACCTCGGTGGCCGGCTTCGCGGCGGCGGCCGGCGCCGCCTCGGCGGCGTGCGCGGCGGGCGCCATCGCGGCGGCCGTGGCCATCCAGTACTCGCGCACCACGTCGTAGCCGGTGCGCTCGGCGCGTTCGCTCAGCGTGGCGATGATTTCGTGCGGCGACTTGCCGCCGTACATCGGCTGGATGAGCGGCTGCACGATCGACACGGTGCCGTCGATCGAGCGGGCGTCGCTCCACATCTCGAGGAAGTGCGTGCCGGGCACGTGCCACTGGCAGAGCGCCGCGGTCTCGTCGTGGAAGAGGCCACTGTGCGCGCGCCAGGCCACCTTCTGCAGGGCCTCGCCGAACTTCCAGTCGGCCGGCGCGGTGAACACCGGGTTGGCTTCGCCGATGATGACCAGCGCCTGCACACGGCCGGCGTCCATGTCGACGACGAGCTGTCGCATCGCGGCGTGCTGTTCGGTGGGCACCACTTCCGGCGTCGCCATGTACGACACCGTCTGGCCGCCGTTGCCGAGGAACTCGTTGATGGCGTGCGCCACGGCATGCACCGCGGCGGGCTGCGCTTCGCCCGCCACCACGATCGACGCGCCGCGATGGGCGGCGAGGTCGGCGGCGATGGCGTCGACGTACTGCTCGGTGCCGGCCGGAGCCGCACCGGTGACGCCGTTCACGCCGAGCTTCGCGGCGATGGCGCGCGCGAAGGCGTCGACCTGGCTGGCCTTCATCGGAATGCGGTGATCGGCGCGGCCACCGGTGACCGACGGCGTGGCTTCGGCCACGTAGAGTCGGCTCATCTTCTCGGGCGCCGTGTCGAGGCGGCGGCGCGAGGCGAAGGCGCGCGCGTACTTCACGCCCAGCGCGTTCTCGGCGGCCAGGAAGTCGCCGTCGAGGGAGACGACGATGTCGGCCTTCGCGAAGTCGAACACCGGCTCGACGTACTCGCCGAACGCCAGTTTCGCGCCGGCGCGGGCGTTGTCACGCGGGGTCGGTTCCCACTGCACCCACTTCGCGTCGGGGTGCTGGGTCAGCACCTGCTGGATCTGCGCGGCCAGCGTCGGCGAGTTCACCGTCTCGGTGACGATGCGCAGCCCGGCGCCCTTCGTGGGAATCTGCGCCGAGAGCACGCCCTTCACCGCGGCGACGAAGCTGCTCCAGGGGCGGACTTCGCCGTCCTGCGTGATCGTGTTCGAGCGGTCGGGGTCGTAGAGCGAGAGCACCGAGGCCTGCGCGTAGAGGTCGGTGCCGCCCTTCGTGGCGGGGTGATCGGGGTTGCCCTCGATCTTCGTCGGCCGGCCTTCGTGGCTCTCGACGAGCAGGCCCGTCGCGACGCCACCCAGCGACATCGCCGTCGCGTAGAAGAGCGGCTTGCCGGGCACCATCTCTTCAGG
>WBZP01005880.1_pt2 | contig 10904 bp, 8 predicted proteins | sample 5204301 | NCBI WGS metagenome assembly WBZP01 (sample SAMN12412401, study PRJNA552823) | activated sludge metagenome | isolation source: activated sludge from nitrification reactor of wastewater treatment plant... | place: USA: Pennsylvania | collected 2017
AGTGCAGTTCGGAAAGGATCTGTATGCGCTCGAGCGGACGATCGACGTAGGCGTAGAGTTCGTATTCGACGTAGAAATCCTGCAGCGCCTTCTGCATGACGAAGGGCTTGGGCTGCCCGCGCAAGCCCGGCGTCCGCTCGGCGGCATTGATCAGCATCGCGTGCACCTGGCGCCACGGCGTGTCGTAGCCGATGGTCACCGTCGTCGAGACCAGCGCACCGCGCTCGCCGGCGGCCCCGGTGAAGTTCTTGATCGGATTGCTGACCAGAACCGCGTTGGGAATCGTCACTTCCTCGTTGCGCATGTTGATGACTTTGGTCGACAGGGCGCTCATTTCCTTGACCACGCCGGTCACCTCGCCGATGCTGACGAAGTCGCCAACATTGAGTGCCCGCGAATAGATCAGCACCAGTCCGCTCATCAATTGCGTAACGATACCGGCCGAGCCCAGCGTCAGCATGAAGCCGAACATCACCGACAGGCCCTTGAACGCTTCGCTGTCGGCAACCGGCAGGTAGGGATACGCGATGGCGATGCCGACCGCCCAGATCAGGACGCCGAGCAGCCGCCGCGTGGCATGCGCCGTATCCCGATGCACCCCGGGAATCAGCGAGCGCCCCTGATAGACATTCTCGAAGACGTTGCCGGCGACATCGTTGGCCGCCTTGGTGATGAACAGGATGACGCCGACCGACAGCAGCCCGGGTACCGCAGTGACCAGTCCTTCGCCGAATCCCTCCAGCATGTTCACTAGAAAGCCGGACAGGCGCTCGGCCAGCGGCTGGGTCAGCGGGAAGTTGGCCAGCACGTAGGTGAACCACAGGTAGGCGACCGATACCCAGAGCAGCAACAGGAGCAACTGTGCGACCCGCTTGACCAGCAGCCAGCCATGGGCGGCCCAGCGCAGTTTGGTGTTCTCGTTCGCCGCCAGGACCCGTGCCTCCAAGTGGGTGAGAACGTAAGTCGTGGCTTTCCGGATCGCCCACAGCAGCGCCAGCATCAGCGCGGTGGCCAAAACGGAAAAGAGCAACCCCTTGGCCAGGACTGGACCGTGCCCCTGTTCGATCAGGGCAGCGATGGCCTTTTCGAAACGCTGGCCGACCTGCTGCGAGGCATCTTCGAGGCTGAGCTTCTCTTCCGGATCGAGGTCGGCTTCATAGAGAACGAAAATGGTCCGCTCGCCGATGGAGTAGGCAACACCCTTCAGGCCTTCGACGGTCAGGTGCGAACGCGCAATCGGCTTGGACAATTCGCGCTCGTCCATTTGCCGCAGGCGTTCGTGGATGCGCTTGACGCGAAGCTCTGGCGGGGCCCCCAGCATCGTCATTCGCAACGTGGTGATATCGCGATTGGCGATGGTCAACATCGCTTCCGACGCTCCCTCGGTTTTGGCCACCACCGTGCCTGAAACCAGCGCGGCCAGCAGGAGGATCACAAAGCGCAGCGCAACCCGGAAAATACTCATGGCGAACCCTCCCCGATCAGGAAACCGCGACGGCAGGCTCGCCCGCGACGACCTCGCCGATCACCGAAACGTGCGAAAAGCCCTGTTGCAGGAACATCGACAGCACTTCGGTGACCGTATCCGGCGAACACGAAACCAGCAGCCCGCCCGATGTCTGCGGATCGGTCAGCACCGCCCTCTCCTTGCCACCGATGCCTTCGGCAAGCGTCACGTCCTCGCCATAGCTTCCCCAGTTGCGCCGCGAGGCGCCCCCCACGTAACCGGCTTCGGCAAACGCCAGCGCTTGCGCAAGCAACGGTAGTGCCGCAAAACGGACGTGTGCTCCCACCCCGCTGCGCCTGCACACCCCGATCAGGTGGCCGAGCAGACCGGACCCGGCGACGTCGGTGACCGCATGGACGCCGTCGAGGCACGCCAGAACCGCTCCCGGGGTGTTGAGCTGGGTGGCGCTGGTGATCATGGCCTCGTAATCGCTGGCGCTCAAGTCGCCCCGTTTCAGTGCCGTGCTGTAGATGCCGATCCCGAGTTGCTTGCCGAGGATCAGCCGATCACCGGGCCGGGCCGCCGAATTACGCTTGAGGCGGGCCGGATCCACCAGCCCGATCACGACCAGCCCGTAGATCGGTTCGAGCGAATCAATCGTATGCCCGCCGGCGACCGGAATGCCAACCTTCCGGCAGACCGACTCGCCGCCCTCGAGGATTCTGGCGATCGCTTCGAGCGGGAGCACGCTGACCGGCATCCCGACCAGCGCCAGCGCGAACAGCGGCGTGGCGCCCATGGCGTAGATGTTCGACATCGCATTGGTCGCCGCCACCCGGCCAAAATCGAACGGGTCGTCTACGATCGGCGTGAAGAAGCCGGTGGTGGCGACGATCGCCTGGTGTTCACCGATCTGGTAAACCGCCGCATCGTCGCCATTCTCCCTGCCGATCAGCAATTGCGGTGGAATGATGCCCGGCTTGATGCCGCCGAGGATCTTGCGCAGGATATCCGGGGCAACCTTGCAGCCGCCGCCACCGCCGTGAGTTAGCTGGGTCAGTCTGATCTTTTCTTCCGGCACGGCGCTTCTCTGGTATTGATGTTGTGGAGCGAGTTTAACTCACTCGGCATCGAACCCCGCGTCTTCGATCGCCGCGACCAGCGCGCCGCGCGCAACGATCTGCGGATCGAAGGATACCCGCGCCTCGGCAGCTTCGAGCGAGACTTCCGCCGTCGCCACCCCCGGCAGGGCGGTGAGGACACCCGTGATATTCCTGACGCAACCCTGGCAGCTCATGCCACCGACCTTGATGACGCTCGATTCCATACCCTACCCTTTCCTGCCGATCAAACCCTGCTGCTCGAGAAATGCGACAAACTGCTCCGGCGGCAGCGGGCGGCTGAAATAGTAGCCCTGCACCATTTCGCAGCCCATGCCGCGCAGTATCTCGTATTGTTCGGCGGTCTCGACACCCTCGGCCAGCACCTTGAGGCGCAGGCTGCGGCCCATGCTGAGGATGGTCGAGGCGATGGCGCGGTCATCCGGGTCGACCTCCAGATCCCTGACGAACGAGCGGTCGATCTTGAGCTTGCCGACGGGAATGCGCTTGAGATACGCGAGCGACGAATAGCCGGTGCCGAAATCATCGAGCGCCAGTTCGATCCCCATGTCGTTGAGCGCCGATAGCGTGCCGAGGTTCTGTTCGGCGTCGTTCATCACGGTGCGCTCGGTCAACTCCAGTTCCAGGTAGCGCGCGTCCAGGCCCGACGCGGAGAGCGCACTGGCAACCGTGTCGACGAAGCCGGCCTGGCGGAACTGGATGGGCGATACGTTGACCGCCACGAACAGCGGCGGCAAACCGGCATCCTGCCAGGCGCGCACCTGCCGGCAGGCCTCGCGCAACACCCAGTCGCCGATCGGGTTGATCAGGCCGATGTCCTCGGCGACATGGATGAACTGGTCCGGCGAGACCAGTCCGACTTCCGGGTTCTGCCAGCGGATCAGCGCCTCGACGCCGATGATGCCGCCGGTCTCGTGCACCAGCGGCTGATAATGCAGGACAAATTCGCGGGCGCCGAGACCGCGGCGCAGACCGCTCTCCATCAGCAGATGCTTGAGCGTCGCGACGTTCATCTCGCTCGAATAGAAGCGGAAGGCGTTGCGCCCGGCGTCCTTGGCCTTGTACATCGCGGCGTCGGCGTTGCGCAGCAGGGCTTCGAAGTCGGTGCCATCGACTGGGTAGAGGCTGATGCCGAGCGACGGGGTGATCGTCAGCTCGTGCCCGCCCAGCGAGAACGGGGCCGCACAGACATCGATCAGACGGCATGCGACTTCGGCGGCGCCGGCGGCGCGCACGCCGGGAAGGGCGATGATGAATTCGTCGCCGCCCAGACGGGCCAGCGTATCGACCTTGCGCAACGCGGTGGTCAGGCGCTGGGCCACGGCGCAAAGCAGTTCGTCGCCGACGCTGTGGCCAAGCGAGTCATTGACCCGCTTGAAATGATCGAGATCGAGGAAGATCAGCGCCATCTCCGAACCGTCGCGCTCGGCCGCCGCCAGAAGCTGCTTGCAGCGGTCGCGCAGCAGCCGGCGGTTCGGCAGCCCGGTCAGTGGATCGAAATCGGCCAGCTCGCGCGCCCGCTGTTCGGCTTCCTTCTGCGCCGAAATGTCGAGCACGGTACCGACCGACGCCGGCTGTCCCTCGTAGGTCGCCGGCGAGCCGAGGATCATGACCGGCACCGTCGTCCCGTCCTTGCGCAGCGCGGTCAACTCGTAGGGCCTGCCCTGCTCGCCGGCGGCGCGTCGCTGACCATGATCGACGACCATTGCGCGCTGCTCGGGAATGATCATGTCCTGAGGCCCCAGACGGTTCACCAATTCCTCCTCCGCATAACCGATCAGGTTGACCAGAAACGGATTGACGTAACGGAACACACCGTCCTGAAGGACGAAGATGCCGACCTGGGCGGCCTCCATCGTCGCCCGGAACTGTGCCTCCTTTTCGTGCATGACGACTTCGGCCGCGATGCGCCTGCTGACGTCGATCGAGACACCCAAGGCGGCGCGCGGTCTGCCGGCGGCATCGGCCTCGATCACCATCGAGTCATGACAATGCCGAATCCTCCCCTCGGCATCGAGCAGTCGATAATCGACGGCCAGCGACACGCGTTCACCGGGGCGACTCGCCGCGGCTTCGACGATGCGCGCCATCACCGCTTCGTAGTCGCCCGGCAGCAAGTGGCGCCCGATCAGTTCGACGCCGGATTCGCGGACCATTTCGAGATCCATCCCGAACAGGCGAGTGGCCGCCCCCGAGATGTATTCGAAGCGGCCGGTCACGAAATCGAGGCGATAGACGACCCGCGCGATGCTGTCGAGCAGTTCCTCGTAGAACGACAGTTTTTCGCTTTCTTCCAGATAACCCCCTTACTGCGCCTGGCGGCCACGCGGGCGCCAGCGCTTGAGCAACAGGGAATTCGACACGACCGAGACCGAACTCATCGCCATCGCCGCCCCGGCGACGACCGGATTGAGCATGCCCAGGGCCGCCAGCGGAATCCCCAGCACATTATAGATAAAGGCAAAGAAGAGATTCTGGCGGATCTTGCCCAGCGTCGCCCGCGACAGGTCGATGGCGTCATCGACGCCGCACAGGTCGCTGCGGATCAGCGTCAGGTCGGCGGCCTCGACCGCCGCGTCGGAACCGGCGCCGATAGCGAAGCTGACGTCGGCCGCCGCCAGCGCCGGGGCGTCGTTGATGCCGTCGCCGACCATCGCCGCCAGGCCGCCGGTTTTCAGTTCGGCCACCGCCGCCGCCTTGGCGCCGGGCAGGATGCCGGCGCGGAATTCGTCGATGCCGGCTTCCTGCGCAATCGCCGCCGCCGTCGCCGCGTTGTCGCCGGTCAGCATGACGACGCGGATGCCGCGCGCGCGCAGGCGTTCGACGGCAACACGCGAGGTCGGGCGCAAGGCGTCGGCAATCGCCAGCAGCGCCAGCGCCGCGCCATTTTCTTCAAGCACAACGACGGTCTTGCCCTGCCGCTGCAGGCCCGCCACCACCGGATCGCCAGCCAGCCCCAGCCACTCCGGCGCCCCCAGGCGCAAACGGCGACCGTCGACTTCCCCGGCCACGCCCTGCCCCGGCGTCGCGCTGAAATTGGCCACTTTTTGCAGGTCGACCGCAGCAGCCCGCGCCAGGACGGCGCGTGCCAGCGGATGCTCCGAGCCCTGTTCGAGCGCCGCCGCCAGGCGCAATGCCTCGTCGGCGCCCGCCGCCAGCGGCACGACGTCGGTGACTTGCGGCTCGCCCTTGGTCAGCGTGCCGGTCTTGTCGAGGGCCAGCACGGCGATTTTTTCCGCCCGCTCCAGCGCCTCGACGTTCTTGACCAGAATCCCGGCGCGCGCGCCCTGCCCGGTGCCGACCATGATCGCCGTCGGCGTCGCCAACCCGAGCGCGCACGGGCAGGCGATGACCAGCACGGCGACGGCATTGACCAGCGCCCCGGCAAAATCGCCGGCATACAGCCACCAGCCGGCGAAAGTCGCCAGCGCGATAGCGCAGACGACCGGCACGAAGACCGCCGAAATCCGGTCGGCCAGCCGCTGCACCGGCGCTTTCGAGCCCTGCGCTTCGCCGACCAGGCGGATGATCCCGGCCAGCAGCGTCTGCTCGCCGACCCCGGTTGCCCGGCAGCGTAGCGCCCCCTGGCCGTTGGCCGTCGCCGCGAAAACCTTGTCGCCGGCCGCCTTGCCCACCGGCATGCTCTCGCCGGTCAGCATCGCTTCGTTGACGCTGGAGGCGCCATCCACCACCTCGCCGTCGACCGGCACGCTCTCGCCGGGGCGCACCATGAAGATGTCGCCCGGCATCAGCGCATCGACGGCAATCTCGACCCACTGGCCGTCGCGCTCAATGCGCGCCGTCTTCGGCTGCAGGCGGATCAGCGCTTCGATCGCTTCCGAAGTCCGCGCCTTGGCCCGCGCTTCCAGCAGCTTGCCGAGCAGGACCAGGGTGATGACCGCCGCCCCGGCCTCGAAATAGACATGCTGGTCAAGCCCGAACAGCGTCACCAGCGCCGAGAAACCCCAGGCCATGCTGGTACCGAGCGCGACCAGCACATCCATGTTGGCGCCGCCGCCGCGCAGCGCCTTGTAGGTGCCGTCGTAGAAACGCCAGCCGATCCAGAACTGGACCGGGGTCGCCAGCATCAACTGCAGCCAGCGCGGCAGTTCCGGATGGTGATGCGTATCGCCGAGCATGAAGAGCATCTGCCCGAGCAGCGGCAAGGTCAGCGCCACGGCAATCCAGAAACGGCGGGTTTCGCGCCGGTAATCGGCCGCCCGGCGTGCCTTCTCGCGTGCCCGCGTCTCCTTGTCGACCAGGCTGGCCGTGAAACCGGCGCGCGCCACCGCGGCGATCACCGCCGCTTCGTCGGCCGCGCCTGCCAGCCGCACGCGCGCCCGCTCGGCCGCCAGATTGACATTGGCCTGCATGCCCGGCTGCCGGTTGAGCACCTTTTCCAGGCGCGCCGAGCAGGCGGCGCAGGTCATGCCGGCAATGGCGAACTCGACGACGCGGCTGCCGGCAGCCGCTGTTTCCACGGTGCTGATGCCAGCCTTTGAAGCGCGGGCGCCACCGGCAGCTGCGTTCATTTCACCAGCATCACCGGGCATTCGGCCAGATGCAGCACGCGGCTCGCCACCGACCCGGTCACCAGCCCGGCAATTCCGCTGCGTCCGTGGGTGCCCATGACGATGAGGTCGCACCCGAGTTCGCCCGCCAGCCTGGCGATGACCTCGGCCGGCTGCCCCACATGGATGTGGGTCGTGTGGAAGCGGCCGGCGGCATCGAGGCGCTGCTGCGCGCCGAGCAGGTGCTCGCGGCTCTCCTCCATGTAGTGGCTGTGCAGGGTTTCCTTGCTGACGTGGGCCAGTGCATGACCGATCGGGATCGGCGGCTGGACGTGCAGCAAATGAATCTCTGGCACTTCCCGGAACCAGGCGCTATGCGCGACAAGATGGCCGACGGCGCGCAGCGAGCAGTCGGAGCCGTCAACCGGCAGCAGGATTTTCATGGTCATCGCGTTCTCCTAAAACCAGTGCGACAAGCGCATCAGGCCGATCAGTCCGTGAATCCCGAAACCCAGCACCAGCAGGCCCGAAACCATGCGGACCAGCGGGCGCCGGACGAATTCATTGACCCTTGCCAGCAGAATGCCCGCCAGCAGCAGATTTGGCAATGTTCCCAGCCCGAATGCCAGCATCAGCAGCGCCCCGCCCCCGGGCGACCCGGCGCCGAGGGCCGTGGTCAGCGCGCTATAGACCAGGCCGCAGGGCAGCCATCCCCACAGGACGCCGAGCGGAAAAGCCTGGGCAACGCTCTTCGCCGGCACGAAGCGACGGGTCAGCGGCTGGATGTGGCGCCACAGGTGCTGGCCGGCACGCTCGGTAAAGGCCAGCGCCCGGGTCACGCCGAGAAGATAGAGGCCGAGCGCCACCAGCATCAGGTTGGCCAACAGGTAGAGCGCCAGGCGCACCGGCGCCGGCCCGCCGAGCGCCAGGCTGGCGGCGCCGAGCGCACCGGCCAGCGCGCCGGCAGCGCCATAGGACAGGATACGCCCGGCGTTGTAGGCAAGGTGCAGCGACCAGCGGGCGGGCGCGCCGAACGACAGCGCCCCGACGATGCCGCCGCACATGCCGACGCAGTGGGTGCCGCCGAGCAGGCCGACGAGAAACAGCGCCAGGTAAGCGGAATCAGGCATCTGCAGGTGCACATTCGGCGCGGGAAGTCAGAGCGCAAGGATACCTCACTGCGGCGCCCTTCCCGAATCGCCGCGGCTCAGATCACCTTGGAGTAGCGGGTCCGCTGGCGGTCGGCGCGCAGGTAGCGGTCGAAAACCATGGCGATGATCCTGACCAGCAGGCGTCCCGGCGGGAGAACGGTTATCCACTCCCGTTCGACCGTGAGCAGGCCGGCGCGCTCCATCTCCTTGAGATCGTCGAGTTCGGCGGCGAAGTACTGGTGGAAATCGATCAGGTGCGCGCTTTCGATCGACTCGAGCGACAACTCGAAGTGACACATCAGCGCCTGGATGATCGCGCGCCGGAGAATGTCGTCGGCGTTCAGTTCGATGCCGCGGAACACCGGCAGCATCCTGGCGTCGAGACGATCGTAGTATTCGTCGAGGGTCTTGACGTTCTGGCTGTAGGTCGGCCCGACCTTGCTGATCGACGAAATGCCGAACGACAGCATGTCGCAGTCGGCATAGGTCGAATAGCCCTGGAAATTGCGGTGCAGGCGTCCCTGGCGCTGGGCGACGGCGAGCTCGTCGTCGGGCTTGGCGAAGTGGTCCATGCCGATGAACACATAGCCGGCCTCGGTCAGTTTCTTGATCGCCAGCGCGAGGATCTGCAGCTTGCTGTCGGCCGAAGGCAGATCAGGCTCGGCGATGCGGCGCTGCGGCTTGAACAGGCTGGGCAGGTGCGCATAGTTGTAGATCGACAGGCGATCCGGACCCATCGCCAGCACCCGCTCGAGCGTGCGGTTGAAACCCATCACCGTCTGGTGCGGCAGGCCGTAGATCAGGTCGACCGACACCGACTTGAAGCCGTTGGCGCGTGCCGCGTCGATCACGGTGGCGGTCTCTTCCTCGCTCTGAACGCGGTTGACCGCAACCTGCACGCGCTCGTCGAAATCCTGGACGCCGACGCTCATCCGGTTGAAGCCGAGTTCGCCGAGCAGGGCCACGGTCGCCGTGTCGACCTTGCGCGGGTCGACCTCGATCGAATACTCGCCGCCGTCGAGCAGCTTGAAGTGCTTGCGTGTCTCGCCCATCAACTGGCGCATCTCGTCGTGCGACAGGAAGGTCGGCGTGCCGCCGCCCCAGTGCAACTGGATCACCTCGTGCTCGCCATCGCGTCCTTCGAGGCTCGCGCCCTGCAGTGCGAGCTCCTTGCCGAGATACTTCAGGTACTTGGCGCTGCGCCCGTGATCCTTGGTAATGATCTTGTTGCAGGCGCAGTAGTAGCAGATGGTGTTACAGAAGGGGATGTGGAAGTATAATGACAGTGGCCGGCCGATGCCGCCGATGGTGCGCTTGCCGAGCCAGAGCTTGGCCGCATCGGAATCGAAGGCTTCGACGAAGCGATCCGCAGTCGGATAGGACGTATAGCGCGGGCCGTTGACATCGAAACGGCGAATGATCTGGGGATCGAAGACGAGGTTTTCAGTTGCGAAATTCATTGAACAAGCCGAAAAGAACTGGATGGATTATGTGCGGATGCCGCGCCATCCCGGTTGACGTGGATCAAGCTTGGACAGGTTGCTGATGCCCCCCCAATCCACCGGCAAGCCGATCTCCCTGGCGATCATCAAGACGGCCTGTTCGAACTGCAATCTGCGCGAATTGTGTCTGCCCCTCGGGCTGACCGACGAGGAACTGCAACGTCTTGACGACCTCGTGTCGAATCGCCGCCGCCTGAAGCGTGGCGATCGCCTCTATAGCTTCGGCGCCCCGTTCGACGCCATCTATGCCATCCGCAGCGGCTTCTTCAAGACCGACGTGCTGCTTGAAGACGGCCGCGAACAGGTCACCGGCTTCCAGATGGCCGGCGAATTGCTGGGCCTCGACGGCATCAGCAGCGAGCATCACACCTGCAACGCGGTCGCCCTCGAGGACAGCGAGGTCTGCGCCATTCCCTTCTCGCGACTGGAAGTCCTGTCGCGCGAGATCCACACGCTGCAGCATCATTTCCACAAGGTGATGAGCCGCGAGATCGTCCGCGACCACGGGGTCATGATGCTGCTCGGCACGATGCGCGCCGAAGAGCGCCTGGCCGCCTTCCTGCTCAACCTGTCGCAGCGCTTCACGGCGCGCGGCTTCTCGCATGCCGACTTCTACCTGCGCATGACGCGCGAGGAAATCGGCAGCTACCTCGGCCTCAAGCTGGAAACCGTCTCGCGCACCTTCTCGCGCTTCCAGGAAGAAGGCCACATCGCGGTGCAACAGAAGCATGTCCGCATTCTCGACGTCGCTGGCCTCAAGGCGTTGATGAATCACCGGGGATGACGGTTGCGCGGCTATCGGCAAAGATAGCCGACTCTCCACCCGCCTGAAACAAGAATGAGGAAGCCCAGCAGGCTTCCCTGCGAGGGGTGACGCAGGCGTCGCCGCACCGCTTCTGCCGGATTCAGCGTTTCTATCGTCGCCCCCCGTTGCCGAGGGGCGATGCCGGAGAGTTCCAGGCATTCCCGCCGGAGCGCGACGGTTTCAATCCACGCCCCCCGTTGCCGAGGGGCGACGCTGCACGACCATCATCGGCGCTTTTTGGGTATCAATGTTTCAATCCACGCCCCCCGTTGCCGAGGGGCGACGCCTGAAGTATTCGAAGTCATGAAACTCGGCGTGTCTGTTTCAATCCACGCCCCCCGTTGCCGAGGGGCGACGCCCAATTTGC
>WBZP01007084.1_pt1 | contig 10902 bp, 9 predicted proteins | sample 5204301 | NCBI WGS metagenome assembly WBZP01 (sample SAMN12412401, study PRJNA552823) | activated sludge metagenome | isolation source: activated sludge from nitrification reactor of wastewater treatment plant... | place: USA: Pennsylvania | collected 2017
ATGGGCCATCTGATCGAGGAGCGAACGAACGGACGACACGCCCTGCGCGTTTTCCATTCGCGGCAGCTCGGCGAGGAAAAGGAAACGATCGAGCAGACCCGGGTGGGCGCGATCGATCTGAACCGCACCAACATCGCGCCGCTCGCGGCGTTCGCCCCGCTCGCCAACGTGCTGGCTTTGCCGTTCATATTCCGTTCCGCCAAACAATTGCGCGCCGTTCTCGACGGACCGATCGGCGAAGAGATTCTCGGGAGCTTCGAGGCCTATGGGTTCGTCGGCCTAACGTTCTATGATTCCGGGGCCCGCTCGATCTATACGCGCAACCGGGCGATCCGCTCCATGGACGACCTCAAAGGGCTGCGCATCCGCGTCCAGCAATCGGCGCTCATGGTGGCCATGATCCGGGCGCTCGGCGCCGTGCCGGTCGCGCTCCCCTACGGGCAGGTCGAGACCGGGCTCGCCACGGGCGTGATCGACGGGGCGGAAAACAACTGGCCGTCCTACGTGACGACGAACCATTACAAGGCCGCGCACTATTACACGCTCACCGAGCATACGATGAGCCCCGAAGTCCTGGTCATGTCGAAGCGCGCCTGGGACACGCTGGCGGACGAGGACAAGGCGATTTTTCGCGAGGCGGCGCGCGAGTCGAGCCGCTTCATGCGGCTGCGATGGGACCAGCTCGAGGAGGACTCGCGCCGCCGGGCGCTTGCCGCCGGCAACGTCGTCATCAGCGAATTCCCGCGCCGGGCGTTCGAAGAGGCCATGTCGCCGATTTACGCGAAGGCGATGCGCGATCCGGCGCTTTTTCCGCTCATCGAACGCATCCGCCTGGTTGAGTGAGACGCGCCCTTGGCGGTGATCGCACAAGATCGTACCTCGGACCCGACGAGCCACGTGCAGGCGACGACCGGCGCCTGGCGACTCAAGCTCGAGAGTCTCGTCCGTTCGCTGCCGATCGGCTGGCGCATCCTTGCGATTGCGGTGCTCAACTCCGCGGTGGTCATCATCCTTGCAGGGCTGATCTGGACCGGCGGCAGCAAGCTCAGCCGCGCCTGGGATGAGTTGCGGCATGTGCGCGAATCCGACACGCTGCTGGTCCTGCTCGAAGGGGAGGCGGGCCGACTGCAAAACCTCATCCACCGCTACATCAACGAGCCGAGCCCGGAGATCTTCGCGGAAATCCTGCTGGTGCGCGAAGCCGTGCTTGGCACGTTGCGCACGCGCAGCCCGAGCGACCCGGTGCTCTCATCGGCGATGGCAGACCTCGCCGGCGTGACCGAACGGTTTCTCGACGGCTTCAACGAGTTGCGCGCGGTGCAGGCGACCATCACGCATACCTACGAGGACGAGGTGTTGCGGCCGGCGCGGGAGATGGCCGGTCTCTATTCGATCCTCGAAGGGTCGATCTCGCAGCAAGACGCCTTGATCCGGCCGGCGCTCGGAAAGTCGCGCGAGGCCTTCACGGCGGCCGTCGTCGCCGCCAACGCCTATTATCTCTCGCTCGCCTCCAACGCGGTCGAGGAGGCGCGGCGGAACACCGAGACGATCGAAAAGACCATCCCGGTCATGATCGACCTCGCCGACGACGATATTCAGCGCTCCGCGCTCGATGCGCTGAAACAGCGCGCCGGGGCGCTGCGCGCCGGTCTTGCCGATCTTTCCGCGAAATTCGCTGCGCGCACCCATGTTCTGCGCACGGCGATCGACGGCAATCAGGCCACGATGATCTCCGCCATCGACGGCCTGCAGGCGCAGATGCGCGAGCGCGAAGAGCGTGCGCAGACAAGCTTCGACCGTACCCTCGCGCGCATTTTCCGCATCGTCCTGTTGATCGCTGTCGTGTTTCTGTCCGCCATCGTCGTCGGCGGCCTGATGATTACGCGCAGCATCCGGCTGCCGCTGCAGGAACTCCGCGCCGCGATGCACGCGATCGTCTCCGGCAACTACGGCCGGGTGATCAAGAACCTCGAAGCCCGCGATGAGATCGGCGAAATGGCCCGGGCCGTCGAAGTTTTCCGCGAGAACGCGATGGCCAAGCGCCGCACCGAGATCGAGCTGCGAGCGTCCAAGGAGAACGCCGAAAACGCGCTCAACGAGCTGCGCAACACCCAAAAGAGCCTCATCGACGCGGAGAAGCTCGCTGCCTTGGGCGGGCTCGTGGCCGGCGTGGCGCACGAGGTGAACAATCCCGTGGGAATCAGCCTTACCGTGGCGTCGAGCCTTGTCCGCCGCTGCGACATGTTCGCGACCGAAGTGAAGGAGGGGCCGCTGCGCCGTTCGCGGCTCGACGACTTCATCGCTCAAGCGGGCGACGCGGCGCGCCAGCTGGTCGCCAACCTGCACCGCGCCGGCGAGTTGATCCAGTCTTTCAAGCAGGTTGCGGTCGATCGCAGCCATGTCGAGCGGCGCGAGTTCAATCTGCTCGAGGCGACCGAGCAGATCATCGCGAGCGTGCGGCCGGTGATGCGCAAGGCGCAGATCGCGATTGTGATCGAAATCGCGCCCGATATCGTTATGGACAGCGATCCAGGATCTTATGGACAAGTGCTCACGAACATCTTTCTCAACGCGGCGATCCATGCCTTCCCGGACGGGCGTGCGGGGACCATCGAAGTCCGGGCGCGACCGCTCGGCGCCCGCCATGTTGAAATTGTCGTCTCCGACGACGGCGTCGGCATGACCGAAGAGGTGCGCCAACGCGCCTTCGATCCCTTCTTCACCACGCGGCGGAGCGAGGGCGGCACCGGACTCGGCTTGCACATCATCCACAATCTCGTAACCCAAAGTCTTGGCGGGCGGTTGCAGCTCGAGTCGGCGCCCGGCCGCGGCACGACGATCCGCATCGTCCTCCCGCGCGTGGCGCTGCACGAACTCGCGTCCACCCCCGCCCGCCAAGCGACGGAACAGGCCCATGGCTGAACCCGACGACATCATCGACCTCATCGAGGATTCCGCCGACAAGCGGGCCGCAGCACCCGGTCCGCGCTGGAAGGTGGCCATCATCGACGACGAGCCGGCCGTGCATGACGGCACGCGCTATGCGCTCAGCGATTACACCCTCAACGGGCAGGGGCTGGAGATTCTGTCCGCCTACTCGGCGGAAGAAGGGCGCGCACTCCTGCGCGCGCACCCGGACACGGCGGTCGTGCTGCTCGACGTGATCATGGAGACCGACAGCGCCGGTCTCGACCTCGTCAATTACATCCGCAGCCAGCTCAAGAACGAGACCGTCCGCATCATTCTCCGCACCGGCCAGCCGGGCCAGGCGCCGGAGCGCCGCGTCATCGTCGATTACGACATCAACGACTACAAGGCGAAGACCGAGCTCACCGCCGACAAGCTGTTCACTTCGCTCACCGCGGCGTTGCGCGGCTATCAGCAATTGCAGCGGGTGACCGAGACTCGCCGCGGTCTCGAGATCATCGTCGACGCAGCCTCGACCCTGTACGACTTCAAGTCGATCCAGCGCCTCGCCGAAGGCGTGCTGACGCAGCTCGCGTCGCTGCTCAAGGTCGAATGCGACGGCATTCTCGTCTGTCACGACAGCGGCAAACCGGACCGGTTGATTGCCGTGCTGGCGGCCTCGGGCTGCTACATTCATCTCCTGGGCGCCGATACGGCGAACGCTTTCGATCCGGATCTGCGCCATTGGGTCGAGGAAGCATTCCGCAGCCACAGCCACCAGTTCACCTCGGGCTGGTCGACGCTCTATATCGGCACCGCAAGCGGACGCGAAGTCGTCGTCGTGCTGCATGCGCGGCGTCCGCTGTCCAGCACGGATCGCACGCTGGTCGAGCTGTTCGCGAGTAAGCTCTCCGTCGCCTTCGACAACGTCATCCTCTACGAGCAGCTTCAGGAGGCGAACGCCCGGCTCGAAGAGCGCGTCAACCTGCGTACGCGGGAGTTGACCGCGGCGAACCGGCGCCTGGCGGCGCAATGGGCGCGACTGCAGCGCGCGAACGCGTTCAAGCGGGAAATCCTCAGCACCGTCGCCCACGATCTGCGCAATCCGCTTTCGGTGATCATCGGCCGCGCAGAGATTCTCGAACGCATGCTGTCCGATGCGACCCCCTCGGTCGAAAACGCCAAAGCGCAGATCAATCACATCCACGCGGCCGCCGACCGGCTGACGGAGATGGTCGAAAGCCTGATCACGGACGCGATGGCCGACGCGCTGAACATCACGATCCGCCGCGAGCCGGTGGACCTTGCGACCATTGTCCGCGACGTCGCCGAGGCGAACCAGCCGCTCGCCGCGAAGAAGCAGCAGCGCATCGAGGTGTCTGCGCCGAGCGGCAAGCTGATCACGTGCGACGGCGACCGGATTCGGGAAGCGGTCGACAATCTGATCAGCAACGCCATCAAGTACAGTCCGATCGGCGGGCGCATCGATCTGTCGCTCGACCTGCAGCCGGACAGCGCCTGCATCCGCGTGAAGGACGAAGGTCCGGGCATGTCGGAAAAAGACATTTCCCGCCTCTACGGACGGTTCCAGCGGCTCTCCGCCAAGCCCACCGGCGGCGAAAGCTCGACCGGCCTCGGCCTGTCCATCGTCAAGCGCATTATCGATCTGCACGGCGGGGCGATCGGCGCCGAGAGCCCGGGCCTGGGCCACGGGACGACGTTCTCGCTGACGCTTCCGACCAAGGAAGACGGGGCGGACGCGCCCGCCGCCTGAGGCGCGGAGACGCGCCTTATTCGCGCGAACCGCGAAACAGCGGCTTGCCCGCGTTGAAATCGGCGAGAAGCGCTTCGGTGTCGGCGCCGAGGGCGGGCGACGGTTGCTCGTAGCTCAGCGGCGTACGCGAGAACGAGATCGGCGTGCGGACGCCCGGGATGGCGCCCGCCGCCGCATCGGGCGCCGGAAGTGCGAGTTGCATGGCGCGGGCGATCACCTGCGGGTCGGCAAAGACCTCGGCAAGGTCGTGGATCGGGGCGGTCGGGACGCCGGCCCTTTCCAGGGCGGAAAGCAGCTCGGCCCGCGGCATGCCGGAGGTCCGCGCGGCGATGCCGGCGACAAGCTCGGTCCGGGCGGCGACGCGTCCGGCATTCGACTGATAGCGCGGATCCGCCGCGATCTCGGGGAGGGCCAGGGCTTCGCAGAGGCGAAGAAACTGCCCGTCGTTGCCCACCGCGATCACGATATGGCCGTCGGAGGTGGGGAAAACCTGATAGGGCACGATGTTGGGATGGGCGTTGCCCATGCGGTTGGGGGACTTGCCGGATACGAGATAGTTGAGCGCCTGGTTGGCGAGCACGCCCACCATCACGTCCAGCAACGACATGTCGATATGCTGGCCGAGCCCGCTGCGCGCCCGCTCGAGCAGCGCCGCTTCGATGGCGATCACGGCATAGAGCCCGGTGAAGATGTCGGCAAAGGCGACGCCGATCTTCATCGGTTCGCGGGCCGGTTCGCCGGTGACATGCATGATTCCGCCCAGCGCCTGGATGAGGAAGTCGTATCCGGGGCGCGGCGCATATGGCCCGGTCTGGCCGAAGCCGGTGATCGAGCAGTAGACGAGGCGCGGGTTGATCGCCTGCAGGCTGGCGTAGTCGAGGCCGAACGGTTTGAGGCCGCCCAATTTGAAATTTTCGATCACAACATCGGCTTCGCGCGCGAGCGCGCGCACGAGGTCCTGGCCCGCCGGCGTTTCGAAATCGGCGACGACGGACCGCTTGCCGCGATTGGTCGCGTGGTAATAGGCGGAGTCGAGCGTTCCCCCGTCGCGCGCCTTGACGAAGGGCGGTCCCCAGGCGCGCGTATCGTCGCCCGCGCCCGGCCGCTCGATCTTGATCACCTCGGCGCCGAGATCGGCGAGCAATTGGCCGGCCCAGGGACCAGCGAGCACGCGGGCGAGTTCGAGAACGCGAACCCCGGCAAGAGGCATGGTGTTCATGGACAGCTATGCGACCTTGGGCTGGGCGGATGGGACGGGGCGGCTGCCGCTTCTGATACAGAAGCGCGCGGCTGCCGCCAATCGCCGATCGGTCAGTGCGATCGCGCCGCCACCATCATGGTTGCGCCGCCGGCCGAAGCCTGCCCGGGAGGGAAAAGTTCAAGGCGAACCGAACCTTACGGCTCGTCATCCTCGGGGCGCGTCACCACGTGCCCGCATTCCTCGCACAGGTAGGAAACGAGCTCCGGATTGGCGCCAAGTTTGGGAAGACGGCGGGCAAAATGCATCATCGCGCCGCAGTGGGCGCAAGACGGTCGGTGTGGCCCGATATTGTCCGACGTGTCCATGTCGGCCCGCGTAGGGTAACCCCTTTTGTTAGTTTACAATCGAACGCGACCGGACGATCGGCAATTCCGGCAATATACCTAAGGGATAACCTCAGGAATGCGATTGTCCTTGCGGCACGGAGGCTTCCGACCGTTTTGCCGGGTGGCGGCATTTCGGGCAGGGCTAATCCTTACGGGCTTTAGCGAACCCTTGTTGCAAACGACTCTCGGAAGAGCACGCGTGATGCTCTGTGTGGCGGGCGTTGCGATCGCGATGAATGAGGGCAATGAACCGGTTACGGCCTGCGGCCGCTGATCAGGCCGAGTTCGAGGAGCACCTGCTCCGCCTCGCTCGTTGCGTGATTGCCTGCGGGCACGCCGCAATAAAGCGCTGATTGGAGAATGATTTCCTTGATCTCGTCCGGCGTCATCGCGTCGCTCAGGGCGGCGCGCACATGCAACTTGAACTCCTCCCAGTGGCCGAGCGCGATCATGCTGGCGATCACCATGCAGCGCCGTGTCTTGCGGTCGAGGCCTGGACGGGTCCAGATCTGGCCCCAGACGGTGCGCGTGATCATCTCCTGGAACTCGGTATTGAACGTGTTGCGCTTTTTAAGCGAGCGGTCGACCCATGAGTCGCCCAGCACCTCGCGGCGCATCGCCATGCCCTTTTCGTAAAGCTCATCAACCGTCATCGCTGCTCTCCTGTCGTTTGCAGGCGATCCAATTAGCGCCCAATCGGGGGGTAATGTCATCCGGTAGGTGTCGCCCGGAAATACGCGTACGGGATTCCCGCGGGTCGGTTTATTCTCCGTCGGTCTCGTGGCATTGTGCGCCGATGCTGCTGACAACCCCAGCGATGCCGCGTGACGGGCGGCAATCGGAAACGGCGCACGCCATTTCGCGCGGCGCCCAGCGGCTTTTGCTGTCGCTCGGCCTTGCCTGCGTGAGCGAACTGCCGCTTGCCTCCGGACGGCGCGCCGACCTCGTCGCGCTCGGCGGCGACGGCGAGGTCTGGATCGTCGAGATCAAGTCGTCCGTGGAGGATTTCCGCGCTGACCGGAAATGGCCGGATTATCGCATGCACTGCGACCGGTTGTTCTTCGCGACCGGCGTCCATGTCCCCGTCGCGATCTTTCCCGCCGACGCCGGGCTCATTCTGGCCGACGGATTCGGCGCCGCGCTGGTGCGGGAGGCCCCCGAGCATCGGCTGCATCCCACAACGCGCCGCAGCATGCTGCTGTCCTTCGCGCGTGCGGCGGCGCTGCGGCTGCAGACGCTGGCCGATCCGGCCGGGCCGTATGAAGCGTTGATTTGAGAAGCACGCGCATGCCCAAACTCAAGAAGGCCGCGTTCTGGGTCGTCGCCGGACTGTTGATGCTTGTGCCGGTCGTTCTCGCCGAGCTTTACCTGCGCAGCATCGGGCTGGGAAATCCCATTCTCTTCTACGCCAATGCGTCCTATCGTTTCGCGCCGCTGCCGAACCAGCAGCAAGTGCGCCAACGCGGCGCCAAGGTCAGTATCGACAGCAAGGGATTGCGTAACTCGGCGGACTGGAGCGATCCGGCCGATGGCAAGCTTTTGTTCATCGGCGACAGCGTGACCTGGGGCGGCACCTATATCGATGACCGCCAGCTTTTCTCCGACGGCGTCTGCCAGCGCCTGGCGGCAGCGACCGGCAAGCGTTACGTCTGCGGCAATGCCGGGGCCAATCAGTATGGCACGGACAACATGGCGGAGCGCATCCGCTACGCGAACGTCAATGACGAGTCCGTGCTCGTCGTGACGTTGATCGCGGCGGACGCCATTCGCGGGCGGGTCGACGCGGAGGGCCGCTATTTCTTCATGCAGCGCCCGCCGCCGCCGTTCCGGGCCCTGTGGGAAGCGACGACGTTTCTGACCTGGGTGCTGTACAAAAAACTGCGGCCGCAATCCTACCGGTCCGACGACGATTTGCGGGTCGCCGAGCGCAGCGTGGAGAACATGCTGTCGGCCATCCGCGAGACGCAGCGGCCGGGCCGGAAGGTGCTGATCGTCTTGTCGCCCATCAAAGCGGAATTGAATGGGAAGGAAGGCCCGTTGACGAAGCAGGTGCAATCCATGCTGGCCCGGTCAGGGTTCGATTGGATCGATCTTCACGACCCTGTTTCCAAGGCGGTGACCCCGGATTTCTACTACGACGAGGTGCATCTCGATGTGCGGGGCCACGCCCTCTACGCCGAGCAGATCGCAGCCCGGCTCAAGGAGCCAGCGGGTGGCGAGCCGCATGAACGGCCGGCGGCCGCCCACGGCGGCGGGGTCGAATAATTCCGGGCGGGCAGGGGGGATGGGGGCCGTTTGCCGCCGACTGGCATACGCGGTTGTTATTCGGTCATGTCCGCATAAGACAGGAAACCGACCGTTGCGCCCGGCGCGATCGAGGTCACGTCCTCGCCCAGTTCGACCAGACCATCGGTCTGCGTCAGCGACGTAATCACGCCGGCGCCATCCTGCGAGAATTTAACCGCCTCGATGCTCCCGTCGCTGCCGGGCCGCAGCGATGCGCGTACATATTCGCGCCGCCCCTTCTTCTTGCGATAAGCGAACGCGCTGCGCACCGGCAGCGCGACGAGTGGGCGCAGCGTCGCCCCGGCGAGGCGCAGCAGCAGCGGCCGCACGACCCGGACGAAGGTCACGAATACGGCCGCCGGATTGCCGGGAAGTCCGACAAAGGCGGCCTGCCCCGCCGGACCGCGGGCAGGCAGGACGCCCATCGCCACCGGACGGCCCGGCTTGATGGCGACCCGCCAGAACACCAGCCGCCCGGCCTGTTCGACAGCGGTGCGCATATGGTCGGCTTCGCCCGTCGACACGCCGCCCGAGGTCAGCACCATGTCGTGATCCTCGGCCGCAGCGGCGAGCGCAGCGGCAAGCACGTCGGGCTGATCGCGCAGAATGCCGAGATCGGTCACCCGCGCGCCGAACTTCGCGAGAAGCGCAAGCAGCAGAAAGCGATTCGCGTCATAGATCGCACTCGGCGGCCGCACTTGGCCGGGCTCGATCACCTCGTCGCCGGTCGAATACAGCGCGACCGCCACGCGCCGCCGCACGGGCAATTCGGTCATGCCCTGGGCCGCCGCGAGCGCCACGTCCTGGGGCGACAGGCGTTGCCCCATGGCAAGCATGACTGCGCCAGCGCGAATGTCTTCGCCGGCGAGCCGCGTGTTGGCGCCGCGGCCGAGTCCTGCCGGGACAACGACGCGGTCGCCGTTTACGTGCACGTCCTCCTGCATGACGACAGTGTCTGCGCCCGGCGGCATCGGCGCGCCGGTAAAGATGCGGATCGCCTCGCCGGGACCGACGCCGCGTGTCGCGTCCTGGCCGGCGGCCAGCCGATGGACGATCGCAAGATGCGTTTCGGGGCGTCCGTCGATATCCGCATGGCGCAGCGCGTAGCCATCGACGGCCGAGTTGTCGAACGGCGGCAGGTCGATCGTGGCGGCGAGGTCGCGGGCGAGAACGCGGCCCGCCGCCTCCCGCAGGCCGACGGGCTCGATCTCGGCCACCGGCGCGACGCACTCGCAGATCAGCCGTTCCATCTCGGCGATCGGCATCAGCGGGCCGGAAAACGCGAAGCAGTCGTCGCTCAGCTGCGCCATGTCCCGCTCCGTCCGCGGGCGACCGCCTCTTCGACCGGGATCGCATTGTCGAGCAGAATGTCGACGATGGTCTGCATGTCTTCGAGCAGCACCGAGCGGATCGGCACGTCCGGCATGGGCTGGTCGGACGCGATCGCGATGATGTCGGGATCGTCGAGGTAAAGGCAGGGCTTGCCGACCACGGCGCGGTAGACTTCGAGCTTGGGATGCGGCTCGCGCTTGAATCCTTCGACAAGTACGAGATCGACCGGCGAAAGTTTTCCGAGTAATTGCGCGAGTTCGGGCTCCGGAGCGCCGCGCAGTTCGTGCATCAACGCAAACCGCACGGGCGAGGAGACCAGCACTTCCCGCGCGCCCGCGACCCGGTGCGCGTACGAGTCCTTGCCGGGGTGGTCGACATCGAAGCCGTGATGCGCATGTTTCACGGTCGACACCGTGAGCCCGCGGCCGACAAGGCGCGGGACGATGCGGGTCAGAAGCGTTGTCTTGCCGGCGCCGCTCCAGCCGGCAAGCCCGATCACGCGCATGCCTGTCGAGCCCACTTTCGCGTTTCCGCGTATCTGGGGCCATCCGAAGCGAGCGGTCAAGCGGCCAAGGCTTGACCGTTGCGGCCCCCTGCGGCGACAACGACGGAATGGCGGAGACGCGGCTCGATCTGCGCGGGCTCAAATGCCCGCTTCCGGTGCTCAAGACGCGCAAGGCGCTCGCACGCCTCGCGCCCGATGATCTGCTCACGGTCGAGTGCACCGATCCGCTCGCCGAGATCGATATTCCGCATCTCGTCAATGAAACCGGACATGCGTTGGAGGACGCGCGGCGCGACGGGGATTTGCTCGTCTTTCGCATCCGCAAGCGCTGAACGGCTCTGCAGCGAGGCGGGACCGCAGCGCGGAAAAAGCGCGCGGCCTGGAGACAACGAGAGTGGATTCCGTTTCCTTGAAACGGAATCCGCTCCCACATACTGCGCTAGGCTCAAAACTCGATCAATGGATTGATACTTTGTGGCAAATCAGATTCAAGGCCCCGATTGGGAGGCTT
>WBZP01007085.1_pt1 | contig 10900 bp, 10 predicted proteins | sample 5204301 | NCBI WGS metagenome assembly WBZP01 (sample SAMN12412401, study PRJNA552823) | activated sludge metagenome | isolation source: activated sludge from nitrification reactor of wastewater treatment plant... | place: USA: Pennsylvania | collected 2017
TCTATGTTCCTTGTTAGGTGGTCTATCAAACCGAATTCACCCAGTGATGATATCTCTGTTCTTTCTTGCATATGGCAAAGTTAGCCATTGACCGCTCAATACCGGCAGGCCAACAGTATGTCTTGTTTATAATGGTAAAGGATCGGCCCCGTTCACACAAGCCAGCAACTCGTCATGTATCAGTCCGTTGGTGGCCAGTAACCTGGGTTGATACGGAGAATAATAGTTACCGGCAAAGTCGGTCACTTTTCCACCCGCTTCTTCTACGATCAGGAAGCCGCCCGCGCTGTCCCAGGCCTGCAGGTTATGTTCATAGAATCCGTCAAACCTGCCGGCTGCCACCCAGCACAGGTCGATGGCGGCACTGCCAAGCCGGCGGACAGGAATGCCCCTTCGGATCAACCTTTCAAATACCTGGATCGGGCCATTCGGCATATCCAGGTATGTATATGGGAAACCGGTTACAAGGCAGCTTTTGATCACTTTAGATTTACTGCTTACCTGGATCTTTTTTCCGTTCAGTCTGGAACCCTGTCCTTTTTCTGCAAAAAAGAGTTCATTCATGAATGGATTGTACACGGCTGCCATGATCATCCTGCCCTCTTTTTCGATGCCAATGCTTACACAACAAATGGGGATGCCGTTGGCAAAATTCACGGTGCCATCGATGGGGTCGATGATCCATTTGAAAGCACTGTCGGTTTTGATCTCACCTGTTTCTTCGCTGAGTATGAAATGATCGGGATAGTGATGCCGGATGACATCCATGATGGCCTTTTCCGACGCATGGTCCGCTTCCGTGACCAGGTTATTGATGCCTTCCTTTTCACTAATGGCCAGCGGTCCGTTGAAATAATGGACGAGTTGAGCGGCGCCGGCCTGTACCGCTTCATGCAGGATCGTTTGTAACATGCCGCAAAGATATGCCCGTGCAGGGATTATTTCCGGCCGATGTTTGCCACTGCGGATAAATTAGCGTATTTCGCAGTGTAATCTATTTTCATTGGATATCTCGGTCATCATTGTCAGCTACCAGGCCAGGTGTTTCCTGGAACAATGCCTTCGTTCCGTTGAACGGGCATGCCATGGTCATAGCGTGGAAGTGTGGGTGATCGACAATCATTCTTCCGATGGTACGCGGGAATACCTGGCAACCGATTTCCCTTTTGTGCAGTTTCGCTGGCTCAACAGTAACCTCGGCTTTGCCAAAGCCAATAATATCGTTCTGAAAGAAGCCAAAGGACAATATGTTTTATTCCTCAACCCCGATGTTGTTTTACCGGAAGATTTTTTCAAACACTGCCTTGATTGGTTTCTTTCACATCCATCCTGCGGGGCCCTGGGCGTCAGGATGATCGATGGTTCCGGCTCATTCCTGAAAGAAAGCAAACGGGGTATGCCAACGCCGTGGCGATCCTTATGTAAGATGTCCGGACTGTCGGCATTGTTCCCTTCGTCCCATCGTTTTGCCGGATATTACGCAGGGCATTTGAGCGACAAGGAATCAGCGGAAGTGGAAGTGCTGGCAGGAGCCTGCATGATGCTTACGCGCGCCGCCGCAGATGCAACGGGTGGTTTTGATGAGCGGTTCTTCATGTATGCCGAAGACATCGACCTGAGTTGCCGGGTCCGCCAGTCGGGTTTTCAAACGGCCTACCTGGCTTCCACAACGATCATACATTTCAAAGGGGAGAGCACCCGTAAACTAACGGTAAATTATATACGACAATTTTACGGCGCCATGCGCTTGTTCGTGCAGAAGCAATATGCCGGTCGTGCCGCCCTTCGCATAAGCATGCAATGGCTTGTGGCTGTTACCGGCATGCTTGCCACCGCAGGTATGTTCCTTCAAAAGATGTCACTGCGTGCGCAAGGGCTGTTGAAAGGAAAGAGACGTGCGATGAAAACGGTCATTGTGGCCAGCCAGCAGGGGTTCAATGAAGTATTGAAGATCGCGGCGCATTCGCCATTGCCCATGCTGATCAGCGGAAGGGTGTCTGCGGAACCTAACGACCTGGCCTATGCGATGGGAACCATGGAAGACATCTCCGCAATAACGGCCGGGCAGGGAGTCGAAGCGGTCGTTTTCTGCCTCGATGATATGCCGGCATCCCGCGCGATCCGGATCATGCAGGAACTTCGGGGACGTTGCCGGTTTTATTTTCATTACCGCGGCACCCGCAGCCTGGTGGGAAGTCATGACCGCGACAGCCGTGGCGACCAGGTGTCACTTCTTTCTTACAAACCCGACAGCCACTGATCAAGCACCGGGCCCGCATGGCGGCGGCCTGTCCAGCGCAGGTTTTTTTCGGTCATCATTTTTAAATCCTGGTATCTGTGTTGTTTCAGTTCGTTCTGGCTGATACAGCTAAATAGTTTTTTACTGGCGAGATGCCCGGCCAGGTATTCCTGTTCCTTTTGCCCGGGAGTTGGGATGAGAACGGCTTTTTTTTGCAGGAGGGCAAGATCCATGACGGTTGAATAACCACAGCGTGCCAATATCAGATCGGCGCCATGAATCAGTTCATTCAAAGATGAGGCCGGCAGGTGATGAAAGAAACGAACGCCACTGAGCAACGGTAATGCATCCACGCTTCCGGGTTTTCCCAGGATCACCACCGCTTCGCCGGGGTTGCTGATCAGCCATTGGATCACTTCCTGTTCAAAAATGGTCCGTTGGGGTTCGGGCCCTGAGATCAATACCAGTAACCTGCAAGCAGAACCGCTCACCTTATCCGACAGCCGAGATAAAGGGCCCAGGTATTCTACCGGAATCGGCGCTGGTTGAATAAAACGGGAAAGTTGACCGGCCAGGTTATGTTCTCCGGGTTCGTCGGGTACCCAACAGGCGTCAAAGCGGCTGAGAAACCTTATGTTGACCTTTGCGGCCAACCGGTTAAGCCAATGGCTGCCCGTTTCAATCGAAAGCTGGTGTGTGATGATGACCGATGGGATTCCCCGGAGCCGGATACCATAGCGGTTATCGGAAATGATACCGTCAAATGGAAATGCCCGCTGTTGCCGTTGCAGCCACCGGTGTTCGTACCTGATTGCACGAAGTATGCGGGGTAATTGCAGAAAAAGGGCCAGGTTGAACTTCCTGGGGTTATGTGCGTAACGGACACGGTAACCAGGCAGTGGCAACAGGGTCAGCCCCGGAAACTCGGCGGAAAGCAGATCGGCCACCGGCCCTTCCCCGGCCAGAACTATTTCAGCGCCTGCTTGTTGAAGATGGCGGATCAGGGGAATGCACCGCGTGGCATGGCCTAATCCCCAATCCAGCGGGGCAACCAGGATCCGGTGCCTGGCATTGGTTTTGTTAATATTTGGCAACTGGCCCGACAATGCACAATATTTGTTGGTGAAAATAGTTTAAATTGTGAACCACTTATATGAAGCAATTGTTTAAATTCACGTCGATTATCCTGATCCTGTCTTTGATACTGGCAGCAACGGGTTGTTCTTCTTCCAAAAAAGGACAATGCGGATGCCCTCAGAAAACAGGGTTCATTGGGTATTAGACCCCCAACGTAGACCATTAATTGTTCTTCCTATGAACAAATCCAATCGTGATTTGCTTGTATTGTTTAAGCAGGAGCTGATGACCCCACAGGCTATGGAGCAGGAAGTGTCCTGGCTTCATGAGTTGCTTTTCAATGTAGAGAGGATGGATAATTTCGTATCTGCCCATGAGATCATCGACCTGAACCGATATAAGATCACGAACAAAGTATTCGACATCAAAAGATTTGTCAGGAGAAGGAAGGAGCAACCCTTTGTATTTCTTAACAACAAGAATTGACCGGCATTATAACGGTCGTATCTTCTGTAAGGCTTCCCTCAATTTTGCTATCACGGTTTCAATGTCCTGTTTACGGCAAGTTCCCACACTCAGCCGGTACCAGTTATTTTCCTTACCTGCACCAAAAATGCCAAAAGGAACGAGTGCAAGTTTGGCTTCGTTCAGGATATAGTCTGTAACGGCCGCCTGGCTTTCCAGCACCTGACCGTTGCCGGTCGTTCTGCCTGCGAGGTTGATCTGAACCGTCAGGTAAATGGCTGCTTGCGGGATGATGGCGTCTACCGGAAAGCCTTCTTTTTTCAGTTGCTGAAATCCGTCGTAGATATGACGAAGGCGGTATTCCACTTCTTCCTTGAAGTAGGTCAGGTAAGATTGAACGGCATGTTTTTGAACCAGGAATTTGGCAACGGCTTTTTGTTCGGCCATGGGTGCCCATGAACCAACATGGCTGTTGATGGAACGGATCTTCCCGATCAGTTCCTGGGGCCCCATCGACCATCCCACCCTTACTCCGGTGGCGGCAAAGGCTTTGCTGATACCATCTATAAAGACGGTGTATTCTTTCATTTTCGGACGCAGCGAAACCGGGTTATAATGTTTGGTTTCTCCATATGTCAATGCCCAGTAGATCTGGTCATACATCACGTACAGTTTTTTCTCCCCTTCGCTCCGGCTTTCGTTTTCGGCGATCACCAGATCGCAGATCGCTTCAAGCTCTTCCTTGCTGAAGACGGTACCGGTCGGGTTTAGCGGCGAACAAAGGGCCAGCAGGGTCGCACCCTTGATATGAGGGGCGATCTGTGATGCCGTTGGCATGAAATTATTGTCAGCGGTTGCTTCGATCTGAATATGCTGCCCGGAGGTGAAATGAACATAATGATTGTTATTCCAGCTCGGGACAGGGTAAATGACCTTGTCGCCCTCGTCGACGATGCTGCGGAAAACGGCATAGATCAACGGGCGCCCGCCATTGGAAATGATGATCTCGGCCGGGGAATAATCGATGCCTTCATAAGCTGAAATAAATTCCGAAACGGCCAGGCGAAGGTCCAGTTCACCCTCCGCAGCGGGGTACGTGGTGAAATCTTCCGTATAGGCCCTGATGATCTCATTCTTCAGTTCGGCGGGAATGGGAAATTCGGCCGAATCGAAATCCCCGATCGTATAATTATAGATGTGCTCACCATTGCGGATTTTTTCCTTGATGGTGGCACCCAGCTTGACGATTTCGGAAGAGATCAGGGTGTTGGCCAATTGACTGAAAGTGAGATTTCCCATATTTGATAATTATCGGGCTTAGTGTTGCGCAAAAGTAAAAAAGTTAGGCAGGGAATACAAAAATCTTAATGGACAGGCATGTTCAATACGGCCAAATCATCCATTCATGCTCCCGGTATGCATATGACTAAAGGATTTCTGTCATTTTTCCTGCTATTTACGGGTGTATTTGAAGGCCATATCCGGCTCATGACGTATATTTACGTATCACCAACAGTAAACCTGCTCACCTCATTAATATGTAAAAAGTACATATTTGAAAATGCTTGTTTACTTTTGCAGCGGATCATCACGATCCTGAAACAAGACACAAACCGAAGCTAAGCCTGTTAATGATGTTTAATTTAATTCTTTTCGGTCCTCCGGGCAGTGGAAAAGGTACGCAAAGCGAAAACCTGATCAGCAGGTACGGACTCAAGCACCTCAGCACCGGGGATTTACTTCGGTCAGAGATCGCCCGTCAAACCCCGTTGGGGCTGGAAGCCAAAAATTTTATGGATAAAGGCCAGCTTGTGCCGGATGAAGTGGTCATTGGCATGATCAGTTCGGCTCTTGATCAGAACCCACAATCCAAGGGCTTTTTGTTCGATGGCTTTCCGCGCACCTCCGCACAGGCCGAAGCGCTCGACAAACTCCTCGAATTAAAACATACTTCCATTTCCGTGATGCTGGCCCTCGATGTCAGCGAAGAAGAACTCGTCAAACGCCTGCTCAAACGCGGCGAAACCAGCGGTCGTTCCGATGATACCAATGAACAGGTCATCCGGGCCCGTATCACCGAGTATCATAATAAAACCGCCGCCGTAGCGGATTATTACCGAAAATTCGACAAGGTCCGCATGGTTAAAGGGGAAGGCACCATCGATGATATTTTTAACAGCCTTTGCCAGGAAATCGATAAAAGAATGGTTCACCAAATATCTTGATCGTTCATGGACGCCAACACTCCGGAATTCCTGGAATCTGGTTTCATCCCTTTGCTCAGGCAATTGGATCCTGCAGCTACAGGCCGGTGGGGAAAAATGAATGCCCAGCAAATGGTGGAACACCTGAACGATTTTATGCTTGTATCGGTCGGCAAACTGCAATTTCCTTTATCTATCCCGGAAGAACATCTTCCCCGGTATCGTGAGTTTTTATACAGCGACAAAGAATTCAGGGAGAATACCAAGGCCCCTGCCACTGTTTTGGGTGAAGAACCGTTGCCAGTTCGCGAGGCCGGGCTGGCCGAAGCAATCGACAGGCTTGAAGATACCATGAACGTTTTTTTCAGCTATTACAGGCAGGACCCGTCTGCACAAAACCTTCATCCCGCATTTGGACTTCTGAATTTCCAGGAATGGATCATACTGCATGGAAAACATGTCCGGCATCACCTCCGCCAGTTTGGGCTACTGTAATTCATTCCGGGCAGGCGCCTTCTTTCCAGTTTTTTACCCCTTCGCAACCTGCCGTGCAGGCATTGCCGTAAGTTTTTCCATCACAGCCGCAGACCGGCCTGTATTCCATCGTGCATATACAATCAGCCTTTTTGGGCCCCATACAGGGATCGGTTGTTTGACGGCAGGTTGACTGGCATAATAAGCCAACCAGGAATAGTGTAGTTATCTTTTTCATACCGCAGGTTGATTTGGCTGATATTTATGTACTACTTTACTGCACCAAATTTACCTTTGTTTAAACAGATCATATGACCAAACTTGGAAATTATATCATGGGTTCCTGGGTGGAAGGAGATGGAGAAGGACAAATCTTATATCACGCCGTTACAGGTGAACCTATTGTGCGTGCCACTACGGAAGGGCTCGACTTCTCAGGTATTTTGCAATATGCCAGGACCAAGGGAAATCCCGCCCTGCGGAAAATGACTTTTCAGGAAAGGGGGCGCATGTTGCGGGCTTTGGCGCTGTACCTGATGCAAAAGAAAGAACAGTTTTACACAGTGAGTTATCAGACCGGGGCCACGCGCGCCGATAGTTGGATCGATATTGAAGGGGGATTTGGCAACCTGTTTTCCAACGCATCCTTGCGACGGAAACTGCCGGATACCCCGTTTTGCCTGGATGGCGATCCTGTTCCGCTGAGCAAGCAGAACAGTTTCATGGGCCATCATATCCTGGTTCCCAAAGAAGGGGTGGCTATTCATATCAATGCGTATAACTTCCCGGTGTGGGGTATGCTTGAAAAAATCGCCGTTAACCTGATGGCGGGTGTGCCGGCGGTGGTCAAGCCGGCAACGGTCACCTCGTTCCTAACGGAAGCGGTTGTACGAGAGATCATCGCTTCAAAGATCCTTCCGGAAGGGGCCCTTCAACTTATTTGCGGCAGTGCAGGAGATATGCTCGACCATGTGACCTCTCAGGATGTGGTTACATTCACCGGTTCTGCGTGGACGGGCTTGAAGCTGAAGTCTCATGCGGCCATCCTCTCCGAAAGCGTGCCTTTCAATATGGAGGCCGATTCCCTGAATTGTATGGTGCTGGGCGATGACGTTGCGCCCGGTATGCCTGAATGGGATATATTCATCAAGGAGCTCAGAAAGGAAATGACCGTGAAAGCAGGACAGAAATGCACGGCCGTCCGCCGCATTTTTGTACCGGAAAATAAAGTGGAGGAGGTATGGAAAGCGCTTTCTGCGGAACTGGATAAAACCACTATCGGTAACCCGCTGAACGAAAAAGTGCGCATGGGTTCCCTGGCCGGTCAAAGCCAGCGGGAAGAGGTGAAGGCGCAGGTGAACAAATTGCTGGCAACATCAAAGATCGTATATGGATCACTGGAAGGGGTAAACGTAGTTGACGCAGATTCAACGAGAGGGGCATTCCTGAGTCCGTTGGTCTTACTCAATGAAAACCCATTTTCCTCCAGAGAACCGCATGAAGTTGAGGCGTTCGGGCCGGTAAGTACGATTATGCCTTACCGTAATATGGATGAGGCCATTGAACTCAGTAAAAAAGGAAAGGGCAGTCTTTGTTCTTCCATCGTAACGGCGGATCCTTCGCATGCCAGGCAGTATGTGCTGGGCGCCGCTTCTCACCATGGCCGCATCCTGGTTCTGAATAACGAATGCGCCAAAGAAAGCACCGGTCATGGTTCGCCATTGCCTTTGCTGGTGCACGGCGGACCGGGCCGCGCCGGGGGCGGAGAAGAAATGGGCGGCTTAAGGGGTGTCAGGCATTACCTGCAAAGAACGGCCATTCAGGGTTCCCCTTCAATGATCACCGCTATCAGCGACGTGTACCAGCCGCATGCCCGCGGGATCAGCGGCAACAAACATCCTTTTAAACAGTATTTTGAAGACCTCCGCATCGGCGAACAGATCATCACCGACAAGAGATTGATCACAAGCGACGACATCGACGCATTTGCCGACCTGAGCGGTGACCATTTCTACGCGCATATCAAAACCACCGACTTCAACGGCACCATGTTTGAACAGCAGGTGGCACATGGATATTTTATCATGAGCGCCGCGGCCGGATTGTTTGTAGACAGTTATGAAAAGAACCCGGTACTGCTGAATTACGGGATCGATGAACTACGATTCACCAAACCCATCTACCCGGGCAATTCTATCTACATCCGGTTTACCTGTAAGGAAAAAACCGCACAGGAACTGAAAGAACCTAATCCCGACGTACCGGCCATGCCGGGATCCGACGTACCAAGGGGTATTGTTAAATGGTATGTGGAGATTTTTGATGAAACCGATGAGATCGCCGGTGTGGGTACGATCCTGACCATGGTACAAATGAAAAATAAAATCTAAACGGAAAATATGATCAAGGAAATACAGGACGGTTATGTACAGTCCGAAACCCATCAGGGAATCACGATTATCGAATTCTTTCATCCTCAGAGCAACTCGCTGCCCGGTAAGATCCTGGAAAAGCTGGCCGAAGAGATACACTTCGCCGGTAACCATGCGGAAAGCAAGGTCATTATCCTGAAAAGTGGCGGTGAAAAGGCGTTTTGCGCCGGGGCCTCATTCGATGAACTGGTGCAGATCAAAACAGCGGAAGAAGGCCTGGCTTTTTTCAGCGGATTCGCCCATGTGATCAATGCCATGCGTAAATGTCCCAAGTTCATCATCGCCAGGATACAGGGCAAATGCGTGGGTGGGGGCGTAGGACTAGCCGCCGCCGCCGATTATGCGATAGCCACCGTGCATGCCGATATTAAATTAAGTGAACTGGCCGTCGGCATCGGTCCCTTTGTGGTCGGTCCGGCCGTTGAACGCAAGATCGGGGTTTCGGCATTCAGCGCTTTGTCCATTGATGCTAGCATGTGGCGTAACAGCGAATGGGCCAAGAAAAAAGGACTGTTCGCTGAGGTCCATGAGAATATCCAAAATATGGATGAAGCTGTGGAAAGGCTGGCCCATAGTTTATCGCATTCCAGCCCGGAAGCCATGGCCGAACTGAAAAAAGTTACCTGGCAGGGTACGGATCATTGGGATAAATTATTACCGGAGCGTGCCGCCATCAGCGGAAGGCTTGTGTTAAGTGATTTCACCCGGCAGGCCATCCAGAAGTTTAAAGCCAAATAACATCCCAGATTTTTCAAATGACCCGGTACCAGTTACCGGGTTTTTTTGATTCGCCATCAGACTATCCCGGTGTTTGAAATTGGCGGATTATTGTATAAGTAATTGATTTGCAGCAAATTAATGGAAGTTTTATGTATTAAAAATTATGCCTTATATCCTTGTTAACCAATCGTTTACAAAAAATAGCTGCTTTTTGATACAATATTAATTCCTTCTTCAAGTTAATAAGTTGTCCAAAATCCTGTATTAACGATGAAGAATAGATTTACCCCTAACAAATCATTCGCAGCCCCCTCATGCCAAAAAAAGAATGGTAAAAGTTTTGCGGCTTGCAAATCAGCGATCATTTTATTCCTGTTCATTTTTTCAGCCGGTCTTTCGGCCAGTGCCCAAAAAACATGGGTACTGAATGGTAACGGTAACTGGAGCGTTGCTGCCAACTGGTCGGGCGGAACGGTGCCAACCTCAACGGATGATGTGGTAATAAATGTCAGTGGTAACCGAACCGTTACCCTGGATGTGAATGCTACAGTAAAAAGTTTCACTTTGAGCGGTAGTGGTGACGGGCTTACCATCTCCGGTACAAATACCCTGACTATTACCGGTACATTATCCCAAAGCAATGGAACCATCACCTGTGGAACAGGAACCATTAAGGTGGGTGGAAACTGGTCTAAGACAGCCGGTACATTTACGCAGGGAACCGGTACGCTTGAGTTTAATGGCAGCAGTGCGCAGGCCATCAGTGTGAATGATAACCCGAGGACACTGTATAATCTCAGGATCAATAACAGCAGCGGCAATGTTTCCGTTACGTCTGGAAACCTGACCATCTCTAATATACTCACAATGTCCAGCGGTAATTTGGCCATTGGCGCTAATACACTCACCATTAACGGTACAGTGGCTTCCATGAGCGCTTCCAATGCTCTTACCGGTTCCGCCACTTCTAACCTTACGATCGGCGGATCGGGCTCACTGGGTACACTGTACTTTGATCAGACCACTTCCGGAACCAGCAATAACCTGAACAATTTTACGGTTAACCGGTCAACATCCGGCAATGCGGGAATTGGTAATGATGTGACCGTCGGTGGTACACTGACCATGACTAACGGTGTGGTACAGACGAATGGTTTTGGTTCAAAAGTGATCATCAAATCATCAGGGTCCGTTGCAAGGACCAACGGTTATGTATGGGGCGACCTGCAAAAGAATGTGGCAACAGGGGCCACCTCACGCACCTTTGAGATCGGCGATAACAGCAATTA
>WBZP01007087.1_pt1 | contig 10899 bp, 10 predicted proteins | sample 5204301 | NCBI WGS metagenome assembly WBZP01 (sample SAMN12412401, study PRJNA552823) | activated sludge metagenome | isolation source: activated sludge from nitrification reactor of wastewater treatment plant... | place: USA: Pennsylvania | collected 2017
CCGGCTCCTTGCGTGGCGGCAGCGGCAGCGGCGGAAGCGGCGGCAGCAGCAGCCGGCGGCGCTTGGGCCGCCTTGTCCCACAGCCCCGACATCCACTCGCCGATCCGCTCGATCGTGGCCTCGGCGACCGGGATCGACGGCGACACCCGGCCCTGCGCGATCACGATCAGCCGGTCTGCGATTTCGAACAGCTCGTCGAGCTCCTCGCTCACCACCAGCAGCGCGCAGCCGGCGTCGCGCAGCGCGAGCAGCTCGCCGCGGATCAGCGCCGCGGCGCCGACGTCCACGCCCCAGGTCGGCTGGCTCGCGACGAGCAGCTTGGGGGCGGCGTCGATCTCGCGCCCGACGAGGAACTTCTGCAGGTTGCCGCCCGACAGGCTCCTGGCCGGCGCCCCGGTGCCGCCGGACTTGACGTTGAAGCGCTTGATCACCTGGGCCGCCAGCGCGTCGACGGCGGCGTAGCGGATCCAGCCGCTGCGCGAGACGGTCTCGCCGCGCGTGAGCAGCGTGTTCTGCGCCAGGCCCATCGTCGGCACCGCGCCGCGGCCCAGGCGCTCCTCGGGCACGAAGTGCAGGCCGAGCCGGCGCCGCCGGCGCGGCGAAAGGTCGCCGATCGGCGCGCCGGAGAGCGTGATGCTGTGCGGCGCCGGGCGCCGGTCCTCCCCCGAGAGCGCGGCCAGCAGCTCCTGCTGGCCGTTGCCCGAGACACCGGCCAGGCCGACGATCTCGCCGGCGCGCACCTCGAAGCCGATGTCGCGCAGCTCGACGCCGAACTTGTCTGCCCGCGGCAGGCTGAGGTTCGTCACGGCCAGCACCACCGCGCCGGCCTGGCGCGGCTGGCGCCGGAGCTCGGGCGGCTCGGCGCCGATCATCAGGCGCGAGAGGCTTGCATTGCTCTCCTTCGATGGGTCGACCTCGCCGGTGACCTTGCCGCCGCGCAGCACCGTGCACTGGTGGCACAGCGCGCGGATCTCGTCGAGCTTGTGGCTGATGTAGAGGATGCTGGTGCCACGCGCGGCGAGCTGGCGCAGCGTGACGAAGAGCTTTTCGACGGCCTGCGGCGTGAGCACCGACGTCGGCTCGTCGAGGATCAGCAGCTGCGGCTCGGCCAGCAGCGCGCGCACGATCTCCACCCGCTGGCGCTCGCCCACCGAGAGCGTGTGCACCGGCCGCACCGGGTCGACGTCGAGGCCGAAGTCCTGCGCCACCTCGCCGATGCGGCGCGTGACGTCGGCCAGCGTCATGCCCTTGTCCAGCCCGAGCCAGACGTTCTCTGCCCCGGTCAGCGTGTCGAACAGCGAGAAGTGCTGGTAGACCATGCTGATGCCCAGGCGCCGCGCGACGGCCGGGCTGGGGATCTGGACCTTGCGGCCGTTCCAGCGGATCTCGCCGGCGTCGGGCTGCACCGCGCCGTAGATGATCTTCATCATCGTGCTCTTGCCGGCGCCGTTCTCGCCCAGCACGGCGTGGATCTCGCCCGGCTCGACGCGCAGGCTCACCGCATCGTTGGCCCGCACCGCCGGGTACTGCTTGGTGATGCCGGTGAGTTCCAGTCTCAGCGTCATGCGCTGTTCCTCTCGTTGCGGGCGTAACGCGGCTGCCCGGCCACCCAGGTGGCGACCAGGTGGCGCTCGTCGGCGAGCGTCATCCACGCGAACAGCTTCTCGTGCAGGTTGCGTGCCAGGCGCTGGCGTTCGGCGTCCACCGCCCCGGCCGCCCAGTCCCAGAGCGTGAAGTCGGCATGGTGCCCCGGCTCGAGGCTGCCGATCTCGTGCCCGAGGCCGAGCGCCTGGGCCGCGCCGCGGGTGGCGGCGTGCAGCGCGCTCCAGGCGGTGAGGCGCGGGCCCGGGCCTCGGCTGGCGAGGGCCTGCACCCGGTAGGCGTCGGCCAGCGTGCGCGGCATCGCGAGGCTGGTGCCGCCGCCCACGTCGCTGGCCAGGCTGACGGCGAAGCCGGCGTCGACGGCGGCGTGCCAGTCGAACAGGCCGCTGCCGAGGAAGAGGTTGCTGCTCGGGCAGAAGGCGATCTGCGCGCCGGCGTCGCGCAGCGCGGCGCGGTCGGCGGCGTCGAGCCAGATGCCATGCGCCAGGATCGAGCGCGGGTGCAGCAGCCCGGCCGCCGCATAGACATCGAGGTAGCTGCGCGCATGCGGGTAGAGCTCGCCGACCCAGCGCACCTCGTCGCGGTTCTCGGCCACATGGGTCTGCATGTAGAGCGTGGCGTCCTGGCGGCACAGCGCGCCCGCCATCGCCAGCTGCGCCGGGCTGCTGGTGGGGGCGAAGCGCACCGTCACCGCGTAGCTCGCGCGGCCGCGTCCATGCCAGCGGCCGATGAGGTCGATGCAGTCGCGCTCGGCCTGGCGCATGTCCCCGGCGTCGTCCAGCAGCTCGCGCGGGGCGTGCCGGTCCATCAGCACCTTGCCGGCGACGAGCCGCATCCCGCGCTCGCTCGCGGCGGCGAACAGCGCCTCGGCCGAATGCTTGTGCACGGTGGGAAACACCGCCGCCGCGGTGCTGCCATGGGCGAGCAGCGCGTCGAGGAACTGCGCCGAGCCGCGTGCCGCCACCTCCGGGTCGGCCCAGGCGCGCTCGGCGGGGAAGGTGTAGTTCTCGAGCCAGGCCAGCAGCTCGCTGCCCCAGCTGCCGACGACGCCCAGCTGCGGGCTGTGCACATGGGTGTCGATGAAGCCGGGCAGCAGCAGGCGGCCACGATGGTCCTCGACCTGCCAGCCCGGCCCCGGCGCCTCGGCCTGGACGCCGGCGATGCGGCCGTCGTCGCCCACCAGCAGCCAGTGGTCGGGCCGCCAGCGCACCGCGGAAGCGTCGATCTCGCCCCAGCGTGGTGCGGCAGTGAAATCGAGCAGGTCGGCGCGGATCGCCTTCACGGTGCGGACGGTGCGGTCAACGGGCGTGGCGGGCGACAGCCGGTTTTCCTCGCATCGTATCCACCCTTCGAGCGGCGGCGCCGGCTCCCGGGTAAGTCCCAGGGCGGACGGGTCGGACGACGGATGACACCGCGACCGCTCCGACCGATACGCCTCTTCAATCCTGGCGGTGGCGGCGCTTCGCTTCTCTCGGGTCGGTAGCCCACACCGACCGACCTGCGACTGCGCTCACCAGGATCGGGCTGTCCTCACGGCGGATCTGCCGAGCTGCCCTGGCCCCGATTGGCGAGCCGATTTCGCCTGCGCGGGCAAGGTTGTCGGTACCCACCCTTGGCCTCGGTTCACTCCTGGTCCCCCGTCACGGGAAGCAGGCAAGGCCCAGCGATCCACGGCAATGACGTGCCGTGCGCTGCGGACTTGCGCCAGGGTGCGCATCGATACGCGCTCCTCGGACAGTGCCGCCGCGGCTTCCCTTGGCCGCTGCACGAGGGCCGCTGTCAAGGAGATCCGCCGGCTGTTGCCGGGCGGCGGATCACCACCACCACCAGGGTCACCACGGTCAGCGGCACGACGAAGCCCAGCATCACCCCCGAGAAGGCCTGCAACGCGTTGTGCCGCTGCGCCGCCAGGATCAGGTAGGTCACGTAGGCGATGTAGTAACCCAGGAACACGCCACCCTCCCAGCGCGCGATCTCGCGGCCGGTCATGAAGACCGGCAGGCAGGCCAGCGCCACCGCCAGCATCACCCAGATGTCGAAGGCCAGCAGCGATGGCGCCATCGCCAGGCCGAGGTCGCCCGATACCAGCCCCGACAAGCCCAGGCAACCCAGGATGTTGAAGGTGTTGCTGCCGACGACGTTGCCCACGGCGATGTCGCGTTCGCCCTTGATGGCGGCCGTGATGCTCGTGGCCACCTCGGGCATGCTGGTGCCGGCGGCGACGATCGTCAGGCCGATGACGAGGTCGCTCACGCCCATGGCCTTGGCGAAGTTCACCGAGGCCTGCACCAGGTAGTCCGAGCCGAAGACCAAGGCCGCCAGACCCGCGGCGATGAGGCCGATCTGTGCCGCCCAGTGGCCGTCCCAGGCACCGGCCGGGGCGGGCTGGATCTCCTCGGCAAACTCGTCCTTCGCCGCCTGCGTCTCGCGGCGGGACTGCACGACCAGGAACATGGTGTAGGCCAACAGCACGACGAACAGCAATCCGCCGTCCAGGAAAGACAGCCGGCCATCCAGCGAGAGCGCCAGCAGCAGCAGGCTGGCACCCAGCATGATCGGCACCTCCTGGCGGATCAGCTGGATGTTGACCACCAGCGGCGTGATCAAGGCACTGACGCCCAGGATGAACAGCACGTTGAAGATGTTGCTGCCCACCACGTTGCCGATTGCGATGTCGGCATTGCCGTCGAGCACGGCGCCGACGCTCACCGCGACCTCGGGCGCGCTGGTGCCGAAAGCGACGATGGTGAGGCCGACGACGAGCGGGCTGATGCCGAAGGACATCGCCAGCTTGGACGCGCCGCGCACCAGCGCGTTGGCGCCGATCACGAGGAGGGCCAGCCCGCCGACAAACATGAGAATGTTCATCGTCGGGAACTGTAGCAACAATCGCCCTCCCGGCTGGGGGCAGTCCGTATCGCGCAGACCTCCTCGAGACGCGAGTTCCGTGTCGCCGTCGTGCCGCGCAAGCGGGAGAACACGGCTCCCGTCACGCGGCCAACTGTCGGGCCGGTGGAGGCCCTGAGCCGCCACCTCGGCGGCGCCACATCACGATGAGCAGGTGCAGACCCGCCCCCAGCAAGATCAGCAGCGCGCTGCCGAGCCCCCAGAAGACCCAGGCCGCCACGGTCAGTCCACCGGCCAGCGCCGGTGTGGCCTGAAGCAGGCTCTCGACTGCCGGCGCCAAACCCGAGAGGAGCGAGGTCAGCGCCTGCGCGACCTCCGGCGGCACCCATCGGGCCAGCCACTCCGGCAGAAGCAGGCCTGCTGCGCCCGAAGCAGCGTCCGATGCGGCACCCGACAGCGTGCCTGCATTGGAGACCGCCCACACGGCGGCGGCGTGCATCGCCCAAACCGCCAGCGACCAGAGCGCGAGAAGGCTGCAGACCAGAATCCAGCTGAGTGCGTAGAGCATGATCGATTCGTCCTGTCCGGATGGCAATGGCGCGAATTCTTCAACGCCGCGTGATTCGAACAAACCAGTGACCACAGGACTTAGACTTCTGTTTTCCCGATGTGTCGATCGGCATGCTCAACTACCGCCACCTCTACTACTTCTGGGTCGTGACCAAGGAAGGTGGTTTCGCCCGCGCAGCCGAGCGGCTGGACATGGCGGTGCAGACCATCAGCGCGCAGGTGCGCGAACTGGAGAAGGCGCTCGGACACCAGCTCCTCAAGCCAGCCGGTCGCGGCGTGGCGATGACCGAAGCGGGGCATGCGGCCTTCGCGCGCGCCGAGGAGATCTTCCAGCTCGGGCAGCTCATCCCCGAGGAGGTTCGTGAGGCCGCCAGCGGCAAGGTCGCACGGCTGGCCGTCGGGCTGTCCGACGGCATCTCCAAGCTGGCGGCGCATGCGCTGCTGGCCCCGGTGCTGGCGACGCCGACGCTGCGGCTGCTCTGCCATGAGGGCGAGTACGAGCAACTGCTGGGCGAGCTGGCGATGCACCACCTGGACCTGGTGTTGGCGGGGCAGCCCGCACTCGGCAATCCGAATCTGCGCCTGACGAGCGAGCGCTTGCTCGAATCGCCGGTCGACTGGTACGGGCCCGCGGCCCTGGTGAACACGGCCGCCGTGACGGAGTTTCCGCAGTCGCTGGCCAGGCTGCCGGTGCTGCTGCCGACCGCGCATTCGGCCCTGCGCCCGCGGCTGGACCGCTGGTTCGATGCCCAAGGACTGCGGCTGCACATCGTCGGCGAGTTCGAGGACAGTGCCCTCCTGGCCGTCTTTGCTGCCAGAGGACTGGGTGTGTTCCCGGTCAGCCGCTTCGGGGCCGACGATGTGGCGTTGATGCGTGGCTTGCGGGTCCTGGGCGCTTGCGAGGGTGTGCTCGAGGAGATCTACGCCATCCGCTCGCGCCGCGGTCAGCACCACCCCCTGGTCATGCAGGTGGTGGCTGCGGCGCGCAGTTGAATGGGACTGGGTGGCCGGGCGGCAACGGTCAGGCCGCTTGGCGGCGTGCGGAGGCCGAGGCGATCGGCTCCTCGCCGTCGACCCGCCGCCAGTGGTGTTGGGCGGCCTCGACGACCATGGCTTCGCCGTCGGCGAGGTGGCCGTCCGCCCATGTGGCTGCCAGCGACAGGCGCAGCACCGTCTTGCGCAACACCGGGTCGGAAACCTCGGCCATCAACGAGGCCAAGGTGACGTCATCGACGTTGTCCAGCAGCGACCCCGTCGCGGAGCCGCCCAGCAGCAGGTCTTCACACAGCGTCTGAATGATGCGGGGCAGAAGCTCCGATTCCAGGCCGAGTTCGCGCTCGGCGCCCAGCTGCTTCAGCATCCCGAACTCGGAACTGCAGACGCGGCCGTCGGAGATGAGCACGAGAGCGACGATACGCGCGGCGGCTTCAGGGCTGTTGTGGGGGTAGCTGCGCATGGTGAATGGCCTTGGTTGCAGACAGATCGCCGAAACGTCGGCACGGCGGAGCTGCTGCCCGCTGCCCTGTGCGGCTGCGAGAGACCGCCGCGGCTGCGCTCTATTCGAGCCGCAGCCGCTGCAGCGGGCGGATGCCGGCCGCCGGAGCCCCGGCGCGAGCGCGGACCGGCATCCCTGCCATCGTCTGCTGCTTCATGCCCGTGGCGGCGCGCAGTCGAAGGACGACCCTCTGCCGCAGACGCGACGCCACCGCCTCGACCGAGTCCTGCCAGGTTCGGGCCGTCGCGCTCACGGCCACAGGGCCGCTCCCCTGCACCAGAACCTCGACGTCGCAGCGCTTGTCGACGCCGCCTGCAGGACCGTTGATGTCGTCCAGCCTGACCTTCATGCGCGCCACCAGACCGTGCAGGCGCCCCAGCGCGTGGCGCAGCCTGCTCGCCGTGCGCTCTTGCCATTGCCGGCCTTCACGGTCGTTGGATCGAAACTGAAGCTTCATGACTGTGGATCCGAGTCGTTGCGGTCCGCGGACTTTGGCGGCTTCACGCATCCGGTAAAAGCAGCATATCCATGACGTCGAGTTCGGAAAACACGAAGCGCTTCAATCAGGCGCACGTGCACGCACTCAGGCGCACTCAGGCGCGATCGGGTTGCACGGCGCTGACCGCCATGCGGACGAAGCCTCGCTCGCGACCGGCGAAGTCCCAACGCTCGATCAGGCAGCAGGCTGCGGCGTCCGCCGGGGTCTGCTTCGATCCGGCGGTCGATGCGTGGGCCGCACCCCATCGCAGGATGTTTGCCGAGTTGGGCACCCCGGAGCGTGTGCGCGACGAGACGGCGGTGCCCGCCTGAACCACCCACAGTCGCCTGCCCGAGCTCTGCAGCGCCAGTGTGTAGGGCAGGTGGATGTGCCCACCCATCACCACGTCGGCCCCGGCGGCCGACCATGCTCGCGTGGCGACATCGTGGCCCCGCAGCAGGTTGGACCGGTCGCGAGCCTGCGTCACCGCCATGGGCTGATGCACCACCACCATCCGCAACTGCCGCGGGTCGGCCGCACTCAGCAGCTTGGCCACGCGGTCGATCTGTGCCAACGACACCTCGCCGTTCTTGTGGCGCCATGGGCGCGTCGTGTTGACGCCGATGATCAGCAGATCGTCCGTCGCGTGCACCGGCTCCAGGTCCTGCCCGAAAGCCGCCGCAAATCGCGCATAAGGGCGGGTCAGCCGGCTCCACAGGTCGAACAGCGCGATGTCGTGGTTGCCGGGAATGGCCAGGACCGGCGCACCCAGTCGGTCGACGAAGGCCTTCGCCGCGCGGAACTGCGCGGGCCGCGCCCGCTGCGTGATGTCACCGGACAGCACCACCCTGTCCGGCCGCTGCTGCGCTGCCAGGGCGACCAGGGCCTCGACCACCTGCGGCTGTTCGCTGCCGAAGTGGGTGTCGGAGATCTGCAGCAGGACGCTCATGCGTCGGCCTCCGGCACCTGGGCCCTGCTCGCGGCGCCAGGGGCCTGGAGCAGGTACAGGGGCTTGTCGAGCACCCGGATGTCGATGGGCGCTCGCATCGATGCCACCTCGCCGTCGAACGCCACCGCCAGCTCCCTGCGGCCAGGCGCGAGCCTGGGCCTCACCACCATGTGGTGAAACTCGAAGGCCTCCACCCCCGCGGCCTCCCCGAGCCGGCCCATCGCGCCATGCAGCAGCAGGCCGATCATCGACAGCGTGCCGATGGGCCGCAGCATCAGCGCGGCCATGCTGCCGTGGCCGGGCGTGCCGGCCAGGGTGTCCTCCGGCTCGGCGCCGAACTGCTGCAGTTGCAGCCGGTTGTTGCCCACGAAGAGCGTCAGGGTCTGCACGTCGCGCACCGTGGAACCCAGCTCGATGTGCAGGCGCAGCCGGCGCTGCGCGCGCAACAGCGTGGCACAGGCTGCCACGAACGCCACCCAGCGACTGCGGCCGAAGCGGGCCTTGAAGGCCTCGCGGTCCTGCAACAGCTCGGGGTAGATGCCAAGGCTGGCGTTGACCAGGAAGATCCGGTCGTTGACGGCGGCTGCCTGCACCGGCATGGGTTGTGCCTCCAGCAGCAGCCGGGCCGCTTCGGCGGGATCGGTGGGGATGCCATGCGTCCTGGCGAAGTAGTTGAAGGTGCCGTAGGGGATGACGCCCATCGCGCAACCGGCGGCGTGCGCGGCCTGGGCCACCGTGTTGAGGCTGCCGTCGCCGCCCACCGCAACCACGGCCGCAGCGCGCGCCACCGCTTCGGTTGCAGCCTCGGTCGCCACCCGCGGCAGATCGGCGGGCTTGCAGACCAGCAGTTCGCCCCTGCGGCCATGCGCCGCCAGGGCCGACTCGATCACCGCACGTCGGGTGTCGACATCGACGGCCCCGGCCGCAGCGTTGATCAAGAACCGCAGGGTCGCAGCGGGGTCCAGGCGCGGCGCGGCGTGCATCGGCTGCCGCGTGCCATCGGCCGGCGTCGCACCCACACCCACAGCCCTCAGTCGTGGCGCAGAAGATCGCCAAAGACCATGTGCTCACCGTCCCTGCAATCGGCGCCTGGCGCGTCACACAAGACGAACCAGCTGAGCCCGCGTCCCCGCAGCGCGGGCAGCAGCTCGCAGATCGCCTCGGCTCGGTTGGTGCCACGCCCGTGCGGCAACGAGAGCGACTCGGTCATCGCCGCAGAACGGGTGTCGGGCACGGAGGGTTCTCCTGAATGGGCCGAGCGAGGAAGACCACGAGCTGCAGCGAACTCGAGCCGCAGCCGCGATACGGCGAATCGCCGAAGTTTGCGGCCGAAGTCGCTTTCGGTGTTCAGGTTTTTCCGAAGTTCGCGTTCTCGGAAGGCTGCTTTGTCCTGGCCGATCGCAGACCGACAGTCCGACGGCCTTTCAACCGCTGGAGATCCGTGATGCAAGTGCTCTTCAAGTCCCGCCACCCGCAAGCCACCGACCTGCGTGACCTGACCGAGCGCCGTGTGCGCTTCGTCCTGCGCCGCCTGGGCTGGATGGTGCCCCGCGCCGAGGTGCAGATGTCGGACGTGAACGGCCCCCGCGGCGGTGTCGACAAGCGCTGCCAGGTGGAGTTGCGGACCGACGGCGCCGGGTCGGTGGTCGTCACCTCCGTGGCGAACAACTGGCGCACCGCACTGAACGACGCATTGGCGCGCGCCGCGCGCTTGCTGACGCGGCTGTGGCGACGTGGCGGCGACTCCCGCCGCATGCGCCAGCGATTCCTCACCGACGAACGCTGAAACCCAAAGAGCCGGCGACTGCACCAGGGACCCCATGTCGTTCGTCCCTTCGGCTGCGCGCCCGGACTCCGACGGTCGAACGCCGATCGTCGCCGCCCCTGCAAGCCTGCCGCGCGACGCCGGCGCGCGCAGCGTGCTGCGCAACACGCACGCCTTGCTGGTCCACCGTCGTACAAAGAACCTCCGCGCCGTGCAACTCCTGCCTGGACACCTCGAGTTGGAGTCGACAGTCAGGTGCGTCGGCATCGAGGTCGATGACGCCTCGAGAACTGCGAGCCGACGGAGGTCTGACGCGTTATTGGTCCGGCCGACCCGGTTCGAGCGCCGGCGAGGCGCGACTCGATCCACTGCTGTCTGCCGTGGGGTGAGGCGCATGCTGCCGGCTGATTGCGGCTGCTCCCGGCTGGCCGGTCACGGTTGCTACGATCCAAGCAACCCACGGCCAGAATTCGGCGGTCGTAGAACCTGGCATGTGCGCACGCTCCTTGCACGGGAACCGGGAGATCTCGGGTCTGACCAGCCGCAGTACCGGGCTGGCCCGCATCGGGAAGGCGAGGAGCCGAAGCCGATGATGAACGGACCCGAGAAGTCAGACTCGGCCATACGAGCGATGAAGCCTGCGAACAAGGCCGCGTCAGCGGCTGCGGAGTGGGCAGAGCAAAGGGCCGGGACCGAGGGGAACGCGGGACAACCACACACGCGACGGACTCAGAGCCGCGGTAGCGTGTCACAGGGGCTGGACCGTGTACGGCACGCTGCAAGGCAGCGGAAGAAGGAGAAGTTCACCGCGCTGCTGCACCACGTCACCGTCGATCTACTGAGGGAGTCGTTCCTGGCGCTTAAGCGCCGTGCCGCTCCTGGGGTCGACGGCGTGACATGGGAGGACTACGAGGCGGGGCTGGAAGGCAACCTCCAGGACCTGCACGCACGGGTCCATAGCGGCGGATACCGGGCGCTGCCCGTCAGGCGAAGGTTCATCCCCAAGCCTGGCACCGACAAGCAACGTCCGCTGGGTATTGCCGCGCTGGAAGACAAGATCGTTCAGCGTGCGCTGGTGGCGGTGCTCAATGCCATCTACGAGGAAGATTTCCTCGGGTTCTCGTACGGGTTCCGACCTGGACGAAGCCCACACGATGCGCTTGATGCACTGTCTGTGGCGATTGTGAGCGCCG
>WBZP01007089.1_pt1 | contig 10898 bp, 6 predicted proteins | sample 5204301 | NCBI WGS metagenome assembly WBZP01 (sample SAMN12412401, study PRJNA552823) | activated sludge metagenome | isolation source: activated sludge from nitrification reactor of wastewater treatment plant... | place: USA: Pennsylvania | collected 2017
ATCCTGCGCTGGCGCTGGCTGGCCTTGATCATCCTCCTGGCGAGCATGGGCGAACGCGTGGCCTACGCCTACAGCGCCACGGTCAATTACCAGCCGATTCTGTTCGCCAGCGAGCGCTATCCGATGTATTTGCCCTTGAAGTGGCGCTCCCTGGCAGACAAGTTGGGCATAAAAGAGGTCGACAAGACATCGGACGGAGTACAGGTCAAGAAAAGCGCTCTCAACTATCCCCTGGTGCCGCTCGATGTCGATCAGTCCGTGCGGCCGCCGAACATCGTCTGGCTGGTGGCCGAGTCGCTGCGTTTCGACATGCTCGATCCGAAGATCATGCCGCAACTGTGGGACTTTTCGCAGCAGGCGCTGCGCCTGGAGAAGCACTACAGCGGCGGCAACCTGACCCAGATGGGCGTCTTCTCGATGTTCTACGGCCTCTACGGCAGCAACTGGTTCCCCATGCACGCGGCGCGACGCGCGCCGGTGCTGATGGACGTTCTGCAGCAGCAGGACTACCAGTTCACGCTCAACACCAGCCAGCGCTTCACCTATCCGGCCTTCGACAAGACCGTCTTCGCGAACATGCGGCCGCAGGACTTGCATGCCTTCGAGTCGGGCCCGCCGCCGCGCCTGCGCGATGCGAAGAATATCGACGACATCCTCGCCTTCATCGAGCGGCGCGACCCGGCGCGCCCGTTCATGGCCTACATGTTCTTCGAGTCCACCCACGCGCCCTACGATTTCCCCAAGGAGGAGGCGATCGCCGCGCCCTGGCTGGAGGACTTCAACTACCTCACCGCCGACTTCGCCACGCAGACGCCGCAGATCAAAAACCGCTACATCAACGCCGCCCACCACGTCGACGGCCAGATCGGCCGTGTCATCGACTACCTCAAGGCGAAGGGACTGCTCGACACGACCGTCGTCGTCGTGCTCGGCGATCACGGCGAGGAGTTCATGGAGCGCGGCCGCTGGGGCCATAGCGCCGAGTTCAACCGCTTCCAGACCGGCACGCCGGCGGTGATTCGCGTGCCCGGCCGGGCGCCGCGCGTCGTCACCGGCATCACCAGCCACCTCGACATCCCGGCCACCTTGATGCCGCTGCTCGGCGTGAAGAACCCGCCTGCGGACTACTCGCACGGCGACAACCTGCTGGCGCCGGGTTTCCGCCGCGACTATGCCGTCGCCGCCGACTGGAACCGCATCGCCTACATCGGCAACGACTTCAAGGTGTCCTTCCCGGTCAACGCGCTCGGCGCCATCCGCAACGAGGTCACCGACGGCGACGACCGCCCGCTGGCCGATTCCGCAGCCGTAATCAAGGCGATCCGCACCGCCATGCTGGAGATCATGGGCAACCTGGCCAGGTTCAGCCGCTCCCCATCCTGATCCCGCCGGTGGTAGGCTTGCGCCTGCCGGAGGGTGAAAGGATTTCGATGCGACTGCTGGTGGTGGAGGACAACCGGGACATCCTGGCCAACCTGGCCGACTATCTGGCCCTCAAGGGCTATGCTGTCGATTGCGCCCAGGACGGCCTCACCGGCATGCACCTGGCGGCGACCAACCGCTACGACCTGATCGTGCTCGACGTCATGCTGCCGGGCATGGACGGCTACACCCTGTGCCGGCACCTGCGCGAGGGCGAGGGGCGCGACACGCCGGTGATCATGCTCACCGCGCGCGACGCCCTCGACGACCGCCTGCAGGGCTTCCGCACCGGCGCCGACGACTATGTCACCAAGCCCTTCGCCCTGCCCGAGCTGGCGGCGCGCATCGAGGCCGTGCTCAAGCGCACGCGCGCCGGCGGCCGACGCCTGCTCAAGGTCGCCGATCTGACTTACGACCTGGACACGCTCGAAGCGACGCGCGCGGGACAAGCGCTGAAGGTCGGCCCGACGGGGCTCAAGCTGCTCGCCGTGCTGATGCAGAAGAGCCCGGCAGTGGCGACGCGCGAGGCGCTCGAGGCGGCGCTGTGGGGGGATGCGCCGCCCGACAGCGACAGCCTGCGCAGCCATATCCACACCCTGCGCCAGCAGATCGACAAGCCCTTCCCGAAACCGCTGCTGCACACGGTGCACGGCGTCGGCTTCCGCCTCGCCGAGCAGGAACGGCCGGAATGAAAAGGGAGACCAGCCTGGCGCGGCGCATCGTCGCCGCCTTCGTCATGATGACCGTGGTGGTGGCCGGTTTGTTCTCCCTCACCGTCCTGGTGGCAGTGAGCCACACCGAGGAGAATTATTCCAGCTATACGATGAACAAGCAGCTCGACGACATCCTCAACGCGCTGGAGCGCGGGCTGCCGTTCCATCTCGATCAGGACATGGCGTTGTACGTCGTCGGCGCCGACGGCCAGCCGCAGTTGCCGGCCTGGCTCGGCCCGCTCAGGCCGGGCTTCCAGGAAGCCTACCGGGAGGACCGCGAATTCCACGTCATGGTGCGCGAGATCGACGGCAAGCGCTATGTGCTGCTGCTCGACCAGGAAGAGCTGGATCGCCGCGAAGACATGATGCAAATGATCGTCGCCGCCGCCTTCCTTCTCAGCGTGCTCGCCGCCTGGGGCCTCGGCCTGCTGATGGCCCGCCGGGTCATCGCCCCGGTGATCCGGCTCTCCGAGCAGGTGCAGTACCGGGAACAGCTGTTGCCGGAGGCGCTGGCCGCGGACTATCCGGCCGACGAAGTGGGACGGCTCGCCGCCGCCTTCGACGATACCCTCGGCCGGCTGCGCCAGGCGCTGGAACGCGAGCGCATTTTCACCAGCGACGTCAGCCACGAGCTGCGCACGCCGCTGATGGTCATCGCCAGCTCCTGCGACCTGCTGCTGGCGCAGGGCCTGGCCGACACCAGGCAGCAGACCCAGATCGACCGCATCCGCTCCGCCTGCGCGGAAATGCAGGAACTGGTGGAAACCTTCATGCGCCTGGCGCGCACCGCCGACGACCGGGTCGAGGAGGCGGAAGCCCCCCTGGCGCAGCTGGCCAGCGAGCAGATCGACCGCCTGCGGCCGGAGGCGGAGGTTCGCGGGCTCGAACTTGGCCTGCTCCGGGAGGGCGGGGACAGCGGCCGCTATCCGACGCCGCTGCTGCGCGCCGTGCTCTCCAACCTGCTGCGCAACGCCATCCATTACACCGACAAGGGCTACGTCCGCCTGGTGCTGCGGCCCGGCGGCTTCAGCGTCTGCGACTCGGGCGCCGGCATCCCGCCGGAAAAGCGCGAGAGTGTATTCCAGCCCTTCGTGCGAGGCGATGCCACGCGCGGGGACGGCCTCGGCCTCGGCCTGTCGCTGGTACAGCGCATCTGCCAGCGCCAAGGCTGGCGCATCCGGCTGAGCGAAAATCACAGCGGCGGCTGCGAATTCCGCGTCGATTTCTCCGCGTCTTGACGAAATTTTCACGCCGCATTGACACGACCCTGACATGAGGGTCGCTAGAGTGGGCCATCGTTCAGCCGGCCCGGCTGGAAGCCCGCTCTCATGCCATACGAAATTTCTGCCGCAGTGCCGCTTGGCGCTCGTTTCCCGACTGCATCGATCGATTGGAAGGCCCTTGGCCGGGCCTACCTGTACTTCTGGTACTTCTCCGGGGTCACCCACCTGCTGCTGGTCGCCAGCGGCGCCACCGACTTCTCGCCGCTGCGCCATGGCCTCCTCGACAGCCTGCTGTGGCTGATCCCGATGCTCCTCTTGCCGCGGCAGGGCGTGCGAATCGCGAGGACGATCGGGCCGGTTCTGTGGGCGTGCTCGCTCGCCAGCCTCGGCTATTTCGCCATCTATCGTCAGGAATTCTCCCAGAGCGTGCTGTTCATCGCCTTCGAGTCGAACCCGGCAGAGGCAGGCGAATTCGTCGCCAATTACTTCGCCTGGTGGATGATCCCCGCCCTGCTGGCCTATTCGGCGGGCGCGCTGTGGCTGTGGCGGCGCCTGCGGCCGCTGACGGTGCCGCGCCGTGCCGCGTGGCTGCTGTCGCTGGCCATCGTCATCCTCATCGCGCTGCCGGGCACCTACCGGCTGGCCTACAAGAACAAGCCGCTGTCCGGCGACAACCTGGTGCGGGCGCTCGCCAGCAGCCTGGAGCCGGCGGTGCCCTGGCAGTTCGCCGTCGGCTATTACAAATACGAGCGCCAGCTCGCGGTGATGCAGGACCTGCTCGACCGGAACCGGGGCTTGCCGCCCGTCGCCAATCTGGTCGACGCCCATGCCGGCCGGCCGTCGACACTGGTGCTGGTCATCGGCGAATCGACCAGCAAGCTGCACATGAGCCTGTACGGCTATCCGCGCCGGACCTCGCCGCGCCTGGAGTCGATGCGCGACCAGCTCGCCGTGTTCAACCGGGTCGTGGCTTCGCGGCCCTACACCATCGAGACGCTGCAACAGGCGCTGACCTTTGCCGACCAGGAACACCCGGACCTCCATCTGACGCAGCCGTCGCTGATGAACATCATGAAGCAGGCCGGCTACAAGACGTTCTGGGTCACCAACCAGCAGACGCTGTCCGGGCGCAACACCATGCTCACCAACTTCTCGCAGCAGACGGACGAGCAGGTCTACCTGAACCATACCCGCTCGCAGAACTCCTACAGCTTCGACGCAGAGGTGCTGGAGCCCTTCGCGCGCATCCTGCAGGATCCGGCGGAGCGCAAGTTCATCGTGGTGCACCTGCTCGGCACGCACATGGTCTACGAGTATCGCTATCCGTCTGAATTCGGCGTATTCAAGGACAAGACGGGATTGCCCGGCTGGGTCACGGACAGGCAGCTGCCGCTGATCAACCATTACGACAATGCCGTGCGCTACAACGACCATGTCGTCGCCAGTCTGATCGAACGGCTGAATGCCCAAGGCGGCCGGTCGATGCTGCTCTATTTCTCCGATCACGGCGAGGATGTCTACGACTCGCCGGGGCATGCCTTCGCCGGACGCAACGAGGCCAAGCCGACCCTGCCGATGTATGCGATCCCCTTCGTGCTCTGGCGCTCCGCGTCCTGGCAGGAGGCCTTTCCCGGCGATTTCGCGCGGCAGGCCGACCGCCCTTACCAGACGGCCCACCTCATCCACACCTGGGCCGACCTGGCCGGGCTCAGCTTCGACGGCTACGACCCGACCAGGAGCCTGGTCAATGCCCGCTTCCGGGAGCGGCCCCTGCTGGTGGGCGATCCCGCTTCGAAAAAGGGACTGCGTGATTTGCGCGAGTTGGTTCCATAGCCGGCCCGTAGCCGATCGTCGCGGACATGAATTTTTCTGAGCCAAAGCGGAAAATCGGCGGCAATGCCCTGCTGCTGCTGTCCTGCCTGCTGCTGGTCGCCGGCGGCAACGCCCGCTTCGTCGCGCAGGTCCTGCAAGCCTTCCCCCCGAGCGCAAGCACCCTGCCGGCGCTGCTCTCGCTGGCGGTCGCCTTCCTGGCCTTCAATGTCGTCCTGCTCGGCGGATTCGCCTTCGGGCGAATGACCAAGCCGGTGCTGATCGTGGCCCTGCTGACGGCCTCGGTCACCGCCTATTTCATGGACAGCTTCGGCACCGTCATCGGCGAGGACATGCTGCGAAACGCCGCCCAGACCAATGCCGGCGAGGCGCTCGACCTGGTCACCTTCAAGCTGCTGGCCTATTTCGTCCTGCTCGGCCTCCTGCCTTCCGTCCTGGTCTGGCGGGCGCCGCTGGCTTGGCGAGGATGGCGGCGCGAACTGGTCGGCCGGGTGAAGCTGTTGGCGCTCAGCCTGCTGGCGATCGCCCTGATGGCGATGGCGTTCGGCGGTTTCTACGCGTCCTTCCTCCGGGCGCACAAGCCCTTGAGGAGCTATGCCAACCCCGCTTACCCGCTGCTGGCTTCGCTCAAGTTCGCCGGCAAGGCGAACCAGGCGGCGGCCAGCATGAAACTGGCGGCCGTCGCGCCGGATGCCCGCATCTCCGAGCGCGACCGGCACCGCGAGCTGATCATTCTCGTCATCGGCGAAACGGCGCGGGCCGACCGTTTCTCGATCAACGGCTACGCGCGCGACACCACGCCGCGCCTGCGCGAGGCCAACGCGATCAGCCTGCCCGATTTCCGCTCCTGCGGCACCTCGACGGCCATCTCCGTGCCGTGCATGTTCTCGCCGATGGGCATGGCCCGATTCGATCCGAAGAAGGCCGCCGAAGAGGAAAACCTGCTCGACATCCTGCAGCGCGCCGGCGTGAACGTGCTGTGGCTGGACAACAATTCGGATTCGAAGGGCATCGCCTTGCGCGTTCCCTACCGGGACTACAAGTCCCCCCGCATCAATACCGTGTGCGACACCGAATGTCGCGACGAGGGCATGCTGGTGCCGCTGCAGGACTACATCGACAGCCATCCCGCCGGCGACATCGTCATCGTCCTGCACCAGATGGGCAACCATGGGCCGGCCTACTACAAGCGCTATCCGCAGGCGTTCGAAAAATTCCGGCCAGTGTGCAAAAGCAAGGATCTGAACCAGTGCCGCCAAGAGGAAATCGGCAATGCCTACGACAATGCCATCCTGTACACAGATCATTTTCTGGGGAAAGCGATCGAATTGCTAAAGCGCAACGATGCCAAGTTCGAAACGGCTCTGCTCTACCTGAGCGACCACGGCGAGTCGCTGGGCGAGGGGGGCGTCTATTTGCATGGCCTACCCCGCGCCATTGCGCCCGACAGTCAAGTCCATGTGCCGGCCATCCTCTGGTTCGGCAGCGGCTTCGACGAACTGGACTTGTCGGCCCTGATGCGCAAGCGCCACCAGCGCTTCACCCACGACCACCTGTTCCATACCGTGCTCGGCTTCCTGGAAATCAGGACCGGCTTCTACAAGCCGGAACTGGACATCCTGGACGGATGCCGGAAGGAACCTCCCGGCGGTCCGACCTAACCCGCCACCGTACCCGCCGAGGTTATGGCATAGTTGCCGCAACGGCCGCAATGACGGTCGGGAGGGATAGTTGCGCCATGAACCTACGTCCATTCACCCGCATCGTCCGGGTACTTGCCGCAAGCTTCTTCCTCGCCGCCTGCGGCTCGAAGATCTCGGCCGAGAACTTCGAACGCATCCAGAACGGCATGACGCAAAAGGAGGTCGTCGCCCTGCTGGGGGAGCCGGCCGAGACCAACAGCGTGAGCATCGGCGGCCTCTCCGGCGGCATGGCCACCTGGCAGGACGGCAACACCGTGATCTCGGTGCAGTTCGTGAACGACAAGGTGCAGGCCAAGCAGCTGAGCCGCGAGGCGCCGAAACCGCAGGCCAAATGAGCGCTGTTCCCCCGCCCCGGCTTGTGGCATAGTATTCGTCCATCACGCACACGGGGAGGGCGTATGGGCGGCGCACAGACGGCACAGGCAGTGGCGGGCGGGGTCGACCTCCACCTGGTTCTCATCCTCGGCATCATGGTCGCCACCGGTTTCCTCGGCGGCCTGGCCAATTTCTTCCTCAACGAACGCGACAGCGGCACGCCCTGGCGCACCGCCGGCAAGCACATGGTGCTCGGCGTCGTCGCCGCGCTGACCGTGCCGCTGTTCCTCAACATGATGTCCAGCCACCTGCTGGAAGCCACCCGCCTGAAATCCAGCGAGCTGTTCGTCTTCGCCGGCTTCTGCCTGCTCTACGTGGTGGTGACACGGCGCTTCTTCGAAAACATCGCCGCCAACCTGGTGCGCCAGGTGGAGCAGGTGCGGCGGGAAGTGAAGCACCTGCAGTACTCCGGCGAACGGGCTCCGCTGCCGGCCTCCGCCCTGCCCGCGGCCCGCGCCGCGGAACCGGAAGCCGCGCCCGAGCCGGCGCCGGCCTCCATCGTCGAACTGCCGCGCAACGCGGTGAGCTTCGGCGACATCGAGCTGATGCGCGCGGTGGCCGAGGGCAACGCCATCTACGGCGCCAACACCGGCCTGGCCGCCAAGACCACCCTGCCCAAGGACCAGGTCGCGCCGCGCCTGGCGGCGCTCAAGGCGATGGGACTGATCGAATCGAAGATCGACGAGCGCAACGTGGTGCGCTGGTACCTGACGCCGAAGGGCAAGTCGCTGCTCGACGGCATCAACGCCGCCGCCTCGCTGGAAGAGCGGCGCGACGCCAGCTGACGGCCTCTCCCCCGCCCCCTTTCCCGCGGAAAGGGGTGACGCGCGTTCAGCCGCTGCGCGGCTTCCGGTGGTGACCCTCAGCTCGGATAGACGTACTGTCCTTCCTGCAGCTTGGCCTGCGCCGCCGCCAGCCGGGCGATCGGCACGCGCGGGCCGGAGCACGACACGTAGTTCAGGCCGATGTGGTGGCAGAAGTGGATCGAGGACGGATGCCCGCCGTGCTCCCCGCAGATGCCGATCTTGAGATCGGCGTTGGTTTTCCGGCCGCGTTCCACCGCCATCTTCATCACCTCGCCCACCCCCTTGACGTCGAGCACCTCGAAGGGGTTGTCCTGCAGGATGCCGGTCTCGTTGTAGGCCGGCAGGAACTTGTTCTCGGCGTCCTCGCGCGAGAACGAGAAGGTGGCCTGGGTCAGGTCGTTGGTGCCGAAGGAGAAGAACTCGGCGATCTCGGCCATGCGGTGGGCGCGCATGCAGGCCCGCACCACTTCCAGCATCGAGCCGAACTTGTAGCGCACGTTGATGCCGTGGGTCAGCTCGACCACCTTGTGCAGGCGCTGCACATTGCCCTGGATGCGGCGCAGCTCCTCCACCGTGGCCACCTGCGGCACCATGATCTCGGGATAGACCTGGACGCCCTCCTTGGCGCACAGCGCCGCCGCCTCGAGGATGGCCTGGATCTGCATCGAGTAGATTTCCGGATAGGTGATGCCGAGGCGCACGCCGCGGTGGCCGAGCATCGGGTTCACCTCGGAGAGGGCGCGCACCTTCTTGAGCACCTTCTCCTTCTTGCCGATGATGTCCTCCTCGAGGTGAGAGACCTTGAAGGCGTGCATGCTGTCGGTGAGCTTGACCAGGCCGTCGGCGTACTGCTGGTAGAGCTTGGGGTTGAGCAGCTTCAGCGTCTCCGGCAGCTCCTCCAGGCCCTTCAGCGTGTCGCGCAGGTGGTGCAGGTGGGCGATCTCCAGTTCGAGCTGGGCGGCGGTGGGCAGGAACTCGTGCATCGGCGGGTCGAGCAGGCGCACCGTCACCGGCAGGCCCTTCATGGCCTTGAAGATGCCCTTGAAGTCGTTGCGCTGGATCGGCAGCAGGCGGTCGAGCGCCGCCTGGCGCTCCTCCGCCGTCTCGGCGAGGATCATCTCCTGGACGATGGGCAGGCGGTCGGAGCTGTTGAACATGCGCTCGGTGCGGCACAGGCCGATGCCCATGGCGCCGAAGGCGCGGGCGCGGGCGGCGTCCTCCGGCGTGTCGGCGTTGGCCATCACCAGCAGGCGGGCGACCTCGTCGGCCCACTCCAGCAGGACGGACATTTCCTCCGAGACCTCGGCCTCGACCGTCGGCACCTCGCCGGCGTAGACGTGGCCGGAGCCGCCGTCGATGGTGATGATGTCGCCCTCGTGCAGCGTCGCCTCGCCGATCACCGCGCGGCGGGCGATGACGTCGATGACGATGGCCTCGCAGCCGGAGACGCAGGGCTTGCCCATGCCGCGCGCCACCACCGCCGCATGCGAGGTCTTGCCGCCGCGGCTGGTGAGGATGCCCTGGGCCTGGAAGAAGCCGTGGATGTCCTCGGGCTTGGTCTCCTCGCGCACCAGGATGATGCGCTCGCCGGCGCGGCCGCGCGCTTCCGCCGTGTCGGCGTCGAAGACGATCTTGCCGGAGGCGGCGCCGGGCGAGGCCGGCAGGCCCTGCGCCAGCGACTTGCCGCGGAACGAGGGCGAGAGCTGCGGCACCAGCAGCTGCTCGAGCACGGCCGGGTCGACGCGGGTGATGGCGCGCTCCTTGCCGATCAGGCCCTCGCGGAACATCTCGACCGAGGTGCGCACCATGGCGCGGGCGTTCATCTTGCCGTTGCGCGTCTGCAGGCAGTAGAGCCGGCCCTTCTCGATGGTGAACTCGAAGTCCTGCACCTCGTGGTAGTGCGACTCCAGCCGGTTGTGCAGCTCCATCAGCTGGCGGTAGATCTCCGGCATCTCCTTTTCCATCTCGGCGATGGGCTTCGGGGTGCGGATGCCGGCCACCACGTCCTCGCCCTGGGCATTCACCAGGTACTCGCCGTAGATCAGGTTCTCGCCGGTGCCCGGGTTGCGCGTGAAGCCGACCCCGGTGCCCGAGTCGTTGCCCATGTTGCCGAAGACCATGGTGCACACGTTCACCGCGGTGCCGTTGGCCATCTCCCGGGTGATCCTGAACTGGCGGCGGTAGTCCACGGCGCGCTTGCCCATCCAGGAGCGGAACACCGCGCCGACGGCGATCTCCAGCTGCTCGTAGGGATCGGCCGGGAAGGGCTTGCCAGTGTGGCGCTGGACCACGGCGAGGAATTCCCCGGACAGCGCCTGCAGATGCTCGGCCGAGAGGTCGACATCCTGCAGGGCGCCGTACTTCTTCTTGGCGGCGTGCATCTTCTCGTCGAAGGCCTCGTCGGAAATGCCCAGGGCGATCTTGCCGAAGAGCTGGACGAAGCGCCGGTAGGCGTCCCAGGCGAAGCGCGGGTTGGCGGTCTGCTTGATCAGGCCCTTCAGCGAGGTCTCGTTGAGGCCCAGGTTGAGGATGGTGTCCATCATGCCCGGCATCGACATCGCCGAGCCGGAGCGCACCGAGACGAGCAGCGGATTGTCGGCGCTGCCGAAGCCCTTGCCGGTCTTCTTCTCCAGCGCCTTCATGTGCGCCTTGATGTCGTCCATCAGGCCATCGGGCAACTGGTTCTTCTCCAGATAGGCCAGGCAGGCCTCGGTGGTGATGGTGAAGCCGGGCGGCACGTTGAGGCCGATCTGCGTCATCTCGCAGAGGTTCGCCCCCTTGCCGCCGAGCAGCATCTTGTTCTTGCCGTCGCCTTCCTCGAAGGCG
>WBZP01007090.1_pt1 | contig 10896 bp, 12 predicted proteins | sample 5204301 | NCBI WGS metagenome assembly WBZP01 (sample SAMN12412401, study PRJNA552823) | activated sludge metagenome | isolation source: activated sludge from nitrification reactor of wastewater treatment plant... | place: USA: Pennsylvania | collected 2017
CTGGGCGAGGCCGGCGTGAAGCGCATCAGCCTGGCGACTTCGCTCTACCGGACCGCGATGGCGGGCCTCATCGACGCCGCCAGGGAAGCGCGCGAGCGGGGCACGTTCTCGTACGTTGACGCGACGACCGGCGAGCGGGACATGAACCGCTACGTGGGACGGTAGTCCAGGCCGGCGCTACACCGCTGCCCGGCGGCGCCGGCGGCCCGCGCTGCCTTCGTAGAACGGGAAGAGCGTCACCTCGATGTGCCGGTGACCGGCGAGCATGCCCTTGAGCCGCTTGAGGCTCTGGTTCACGAGCGGGCGCTCGTACCGGTGCCGCACTTCGAGGACCGGCAGCAGGACCTGGACTTCGTAGGGCGGCGTGTGCGCGAGCTCTTCGACGTAGTTCGCGATCGGGTCGGCCACGGTCCGGAACGGCGAATCGATGACCACCAGCCGGATGTTCGGGAACTGCCTGGCCCAGCGTTCGGGGACGGTCGACGGGTGGTCGGGGTCGACCAGGACATGCACGGCGCGGACATCGCGGGTGCGTTCACAGGCGCTACCGAGCGCCATCACGGTCGCGAGGTTGATGTCTTCGATAGGAACGACCACCGGGACGAATGACGTGCCGGTTGGAGCGAGGTCGAACACCGCCTCCGGCGTCACGAAGAGGTTGCGCCGCACCCGCCCGTAGAAGCGGCCAACGAGCCACGTGGCGAAGGCGATGATCGGCAGGACGATGGTGATCAGCCACGCACCCTCGCTGAACTTGGCGAGCAGGATGACCACCGCGACGACGAACGTGGCCGTGGCGCCGACGCCGTTGGTGATGGCCTTGCGGACCCAGTTCTCGCCGCGTTCGTGCCGCCAGTGACGCACCATGCCTGCCTGGCTCAGCGTGAAGCCGATGAACACCCCGAGGGCGTACAGCGGGATGAGCCGCGTGGTCTGGGCGTTGAAGACGATGATGAGGGTCGAGGCGAGCGCCGACAGGACGATAATGCCGTAGCTGAAGACCAGCCGGTTTCCGCGGGCGTGGAAGACCCGTGGGAGGTAGCCATCGCGAGCGAGGATGGCCGCGAGCCGCGGGAAGTCGGCAAAGGCGGTGTTGGCCGCGAGCACGAGGATGCCGGCCGTCATGATCTGGAGGAAGGCGAAGAGCGGAGAACCGTCGCCGAACGCTTCCGCGCCCAGCTGTGAGGGGATCGTGTTGTTCTCGCTGGGGACGAAGCCAAGGTGGCGGGCGATCAACGTCACGCCAAGGAAGAGCGAGCCGAGAATGAGCGCCATAGCGAGCAGGGTCTTGTTGGCGTTCTCCGGCGCCGGGCTCTTGAACGCCTGGACACCGTTGCTCACGGCTTCGACGCCGGTCATCGCGGTGCAGCCGTTCGCGAAGGCGCGGAGGATGAGGAAGAGGGTCACGCCCTGGACGGCGGTCACGCTCTCGCGCGGTTCGCCGGCGATGAGCGGGTTGCCCCCGTGAAGGAGGATCTTCGTCAGTACCACGACAATTGCGGCGGCGAGCGAGACGATGAACGCGTAGGTGGGGATGGCGAAGATGGTGCCCGACTCTTTCATCCCGCGGAGGTTGATGATGGCGACGAGCGCGACGAGCCCCACAGCCATCTCGACGGCCACCGGCCGGAACGCTTCGTTCAGCGAAGCGAGCGCGTCCATGCCGGCGGCGATGCTGACGGAGACGGTCAGCACGTAATCGATCAAGAGGGCCGAGGCGGCGATCAGGCCGGCCCCCGCGCCGAGGTTCTCGTGGGCCACGATGTAGGCGCCGCCGCCGCCCGGATACGCCTTGATGGTCTGGCGGTAGCTGACGACGACGATGCCGAGGAGGGTGACGATCCCGACGGCGATGGGCAGCGCATAGGTGGTGGCGCTCGTGCCGGCGAGGATGAGGATGAAAAGGATCTCCTGTGTGGCGTAGGCAACGGACGAGATCGCGTCCGAGGAGAAGACGGCGAGCGCTTTGACCTTGGTGAGCTTCTCGCTTTCCAGGCGATGGCTGGCCAGCGTGGTACCAAGAATGCGGTCACGGATGCCGAGGTAACGCCCGTGCAGGCCGCGGCGCTCCTCGGCGTGCTCCGTTGCTTCGAAGTGGCCCTCGTGTGTTTCGACGATGCCGGCCTGCGGCCGGGCGACACGGTAGCGGGAGATGCGGCCCTGCTTGTCCACCATCGGCGTCCGAGACGACGGGCCAGGGAGCTGGGTCACGCGGTCCTCGCTGCGCTGGCCGCCGAGGCTGCCGCCAGCCCATCCGGCCGGTCTTCGATGCGAAAGAGGACGACGAACGGCCCCTGGACCGGCCCGCGGAGCTGGCTAACCTCCCAGCCGCGGTCCACGTACCTGCGTATGCCGGCGACGCACCGTTCAGCGGTCGGGTACTGCTCCTCCTGGTAGGCGACCGTGGTTACCACGCCGTCCAGATTCGCGCAGAAGGCGTCTGCTGGTTGTTTGGAATGTGGCTACGAGCGTGCGGGAAGTGTCAGGATTTCGAGGCAGACGGCGGTCGCGGTTCGATGCGGTAGCCGATGCCGGGGTCGTTCACGATCAGCGCGCCGGAGCCGGGCGCGGCAGCCGAAAGCTTCGCCCGGAGCTGGTGCACGAACGTCCGAAGGATGTGCGCGTCGTCCTGGTATTCGGGGCCCCAGACCGTGGCGAGGAGGTGGCGCTGGGTGAACACGCGGCCGGGGTAGCTGAGAAGCAGCCGAAGCAGCTCGAACTCCGTGGGCGTGAGCCGGACTTCGACGCCGCCGGCGGTCACCTTGCGGCTGAGGAGGTCCAGCTCAATCACGTCGAACGCCAGGCGCGTGCTCGCCTGGGGCGTGGAGCGGCGGATGGCAACGTTGATGCGGGCCTGGAGTTCGGCCATCGAGAACGGCTTCACGAGGTAGTCATCGGCGCCGGTGTTCAGCGCTTCGACCTTCCGTTCATCGTCGCCAATAGCGGAAAGGACGATCACGGGCGTGGCGCCGAGCTTGCGGATTTCGGCGCAGACGCTGATGCCGTCGCCGTCCGGCAGGACGAGGTCTAGGACCACCACGTCAGGGCGGACCCGCTGGTATTCGCGCAGCACGTCCCGGGCGGTGGAGACGCCGGTGACATCGAAGCCGGCGCCGCTCAGGCCCTTGTTGACCGCCTTGAGAATGGCCGGGTCGTCATCGACAACGAGGATGCGAGCGCCGCTCATGCCGGCGCCGTCGCAGCGGGCAGCGAGATAGCGAAGCGCGACCCTTCGTTGCTTGAGGCGACGGAAACGGAGCCCCCGCAGAGCTCGACCATCGCTTTCACGAGGGCGAGCCCCAGACCTGTGCCCGACGAACTGTTCACACTCTTCCCACGGTAGAACTTCTCGAAGACATGCGGGAGGTCTTCCGCGCCGATACCCGGGCCCATATCGGCGACCGTGAGGGTGACGCGGCCGGGGGTCCGCGACGCTTCGATGCGGATGAGCGCGCCCGGGGTGGAGTACTTCACTGCGTTTTCAACGAGGTTGGTGACGGCCTGGGTGAGCAGGCCGTAGTCCGCCTTCGCCCAGATACCCTCAGGCTTCATGACGTCGAACGGACGGGGCGCGACGGAGCCGGCGAGAGCGAGCTCAACCTCCTCCAGGAACAGCCCGACGTCGATGGCTTCGAGGTGGGCATGGGCCGAACCGCCTTCGAGGCGCGACATCTCGAGAAGGTTGGAGACCGTGCCGTTCAGGCGGTCGGCCTGGGACTCGATCGTCTGGAGGAAGCTGCGCCTGTCCTCCAGCGACCACTCGACCGATTCGTCACGCAGGCTGGAGACGGCCGCCTTGATGGCGGTCAGCGGCGAGCGCAGGTCATGGGAGACACTGGAGAGGAGGACGGTTTTGAACTCGTCAGCTCGTTCAAGGGCGGCCGCGCGTTCGGCCTCGCGGGCCAGGCGAGCGCGTTCGAGGGCGGCGCTGGCCTCGTTGACCAACGCCTGGACGACCGGCCGGCCGAGCACCTCGGGGGCGATGTCGCCAGCGAAGCGGAGCAGCGCGGACCGGCTTTCGGGCAGAGCGACGAAGGTGGAGGGACGGTCATGGGCGGTTTCGGCGAGCATCCGGGCGGGCTCACGGCTGCGGACGACCGCCTCGACGACGGCGAGCTCGTTGCGGGTGAGCGGAGCGCTCGAAGCGTTGTCGATGGTGGCGCCCGCGACCGCGAAGGGTGGCCCGGCGATGATGGCGCAACCGCGGGCGCCCGCCGCCCGCGCGAGCGCGTCACAGATGCGATCGAGGACCTGGCGCGGGGTGCCGGCGCGGACGATTTCGCGGGTCGCGCCGAGGAGGAAGGCCGTTTCGGCGGCGTTCGCACGGGCACGGGCCGCCTGTTCGCGCAGCCGGGAGAGCATGTACGCCCCGAATACCGCCACGCAGAGGAAGAGCAGCAGCCCGGCGAGGTTTATCGGCTCTTGGACGGTGAAGCGGTGGAGCGGCGGTACGTAGAAGAAGTTGACGGCCAGGTCCGCGCCGATTGCCGTGAAGACGCCGACTCCGTAACCCCAGCGCGCGGCGACGACGAGCGTGAGCAGGAGGTAGAGGAGCGCGACGTCGACGATGTGGCGCTCGTCCAGGAGTGGGGCGAGCACGGTGGTCAGGCCGACAAGCAGGGCGGAGGCCACGAGATAGCCGGAGGCCGTCTGCAAGCGGTTCACTGCGGTGCATTATGCGCCGGGTTGGGGGTGGGGCGGGTTTCGACTGTCGAAGGTGGGGGTGTTGCTGGAGCGAGAACCGCCAAGGACGCCAAGCGCGCCATGAAGGAATTGCAGGATCCTTTCCAGGATTCGCGGCTTCTCGACTCGATGTTGTTTGAATCCTTGGCGGTTGATTACCCGTTGCCGATTTCCGCGTTGTACCTGCGGATCGCGTCGACGTGGTCCTGCGGGCTGTTCAGCGCGTGCGCGCGCCAACGCGGGCGGCGATGAGGGGAAGGAGCGCCGCGGCGTAGGCGGCATGGACCTCGGCGCCGGTGTGCATTTGATCCGGGCGCGCCGTCGTTTCGGGGAGCTTGCTGATGATTGCCTGCCGGTCCAGCCAGCCGAAGCGGCGCGATTCGGCAAGGGCACGCATGTCCGCGTTGAAGCGGTCTACGAGCGCGCGCAGATGGGGTAGCCGGCGCTGCACGCGCGGGCCGTTGTAGGTGGTGCCGAGGATGACCGCGTCGAGGTCCTCCTCGCGGGCCAGCCGGTCAATGGTCCGGCGGTACGCGGCGGAGAGGTCGTCGTAGCTCGAGAGCGAATCCCGGCCGATGAGCTTGCCGGCCAGCCAGTGGGCCGAGTAGTTCACGCGTTCGGCCGCGGTACCCACTTCCTTTTCGGTCGCGCGGTCGAAGCGGGCGGACTGGCGTTCGAGCCAGGTGCCCGTGCGTTCGCCAAGCAGCCGCCGGAGCCGGTTGCCGGCGGACGAGGTGGTGAAGGCGTAGCCGGTGGCCCCGAGGATGACGAAGTCGGGCCGGTCTTCCGCGAGCACGCGCTCGACGTATTCGTCCGCGCCGGGGACATGGACGTAGATGCGGCGATGGAGGACCTCGACCTCCTCGCCGATGAGCGCCGGCAGGCCGAGGCGGAGCTTTTCGCGCCAGGAGTCGGCGAAGTTCGGCAGCAACGTGCCTTCGCTGTCACTCGCGCCGAGGATGAGGAGCCGCATTGCCCGGCAGTCTACCCGCTGGCCGGGGAAGACGTCGCCGAGCCAGGGGCGGGCGGGACCGGACGCGATCCTGCCGGTGCGAACCGCTTGATGATGGGCGCGGCCAACGCCTCGGCCAGGGCGGGCTGCGTCTCATCGCCGCGGTGGAGGCCGTCCTGGATGAAGTTCTCTTCGGTTTCGCCGCCGAACTGCTCCAGGACGTCTTCACGCTCGACCACATCGAAGTGGCGCCTGGTGGCTTCGGCGCGAATGAGGGCGCGGTACTCGGCGGTGATGGCCCGCAACTTCGGCCGCTTGTTCGCGAACGCATTCGAGACTTTCGCCGAATTGAGGATGACGACATGGGTGTCTTCGAGGCGGGCGAGGCGCGTCATGGTGGCGATATACCCCGCGGCCACGGTCTGCATCGAATTCCCCGGCGCCTGCCCGATGACCTTCGCCCCAACGGCGTGGACCTTCTGATTCATGCGGCGGATGACGCCGTCGTCCCGGTACCACAGCGTCTTCTGGTCCGCTTGCTTGATGCGGTCTTTGAACCAGTCGCCAACGCGGTCGCCGAACACCTGGCGGATGCGGTTGTCAGCGGTGTACATGCTGAAGCCGACCTTCGTGATGGACAGGATGACCACGTCGAAGGGGCCCTGTTCGAGGGTGCGTTCGAGGTAGGGCTGGTAGCCCTTGCCCCACGGGTAATAGCGGATGTGGACGGTGTCAACGGGTTCGCCGATGCCATCGGCGATGACGTCCGGGAGGCGGTTGCCCCAGGACCGGGAAGGGTCGGGTAATGCCAGGCCCTTGCTGCCACTTTCGCCCAGGATGAGGAGTCGCATGGTGCATTCGAGTGTAGGGCCCTGCCGGGCCGGTGTGTAGCCGTGGCAGACTGTTGTTCGTGGAAACGTGGATGTGCCCGGCCTGCGGGAGGGAGTTCGCGCGGGCGAGGTCGCATGTGTGCGCGCCGGCAGTGTCGTTCGAGGACTACCTTGCGCGGCGGCCGGCCGGTGAGCGAGGCATCTACGAGGCGGTCCGGGACCACCTCGTCGCCTTGGGGCCAGTGATCGTGGAGCCGGTGAACGTCGGGATATTCTTCAAGGGGAAGCGGAACTTCGTTGAGGTGCGGCCGAAAACGCGCTGGGTTGACGTGACGTTCGCGCTGAACCGGGCGCTGGGGAGCTCGCGCGTCTCGCGGACGACTCGTTCGAAGACGGCGCGGACGTACTACGCCGTGCGGGTTACGCGGCCCGAGGACGTTGATGACGAACTGCTTGGCTGGCTGACGGAGAGCTACTTCGAGGTTGGATTGGCGGGGCGGTGATGGTGTTGGCGGCGGCGGCCCTCCCCCCTCTCGCGACTCCTGCGTCGCGGGAGAGGGGGGAGTTCAGGTCGCGGGTTTGCGCGGACGAACGATCGTCGGCTTTCACGAATTAGTTCTAGGGGAGCACGGCCACAACTTCGACTCGATGAGGAGCCCTTCGAAGGCGAGCGCGGTCACGCCGACCAGGGTGCTGGCGGGCGGGTTTTCGGACGGGAAGTACTGGCTGCGCACCTCGCGGATGATCGGGAGTGCCACCGCGTCCAGGTTCACCACGTAGGTGTTCATCTTCACGACATCCGCGAACGTCGCGCCGGCTGCCGCGAGCGCCGCTTTCACGTTCTCCAGGACCTGGGTGGTCTGCGCGCGGAGGTCGCCGGCGCCGACGACATTGCCGTCCTTGTCCATCGAGATCTGGCCGGCGACGAACACCATGGTGCCGCTGGCGGTAACGACGTGGCTGTAGCCACGCGGGGTGGAGAGGGCGGGGGAAACAGGGTAGTTCTTCACTGGCCGATTGTAGCGGCCGGGGCGGGTGTATTTGATCCCGGAGGCTCGGCCCCCGCGGATGGGGCGGTGGACCTTAGCCTCCGTAGACATCGCCGCGCGGGCCGATGCGGACGATCGTCACAAGCACTCGCTCTCTTGAAACATCGTACATCACGCGAAGCTCACCGATCCGGCTGCTCCTCCGACCGGAGAGGGTTCCGTGCAGGGGCTTGGAAAGGCGCAGATCGGAGAGGTCTTCGCTCAGCCTCCCGCGAATTACTCCGCCGAGGGTTTCAACCGCCAAACTCTCGCTTCAGGTCCTCGTGTGAAACGGTTTCGCCACGCTCCAGTTCCTCCCGAGCGCGCAGCACGGCCTGTACCTCTTCCTCGGTCAGCTCGTCCGGGTCGAGGCGCATGTTGATGTAATCGAGGATCTGCTCGGCTTCTTCGTCCGAGAGCTGCTCGATGAGCGAGTGGAGTTCCTCTTTGAGGGTCGGCGAACTCATGGGGCCAGTGTACACGAGAGGCAGGGACGCCCCGGAAAGCGACCCCCTCACCGTTCCAGGAACTGCGCGCTGGCCCAACCCTCTTTGCCGGCGGGCGTTGTCACGGGGACCCAACTCGCGCCACCCACGGTGACCGCCTCACCGCGCTCGAAGAGGAGCACGCCGTCGCGGTAGCAAGCGATCGCGGGCGCGTTCGACGATGCCGACTCTCGCACGTTCAGGCAGTCACCGCCGGTCACCACGCGAGCCACTTTCGCCACAACCGTCCCGCGCACAATGGGCTGCTGGTTCGCATTCATGAACTGGTCGAATTCACGAAGCGGCGAAACCGTGCCCGTCGCCAGGTCGATCAGCACCGCGGGCACATCGAAGGGGCGCGGGCTCCCCGCGCTCACCTCGACTTCGCCGTTGCTGATGACGAGGCCGGGGCCGGCCAGGAACGGGCCCAGCCAGGAGGCCACCGGGACGGCCGGGCCTAGGCGGAACAGCGCCAGCGGCTTGCCGGCGGCATCGGCGCGCCCGAAGTACACGGACGCGGGGTGCGGGTCCGCCGGGCGGTCAAGCACATACGTCCACGCGCCGTACAACTGGCCGCCCGCACGGGCCGTGAGCCGCGCTTCGAGGTTCGGCCCAATCGCGGCCGCATCGATGACCTTGCCGAAGGCGTCATACGACGGCTCCGCGCCGAACTTGCGGTCCATGGAGGTCGGTTCCCACACAAGGCCCAGGCCGGGTACGACTCGGGGCTCGGTGTTCGGCGCGGGAGGCGTGACCTTCTCGCCCGACGGCAGGCGGAAGAAGTCGTACTGCGGACGTTCGTTGTCGTCCCGGCCGAGGAAGTGCCCGAAGAGGGTCCCTTCGGCGGTGACTGCCATCGGGAATGCCATCGCGGGGACCGAACCGAACGGCGCCCAGCTTATGCCCCCATCCGTCGTCCGATAGACGTCGAAGTCCCCGGCCCAGCCGCCGACTCCGGTGCCGCGGCACCTTCCGGCCTGGCACGCGACGGCGACCATTTGGCCCATCGTTTCGTCCCCGGCCCATCCAACAATCGCGAGGTCGCCGAGTTGGGCCTTCGCGTTGGCGAACAGATCATCGCGCCGGATTGTGCCGTCCGGCCCAAGGTAGAGGCGCCAGAGGAGCACGGCGAAACTGTCGGACGCCCACGGTGCCGGACCCAGGTACACCACCACACCACCCGGCAGGGACGTTGGCGCGCCGAAAGCCAACTCCTTCACGGCAAGCCCGCCGATTGTCTCGCCCGTGCCGGGCGTGGGCACGGGTTGTTGGCCTGGCGGCAGCACTTCCACCGGGTAGATGCGGAACCCCAGCCCCGTCTGAGTGGTCCCCGGCAGTGTCTCGCCGCTGGTCATCGGCCCGGCGATGAGCGCAAGCTGCCATCCCGGGAGCGGAGCATCGAAACCGTAGAGTTGAAATCCCACCGCGCTCCGGTCGTATCCCAGGACGACGAGCCCTTTCCCGTCAGTTGGCGGCGTACGCTCGGTGACGGTCGCGAAGACGAGCGCGAACTTCGCCGAACAGTCGGGTGCGGGCGCGTCCGCCTTCCGGCCAACCGGGCAGGCAATGCTCCGAAGCTTTCGGGGGGCATCAGCGGTGGCGGGAAGCTGGCTGTCGAGCAGCTTGCCAAGACCGGCGCGCGCCTCCCCGGTGTCGAGCGGCCCACCAGCGATGAGCTTCTGGACATCTCCGGCCTGCGCCCAGCCCTCCGCCGCCGCGGCGAAGTCGCAGATCTCCTGCCCCACATCTTCAGGGCACGCACTGAGTTGAGGCTTCGGCGTCATCGTGGCCGGCGGAGCCGTCGCCGTTGCCGCCGGCGCCTGGGGCTTCGGATCGTTCGAACAGGCCCCGAGTCCGAGCGCGAGGATCAGCGCGGGCAAAAGGAACTGCCACCGGCCCACGACCACCAACCTTCCGGTTTTCCAACGACGCAGTGCGGCGAGAGGTTCCACTCCTTTCACCATATCGCGGCTTGTCCAGTGCGGGCGGGGCCGCTTCAGTCAGCGACCGGTGTCCTTCGGACCCGCGGCGAGAGCGGCGCACCCGTGGTATTGGTCAAACCACGCGGACGAAGTCGCCGTAGTGCTGGAGGTTTTGATCCGCTGTCAGCAAGGTGAGCCCCTCAACCCGGGCCTGGGCCACGAGCAGGCGGTCGAACGGGTCTTTGTGGGCGCCGGCAGGCATCGCGGCCACGTCAAGGAGATGCTGATTCTTGATGTCCAGCCAGCGAAAGCCGAAGTCCTCCATCTGGGCCGCGAAGTCGGGGGCGCTTATCGGGAGCTTGCCAGACGCAACCTTGAGCGCGACTTCCCAGAGTGAACCCCGGCTCAGCCACACGTCACCGGACTCCGATTCGACCGCCGCACGCGCGCCTCGGTTCAGGCGTGGATGATCCACGTGCCACCAGATAGCGATTTGGGTATCTATGAGGAGACTCACGGTTGTTTCGGCGGGCTCAGCCAGTCGTCGTCATCGTCCTTCAGTACGTCGAACATGTCGTCGATTGGGTCGTCGAAGTCGTCAGGGATTACCCACCAATCGGTGTGCTTGAAACTCCCCGGCGGGAGGATTTTGCGCTTCGGGGGCACGTAGGCGGAGAGTCTCGCGACGGGCTTGCCGGCGCGCGCGATGACCACTTCCTCCCCGCGTTCCACCGCTTCGAGCAGGCGGGAGAGGTGGGTCTTGGCTTCGTGGACGTTGACGGTGGTGGTCATGGTGGACTTAGTCTAGTTTAGTCAAGCTGCCATGCCAACCACTTGGCCCGTCGCCACCTGCCGGCGCCGGAGCGCCACTCATCAGGGAAGGCGGCACCGGTTCATCGTCACGGACGAATCCTGGCCCGGCGCGGTCCGGGTGGCTGCGAGCCTCATACCGTCCGCCGAAAGCGTCCACGTGAACAAGACAGAGCCACCGAAGGT
>WBZP01007091.1_pt1 | contig 10896 bp, 9 predicted proteins | sample 5204301 | NCBI WGS metagenome assembly WBZP01 (sample SAMN12412401, study PRJNA552823) | activated sludge metagenome | isolation source: activated sludge from nitrification reactor of wastewater treatment plant... | place: USA: Pennsylvania | collected 2017
CGTGGCCAGCCGGCCGCGGTTCTCCACGGCCACGAAGCGCTGCGCCGCGCCGGCTGTGGCCGCTTCCAGCGCGGCGATGGCCGCGTCGGTGTCACCCAGGGCCTGGTGAGCGTCGGCGATCCGCGGCTGGACGTAAGCGGCCATGTCGGGGTTGGCCTCGATGTAGGCGCGGAAGGCCTCGATGGCTCCGGCGTGGTCGCCCAGCGCCGCCCGCGCCCGGCCCAGCGTGAAGGCGGCCACGTCGGGGATGTCCACCGGCGTGACCAGAGAGTCGCCCGTGGCCGGGGCCGCGGCCTCCGGCTCTTGCAACAGCGCCTCCAGTGCCTCGGCCGCCGCGGCGGTGTCGCCGTCCTCGAACAGGGCCAGGGCGTGGCCCAGCCGGGCCTCGGCCGCGGCGCGGGCGCTCAACTCCCCGGTATCGGTGGCAGCGCGGAAGGCGGCGGCGGCGGTGGCGTGGTCGCCCTCGGCCGCGGCCTGTTGCCCCAGCGCCAGCAGTTCCGGCCCGGTGGCGTCGGGCGGCAGAGCGACGGTGGGCAAGACCTGCGCCGTCTGCCCGGCGGCGACCGCTTCCCCGGCGGCGCTGGGCGGAGCCGTGGCTTCGATCCCACCGGCGGCGGCGGCCTCGTCCGGCGCTTCGGCCGGCGCGCCCAGCGGCGTGGCCGAGGGCAGGACGACGGGCGTGGGCGGTCGCAGGGGGTCCGCGGTGATGGCCGCCGTTTCGCTGCCCGGCGCGGCCAGGGTGGGCGTCGGCAGCAGGCCGGGCGTGGTCGCTACCGGCGCGGCGCGGTCGGCGGCCGGCGTCTCGCCGCCGCTCGCGCCGCGACAGGCGGCCAACCCCAGGCCAACGAGAGCCACCAGCAGCGCCAGATAGTCGCGGCGGCTAGAGCGTGCCACGATCCTCCGGGGGAGCGATGGGCGTCCGCTGCTCTTCGGTCAGTTCCGTGGTCTGCGGCGCGGGCCGGGGGGCGATGACGGCCGTCGGCGTGGGCGTGTCCATCACGACCGGCTGCTTGGCGGCGGGCACGCGGCGGGCCGGGTCGCGCCGCCCGGTCAGCAACTCCCAGCCCAGGTAGAGCGGCGCCAGTTGCGACAGGGCCAGGATGACCAGGACGGCGATGATGCCCAGGCGCAGCAGCTCTAGCTGCCGGTCAATGTCGTCGTCCAGGTGGGCAATGGTCACGTCCAACTGGTCGGCCAGGGCCAGGTACTGGTCAATCAGCGGCAGCACCTCGCCAATGCGGGTGTTGATGACGGCCAGGTTATCGGAGGCGGCCTGGAGGTCGGTGGCCAGCGCGTCCAGATTGGCGCTGGTCGTGGCCAGGTCGGTCTCCAGCCCGCGCATACTCTCCGGCAGGCCCTCCAGGCTGGTGCCAAAGCCACGTAGAGTCGTATCGAAGGGCACGGCCGGGGCGTAGTCAATGCCCAGGTCGAACTGGAGGGGAATGGAGCCGCCGAAGGGCAGGTTGATGGTGCGGTCAATGCCGATGGAACTGAGGGTGCGCAGGGTGGTGTCAATGACCCCGGCGACCTCGATCATGTTGGGCAGCGCGGCCTGGATGCCCTCGACCGCTTCCGGCACTTCCTGGGTCACGACGACGCCGACGTTGTCAATGAGCGGCCGGCTGTCGGCCACGGTGCGCGAGGCGTTGGCCGTGGCGGCGACGGCCGAGCCTAGCCCGCCGTTGACGTCGCTGAAGGTGTCGCGCGACAGGGTGAGGGTGTCGCGGGCCGTGGCCAGGCTGGCGGAGGCCAGGGCCAGATTGTCGCGGATGCCGGCGTTCAGGCCGGCCAGGGCGTCGCCGGCGAGATAAGCCGCGTAGAGGCTGCCGCCGAATATGACCAGCGCGGTCAGGAGAATGATGAGGCCGAGAATGCGTCTGATTACCATGCGGGTCGCTCCGGGTGAATGGCCGTCAGGGTTGGAACACCGTCCCTGTCATGCCCTGGTATTCTAATCCACGCAGGGCTTCTTGGACAGTGGCGCGGGTGATGCCGCCCCCTGTTTCCTCAGCCTGCGCTAAGGCGGCCCAGAGAAGGGCGAAGGCGTCGTAGGTCGGGCCGGCGTAGGGGCCGGGCGTTTCGTCGAAGGGGGTGACGGCTTCGTAGGCGGCAACGAAGGCGGGCGGCAGGGCGGCCGGGTCGCTGGCGGCGAAGGGGGGCGCGCCGGCGGGCAGGAGGGGTAAGGAGGCTTTCGTATAGACCTCGCTCGCGGCGGCGGTCGTGGCCGGCAGGTAGTGGCCGACGATGGCGACGACTTGGGGATCAACGACCAGGGCGGCGGCCGTCTGCGCCGCCAGCTCCGGGTCGCCACGGTCATCGAGCGCCACCAGGGTGACGCGATAGCCGCCGATGCCGCCGGCGGCGTTGGCCTGGCGCACGGCCAGCCGCGCGGCATAAATGGCGTCGTAGCCCACGGCCCGCTCGCGCCCCTCGAACGGGGCGACGAGACCGATCTTGACCACTGGCTTGACCGAGGCGCAGGCAGACAGGAGGAACATAAAAAGTGGCAAGAGAAGAGAGACACAGAGGGGCACGGAGGTAGGACACAGAGGAACACAGAGAAAGACTTTCTTTCTCTGTGTTCCTCTGTGTTCCTCTGTGTCCCTCTGAGTCACTCTGTGTCCCTCTTACCGGCAGCGGGCAACATTGGCCAGATGTTCGTCATAGGTGACGCTGAAGGCGTGGGCGCCGGGGGTGGCCGCGGCGCAGTCGAGGACGAAGAACAGATAGTCCACGTCGGCCGGGTTGGCCACGGCCTGCAACGAGGCCAGGCTGGGGTTGCTGATGGGGCCGGGGGGCAGGCCGGGGATGAGATAGGTGTTGTAGGGCGAGTTGACCTGCAAATCCTCGGCCGACAGCGGCGACTTCCACCACGTCCCATCCACGAAGCCCAACCCGTACTGCACCGTCGGGTCGGCCTGCAACGGCATCCCCGCCGCCAGCCGGTTGAGGAAGACGGCGGCCATCAGCGGCTTCTCCTCGGCCAGCATCGCCTCGCGCTCGATGATCGAGGCCAGAATGACCGCGTCGCGCAGCGACAGCCCCAGCGTGCCGTAGGCCTGGCGCATGGCCGGTATCACCTGTTCGTCAAAGCGGGCCAGCATCAGATCAACCAGGGCGGCGGCCGTGGTGTCGGCGGCAATGGTGTAGCGGTCGGGGAAGAGGTAGCCTTCCAGCGATGCGCCATCGGGCAGCGCCGACAGGAAGCTATAGCTGCCGTTTAGCCCATTGCGCGAGGCGACGATCTGTTGGAACGCTGCGGCGTCAATCTGCGCCGCGCCGACGACGCCGAGGTAGTTGGCCATCTCCTCGCTGCGCCAGCCGGGCAGGAAGCTAAGTTCCAGCGTGCGCGAACGGCCGGAGCCGAGCGCTTCGGCCAACTCAGGGATAGTCGCCTGGGGGTCGAGCCGGTACTCCCCGGCCACCAACCCGCCGTCGAGGCCGTAGTAGCTGAGGTAGTTGAGGAACAACTCGGTGTCGTTCAGCAGCCCGGCGGCGCGCAGGCTGTCGGCGATGGTCGCCGCGCCCTGGCCGGGGGCGATGGTGAACGCCACCGGCCCGACCCCGCTGCCGGCCGGCCCGTCCAACTCGGCCGCCCGCTGCGACAGGTAAAGCTCCAGGTAGGCGCGGCGGACGGGGCTGAGGGCGGGGTTCACGCCGGCGTCGGCGCTGCGCGACAGGCCGCGCCATAGCACCAGCCCGGCGGCCAGCAGCGCGGCCAGCACGACCAGGGCGACGAGCAGCCCCAACAGACAGCCGGCGGACGAGCGGCGTCGCCGGCCGCGTGGCTCACTCGTCATGGGGGGCCTCTCCAGGGCCTACTCCACGCTGGGCGTCGAGGTAGGATTGCAGGATGACGGCCGCGGCCACGGCATCCACTCGTTCGCGCAGCTTCTTGCCGCGCCGCCCCTGGGCGCGCAACGCGGCCTGGGCCTCGACGGTGCTGAGGCTCTCGTCCCAGAAGGCGATGGGCACGGGCAGGCGCTCGACCAGGTCGGCGGCGTAGTCGCGCACCCAGGCGGCGCGCTCCCCCTCCTGGCCGCCGAGGGTGATGGGCAGGCCGACGACCAGCAGGGTCACGCCGTTCTCGGCGATGAGGTGGTTGTAGCGGGCGGCGTCCTCCAGCCGCGACTTGCGCGTCAGGACGCTGTGGGGGCTGGCGATGACGCGCGTCGGGTCGCTGAGGGCGACGCCGATGCGCTTTTCGCCGAGGTCGAGGGCCATGATGCGGCCGGGGTGGTCTGTCATCAGTGTTCAGTAGGTCAGTAGGTCAGTGGTCGTTAGTCGTTGGTCGTTCGTTGTTGGTGACGCAACCAACGATCAACGACCAACGACCAACGACTACTGACCTATTATCCCTATAGACGCTCGGCTTGGCTCCACAGTTGCACTACGTTTTACAGACGCTTTGGCCCTAAGGCGCAATTTCGACTTGAATACGCTCAGAGCGGAGGGGAAAACGCTTGAACCACGATAGCCACCAACTTGGCCATACTTCAAAGTGCGGCGGCTCGGCTAGGGGCAGGGTATTCAGCATGGCCGCGGCGTCGGGGAAGGGCTGCCCGGCCAGTTGCGCGGCCAGCGCCGCCGGGTCGAGCGTCGCCCGGCCGGTGGCCCGCGCCGTGGCGATGAACGCGCCCTCGCCCGTGCCCGGCTCCAGGTCGAGGCGCAGCGTGGCCGGGTCGGCGGCGAAGCCGGCGGGCAGGGCCGCGGCCAGTTGGGGGAAGAGCAGCCGGACGATGGCGGCCTCCTCGACCGCCAGACCGCTCATCGCCGCTTGCAGGGTCAGGCGGGTGTCGCCGTTGGCGGCGGTGAACTGCTCGTCGCTGACCGTGACGCGCGTCGCGCCGGGCACGAGGCGCTCGCCTGGACTCAGCCGCGCCGCCAATCGCGCGTCCGCGCCGGCGTTCAGCGCTTGCAGGGCCAGGGCGCGCACCTGCTGCCGGGCGGCGGCGTTGGTTCCCGGGCCGGTCGCCTCCCAGGGCAGGCTGAGGGCTACCGGCCGCGCCGGGATGGCCGGCGCGGTGGCATCGGCGGCGGCCAGCGCCGGGTCGGCCGTCAGCGCGACGATGACCTGCGCCGGCTGGCTGGCCGGGCGGAGGGTGATGGTGGCGCGGGGCAGGAAGTACAGGGCGGCGGCCAGGGGCAGGGTGGCCAGAAGAAGCAGAGCCAGCAGGAGCAGCAGGGCGCGCCACAGGCGGCGGGAGCGGCCGAGCGTGGCGGCGACGCCGGGGTGGTCGGGCACGGGGCCGGGCGGGAAGCCCAGCCGCTCGGCCCGCCGCCGGCCGCGCCACCAGCCGGGGCGGTAGTGCTCGGCCAGGGCCAGCGACGAGAAGGCGGGCAGGCCCAGAGCGCGGGCCTGGCGGGCCAGGTCGCGGTCTGTGGTAACGAGGCCGACTTCCAGCCGTTCGCGGTCGGCCAGGCGGCGCAGCAGCGGCAGGTCAACGCCGCCGCGCAAGGCCCCGCCGCGCGCCGGCACGACGAGGACGATCCGCCCCCGCCCGCCGTTCAGGAGGCGGTGGCGCAGGGAGTAGAACGTCTCGGCCGTGTCCAGCTCAATGACGCGCATGAAGAAGGGTTGTCCGCAGATTTGGCAGATTGGGCAGATTGCAGATCGGAACGCTCACGCAAAGGCGCAAAGAGGCCAAGGCGCTAAGAAGAAAGATCAAGCAAGGGCACAAAGTACGCCTGGCTTAGGAAGCTTTCTTAGCTTGGCGACTTTGCCCCTTTGCGCCTTTGCGTGAGCCTCTTCAATCTGCCTAATCTGCCCAATCTGCGGATCATGATTCTGTCAGGGTGGCCTCGACCAGGGAGCGGACGGTGTCGAGGGCCTCGGCCAGTTTGTCCGGGTTGCGGCCGCCGGCCTGGGCCATGTCCGCCCGGCCGCCGCCGCCGCCACCGACCACCTTGGCCACCTCGCGCACGATGTCGCCCGCTTTCAGGCCGCGGCCGATCAGGTCTTCGGTCACGGCGGCGACGATGAGCGGCTTGCCGTCCTTGACCGTGCCCAGCACGGCCACGCCCGACTTGACCCGGTCGCGGAACCAGTCGGCCATCTCGCGCAGCCGGTCGGGGTCGCCGTCATCCACCTGCGCCGCCAGAACGCGCGCGCCCTTGATCTCCATGACGCCGCCCAGCAACACCTCGAAGTCGGCCCGCGCCAGACGGCGCATGGCCTGTTCCAGTTGCCGCTCCTGCGACCGGTCGTGCTCCAGCAGCGTCTCCAGCCGCGTCTCGATCTCGCCCACCGGCGTGTTGAGCCGCCCGGCCAGCTTGTCCAGCAGGGCCAGGCGGCGGCTGACGTAATCGTAGGCCCCGCGGCCGGTGACGGCCTCGACGCGGCGGGTGTTGGCTCCCACGGCCGACTCGCTGACGAAGCGGAACAGGCCGATCTCGCCCGTCTCGCCGACGTGCAGGCCGCCGCACAACTCGAAGCTATAGGGCGACGAAGCGTCGCCACCGACGGTAATGGTGCGCACGATGTCGCCGTACTTCTCGCCGAACAGGGCCATCGCGCCGGCGGCGATGGCCTCCTTCTGGCCCATGTAGGCGACGTTGACCGGCTGGTTGGCCAGCACGGCCTCATTGACGGCGCGCTCGATGTGGCCCAGCGTCTCGCGGTCAATGGCGCTGTCATGGGTAAAGTCGAAGCGCAGCCGGTCGGGGGCCACCAGCGAACCGGCCTGCACCACGTGGTTGCCCAGGTGGGCGCGCAACTCGCGGTGCAGCAGGTGGGTGGCGGTGTGGTTGCGGCGGATGTCGGCCCGGCGTTCGCGGTCAACCTCCAGGTGGACGGTCTGGCCCACCTTGAACTCGCCGGCGGCCACTTCGCCGACGTGGACGATCAGCCCCGGCGTCGGCCGGCGCACGTCGCGCACGGCCACTTCGCCGCCGAAGGCGTTGCCGATGCGGCCGGTGTCGCTGACCTCGCCGCCGGCCTCGACGTAGAACGGCGTGGCCGCGGTGACGATCTCGACCGTCTGCCCGGCGCGGGCCACTTCGACCGGCTTGCCGTCGCTGATGAGGCCGAGGATGGTGGATTCGAGCGCCGCGCCGGTGTAGGGGTCGTAGTCCACGCCGCTGTCGTCCAGTTGGCCGGTGTTGACCAGCGAATGGAGCATGTCGCCGTAGACGCTCTGGCCGACGACGTAGTTGGCGAACGCGCCGCTGCCGCTGGCCAGGGCGTGCTGCTCGCGGGCGGCGGTGTAGCCGGCCTCGTCGACACCCATGCCGTGCTGCTCCAACGCCTCGTCGCGGGTCAGCTCCAGCGGCAGGCCGTGGGTGGCATAGAGGGCGAAGGCCACGTCGCCGGGGACGACCTTCTGGCCGCGGCGGTGCAGGTCGTCGAGGATGCGGTCGAGTTGCAGCAGGCCGCTGTCGAGGGTGCGGTTGAAGCGCGTCTCTTCGCGCTCCAGGGTGTAGAGGATCAGCTCGCGCCGCAGCCGCAGCTCGGGGTAGGCCTCGCCCATCTGGTCAATGTAGACCTGGGCCACCTGGCCCAGGAAGGGCTGGTGGAAGCCGATTTTGCGGCCGAAGCGCGCCGCGCGACGGATGATCATGCGCAGGACGTAGCCCGCGCCGGTGTTGCCCGGCTGCACGCCGTCGGCGATGAGGAAGGTGGCCGCCCGGCCGTGGTCGGCGATGACGCGGTAGCCGACGTAGTTCTCCTCCCGCTGCGCGTCGCTGTCGCCCAATAGCTCCTGGACGCGGGCCAGAGCGGGGGTGAAGAGGTCGGTCTCGTAGTTGCTCTCCACGCCCTGGATGACGCGCACCAGCCGCTCCATGCCCATGCCGGTGTCCACCGACGGGTGGGGCAGGGGCACGAGGGACTCATCCTTCTGGCGCTCGAACTGCATGAAGACGAGGTTCCAGACCTCGACGTAGCCGGGAATGGCGTCGTTGTTGACGCCGGCGGGGGTGATGTCGGCCATGTCGCCGGAGTAGTAGTGAATCTCCGAACAGGGGCCGCAGGGGCCGATGTCGCCCATCTCCCAGAAGTTGTCGGCCTTGCCGAAACGCAGGATGCGGTCGGCGGGCAGGTAGCGCTGCCAGAGTTCGGCCGCGTCGTCGTCGTCGGTGTAGACGGTGGCGAAGAGGCGCTCCGGCTCCAGCTTCATCACGCCGGTCAGGAACGTCCAGGCGTAGTCAATGGCCTCGCGCTTGAAGTAGTCGCCGAAGGAGAAGTTGCCCAGCATCTCGAAGAAGGTGTGGTGGCGGGCCGAGGGGCCGACGTTTTCCAGGTCGTTCTGCTTGCCCTGGACGCGCATGACCTTCTGGGCGGTGGTGGCCCGCTTGTAGGGGCGCTTCTCCTTGCCCAGGAAGACATCCACGAACTGGTTCATGCCGGCGTTGGTGAACAGCAGCGTCGGGTTGTCGCGCTGGGGCAGCGGGGCGCTGGGGACGATCTCGTGCTTGAGTTCGTTGAAGTAGTCGAGAAAGGCTTGTCGAATTTCGTTACTGGTTGTCGGTCTCATGGTTGCTCCGATCAAATTCTAGCAGATTCAAGAGTGGCTGCCGATTGTGGGGCAGGGGAGCAGGGGAGCAGGGGGGCAGGGGGGCAGGGGAGCGGGGGTGAAAGCAATCACCCTTGCTCCTCTGCTCCTCTGCTCCCCCGCGGGCCAGTCGCACGTGCATACATCACCTCTCTCTCCACCAACAAAAAACCGCCAGACCGAAGGTTCAGTCTGGCGGTTGCCGATTCGCTGAAGTTGTGTTCGCGTCAAGCAACGACTCCGACCAGACTGGCTGTCTGGGCGGCGGCGGCGAAGCTTAGGTGCTTGAAGGGAACGTTGAACATGAGGGTAGTTTAGCAGGGACGGGGGTGACAGTCAACGGGTTTCTGCACTGTGAACCAGGGATTAAAAGTCCCCCGCTCATACGTATATAAGTTCTTCCAGTATCCGCTCACCCAACACGGGTTTGAGCGCAGACTTCATTACTAGATCGACCCGAACCCCCAAGCGATCACTCAGTTCGTTTTGCAGGCGAACGTATTCAAACAGCGTCGGCGGCGTGGAGTATTCCACAAGGACATCGAGGTCGCTATCCGGTTTCGCTTCCCCGCGGACGTAGGAGCCGAACACGCCTAACGAGTGGACGCCGTAGCGCTCGATGGCATCCGTCTTCTCGGCGCGTAGGGCGGCGATGAGCTGCTCGAGCGGTTCTACATCCTTCGTCTGAGTTGTGACCATGCTCCCATTATACCATGTCTCTACTCAGGCATTGAAGGGTGAAGCTTGTCGAACGCTATAGTGCGGCTGCCGCCTTGGCCTCATCCCGCGCCTTGAGAATAAGCCGCTCCACTTCAAGCGGGTTGGCGATCATCTCGAACGCGGGGGGAATCAAGAAGCGTAAGTGCCGCGTGCCCGGCCACCACAGCCCACTGCGGTTATAGCCGAACAAGCTGCTCCGGCCCACCCAGCGATGGAACAACCCGTCCGGGTCGGTCAAGAACTCCAGCGTCCCGGTTCGGTCGGAGCGGCGGGTGAAGCGCAGTTCGAAGGATGATGTCAGGTAGATGGAGGTGATTTCCTGTTGGAGCCAATAGGTGACGATGAGTGCGCGCCGGTCGCTAAGCCCGTAAAACGTCCGGCCACGTAGCTTGGCATCGAACCAATAGCGCGAACTGACAAAGGTGACCCCGCAGAGAACAAAGAGCAGAGAAAATTGCAAAGAGCCTGGGCCTTCTTGCCTCAAGAGTGCGAAGACGGCCCATATCGCGCCGCTAAGCCACAGGGTCATGAACGGGATGAAAAGCGAGTCGGAAGCCCGGAGGGCGAACCCCTGCTTCGGCCGCCCGGCCCAGAGTAACTGCTCGCCGGGGACAAGGCAGGCCGTGACAATCTCAGTGGCGTCGCGCGAGGGTGGGATGTTCATGGGGCCTGCAAAGCTTGTTGCGTCTGTTCGATCAGATCGCGCACCGCGCGGGCGTCGGCGATCATCTCGAAGGCCGGCGTGAGGTCTGCGAATCAGGTCGCGCCGCGTCCGGTGTCCCATCTGCCCTGAATCGTGAAGACGCTCGGCCGATCAAACTCCAGCGTTCCGGTGTTGTCGCTACGGCGACTATAGGTGACTTTCTTGAGGGTGCTCAGGTTGATTGATTGGATGTAGTCCGGGCTTTCCCTCGTCGCGATGATCGCCCGCCGGTCGGTCACGGCGTAGTAGGTCAACGACCGCTGCCAGCGATCCACGAAGAAGCGGCCAAACGCCGCATAGTAGACCGCGGCCGTCCAGAGCAAGACAAAGATGAGCGTGCCGGTGTCGCCCGGCTTGCGCCACTCGACAACGGTGATGTAGGTCCCAGCGATGACCATCAGCAGCGAGAGCGGCCAATAGACGATGTCCCAGCCGCGCAGGGCGAACCCCTGCTTCGGCCGCCCGGCCCAGAGCAGGCGATCGCCGGGATGCAGATGGGGCGTCAGGGCGGAATAGGCGTCGCTTGGCACGGTATAGCTCCAATCCCGTAGCGGATCATATCACCGCCATGTGAAAGTGAAAAGGCGAGATATGGGCAAACTATGGTAAAATAAACAGTTATGGAAATCGTCAAAACGGCCCGGCGCGGCAAACTGGAAGACCTGGATCGCAGTTTCGACATCCAATTTTGGCAGTCCCAGCCACCCGCGGTCAGATTCCAGGCTACCTGGGAACTCATCCTACACGCCGCCAGAGTGAAGGGACTCGATGTTCGTGAACTCCGACTTCAGCGATCTGTTACGACTTTTCAACGTCAACAGCGTTAGGTATCTGGTTATTGGCGGGTATGCTCTCGTTCAATACGCCGAACCACGCTTTACGAAAGACCTCGATCTGTGGATAAGCACAGATGCTGCCAACGCGGGTGCTGTTTACCAAGCGCTGCTAGAGTTTGGCGCGCCTATTGAAGAAATGACCGAG
>WBZP01007093.1_pt1 | contig 10895 bp, 11 predicted proteins | sample 5204301 | NCBI WGS metagenome assembly WBZP01 (sample SAMN12412401, study PRJNA552823) | activated sludge metagenome | isolation source: activated sludge from nitrification reactor of wastewater treatment plant... | place: USA: Pennsylvania | collected 2017
AATCAGCTTGCCAAGCGGGGCGAAGCTCTCCGGCAGGGTCAGCCCGAAGACATCGCCCACCCCGACTGAGAGATCGGCGTAGCCCGAGAATCCCACGTAGAAGATCAACGCCGACCAGGGGATGGCGGCCGCCACTTGCCAGGCCGGGTGGGCGAAAGGGTCGAGCAGCACGCTGGCGGGGTACATCACCGCGTACATTAGCCCGGCCAGGGCGCCCTTGAGCAGGGCTTGGGCGATCCGCCGCGCGCCGCGCCCAAGCTCGAAATCTGAGGGGCGGGCCGGCAGCGCCGCGAGCTGGCTCAGAAACGGGCCGTGCTTGATGAATGGGACGTGGGCGAAGGTCGGGAAGAAGAACATCCAGGTCAGGTAGTCGTAGAGCCCGGGCAACGCGCCGGGCGCGAGTTTGGGCGCGTCGACGGCGAAGGAGATCAGGCGGAAGAACGAGAAGGCCACTGGCAACCCGAGGGTGAAGAGCACGTAGTCGGGGCTGAGGCCAAGACCCGACAACACCTCGGTGAAGGTGATCAGCCCGAACTGCGCCCGCTTGAGTGCCAACAAGCGCTCGTAGCCCTGCCGCGCGGCGTGACCCATCCAGTAGGTGAGCACGCAGCCGAGCACGTTGCCGAGCGTGGCCACGCCGAAGGCCGGCCACGCGAGGTGCGGGTAGGCGGTGAGCAGGCCCACCATCACGATCTCGCTGGCCGGTGCGATCTGCACGAAATCGCCTTCGATCTCGTACCGCTCGAGCTTGAAGGTGAGTTCCGCGACCGTCTTCCAGGCACGCTGGATATCCGACAAGGCGCGCTGGATGATCCCCTTCACGATGCTCTGCTCGATCTTCGTGATCGGCCGGATATTCTTCTCACCCTCGGCGACGCCACCCATCAGGTGCTCCACCATCGCGAGCAACAGCTGCGGGCTCACCTCCAGCACCGCGAGGGCATCGGATTCCGTGATCCGAAAGACGTACAGCGAGCTCGGACTCGCGATCGACAGGACGAACTCGGAATAGAACAACTGGTCGACGGACGAGACATTGATCGTCACCGTCGTCTGCAGCCGCGATACGAGGTACGAACTGAACGTTTCGCCGAAGCTCTCATGCACCGCCTGGAACGTCCGGAGCTGATTCTTGGACAGACGGTGCGGCAACCGGAAGTCGAAGGTGATGGCTTCCTTCTCCGACTTTTTCGGTTCCGGTGGTGCTTCGACGGCCTCGATCTGTCCGGTGGAAATACCGGATAACAGACTGTCGATCTCCTGCTGGGAAAGGATCTCCGGCACGGTGCGCTCGCTACTGGATGATGAACTTGCTGAAATAGACGCTGGTCAGCTCGCCCGTGCGGAGGATCTTGCCGACCTTCTCGGCGATCTCCAGACGGAGCGAGTCGCGCTTCTCGGGCATCGACAGCGTGCCAAGGGTCTTGGCGGTCAGGACGGTGTTCAATGCATCGCGGACCTGCACGTCCTTTGCCTCGAGTTCCTTCTTCGCTTCGGCCGTGGTGACCTCGAACCCGACGGTGGTGAGAAGGAACCGCGTCCCGTTCGTGCCGGCCGGATTCAGGATCACATCCTTGACGATGTAGATGTTCGACTCACCGCCCTCTTCTCCACCTTCTCCTCCACCATGCTTGCCTTCAGACTTCTCTCCATGGCCCTTGCTTTCCGCCGCAGCGGGCTTCTCCGGCGCAGCCGCGCTGGGGGGGCCGAGGAATTTCGGGAGCAACCAGATCATCAGACCACAGATCACAACGAACACGGGGACCCCGAACATCAGCAGTTGCTTGATCGAAATGCCGCTGCCCGCTGCTTTTGCTGCTGGTGCGGCCGCAGCCGCTTCTTCTTGTTTTGCCATAGGTCGTGCAGGTAGTTGTGGGACACTCCTTTAGCAGAGGTCAAATCATGTGCCACGGAACGTGGGGCGGGAATGCGTAACTTTGCGCAGGAAGAAGGGTAACAGCCGAAAAGCAGATATGAATGGGAGGATAATATTAGCCAGGTGGTGGCTACAGAGGAACGCGGTCCCTCAAATTACCCCCTTTTTCGCGGAGTTGTGAGACAACGGCGCTTGTACGCAATGACCGCGTTCACCACCTCTTCCACGGTCTCTTTGACCATGAGCTTCTTGCCCGTGGTCGTTGTTATCAGCGTATCCGGCGTGGATTCGACGAATTCGATCAATTCGGCGTTCACCACGATCCGGGCGTTCTGGAGCTTCGTAAGTTCGATCATGGAACCTCCTGACTGACGCGGGTAGGGTGATCCCGGGGACGGGCAGGTCATGCCCGCCCCCGGTCACCTATCGCTTACCGCTTCAAATTCACCACTTCCTGCAGGAACTCGTCGCTCGTGCTGATGACGCGCGCACTGGCCTGGAAGCCCCGCTGGGCGGTGATCATCTTCGTGAATTCATCCGCCAGGTCGACGTTCGACTGCTCGATCGCACCGGCGGAGAGCGTTGACGCATCACCGGGGTTCACGAGTATCTCGCTGCCCGAGTTGGCGGACAGGGTGAAGGCGTTGTCGCCGGAACGCGTAAGACCCGAGGGGTTCGCAAACTCGGCCAACATTACCTGCGCCAGCTTCTGGATCGTCCCGTTGCTGAACGTGCCGTTGATGAAGCCCTTCTCGTCGAACGCAACGCTGAGCAACGACCCGGCCGCATAACCGTCCTGCGAGCTCATCTTCACGATCGAGGCCGAACCGAGCTTCGCACCGGTCACGCCCGTGAACTCACCCATCGTCCCGAAATCAAAATCGATGTCCAGCTGATCGCCACCGCTGGGCGGCGTGAACTGCACATGCTGCGTGCCCGTCGCTGACAGCTTGCCGGCCGTATCATAGGTCAGCGTTCCCGTACCCACCGGGGTCGGCGTTCCACCGACCGTATCGGGCGGGACCTCTGCGGTCCAGCTCCATGCACCCGTACCGGTCTTGGTGAATGCCAGCTTGATGGAGATCTTGTTGCCGAGCGAATCGTAGACATCGGCGGTGGATTCCACATAACCACCCGTGGGCGGAGGACCGGCGGAATAGGGTTCGTCATCGGAGTTCAGGTTGCCCGCGAACTTCAGGGTCGTGGTCGCCTTGGCCGGCGACTTGATGCCGGCATCGATCTGGATGTCCGCCAGCGTCGTCCCGGAGGGGACCACGCCATCCGCATCCGCCATCTTCCCCTGCAGGATCGCACCCGAGCCCGTCACGATACGCCCATCCGCATCCCACTTGAATTGGCCGTCACGCGTGTACATGTTCTGGCCACCGGATTTCACGACGAAGAAGCCGGGCCCGAACACCGCGAGGTCCAGATCGCCGCCCGTACGCTCGATGCTTCCCTGATTGAACACCGCATCAAGAGAGCTGACCGACATGCCGAGGCCGACTTGCATCGCATTGGTACCGCCATTGGTCGTGGTCGGACGGCTTGCGTTCTGGATCGTCTGTGAGTACAGTTCCGAGAAGCTGGCGCGGCTGGCCTTGAAGCCCGCCGTATTCACGTTGGCGATGTTGTTACCGATGACGTCCATCATGGTCTGATGGTTGCGCAGGGCGGACACGCCGGAGAAGAGTGATCTGAGAAATGCCATGATAGTAACCCTCCTGATACAGATATGTTTGTGAGATCAGTTGTTGACCGGGCCTCATTCGTTCGGACCGGTCGGAGGGGCCTCCTCAATGCGAGAGGGCCAGCCCCGGTACTTCCTGCGCCGCGCGGCTACCCGCACGGTATCACACGATCACTGCACTGTCGATATTGGTGAAGACGTTCTCCTTCAGATGTTCGCTGTCCATCGCCGTGACCACCGTTCTGTTGCGCACGCTGACGATGAATGCCATGTCGCGCATCAGCACGAGCGAGTCCTTCGCTCCCTTCTCTTCCGCCCGGTTCACGGCTCCCTGCAGGTTCGCCAGATCCGCATCATTCAACTGGATCTTGCGCGCCTGGAGCCGCTCCTGGGCATGACGCGAGAAGGTCAGGCCACGGAGTTCCTCCTGGAGGACGGAATCAAAGGACGGGCCCTTGGTCTCGGTGACCCCGGTCCGCTCTTTGAACCCCTCGACCCCGCGTGCAGGGAGGAACGGCACCCGCACGCCATTGACATACGTATCAGCCATGGGTCGCTCCGTTCAGGATCTCCAGGATGTTCGCCACCGGCACCTCGACGCCATCCACGAGGAACACGGTACCGGACGACGTGAAGCGGACGCCCGTGATGTTGCCGAAGGTGTACGACGCGCTGGTGACCGACTTCCCTTCCGCATCGGTGGCTTTCACCTTGAACGTATAGTTCCCCGCCGGCATGACGCCATCCTTGCCGTCCCACTTCAGCGAGTTGTCCCCGGCAAGCGTACCCGCACCCTGGATCGTCTCCACCTCATGACCGTTCGCATCATAGATCACGACGGTCGCCTTCTCTGCGGCATTCGCCAGCGTGTAGCCGAAATCCACCGGCGTCGTGCCGTCGAATTTCAGTGTGTTGCCGGAAGCTTTGATCTCCTTGCCGATCATCGTGGTGGCAAGGGAGTTCCCGATGGATTGCGCCATCAGGGTCGTGGTGTTGGTATTGGTCTCCAGATTCGTGTTGATGTTCGTCAATTGTTCGACGGAGCTGAACTGCGCCAGCTGCGACGCGAACTGCGTCCCATCCAGCGGATTCAACGGGTCCTGATTCTTCAGCTGTTCGACCAGCAACTTCAGGAAGTCGTCCTTGCCCAAGGAATTGGACCCTGCCGTTACGTAGGTCGGAGATGCTTTGCTCAGGGATGTTTCAGAGATCGTTGCCATGGGTTTCGTCCTTTCTCACATGACCATTTCCATGGTGTTATATCCCATGAGGCGGCCGGTGTCCGACTGCTCCACCGAGTCCACGACATAGGCATGCTTCGACCCCTGACGCTGCCGCCGGTCGCCCTGGCCGCCACCCGACTCACGAGCCGGATGGTCACCACCGAACGAGACATCCAGACGCTGGACATCGATACCACGTTCGCTCAGTGATTGGCGTATCTGCGGAAGCTGCATCTCGAGTGCCGATTTCACGCCGACCTGCGAGACGTCGATCTGGGCCTGCATCTTCCCACTCTCCATCTTCACATGCACGGTCACTTCGCCCAGCGACTCGGGGACGAGCTTGATCCGCACTTCCGAATTCTCGCCGTTCACCTGCAGAGCCATCCCTTTGATGACCTGGTCCGCCACGCTCTTTGCCGTTTCCTGCGGCAAGGTACCGAGCGTTTCGGGCAGACGGACGGAGAAATCGGCGGTACGGGTGCTGTCCACCTTCGCCAACGGGGTCGCCGGGGGTGTGAACGTCTGCTCCCGGTGTTGCAGCGCGTCACGCAATGAATCCTGCGCGGTATGGCCCGAGGAAGGCACCGCCTTCACCGCGGTCCCTTCCTGCTCACGCCCCGGATTCACCGTCGACGCATCCGCTTCCCCATCCTTCACGTTCGCCGTGACGGTCATCCGGTCGACATGGACGACGGTCTTCCCCGCGTCCGATTCCGTGGAGACCGACTGATCGGCGACATGCTGGAGCACACGAACCATGCGGCGGATATCTTCACTCGCGACCGCTTCCTCCATTGACGCCGGTGCAGTTGCCTGCGCTCGAACCGGTGTCTTGTCCCCCTCCTTCGGGGAGACCGGGACCTTGGAGGTGAGTTCTGCCGCTGTGGCAAGGACGCCCGCACGGCGGACCGGCTTCGGATCCACAGGGGCTTTGCCAGGTTTCACCGGCGCGGTCTGTGGTTGCTTCTCCTTGTCAACTGTCACTGGCACGACACCCGCCGTGACCACCTCCTGGGCCTCGACCGCCGTCAGCGTGGCGACCGGGTCAGGGACCACGGTGGTCGGTGTGACCGTCCCGGTTGTGGTGACCTGCGGTGCAGTGATCTGTTCACCGCTCACAGGTTCCATCATGCCAAGGATGGCATCCATCGCCTGAACCGATACCGCAGGCGTTGCCGCAGGGGTTGCTGACGAAGCTGCAGACTGCGCGCCTGCATCAGTGTCGGCACCCTCCACGGGTGTCTCGGTCTGGACAGCCACCAGGGGCTGAGCCAGATCCACGATACTGCCATTCACCGTACTGGTCTGCTGGACCGCCGTTCCGGGTGGTGGTGCGGACATCAGGTCGTTCGCCGACGCATGCACGGCCATCACCGTGAGTCCGTCAGCAGGAGGAGTTTCACCCCCCGACCCATCGCTCTCCGACCCTGCTGTACCGGTGTCCTGCGGAGTCGCCAACGCGGTCACGGGCATCTGCAAAGCGCCGCCAAGCAGCAGCTGCTGCAACAGCCCGAGGAACGCGTCGCTTCCCGCCGCAGGATCCGCTGCAGCTGAAGGCTGGACGCCAGCTCCCAGTACATTCACCTGACCGCCCATCGCGGACAGGAGCACGGGGATGCTGTTCATGTGGTTCACCTCATGATGCGGGCAGCCCGATCCGGTTGGAGCGCAGCCAGGATCTTCGCCGCCTGCTTCTTTTTGATCGTCATGATGATCTGTTTGACATCACCGTCCGGGAAGTCGCCAAGGATCCGCGCTGCGCTCGCGGGATCCATCACTTCCAGGACCTTGGCCATGGCCGCTCGCTGCACGCCGTGCACGCTGTCCGTTGCAGCGCGTACTGCACGGGTGCTGTCCATGACCGTACGGAGCCGTTCCGTCAAGGAATCGGAACGCATGAGTGCCGCTGTGAGCACACTCATGAGTGAGTCGTTATGACTCACGACCGGAGACGCCGCGTTCTCTGTGCCATCCCCCTCCAGAAGCCCGGGGGTCAGGCGCGGACCGACGAGAGAGTCGGCGTGCGCCTGTGCCAGTGCCGCGGTGTCCGCCGGAGCCGCGGGGGGAGCCATCCCCAACAGGTCCGGCCTGACATAGAAGACCGTTCCCACCAGCACGACCGCAGCCAGGCTGGCCAGAACGATGATGATCACCAATGGAAGGATCTGTTTCATGTCCCTACTTATCCGACTTGATGCGCTGAGCCAGGACGTCGATCACACGCTGTGCCTTGCGCTCCTGCTCCTTCGTCTCCTCGTCGCGCCGGCGCTGATCGATCTTCTCGACCATCTGTTTCGACTGGGACCGCTCCACGAGCTCCACACGTTTCCCCTCCTCGGCGTCGGTCACTTCACGGACCTTCTCCTCCTGCCGCTCGATCTGCCGCGAGAGGCTCTGCAGGAACGCCTGACTCGTCTGCAGGTCCACCGCGCGGGTCTTCATGGCACGGACCGCCTCGGTCATCGCGGAACTCTGCTTCTCCTCCAGCGTGGACAGCCGGCCCTCTTCGGCCTGCCGCTCCACCTTGATGACCGCCAGCTCACGCTGGGTCTTCTTGAGCTGCATCTCCCGGACACGTATGACCGTCGATAACGGTGAGTCAGACACGCGCATGCATCCCTCACTGTCCCATCATGGATATCAAATGCTGTATGCTCGGCTCGAACGCCGCACGCTCGTTCGATGCCTGGCGCAGGAACGTCCGGATCTTCTCCCAGTTCCGCAGCGCCTCATCGATCCGGGGATTGCTCCCCTTCACATACGCTCCGATGTTGATCAGGTCTTCCGCTTCCCGATACGTGGCCATCATGTCCAGCAGCCGGTGCGCCGCCTTCCGGTGTTGTTCCGTGGTCACCGCCGGCATGACGCGGCTCACGCTCTCCAGGACATCCACCGCCGGATAGTGGCCGGAGGATGCCAGGCGTCGCGACAGCACGACGTGTCCGTCGAGGATGGAGCGCACCGCATCGGCGACCGGATCGGTCATATCATCGCCTTCCACCAGCACGGTGTACATGCCAGTGATACTCCCGCGCCGTGCCGTTCCGGCCCGCTCCAGGAGCTTCGGCAGGATCGCGAACACCGACGGCGTGTACCCCTTGGTCGTGGGCGGCTCGCCGATGGCCAGACCCACTTCACGCTGGGCCATCGCCAGACGGGTGACCGAGTCCATCAACAACATCACATTCAATCCGCGATCACGGAAATATTCCGCGATCGTGGTGGCGAGGAAGGCCGCTTTGATACGGATCAGCGCGGCCTGATCGCTCGTGGCAACCACCACCACCGAACGGCGAAGCCCTTCGGCGCCGAGCTCCCGGTCAAGGAATTCCGCGACCTCGCGTCCACGTTCGCCCACCAGGGCGATCACATTCACATCCGCACTCGTATGCCGGGCGATCATGCCCAGCGTCACGCTCTTGCCCACACCGCTGCCGGCAAAGATACCGACACGCTGTCCCTCGCCGCAGGTCAGCAGGGTATCGATCGACCGGATCCCGGTAACGATGGGCTTGGAGATACGCTGACGTTCCAACGGGTTGGGAGGGGCATTGTAGATCGACCGGACCTCGCGCGCATGGAGCGGTCCTTTGCCATCGATCGGATGGCCGAGTCCGTTCAGAACGCGGCCCAGCAGTTCTTCGCCGACCGTCGCGGAGAGGACCTGGTTCGTCGCCACGATCTCGCTTCCCGGCCCCACACGCGCGGCGTCGCCGAGGATCATCGACAGCACGCGGTCGTTCCGGAAGCCGACCACTTCGGACAAACACTGGTCCTGGCCGTCCTTCGACTTGATCACACAGACATCGCCGAGGGCGCAGTTCGGGCCGCTGGATTCGATGACCAGCCCGATCACCTGCTTCACGCTCCCGTTCACCTTGAGGAGATCCACCCGGCGCAACCGTTCCATGTAGTCGGATGTGGGCAGAAGGGTCGGGGACGCGGCCGCCTGCGGGGCCGATGTCATGGGTTCGTGGATCACCCTGCCTCTTCCTCACTGGGCAATTGCGCGCCGAAGAGTGCGGTCTCGATCTGACGCATCTGGGTGCCGATCCGGGCATCCACATTGCCCGTCGCACTCTCCAGGATACATCCGCCCCGCTCGATCGTCTCATCGCCTTCGATCAGGATCTCGCGGACCGCATCGGATGAAGAGAGCATGGCGGCGCGGTGGGAACGGACAAGGGCCTCATCCGAAGGATGCACCCGCATCGTGATGCTCTCCGCGCCGATGATGCGGCGGATGGCCTCACGCATCTGCCGCAGCACCACGGACTCGTCAAGGGCGATCTCGCGTTTCACGATCCGTTCGGCGACGGCGATGGCAAAGCGATAGGCGTCACGCTCCAGGTCGCCGGAGAACCGTGCGGTCTCGCGCACGATATTCTCCATCAGGACACGGAGATGGTCTTCGGCCTCCAGTGCGGCCGCAGCATCGCGCTCACTGATGGCAGCGGCGGCCTCGGCAAGGCCCTGGACCCGGCCGCGTTCGAATTCCTCCCGCAAACGCTCTTCGGTCAGGTCATCATCCACCGGTATCCGGTACGGCTCGAGCGGCGGGTTCGCCCCCTGATGCGGCGCGTGATGGGACACGCCGGCGTCTGCCGGATAGGGCGGCGGTACCGGCTTCGGCTTGGGTTTCGGCGGGGTGTTCCGGACGATCCGGATCGGCGCCCCCGCGCGGCGATGCATGTGCAGGACGTTAGACAAAGACCTCCTCCGAGCCTCCGCGGCCAGCGACGACGATCTCGCCCTGGTCCTCCAGCTGCTTCACGATCTCCACGATACGGGTCTGGGCACCTTCCACCTCCTTGAGGCGGACAGGTCCCATGTACTGCAATTCCTCCTGGAGCAATTCCCGCGCACGTTCGGACATATTGCGCAGGACCTTGTCCTTCAACTTGTCGTCCACGACCTTGAGCGACATGGCGAGATCGCGCTTGTCCACTTCGCGCAGGACGCGCTGGATGCCACGGTCGTCGACATACAGCAGGTCCTCGAACATGAACATGAGGCGTTTGATCTCGGCCGCGAGCTGGGGATCGCCCTGCTCGATGTGTTCCAGGATCACCTTCGCCGTCGCGCCATTGCACTTGTTCAGGACGGCAGCCATCGACTTCGAACCGCCCATCGAACTCATGCTCTGGCTGATCTCCGTGCGGGCGATGTCCTCGACCACGTCCTCGACCTCCGACAGCAGGGCGGGCGACACCTTGCCCAACGTCGCCATGCGGTAACTCACGTTATTGCGCAACTCCTCGGAGAATTCCGTCAGCACCTGCGCCGCCTGGTCCGCGGTCAGATTCGAAAGGATCAGGGCGATGGTCTGCGGATGCTCCTTGCCGAGGAAGCTCGCGAGCTGCTGCGCATCCGCCTTCTTCAGCATCCCGAAGCCCTTCACATGGGTCAGGGCCTTCACCTTCTCCAGCACATCGGTGGCCTTGCTGAATCCGAGCGAGTGTTCGAGCAGCTTCTGCGCATAATCGATACCGCCCTGGATCACATACTCCTGGGCGGTGATCATATGATGGAATTCCTCGGTCACCGCGTCGGCGACCGTGGAACTGATGCCGCGGACGTTCGCGATCTCGATCGTCAGGAGTTCGATCTCCTCCTGCGAGAGCTGCCGCATCAGACGCGTCGCGGTCTCGACATCCAGCGACAGCATCAACATTGCGGCCTTCTGCCGCGCATTCAAACGATCCGTACTGACGGCTTGGGACATTGGTGCGCCTACTCCTCTGATAACCAGACTTTCAACAGCCGTGAACTCTCATGCGGTTTTTCACGGATGTACGTCACCACCCGTTTCCGGCGCTCCTGGCGGAGGAGCACCTCCGCGTTCATCTCTTCATCCACGGGCGGCAGGACGACCGGGGCCTTCTTCCCGGGCAATTGGCCCGCAAGTTCCTCCATATCCTTCTCCACCGTCGGCGGCTCGATGCGCGTGCGGACCCGGCTCAGGAGCGACCGCAGGACGACCACCGCGCCGAGCATCGCCACGACGATGAAGATCTCCTCGGTGTAGTCGGTCCAGTTGCTCAGCGGCGAGGTCTTGTACACGAATTCCTGTTCGTGCTCGTTGTGGCCAAAGGTCAGGTTC
>WBZP01007094.1_pt1 | contig 10894 bp, 9 predicted proteins | sample 5204301 | NCBI WGS metagenome assembly WBZP01 (sample SAMN12412401, study PRJNA552823) | activated sludge metagenome | isolation source: activated sludge from nitrification reactor of wastewater treatment plant... | place: USA: Pennsylvania | collected 2017
GCACCGGCTGCGCGCCACGGGTGGCAAGCGCGTTGGCCAGGCCCTGTTCCAGTGTGCGCCGTGTGTCGACCGGCGCGCCCGCGGCCAGCACCACCGCGACATCCATCGTCTCGCCGTCGCAATCGACCTGGTATTGCAGCACCGCGGGGTTGGCGCCGAGCAGTCCGCGCAGGTGGATGGGGTGCACCGTCACCGCGCCGCGTTCACCACGCAGGGTGAGGATGTCGTCACTGCGGCCATCCAGCGCGACGATGCGCGCCAGCGTGCGGCCGCAGGCGCAGGGTGCGTCGTCGATGGTCATGAGATCCGTCACTTCGAAGCGGATGATGGGCTGCACGTAGTTATAGAGATTGGTCACCAGGATGCGCGCGCCCGGCGTGCGCGGCGGCAGCACCCGGCCGTGTTCGTCCACCACTTCGACGATGCACAGATCCTCGAACAGGTGCAGCCCCGCATGCTGTTCGCAGTCGACCGCGGTGATGCCGGTCTCGGTGAGGCCCAGGCAGTTGTAGGGCGTCACGCCCCACGCCGCGCTTATGCTCGCCGCCATGGCGGGCGTGCACACTTCGCTGGAGGTCACCACGCTCGTCGGTGCGATATCGAGACGCCCGGCGCGCTGCTCGTCGGCGAGCAGGGCGAGCACCGAGGGGTAGCCAAGCAACACGTCGGGACGCGCCTCGGCGAGCTGCATGGCCAGCGGCGCGAGCGGCTGCTTGGCGGCCAGGCGTCGCGTGCGAAAGAAACCCACGTCCATGGCCATGCCACCGCGAAAGCTCATGTGCTTGCCGTCGCCTGCGGCGACAGTGACGAGGCGTTGACGAGGCAGTCGCGGATAGAGTCCCGCCAGGCGCGACATGCGCAGGCTGCCGGGTAGAAAGCCCTCGCGCCAGGCATGGCGATCGTAGACATACAAGGCCTTGGCGCCGCTGCTGCCGCTGGAGGTCATGACGCGGAAATCGCCGGCATAGCGTTCGTCGCCGGCGATGTCGGCGACGTGACGCAACAAGGGCTCGCGCCGCAGCCGCGGGTCGGTCACGAAGCGATCGAAGCTCTCCATCATCGCTGCCTTGCTTACGGTCGGCAGGCTCGTCAGTTCCACCAGCCCGTCGATCGGTCCGCCGCAGAGTTCACGATAGAAAGGCGACTGACGGCTGGCATGGGCGACCAGGGCCGCGAGGCGCTCGGCCTGGTAGGCCAGCAATCGATCGCGGCTCCAGCGCATGCGCTCATCGTCCGCCGCGCGGCGTCGCAGCGCGGCGGCGAAATTGACCATGCGCTCGAACCAGGCGGCGCTCATCACCGGCGCGCCTTGCGCCGCGCCGGCGCGGTGACGGGCAGCAGCGCGTCGGTGACACTGTCAATCAAGGCTTGGTTGCAGGCGATCGCAAACGCCTCGGGAAGCTCATCCTCGCCGGCCACCGCACGCTCGAGCAGCAGGCCGTTGGCAAACGCCAGGCCAATGCGCGCCACCTGCGGTGCGGGACGCCGCAAGGTGCAGCCGGCCGCCGCCGCTCCCATCACGATGCGCTCGGCGACGCCGTCAACCACGCTTTCATGCAACGCGCGATAGCGCGCATTGAGAGTCTTGTCGCGTGCCGCCACGACGCGGAACTCGACCACCAGCAGGTTCCAGGCCGCGTCGCGACTGCGTTCCAGCCATTGGCGAAAGATGCCGTCGACCGCCTCGGCCGGACTGCGCGGCGCCGGCAGCGCGCGCAGCTCCGCCAGGCGCTGCGCGATGCGCTGCGCCAGCAGCGCCAGCAGCAGATCGGCCTTGCCGGCGAAACGCGCGTACACCGCGCCCTTGGTGAGCCCGGCGGCGGCCGCGATCTCATCCAGGGTCGCGGCCTGGTAACCACGGCGCACGAACACCGCGCGTGCCGCCTGCAACAAGCGCTGACCGTTGCTCTCGGCGCGCACGGCGCGGGTCTGGGGCTTTCGAATACTCATGGTATTAAAATACCGTCGGTATATTAAAAGCGCAACGCCAGCGAGCACGAAGTGGGATGCGGGGTGCTGCGTCCCGCCGGGCACGAGCCAGGCCACCCAAGCGCTCGACCGTCGTTCGCGACGCCAAGCTGACCCAGATCAATCGCGCTTCCTGCGCCCCACCCTAGTCTCGAAAGCAATTCGCCCTGGAGAGACGGCCATGGCATCGCGCGATCCTTCGTCACACCGCACGATTTCCGGCATTCCGCTCGCGGCCTGTTACGGCGCCGCTGACGTTCCGCCGCTTGCGCAGGCAGCGTCCGCCAGCAGTCCCGGCGCGGCACCCTACGTGCGTGGCGCCTACCCCGCGATGTATCGTGAACGCCCGTGGCGCATCTTCCAGCTGAGCGGTTTCGGCAACCCGGCGGACGAGAACGAGCGCATCCGCTTCCTGCTCGGCCAGGGCGAACACGGCTTCATCATGGAGCACGATCGCAATACCGCCGATCATCTCTACGATGTCGATCATCCGGAAGTGGTGGCGCGGCGCGAGGATGTCGGCCTCACCGGTGCGGTGATCATGGGCGTGCGCGACTACGAAACCGTGCTCGACGGCATCGCGCTCGACAAGACCTACGGCCACCCGGGCGGCGGCGTGGTGCAGCACGCACCGTTCGCGCTGGCCTGTTACTGGACCGTTGCCAGGCGCCGCGGCATTCCCTTCGCACAATTGTCCGGCACCGGCCAGAGCGACTACTTCCTTACCTACTTGGGCTGCATTCCCAAGCAGCAGGTGCCGACCCGCGCCGGCCTGCGGCTGTGTTCGGACATCATCGAATTCTGCGCCGAACACCTGCCACGCTGGGTGCCGGTATCGATTGCCGGCTACAACGGTGCGGATACGGGCCTCAATGCCTGGCAGGAACTCGGCGCCACTTTCGCCAACGCCATCGAGTTCCTCGACGACGTCAAGGCGCGCGGCCGCATTCCCATCGAGCAGGCCGCACGCGGCGTCGGCGGCGTGAGCTTTCGTGTCGCCATGGATTTTTTCGAGGAGGTCGCCAAGCTGCGCGTGGCGCGCAAACTGTGGAGCGACCTGCTGCGCGAGCGTTACGGCATCACCGATGAACGCGCGGCACGGCTGCGCATCCACGTCGTCACCGCCGGCTCGGCCATGACCTACCAGCAGCCCTTGAACAACCTGGTGCGCGGCACGCTGATGGGCTTGGCGGCGGTGTTGGGCGGCGTACAGTCGCTGGGCGTATCGGGCTATGACGAAGCCTTGTCCATTCCGTCCGAGCATGCCCACCAGATGTCGCTGCGCATTCAGCAGATCATGCAGCACGAAGCCAATCTCACCGCCGTCGCCGATCCGCTCGGCGGTTCCTACTTCATCGAAAGCCTGGGCGCGGCGCTGGAAGAAAAGGCGCGCGGCTTCATCGCCGAGATTGAAGCCCAGGGCGGCTTCCTGGCCAGCCTCGACAGCGGCTGGCTGCACAAGCGCGCCGAGGAAAACCAGCTTGCCCTGTTCGACGAGATAGAGCGCGGCGAGCGCACCGTGGTCGGCGTCAACGACTTCCAGCACGACATCAGCCCCTTCGCCATCGACGGCTTCCGCGGCAGCAGCGATGCCTTCGAGCAGGCCAGCCAGCGCCTCGCCGATCTACGGCGCACGCGCCATCAGCGTGCCACCGACGACGCGCTCAAGGCATTGGCCAGCACCTGCCGTGGTGACGGCAACATCATGCCGGCGATGATGGCGGCGGTCGACGCCGACGCCACCGTCGGCGAAATCGGCACGGTGTTCCGCGACTGCTTCGGCGACTGGCACATTCCCATCGCCATGTGAAAGCCGGAGGTAAGCGATGAGCAACCCCATCAACCGCCGCGTACTGATTGCCAAGACCGGCCTCGACGGCCATTGGCGCGGCGTCACGCTGGTGGCGCAGGCGCTGCGCGATGCCGGCTTCGAAGTGGTGCTGGCCGGCATGGCGCGCGCGGAGCAAATCGTGCGCATGGCCGAGGACGAGGATGTGCAACTCATCGGCCTCAACGTCGGTGGTCACATCGAGGTCGTGGAGCGCATCCTCGACGCGCTGAACGCGGCGGTGCCGGATATCCCGGTGTTCGCCGGCGGCATCATCCCGCCATGGATGGTCGAACGCCTCGCCGCGCGCGGCGTTGAAGCCTACCCACCCGGCTCGGCCTTGGCCGATGTCGTCAGCGCGGCGCAGCGCCTGACGTCCGGCGCCGCGGCCTGAACAACTATCAAAGGGGCAAGCCATGCTCGAACGCATCAGTCACATCGGCGTACTGGTCAACGACCTCGAAACCGCGGCGCGCTTCTGGTGCGAGACCTATGGGCTCACGCGCTATCTCGACTACGTGGCCGAATGCGAGGGCCTCAAGGCCTGCCTGTTGTCGCCACGCGGTACCCGCGAGGAAATGTCCATCGAGATCATCGAACCCTTGGACAAGACCGACATGAGCAACCCGCTCGCGCGCCGCCTTGCCAATCAGGGCGAGGGCTTCTTTCACCTGGCGGTGATCGCTGACGATGTATCGTCCTCGGCGGCCTCGCTCGAAGCCGCGGGCCTCGCGGTCATGCACAGACCGCCGGTGCCGGGCGTGACCGCTGAGCGCTGGGTGGTGCATCCGCGCTGCTCGAACGGTGTGCTGGTCGAGGGAGTCTAGAGCGGGTCTCAAGATTATCCGGGGTCACGCCGGCGCCTCTGACGATGTCGTTACGCTACGATGGCGAGCGGTTTCGTAAAAGGACACTGGATTGTTCAAGTTCCTTCGCATCACGGTGCTGGCATTCATCCTGGTCAACGTCGCCCTCGGCGCGTGGCTGAGTCGCGCGCGCAGCACCGATTGGAAACAGCCGCTGCAGGTCGTCGTGCACGTGCTGAACGGCGATGGCAGTTCCGCCAGCCAGGACTACATCGACACCTTGAAAGGCATGGACGCCGACGCGCTGCACGCGCATTTCGAAGACATCGAAACGTTCTTCTCGCGCGAGGCGCGCCGCTATGGCCTCGCGCTCGAACTGCCGGTCGAGATCGTATTCGCCGGCCAGCTCGACACGCTGCCGCCGCGCCCGCCTGTGCAGGGTTCGGCGCTGTCCATCGGCTTGTGGAGTCTCGAGTTGCGCTACTGGGCGGCCCGCCACAACGACTATCCCTATGCCCAGGACGTGCAGATGTACGTTCAGTATTTCGATCCGGACAAGAGCCCCGCCCTCGCCCATTCACTCGGGCTGCGGCAAGGACTGATAGGCGTCGTCAACGCGTTCGCGAGCAAGACCATGGAGACGCAGAACCATGTGATCGTCGCCCATGAACTGCTGCACACGGTGGGCGCGACCGACAAGTACGACCCGGCCAGCAATCAACCGCTCTACCCGTCGGGCTATGCCGATCCGGAGCAGGAGCCGCGCTTTCCGCAGCGCCGCGCCGAGATCATGGCCGGCCGCATGGCGACCGGCGAAGACACCGTCGACGAGCCGCGTACGCTCGCCGAAGTCGTGATAGGCGCGCACACCGCGCGTGAAATCAAGTGGACGAACGGCCCTGAATAGCCGCGTGGCGGCGCGTATGTCTTCATCAATGATCCGGCGCCGCCTATCATCGTCGGCGACTTGTATTACTTTGAGAGCGCGGAGTCCCGAGCGATGAGCACAGCGACCAAGATCATTCTGGACGAGCGCGACATGCCGACGCGCTGGTACAACATCGTGCCGGATCTGCCGGCCCCGCCACCGCCGCCGCTGCACCCCGCCACCCATCAGCCGGCGGTCGCCGACGACTTCGCCGCGCTCTTTCCACGCGCACTCATCGAGCAGGAGATGAGCACGGCGCGCTACATCGACATTCCGGGCGCCGTGCTCGACGTCTACCGCCTGTGGCGGCCGAGCCCACTGTTCCGCGCCCACCGTCTCGAAAAGCTCCTCGATACGCCGGCACGCATCTATTACAAGTACGAAGGCGTGAGCCCGGCCGGGAGCCACAAGCCGAACACGGCGGTGCCGCAGGCCTATTACAACGTGGAAGCGGGCATCCGGCGCATCACGACGGAAACCGGCGCGGGGCAATGGGGCAGTTCACTGGCCTTCGCCTGCGCGCAGTTCGGACTCGAGTGCGAGATCTGGCAGGTGGCGGCGTCCTATCGCGCCAAGCCCTATCGACGCACGATGATGGAACTATGGGGCGGCAAGGTCTATTCCAGCCCCTCCGAGCGCACCGCATTCGGACGCGAGCTCTTGGCCGGAGCTCCTGAGCATCCGGGCTCGCTCGGCATCGCGATCTCGGAAGCGGTGATGGAAGCGGCGGCCGATCCCGACGCGCGGTACGCCCTCGGCAGCGTGCTCAACCACGTGCTGCTGCATCAGACCATCATCGGCGAGGAAGCCCTGTTGAAACTCGCCATGGTCGACGAGAAGCCCGACGTGCTGGTGGCCTGCACCGGGGGCGGCTCGAACTTCGGCGGCCTCGCGTTCCCGTTTCTGCGCGAGAAACTCGCCGGGCGTCTCGACACCGTGATCCGCGCGGTGGAGCCGGCGGCCTGCCCGAGCCTGACCAAGGGCGAATACCGCTACGATTTCGGCGACACCGCCGGCCTCACGCCGCTCATGAAGATGCACACGCTCGGCCATCGCTTCATACCCGAGACCATCCATGCCGGCGGGCTGCGCTATCACGGCATGGCGCCGCTGGTGTCCCATGTCTATACGCTGGGGCTGGTCGAAGCGATCGCCATTCCGCAGCGCGAATGCTTCATGCGCGCGGTCGAGTTCGCGCGCAGCGAAGGCATCGTGCCGGCGCCGGAACCCACCCACGCGATAGCCGCCGCGGTGCGCGAAGCACTGGCTTGCCGCGAGAGCGGCGAAGCGCGGGTGATCCTCACCGCGCTATGCGGCCATGGTCATCTCGACCTCGCGGCTTACGAGAAATACCTGCATGGCGAGATGGTCGATCTGGAGTTGCCGGACGCGGCGATCGCCGAGGCCATGCGCGCGGTACCGACCATCGCTTGAGCTTGCGAGCGGCGCCGCGCGCCTCAAAACGGCAAGGCGCACTCCAGCCAGAACAGGTCGCCGCGCGTGCCATTCTCGGCGACGAGTTCATGGTGCCACTGGGCGACGATCGCCGCCGCCGGGCTCAGCCAGTACACGACCTTCGGCCCCATCGCGAATTTACGGGTGCGTCCGCCGCCGGCCACGGTCACGCCGTTGCGCTCGTCGTCGGCCAGCCCGTCGGTGTAATAGCCGCTCACGCCGAGATCCCACTTCGAGCCTTCGACCGGCTTGTAACCGGTGCCAAAGGTGATGCTGGCCTGGGGGCCGGCCTCGTAGTGGGTCTTGTTGTTTTCCTCCTTGAATTCGATGGCGCCGTTCAGCGACACCTCGAAGCGCGGCGTCGGAAGCCAGGTCACCGAAGCCTGGTAGGCATAGGAGCGGTAGTTGACGTTGCTGTTGGCGAGCTTGTCCGGCTGGTAGGTGCCGAGCGGGAGATAAATCAACACCCCCTGGAAGAAGGTCCAGTGGTCGATGGTGCGGCTCAGGTTCAAGGGCTCGAGACCAATGAGGGTCGGACCGAGATCCTGGTCCTTGGCGCCCGGCAGTTTCACATCCGCGTAGAGAAGTTCGGTCAGCCCGCCGCTGGTCACGTTCCAGCCCGCCAGCGTCGACTTCCAGGTGTGCAGGAAGCGCGGCGCGAAGGCCAGCACCTCGACGTTCGCGCCATGTAGCTTGTCGCCATCGCCATCGCGCAGGCCCGCATTGACGTACAACGAGTAGCCATAGAACGCATTGGTGCCCGGCGCCGGCACGAAGGCCGCGTAGGTGGTCTGCGCGCCATAGGGGAAATTCGACAGGCCGTTTTCGGCGGCGGGCGCCGCGCGGCCAACCAAAACCAGCAATAGCGACAGCGCGGTTGCGCTGCGCGCAAGCGTGCTCCAAGCGAAATCCTTCACTCCTTTCCCCTCGATATTGATGCGATGTCGATGCGCGCGCGATGCTAAGGCATGCGGCGCATCAAAGCGAACGCGACGCGCTACGACTGCAAGGCCTGGCGCAGCTTGTACTTCAGCACCTTGCCGCCGACCGTGGTCGGGAATTCGTCCATCACCACGATGCGCTTCGGTGTTTCGAAACCCGCCAGGCGCTGACGCGCGAACGCGATCACGGCCTGCTCGTCGAACTCGCCCGGCGTGCTCGCAATCACGCAGGCGGTGACCGCCTCGCCCCAGCGATCGTCCGGTATGCCCACCACCGCCGCGCGCGCCACCTGCGGATGCTGTTGCAACACCGCTTCGACGCGAATGCTCGAGACGTTCTCGCCGCCGGATTTCACGATGTCCTTGTAGCGGTCGACCATCAGGCGCACGCCGTCGTCGTGGTAGACGAAGCTGTCGCCGGAATGAAACCAGCCGCCGGCGAAAGCTTCTTCGGTGGCCTTGAGATCGCGGTAGTAACCGGAAAACATCGCCGGCGTGCGATACACCGCCTCGCCCTGCACGCCGGGCTGGTCGCGAAGATCGTTGCCGTCGGCGTCCTGCACGGTCGAGCCCAGCAAGGGGCAGGGCTTGCCGACGTGATTGACGGCCGGCGCTTCGCGCAGGTACATGCCGACGTGCTGGTCGATATGAAAGCGATGACACACCACCGCTTCGGTCTGGCCGATGATCTCGTAGACCTTGAGCCCCGGCCGGCATAGCCGCCGAAACGCCGCCAGCGAGCCGGGCGCGAGCGGCGCCCAGCCGAAATACATGGCGGTGAGGCTGTCGAGGTCGTAGGCAAAGGGCGTGTCGTGCACGGCCTTGATCAGGCTCTCGACGAACTGCGGTGAACCGCCGAACAGGCAGGTCACGCGTTCGCGCGTGATGGTCTCGGCCATCTGCGGCCCCTCGGGTTTGCGCCCCACCACCGCCGTGCCGCCCACCATCAGCGCGGCGAAGATGCAGGCGTGATCGCCGATGTGGAACACCATGGGCGTGAACGTCGCATGGCGCACATCGCCTTCGTGATCGAGTCCGCGCGTGATGGTGACGGCATGGGCATAGGCCGTCATGTAGGTATAGGTATGGGAGATCATCACGGCCTTGGGGCGCGCGGTGGTGCCGGAGGTGAACAGGATCTCCCAGATGTCGTCGCCGTGGATGCGTACATCGGGCTCATCATCGCCCACGCCCGCGATGAACTCGTCGAACCCCGGCACGCCGTAGTTGTCGGCCGTGCCGATGGCCATGATCGGCACGATGCCGCGGGCAGCCAGCGCGGCGCCGAGCTTGTCCCACTGCGCCTGGTCGACGATGGCGTAGGTGGCATCGACGTGCGCGAGGGAATCGGCAATCACGTCCGGCGCCATCATGACGTTGATGGGCGCCGCCACCAGGCCGGCCTTGGCGATGCCTATCTTGCTCAACCACGCCTCGCTGGAGTTGTCGCACAGCATGGCGATGCGCGCCGCCTCCGGCAGGCCGCGCGCCAGCAATGCATTTGCGACGCGGTTGATGAGCGCGTTCGCTTCGCGATAGGTGACCCGCGCATGGCGCGGATTGACCGTGCAATCGGCGGTCATGATCAGGGCCAGCTTGTCCGGCTCGCTCCAGGTCATGCGCTCGATGATGTCGCCGACCGCCGTGCGGTTCCAGCGATCGTCGTTGCGGCGGTGACGGAAATTCTCGACGTCGAAGGGCATCGCGGCGGTTACCTCGGTGTGACGTGGTCGGTGGACGGCAAGCATCTCCGTCCGCTGACCACATTGCAATGCCATGGCCGTGCGGCCAGTTCGCGCGCGACCCGGCAAGCCGGCCCGCCCGAGCACGGGACGCCATGCACCCGCCACCGCCCCCCCCGTTAGCGGAGTCTCGGCGCGCCGCGCGGCGTCGTATAGTGCGGCCCCTACCTCTACACCCTCCCGGGAGTCAGCCATGAACGCCGAACAAGTCGTCAATGCATTCATCGCGGCCTTTGACCGCAAGGATCTCGAAGGCGCACTGGCGCTGGTCACCGACGATTGCTATTACGACAACGTGCCGCTCGGCGACATGCGTGGCCGCGACAAGATGCGCGAATTCCTGGCGCCGATCATGGGAGGCAGCGCGCCGGTGCAATTCGAAGTGCTGCGCCAGGCCGCCAGCGGCAAGCTGGTCATGAATGAACGCATCGATCGCTTCGTGATGAACGGCAAGCAGGTGGCGCTGCCGGTGAGCGGCGTGTTCGAAGTGAGCGACGACCGCATCAGCTTCTGGCGCGACTACTTCGACAATGGCATGTTCATGAAGCAGTTGAAAGGCGAATAAGCGCCTGGCTGCGACGCTGTACCGCGGCGATGACGGCCCTGTAGGTGCGAATTCATTCGCACGCCCCATCCCAAATTCAATGTGCGAATGAATTCGCACCTACAAGACAGCCTCACCGAGGCCAGCTATCCGCCACGCGAGAAGGCGATGCCCTGGTAGTCGTTCGCCGCTGCGGCATTGAGATGCTTGGCGTACTCGGCGCCGCCGGTGGCGAAAATGTTGTAGCGGGTGTGGCCGTATTCATGGCCATCGAGGTTGGAGTTGTAGCCCGTGATCCAGCTTTGCGCCTTGTTCATGAGCAGGCCGTTGTAGCTGTCCTTGACGGCTTGCGTCCACGCGGCCTGCGAGGCGGCACGCGCCTCGAAACGCGTGTAGCCCTTGTTGCGCATGAATTCGAGCATGGGCGTGACCCACTCGATGGCGGTTTCCGAGCCGCGCGGGAAATTGGCCGCCGCGGTCTGCGGACCGCCCAGCATCACCAGGTTCGGAAAGCCATGCACCAGCATGCCGAGATAGGTGGTCGGGCCGTCCTTCCATTCGTCGAACAGCTTCTTGCCGCCGATGCCGCGGATGTCGATGCGATCGTAGGCGCCGGTGAAGGCGTCGAAGCCGGTGGCATAGACGATGACGTCGAATTCGAACTCGCGCCCGCTGCTCATGC
>WBZP01007096.1_pt1 | contig 10892 bp, 13 predicted proteins | sample 5204301 | NCBI WGS metagenome assembly WBZP01 (sample SAMN12412401, study PRJNA552823) | activated sludge metagenome | isolation source: activated sludge from nitrification reactor of wastewater treatment plant... | place: USA: Pennsylvania | collected 2017
CAGCGCGTTGTTCGACTTCATCAACCCGCCGCGGTAGGACTTGGCCTCCGGTTCGGGATAGACCGACACGATCTCGTCGACCAGGATCGTCTCGGTACCTTGGCGCAGCGCTTCGGGGGTCAGCTCCACCGAGGTGTGGATGCGCGCCGCCTTGATCTGCAGCCCCAGGAAGGCCGACACGAGCGCGAAGAACGCGACGGGCACCGCCCACTGCAGCCCCAGCCCGCTGTTGAGCTGGATCAGGAGCATCGCCAATCCGACGGCGGGCCCGGCCAGCAACCACAGCCAGCTGGCGCCCTTCTCGGCGTACAGAACGTCCGGGGACTGCTGCGGTTCGGTCATTCGGCGGTGAACCACTCGTGCGCCGCCGGGCGCAGCAACAGGACCGCGGCCACCATCACCACCACCATGATGAGCAACCAGGGCAGCCAGGGGCTGAACAGGGAGAACACGGCCAGCAGGACGACGAGCGCGAGTGCCAGCCCGATGGCCGCGCTGCGGGACCGGGCGTCGCCGCGGCGGGTCCGGCCGGCCAGGAAGGCCAGGGCGGCGCCGGCCACGGCGAACAGCGCCGCGGCCCCGCGGAAGAACGCCGGAAGCGGCGTGGTGGAGAGGACGACGAGCAGCCCGGTCGCGATCAGGGCCAGAGCCGCGAGGACCAGCAGCCAGAAGGCGGCCTCGACCACAAGCGGTCGCGGCGATACGGGCGGATTCATGGTCCGGTCAGCCTATCCGGTCACCTGGTGAAGAAGGCGTTGGCGTCCTTGCGGTGCAGCAGGTACACCCCGCCGGCGAGCAGTACCACACCGACGATGCCGCAGCCGGCGTAGATCAGGGCCGCGGTCGTGCTCCGCGACGCCGTCAGCAGACTGTTGACCGTGTAGACGATCGAGGCCAGCGCCCCGGCGACCAGCACGGTGCGCGCCCACCGGTAACCCGCGCGCATCAACATCAGAAACGTCACCACCACCGTCGTCAGCACGACGGCGAAGATCACGGTCAGCACCACCAGGAACGACGACGATCGCGGGCCGGTGACGGCGTCGCTGATGTACCCGGCGACCATCAGCAGGAGCCCGGCCACCCACAGCCAGAACGCCGTGTCGATGTCTTTGGGCCGTCCGGCCTTCGGCACCGACTCGCTCACGCCAGCCAGCCGGCGGCCTCGGCAGCCCAGTAGGTCAGCACGATGTCGGCGCCGGCGCGCCGGATACAGGTCAGCGATTCCAGCACCACCGCCCGGCGGTCCACCCAGCCGTTGTCGGCGGCGGCGCTCACCATCGCGTACTCCCCCGACACCTGGTAGGCGGCCACCGGCACCGGCGAAACCTCGGCCGCGGCCCGCACCACATCCAGGTAGGCCAGCGCGGGTTTGACCATGATCAGGTCGGCGCCCTCCGCGATGTCCAGCTCGATCTCGCGCAGCGCCTCGCGACCGTTGCCGGCGTCCTGCTGATAGGTCCGGCGGTCCCCCGTCAGGCTCGACCCCACCGCCTCGCGGAACGGCCCGTAGAACGCCGAGGCGAACTTCGCGGCGTAGGCCAGGATGGCGACATCGGTGTGCCCGGCGACGTCCAGGCCGTCGCGGATCGCGGCCACCTGGCCGTCCATCATGCCGCTGGGCCCCACCACGTGGGCACCCGATTCGGCTTGCGCCACAGCCAGTTTCACGTACTGCGCATTCGTGGCGTCATTGTCGACCCGGCCGAGGCGGTCCAAAACCCCACAGTGACCGTGATCGGTGAACTCGTCCAGGCAGGTGTCGGCCATCAGCACCGTCGCGTCGCCCAGGTCCTTCGCCAGTTCGCGCAGCGCGACGTTGAGGATGCCGTCGGAGCTCAGTCCCGCCGATCCGCGGGCATCCTTGTCCTCGTCGCGGGGCACCCCGAAGATCATCAGCCCGCCGACCCCGCTGTGCACCGCCGCGGCGGCGGCGCGGCGCAGCGACTCGGTGGTGTGCTGAACCACGCCGGGCATCGAAGATATGGGCCGGGGCTCGGAGATGCCGTCGGCGACGAACATCGGGAGCACCAGATGCCTTGGCTCCAAACAGGTCTCACCGACCAGGCGCCGCATGGCCGGCGTCGACCGCAGCCGGCGCGGGCGCTGGCGGAGCGTCACGCGGATTACCGCCTGCGACTCTTCTTGCGCGGCGGCGGCAACGCACCCTCGGCGCGCAGTCGGGCGGCATGCTCGGCGAGCGCCTCGACCAGCGGGCCGACGGCCGCGGTTTCGGGCTGCACGTCGACTCGCAGACCGAATTCCGCTGCGGTCTCGGCGGTCTTGGGGCCGATGCAGGCCACGATGGTGCGGGCGTGCGGCTTGCCGGCGATCCCGACCAGGTTGCGCACCGTGGAACTCGAGGTGAAGCAGACGGCGTCGAATCCACCGGTCTTGATCATCTCGCGGGTGTGCGCCGGCGGCGGCGCGGCCCGCACCGTGCGGTAGGCGGTGACGTCCTCGATCTCCCAGCCGCGCTCGCGCAGCCCCTCGGCCAGCGTCTCGGTGGCGATGTCGGCGCGCGGCAGCAGCACCCGGTTGACCGGGTCGAAAATGTCGTCGAAGGGCGGGAACTCGTCCAGCAGGCCGAGCGACGACTGCTCGCCGGACGGCACCAGTTCGGGACTGATGCCGAACGCCCGGACCCGGTCGGCGGTGGCCTCACCCACACAGGCGATCCGAACCCCGGAGAACGCCCGGGCGTCGAGCCCGAACTCCATGAACTTCTCCCACACCGCACGCACGGCGTTGGTCGAGGTGAAAACCACCCACTGATAGCGGCCGTCGACCAAACCCTTGACGGCCCTTTCCATCTGGGCCGGGCTGCGCGGCGGTTCGACGGCGATGGTCGGCACCTCGATCGGCAGCGCGCCGTGCGACACCAGCTTCTCGCTCATCTCGCCGGCCTGATCCTTGGTGCGCGGCACCAGCACGGTCCAGCCGTACAGCGCGCGGCTCTCCCACCAGTTGAGCTTGGCCCGGTGCGCGACGGTCTTGCCGATCGTCACGATGAGCGGTCCGGTCAGCGGGCCGGCCGGGTCGTTGGCGCCGATGGCCGCGCGGTCACACAGTTCGGCCAGGGTCGCCTCGACGCTGCGCTGCGCACAGGTGGTGCCGTGCGCGGTGACGACACAGGGCGTGGAGTCCAGCAGGCCGTGCTCGATGAGGGTGCGCGCCGAATCGGCCAGATGCTGCGCGGTGGCGTGCAGGATCAGCGGCCCGGGGGCGGCGGCCAGGGCCGGCCAGTCCACGTCCGGCGAGCGGACGTCGGCCACGGTGTGCGACGAGCCGAGCGGGAGACCGGCGTAGGTCGGAACCGCGGTGGCCGCCGGCAGGCCCGGCAGGATCTCGAACGCCAGGTGGGTCTTGGAGACCGCGTTGACCTCCGCCAGGACCGAGTCGATCGACAGCGGGTCACCGGCGACCAGTCGCACCACGTCGTGGCCCTCCCGGGCCTCGTGGGTCAGGGTCTTGACGACCTCGGCCGGGTCGCCGAGGGCGGGCCGGACGTCGGGGCCCGAGAAAACCGGGGCGGGGGCCGGCGGCTCCGGGTCGCCCGCCGGCGCGACGGTGTCGGCCGGGCTGTCGGCGACGGGGGCCGGCGCGGGTCCGGCGGCCGGCGGCAATTCCGAGCCGATGATGCCGAGCACCTGCTCGGGCACATCGGGATCGGTGAAGACCAGAGCGGCATTGGCCAGTACCGAACGCGCCCGCGTCGTCAGCAGACCCGGATCGCCCGGCCCTGACCCGACGAACAGGATGCGCCCCGGCTTCGCCTTACGGCCTCGCATGCTCATCTGCTCACTCCCGCTCTTCCATGAGCTCGCGCGCACCCAACTCGAACAGCTCCGCGGCCACCGAGAGCCCCAACTCTCGTGCCCGACCGGGAGTTCCGATGCCGGACGCGCGGATCACGTCGGATCCGTCCAGCGCCGCCACGCAGCCGCGCAGCGACAGTTCGTCGAAGACTTGTGAATCCTCATCGATCGACTCGACCACCTCCGCGATCGCGCCGACCGGTGCGGAACAACCCGCCTCCAGCTCGGCGAGCAGGGCCCGCTCCGCGGTGACCGCCGCGCGGGTGTCAGCGTCGTCGAGCGCCGCCAACAGTTCCGCCAGCGCCGTATCACCGGCACGGCACTCGATCGCCAACGCCCCCTGCGCCGGCGCCGGCAACATCTGTACCGGCTCCAACGTCTCGGTGACGACATCGAGGCGTCCGATGCGGGCAAGTCCCGCCCGGGCCACCACGACGGCGTCGAGATCACCGCTGCTTACCCTGTTCAACCTGGTGTCTAGGTTGCCTCTTAGGGGGCGGATTTCCAAACCGAGACCCAGTGCTCTAAGCTGTGCCGCCCGCCGGACGGAGGACGTTCCGATCACCGAACCGGCCGGCAATTCCCCGAGAACCAGCCCGTCGCGGGCCACCAGCGCGTCGCGCGCGTCGGCCCGCGGTGGGATGGCCGCGATGGTGAAGCGCGGATCCCCGGCCGTCGGGAGGTCCTTGTAGGAATGCACCGCCACGTCCGCCCGGCCGTCGTCCAGTGCGTCGCGGATCGCGGTGGTGAACACCCCCACACCGATCTCGGCGATCGGCGCCGCCGACCGGTCGCCTTCGGTGGAGATGATCACCAGCTCCGCGTCGTGGCCCAGCGCCCGCAGCGCATCCCGCACGGTGCCGGCCTGGGTGGTCGCCAGCAGGCTGCCACGAGTGCCGATCCGAATCACGTTCGCCCGTCTGCCCTAATCGTGCGACTCATCGAATTCCGTTGCCACCAAGGGCAATTCACCCGCCGCGACGGCATCGACGGCGGTCGGGTCGAGTTCGAAGAGCTCGCGCAGCGCCTCGGCGTAGCTGTCGCCGCCGGGAGCGCTGGCCAGTTGCTTGACCCGCACCGTCGGCGCGTGCAGCAGCTTGTCGACCACGCGGCGCACGGTGCGGGCCACCTCGTCGCGGTGGGCCAGGTCCAGGCCGGGCAGCCGGTTGTCGAGGCGCAGCAACTCGGCCTCGACCACGTCGGCGGCCCGCTGGCGCAGCGCCGTGACCGTCGGGGTGACCTCCGCCATCCGCTGACCGGCCAGATAGGTGGCCACCTCGGCCGCCACGATCTTGCGGGCCGCATCGGCATCCGCCGAGGCCGCCCGGGCCGACGGCTCCCGCTGGATGCGGTCCATGTCGATGACGTCCACGCCCGGCAGGCCGGCGACCGCGGGGTCCACGTCGCGCGGCATGCCCAGATCGCAGAACACCAGGTCGTCCCGGTCGCGGCGGCGGGCCAGCGCGTAGTGCGCGTCGGCCAGCGAGACCACCGGGCGCACCGCGCCGGTGCTGCTGACGACGATGTCGGAGGCGGCCAGCGCGATTGCGAGGTGGTCCAGGGCCAGCGCCCGGGCCTCGACACCCTGCTCGCGCAGGTTCTCGGCCAGCCGCTCCGCGCGCGGCAGTGACCGGTTGACCACCAGGAGGTTGCCGATCCCGGCGCGCATCAGGTGGGCGGCCGACAGGGCGCCCATCGACCCGGCACCGATGACCGCGGCCGTGCGGCCGGTCAGACCGGACAGCCGCTGCCGGGCCATGTCCAGCGCCACCGACACCACGGATGCGCCGGCGGCGTCGATGCCCGTTTCGGAGTGCACGCGCTTGCCCACCGACAGCGCGCGCTGCGACAGTTCGTGCAGCGTGCGCCCGACGGTGTGGTTGGCCTCGGCCGACGAGTAGGCGCGCCGCACCTGGCCGAGGACCTGCTGCTCGCCGACGACCGCGGAATCCAGGCCCGATGCGACGGCGAACAGGTGCTCGACGGCGGCCTCGGCGTACCGCACGTAGGCGTATTTGGTGAGGTCGCCCATCGACATGCCGGAGTGGTCGGACAGCACCTGCCCGATCGCGGAGAGCCCGCCGTGGAAGGCGTCGACGACGGCGTACACCTCGACCCGGTTGCAGGTGGACAACACCATGGCCTCGGTGACCAGCGGTGACTGCAGCACCTTGTCGACGATCTTGGCCTGGTCGGCCTCATCGGTGGACAGTTGCTCGAGGACCGATACCGGCGCGCTGCGGTGCGACACCCCGAAAAGCAGGACACTCACAGAGCAATCACCTAGCCGCTCCCTTGCCGCCGCGAAAACTGACTACAAAGGTAGTCGTTTACCTAGGTGGTCTCCAAATTTTCGGGGTCGATTTCAGCGCGCGGCCCGGGCGGCCAGATCGCGGCGCAGTCGCGGCTCGTCGATCTCCCAGTAGCTGTGCTCGACGTCGTCGAGGAGGACCACCGGCAACCGGTCCCCGTACTCGGCGCGCAGCGCGGGCCGGCCGGCGGCGGCCTCGGCGTCCACATCGGTGGTGCTCAGCAGGAATCCGAGCTCACCGGACAGTTCGACCAGCCGGGCGTGCAGGCGTTCGCAGATGCTGCACCCCGCACGGGTCAGCAGGGTGACGGTCGGCCGGGACACGGTTTTCAGTCTGCACGCTTTAGGGTTGACTCGCGAACACCGCATGCGAAAGGGGTGGGTTCTGCGATGACCGGTGGCGAGCCCGAACCGGCGGCCGGGGAGGCCAGCGCCGAACGCGCCGTTGCGGATCTGGTGGACCACCGGCAGGAGCAGGCCGAGCCCAGCGCGCCACCGGCCGATCTGACCGCCGCGGCGTTCTTCGACGTCGACAACACGATGGTGCACGGATCGTCGCTGGTGCATTTCGCCCGCGGCCTGGCCGCCCGCAAGTACTTCACCTACCGCGACGTGATGGGCTTCGTCTACGCGCAGGCCAAGTTCCAGCTGACGGGCCGGGAGAACAGCGACGACGTCGCCGAGGGCAAGCAGAAGGCGCTGGCGTTCATCGAGGGCCGCTCGACCGCGGAACTGGAGGCGGTCGGCGAGGAGATCTACGACGAATACATCGCGGACAAGATCTGGCCCGGCACCCGCGACCTGGCCCAGATGCACCTGGACGCCGGCCAGCAGGTCTGGCTCGTGACCGCCACGCCCTACGAACTGGCGGCCACCATCGCGCGCCGGCTGGGTCTGACCGGGGCGCTGGGCACCGTCGCCGAATCGGTCGACGGGGTGTTCACCGGGCGGCTTGTCGGCGAGATCCTGCACGGCCCGGGTAAGGCGCACGCCGTCCGGGCGCTGGCCATCCGCGAAGGGCTGAACCTGCGCCGCTGCACGGCGTATTCGGACTCCTACAACGATCTTCCGATGCTGACGCTGGTCGGCACCGCGGTGGCGATCAACCCCGACGCCGATCTGCGCGACGTCGCGCGCGAGCGCGGCTGGGAGATCCGCGACTTCCGCACGGTGCGCAAGGCGGCGCGGATCGGCGTGCCGTCCGCGCTGGCGCTGGGCGCCGCGGGCGGGGCGCTGGCCGCCGTCGCGTCCCGGCGACGGTAGGTCCGGCTCGACCGGATCGACTAGGCTGGCGGCCGTTATGGCAATCGCTGAAGAGATCATCGGGACGCACTACCGCTACCACGACCGCTTCGTGGTCGGCCGGGAGAAGATCCGGGAATTCGCCGACGCCGTCAAGGACGACAACCCGGCCCACCACGACGAGGCCGCCGCCGCCGAACTCGGTCACGACAGCCTCCTGGCGCCCCTGACCTTCGCCGCCGTCGCGGGCCGGCGCGTCCAGCTGGAGATGTTCAAACGCTTCGACGTGGGCATCAACATCGCCCGGGTCATCCACCGCGACCAGAAGTTCACCTTCCACCGCCCGCTGGTGGCCGGTGACGAGCTGTACTTCGACTCCTATCTGGACGCCGTCACCGAATCGCACGGCGCGGTCATCGCCGAGCTGCGCGCCGAGATCACCGACGCGAACGGCGAACCCCTGATCACCAGTGTCGTCACGATGTTCGGCGAAGCCGCCAGCGACGCCGAGACCAACGAGCAGATCGCGGCCATCGCGGCCCGCGCGATGGGCTAGCCGGCGACCGGAGCAGGGCGCGTCAGTCGAAGAACATGTTTCGCCGGCCGGCCAGCAGCCGGTACAGGGTCTGCTGAATCGTCTCGCGCACCTGGTCGGTCAACTCGAAGGTGATCATCGGGTCGTCGGCCGCGGCGGGATCGTAGTCGGCGGTCTCGATGGGCGTCCCGAACTCGATGTGCCACTTCGACGGCAACGGCACCATGCCGAGCGGACCGGCCAGCGGGAACAGCGGGGTGACCGGGAAGTACGGCAGACCCATCAGCCTGGCCAGCAGCTTCACGTCGGCGATCATCGGGTAGATCTCCTCGGACCCGACGATCGAACACGGCACGATGGGCGCCCGGGTGCGCAGGGCCGCCGAGACGAAGCCGCCCCGGCCGAACCGCTGCAGCTTGTAGCGGTCCCGGAAGTGCTTGCCCAGGCCCTTGTAGCCCTCGGGGAAGACTGCGGTCAGCTCGCCACCGGCGAGCAGTCGGTGCGCATCCTCGGTGCAGGCCATGGTGTGGCCCGCCTTGCGGGCCGCCTGACCCATCACCGGCATGTCGAACACCAGATCGGCGGCCAGCAGTCGCAGGTCCCGATTGGTCGGATGGTGGTCGTGCACCGCCACCGACGCCATCAGGCCGTCGAAGGGCAGCACGCCCGCGTGGTTGGCCACGATCAGCGCGGCCCCGTCGACGGGCAGGTTCTCGATCCCGCTGACCTCGACCCGGAACCAGTTGCGGAACAACACCCGCAGAATCGGCAGGAACACCGCATTGTTGAGATCGGGGTCGAAACCGAACTCGTCGACGACGTAGTCGCCGGTGAGGCGCTTGCGCAGGAACTCCGAAACCGCACCGATGCGCTGCGCGAGTTCGTTGGGTCCCTCGTTATCGGGGGCCGCCCCGCCGGGACGGTGCTGGTCGATCTCGTGCACCACGGCCGAGAGCTGTTCGTCGGTGAGCGCGGCGTCGGCATCGGAGTACAACGACGGATGCCGTCGGGCCGCTGCGGCGCGCTCCCCGGCACGCCGGGCCGCTGCCGTCAAATTCCCGTGCAGTGGAATGACTTTCGCCTTCGACTCACCAGACACGACTTGTCACCTCCTCCCCCGAATCCGCACCGAAGCGGAATGCGATCGCTATCCCCATTGTTGCGCCAGCGCCATCGCGCGGCCTTCCACAGAGCGTACCCACCGCGGGTCGATGATCGGCGTCAAACCGCGGCCGCGCACGTAGTCGTCGAAGGCCTCCATCGTCGTCCACTTCGGCTCGAAACCCAACTCGGTGCGCATCCGCGTGGTGTCCATCACACGCCCGTAGCTCATGTAGTCCAGGCTGTCGCGGCTGGAGTCCCGGCCGCGGCCGCCGAGCAGCGATTCCAGCGCCCGTACACCGGCCCGGGGCAGTGGCAGGCTGACCCGGCCCGAGCGCCGGATCGCCTGGGACATCATGATGATGCCGGTGGCGCCGATGTTGAAGGTGCCGGGTCTGGCGGCCAGCGTCGCACGCTCCAGCGCACTGAGGGCGTCCTGCTCGTGCAGCAGTTGCAGACGCGCGTCGCGGCCGAACACGGTGGGCACCACCGGACCGGCCAGGTAACGCGACAGCGCGGTGTCCATCGCCGGCCCGATCAGGTTGGCCAGCCGCAGGATCGTGACCCCGATGTCGGGCCGGCGGCGGCCCAGTCCGCGCGCGTAGCCCTCGATGTCGATGCTGTCGCGGCCGAATCCGTCCCGGGGCGGCCGGCGCGCGCCACCGGCCTCGGTGAACATCACCGCGTCGAACTGGTTGGAGCCGTAGACCTCGGAGGACGACTTCAGGACGACCCGGCGCACCGTCGGAGCGTTCTGGCACGCGGCGAAAAGCTGCATCGCGCCCATCACGTTGAGTTCCTTCAGCGTGGCCCGGCCGCCGGACCGCGGAGCGTAGGAGGCGGCCGCGGCGTGCACCACGGTGTCGACGTCGTTGCCGCGAATCACCTTGGCGATGAACGGGTTTCGAATGTCCGCGCGGACGAACTCGGCCCGGCCCATGCGGCGCTTGAGGTCCTTGGTCGGGGTGACCGCATCCACGGCGATGACCCGGTCGATCGATGTGTTCTGGGCCAGCCGCGCGGTCAGGTAGCCGCCGAGGAACCGGCAGGCGCCGGTGACCAGGACGACTTTCGGCGGCGGGGTTTCATCGCGGCCGAAGTCCATCCCGACAGGCTACCGGCCGGAGCGTCGACGCGCGGTGCGGGCGCCGAACCGAAAGGAAATGTTCAGGTTCCCGGGTCGCCGGTGCGGATTCACGGGTGAAACCGCGCCGGCACGAGCGAATCCGCGGGCTACTTGCCGAGTTTTCTGCGTTGCACCCGAGTGCGGCGAAGCAGCTTGCGGTGCTTCTTCTTCGACATGCGCTTGCGCCGCTTCTTGATGACTGAACCCATGAACTCGCTGCCTACCTAAGCACTGTGACGTCCGCGCGCGGTGGGATGACACTGCGGCGTCCGGAATTTCTCCGAAACGTCAATGAACACGACTTGACCCGGCCACCTTACCGAAGGCGCAGGCCCAACTGAAAACGGGCAGGGCGAGCATCAACCCGGCGTCATCGGCCCAACGGTCACCCGGCGTCGAAGTACGAGGACTCCAGCAGGTCGTGAACCGCCTTGGCGTGCACCCGGAAGGACCGTCCGACGCGCACCGCGGGCAGTTCACCGTTGTGGACGAGCCGGTAGACGGTCATCTTGCTGACCCGCATGAGCGCCGCGACCTCGGCGACGGTGAGAAATTGAGCCTTCGCGACCGGCTGATCCGAGCCGCCGGAGGCACCACTGTCTCGCTTCGCGCCGGCCGAGTCTCGCGCCGATGGCCCGTTCATAGACGTCATCGCAACCCAATCAATCGGGCACGGCCAGTTCCAGCGGCTTCCCCTCCGCTGGCACGAACGCGTGCTTACACGAGGAGAATAGCGTTGCGGATGGGGTTAATGCGACG
>WBZP01007097.1_pt1 | contig 10891 bp, 8 predicted proteins | sample 5204301 | NCBI WGS metagenome assembly WBZP01 (sample SAMN12412401, study PRJNA552823) | activated sludge metagenome | isolation source: activated sludge from nitrification reactor of wastewater treatment plant... | place: USA: Pennsylvania | collected 2017
CATCGCGCATGGCCCGCAGCGAGCTCAAGGTCAGGTCGAGGTCGAAGTCCGGTGGCGGCGTCGCAGGTCGCACGTCGGCTGTCTCAGGAACGTAGACCCCTGCCGCATCCCCTGTGTACAGATCTCCGGTGGCCGAATCCACCAGCCCGATGTGGTGGGACGCATGCCCCGGGTTGTGGAAGGCCGCCAGCGACCGGCCGTCGCCGAGGTCCACGGTGCCTCGTTCGGCGATCGAGACGATGCGCGTCGCCTCTGTGGGCCGGAGGTCGCCGAACAGCCGATCCATCGCTTCTCCGAACACCCGGTGCGCGCTGGCGACCAGCCGGCTCGGATCGGCGAGGTGACGCGCCCCTCGTTCCTGCACCACGATCTGCGCCTTGGGGAACGCCTCTGCCAGATCGCCGACCCCGCCGGCGTGATCCAGGTGGATATGCGTGACCACGATCGCAGCGAGGTCGTTCGGGCCCACCCCGAGTCGCTGCAACTGTTCGATCACCAGGGGCGCCGACCGTGCAGTGCCGGTCTCGACCAGGCACGGCCGGGAACTGCGGATGAGGTAGGAGGACGTGATCGCCTCGTATCCGCCCATCCGGGTGTCCATCATGAAGACGTCGTTGCCGAGGTCCACGGTGTCCGCGTGCATGGGCTCCATCCTGCACCCGCAAAGCCGGTTGAGGCCGCCGAATAGAATCCAAGGGTGTCCGCACCCAACAAGAACTTCGATCCGGTCGTGCCCGCCGCTCTTGATCCGGCGAACCTGCAGGCCAACGTCGATGCCGCGCTGGCCGCGATCGCCGGCGCGCAGGATCTCCAAGCACTCAAGCAGGTCCGCCTCGAACACACCAGTGACCGGTCGCCGCTCGCGCTGGCCAACCGCGAGATCGGGGCCCTTCCGCCCAGCGCCAAGGCGGACGCGGGCAAGGCTGTCGGCGCTGCCCGTGGCCGGGTCAATCAGGCGCTCAAGGCCCGCGAGGCGGAGCTCAAGGAGGCCGAGCGGGAGCGGATCCTCACCGCGGAGCGCGTGGACGTCACGATGATCAACGACCGTGAGCCGGTCGGTGCCCGCCACCCCATCCACACCATCAGCGAGCACATCGCTGATGCGTTCGTGTCGATCGGCTACGGCGTGGTCGAGGGTCCCGAACTCGAGTCGGAGTGGTTCAACTTCGACGCGCTGAACATCGACCGCGACCACCCGGCGCGCACGATGCAGGACACCTTCTTCGTCGGTGCGGCCGACAGCGGCGCGGTGCTGCGCACGCACACCTCCCCGCTGCAGATCCGGACCATGCTCGCCCAGCAACCGCCGGTCTACGTCGTCTGTCCCGGCCGGGTGTACCGGACCGATGAACTCGACGCGACGCACACGCCGGTGTTCCACCAGGTGGAGGGACTGGCCGTCGACAAGGGGCTGAGCATGGTCGACCTGAAGTCGACCCTCGACTGGTTCGCTGCGACCATGTTCGGCGAGGGGATCGTCACTCGCCTGCGGCCGAGCTATTTCCCCTTCACCGAGCCGAGCGCCGAAGTGGATCTGGAGTGTTTCGCCTGTCGGGGGGAGAGTGTCGGCAACCCCGATCGGCCGTGCCGGACCTGTTCATCGGAGGGATGGATCGAGTGGGGCGGCTGCGGGATGGTCAACCCGCGGGTGCTGCAGTCGTGCGGCATCGATCCGGACGAGTACACGGGCTTCGCCTTCGGAATGGGCATCGAGCGCACGCTGATGTTCCGCCACGGGATCACTGACATGCGTGATCTCGTCGAGGGCGATGTCCGCTTCACCACGGCCTTCGGAATGGACAGCTGATGCGCGCACCGCTGAGTTGGATCAAGGAGTACGCCGCACTTCCGGAGGAGGTGACCGGCCGCGAACTCGCCGAGAAGCTGATCGGGATCGGCCTGGAGGTCGAGACCGTTGACGAGATCTCGATCACCGGCCCCTTGCTAGTCGGCCGAGTACTGGAGATCGAGGAACTCACCGAGTTCAAGAAGCCCATCCGGTACTGCCAGGTGGACCTCGGGGGGCAGACCAACGGGATCATCTGCGGTGCGACGAACTTCGCTGTCGGCGATCTCGTGCCGGTGGCCCTGCCTGGCGCGGTACTGCCCGGCGGCTTCGAGATCAGCGCCCGCAAGACCTACGGGCACATCAGTAACGGCATGATCTGCTCCGGTCGCGAACTCGGGATCAACGACGAGTACGACGGCATCCTGGTGCTCAGTGAGGGTGAGGTCGGGCAGGACGCCGGTCCGGTACTCGGCCTCGACGACGCGGTGCTCGACATCGCTGTCACCCCTGATCGCGGATACTGCCTGTCGATCCGCGGCATCGCCAGGGAGGCCGCGCTGGCCTTCGGGGTGGCATTCACCGACCCGGTGTCGCTCGTCCCGGATCTTCCCGCCGACGGCCCAGTGCGAGAGGTCGACCTGCAGTACGGAGCCGATCGCTTCACCACCCGGGTGCTGACCGATGTCGATCCGGACGCGCCGAGCCCTGCGTACATGGTCAGGCGGCTCAACCAGTGCGGTATGCGGCCGGTCAGCCTGGCGGTCGACATCACCAACTACGTGATGCTTGAACTCGGCCAGCCCTTGCACGCCTTCGACGCGACGAAACTGGCCGGACCCATCCAGATCCGGTCGCCCCGCGACGGCGAGGAACTGGAGACGCTGGATCACGTCGAGCGCACGCTGGACCCTGCCGATGTGGTGATCGCTGACGACTCGGGCGCGGTGGCACTGGCCGGCGTGATGGGTGGGCTGACCACTGAGATTGATGAGGCCAGCACGTCCGTGGTCCTCGAGGCTGCCCACTTCCAGTCGGCGCTCGTGGCCGCGACGTCGCGTCGCCACAAGTTGTCCTCTGAGGCATCAAGACGGTTCGAACGTGGCATCGACAGCGACGTCGCGTTGGCCGCGTCCAACCGTGCCGCGCAGTTGTTCGCCGACCTGGCCGGCGCCACGGTGGGCGGATTGGTCGACATCGACCGGCGCAGTGCGGCGTCGCCGATCACGATGCCCCTGCAGATGCCCTCGCGGATCGTCGGGGTGGACGTGTCTGACGACACGGTGCGCTCGGTCCTGCAAGACATCGGGTGCACTCTGGATGGCGATGACATCACCGTCCCGAGTTGGCGTCCGGACCTCACCGCCGCGATCGACCTGGTCGAGGAAGTCGCCCGCGTGGTCGGGTACGAGAAGATCCCATCGCGTGGTCCCGCCATGGGTACCGGCGTAGGCCTGTCGGAGGCCGATCGTCTGAGGCGCCAACTGCGACGCAGGCCCGCCGAGTTGGGTCTCACCGAGGTGCTCAGCTATCCCTTCGTCGGCGACGCCGAACTCGACCAGCTGGGGTTGCCTGCCGACGATCCCCGACGGGTAGCGGTGCGACTGGCCAACCCGCTGCGCGACGAGCAGCCGCTGATGCGCACCAGCCTTCTGCCGGGGCTGTTGGCCGGAGCCCGGCGCAACGTCGGCCGTGGCGCCGAGTCCGTGCGGCTCTACGAGTACGGCCAGGTCTTCCGCGATGTGGAGGCGATCAATGCTCCCGTGGCGCCGGCCGGCAGCCGCCCGTCCGATGACGTGCTCGACGCGATGCTGGCCGGACTTCCGCGACAACCGGAGCACCTGGCCATGGTCGCGTGCGGAGACTGGTCTCAGGCCGGCTGGTGGGGCGCCGGGCGAGCGGTCGACTGGTCGGACGCGATCCGGCTGGCAGGGTTGGTGGCCCAGGCAGCGGGTGTCGAACTCACGGTGACCCAGGATGTCCACGCCCCGTGGCACCCTGGTCGGTGCGCGCGGCTGTCCGTCGGCGATCGCCTGATCGGGCACGCCGGTGAGTTGCACCCGGATGTCGTGGCGGCCTTCGATCTGCCGCCCCGTAGTTGTGCGGCGGAGATCGACCTGAGCGCTCTGGTCGAGGTCGCGAAGCCGGTTGCTGCTGCCCCGCGGGTGTCGACCTTCCCGGTGGCGAAGGAGGACGTGGCGCTGGTGGTGGACGAGGATCTCGCCTCGGAAGCCGTGCGTCTCGCCCTGCGCTCGGGCGGCGGTCCGCTGCTGGAGAGTGTGCGCCTGTTCGACGTGTACTCCGGGCCGCAGGTGCCGGAAGGCAAGAAGTCGCTGGCGTTCTCCCTGCGTATGCGGGCCGACGACCGGACGCTCACCGACGAGGACATCGCCGGTGTGCGCGACGGCGCCCTGGCTGCGGCAGGGGAGTTGGGCGCAACGCTGCGCGGCTGATTGCCCAGCCCTGGCCCGCACTCCGGTTAGTCTCGCGCTCAGCCGTTAGTCTCACGCTCAGCCGTTAGTCAATTCCGGGTGCAAAGGGACTAACCAGCGAGCGGGGGACTAACCAACGACGACCCGCTACAGAAGGTCCTCTTCGTCGAGCTCGTCGATCGTGACCTCGCCAGCCAGCACCCGGCGCAGCACCTTGCCAGTGGCGTTGCGCGGGAGTTCGGCGACCCGGCGCACCTCTCGCGGCCGATGGTGGGGTCCCAGGTTGCGCCGCGCCCAGTCCAGCAGTTCATCATCAGTGAGGTGATCGTCCGCAGGCACCACGTGGGCGACCAGGACCGATCCGTAGACCGGGTCTGGGCGGCCGGTCACAGCCACATCGTCGATTCCTGGGTGCAGGCGCAGGACCTCCTCCACCTCCGCGGGATGGACGTTCTCTCCGCCAGTCACCACAACGTCGTCCGCGCGGCCCTTGATCGTGAGGCGCCCGTCCTCGTCGATACATCCGATGTCCCCGGTGGGAACCATGCCTTTGATGCTGCCGCGGGTTCCGTCGGCCATGTACTCGGAGATCGAGGTGCGGCTGCGGACATAGACCCGGCCGTCCTTACCTTTGGGAACCGCGCGGCCTTTGCGGTCGAGCACCTCGATGCGCACACCAGGCATGGGGCGCCCAGCGGTGTGCGGATCCTCGCGCAGGTCCTCCGGCGTCGCGATGGTCGCGTAAGCCGCCTCCGTGGTCCCGTACAGGTTGTAGAGAACGTCCCCGAAGTCATCCATGAACTGCGTGGCCAGGTCGCCCGGAATCGCCGATCCGGAGACGGCGACGCAGCGCACGGACGAGAAGTCGTAGCGCCGCTTCGTGTCTTCGGGGAGGTCAACCAGACGCTTCAGTGTCACCGGCACGGTGATGATCGTGTCGACCTCGTACGCCTGCGCCAGGGCGAGGATGCGTTCCGGGTCGGAATGGCGCAGCAGAACCTGGGTGCTGTCGAGGACCGAGGCCAGCCGGTGATGCATCCAGCCCCAGGCATGGAACAGGGGGGCTGCCAGCAGAGTCACCCCGCCGACTTTGGTCGGGAAGGTGTTCAGCAGGGCGGCCACCGAGTCCAGGGGAGCGGTGGTTCGAGCGGCGCCGCGCAATGGTCCGCCGGTCGTGCCGCTGGTCAGGATGACGTGTTTGGACGCCTGCCGCGGGGCGCTCACATCGCCGCTCCAGGGCATGCAGTCCAGGAGCGGGATGCCGGCGGGGTCATCGAGTCCGAGCGTGAGCACGGTGTCCGGACACAGGTCCGCGAACTCCCGGTCCCGGATGAGCATGGTGATGTCGTGTGCCGCGCAGACCGCCGCGACCTGTTCGGCGGATGATCCGGTGTTCAGGTAGACCAGATCCGCGCCGGTTCTCGACACGGCCACGATCGTCTCGGCGTAGGCCCGCGAGTTGCGGCCCAGCAGACCAACGGTGGTGCCCGGTTGTGCGCCACGGTCCAGCAGCGAATTGGCGAGCACGGTGGTGCAGTACTCGGCGTCCGCGAAGGTGATCTCCTCCTGCTGCGGGTCGTCCACGTCCACGATGGCGGTGGCCTCGGGATCCCTGACCGCACCGAGGGCGAAACCCAGGCCGGGAGTGGTGCCCCACTTACGAAGTGCCGACACCATGCGGCTGGCCACCAACGGATTGCGCGGTTTGGCCAAGCCGGAGCGGACCGCCCCGATGGTGCCCGCTCGTGCGATGTCTGCCGCCTCAGCGACGTTGCGCAACGGGTCCAGGGGACGCATGGTTCCATTGTTCACCCGCCCTACAAGGGGGGTGGCACCGCATCTATGCGTTTATGCGTATAGAGTTCCGTTCATGGTCTCAGTGGGAGTGCTCGGCGCCTCGGGTTACGGCGGTGGCGAACTGCTGCGCCTGCTGGCCGACCACCCGGACTTCGAGGTGGGGCAGGTCTGGGCCAACGCCTCGGCCGGTCAGTCGGTGGCCGAACTGCACCCGCACCTAGCCACGCTGGCCCACCTGCAGGTGGCGGCCTTCGACGCCTCGCAGCTGACCGTCGACTTCGTGTTCATGGCACTGCCGCACTCGCAGTCGGCACAGTACGCCGCTGAGATCGAGGTCCCGGTCGTGGACCTCGGTGCCGACTTCCGTCTTGAGGACGCCGCGGCATGGAGCACCTACTACGGCGGTCAGCACGCCGGGACCTGGACATACGGCCTTCCCGAGATCCCGGGGCAGCGGGCGAAGATCGCGGAGTCGACGAAGGTGGCCAACCCCGGCTGCTATGCGACAGCCATCGCGGTGGCTGCGGCGCCGTTGGTGGCTGCGGGATTGGTGGATCCGACGCAGATCGTGGTCGTTGCGGCCAGCGGCACCAGTGGGGCGGGTCGATCCCCGTCGGTGCCCCTGATGGCCAGTGAAGTCACGTCCGGCGTGCGCGCCTACAAGGTGGGTGGCGTCCACCAGCACACGCCAGAGATCGAGCAGACGATCGGTCACGGCGCCCGCATCAGTTTCACGCCGATTCTGGCCCCGATGGCACGCGGCATCCTCGCCACCGTGACCGCACCCCTGCAGCCAGGGGTGGATCCGGACGCTGTCGGGGAGTCGCTGCACCGAAGCTATGACGCGGAGACGTTCGTGCGCCTGCTGCCCGAGGGTCAATGGCCCGCGACACAGATGACGCTGGGCACCAACAGTGTGGCCTTGCAGTGGGCGTATGACGCCCATGCCGGTCGGGTGATCGTGTGCAGTGCGATCGACAACCTCGGCAAGGGTGCCGCCGGCCAGGCCATCCAGAACGCCAACCTGATGCTCGGATTCCCGGAAGCGTCCGGTCTGGCAGTGAATGGAGTCGCACCATGAGTGTCACCTATCCGCAGGGTTACCGTGCGGCTGGCGTGGTAGCGGGTTTGAAGACCTCGGGGGCGCCGGATGTGGCGGTGGTCATCAACGACGGTCCTCGCTGGGACGCGGCGGGGGTGTTCACCCGAAACCGGATCCAGGCTGCCCCGGTCCTGTGGTCGCGACAGGTGCTTGCCGACGGCGCGCTGCGGGCAGTCGTACTCAACGCCGGAGGTGCCAATGCCTGCACCGGACCCGAGGGGTTCGCCGACACCCACCACACCGCCGAGGCCGTCGCAGAGCAGTTGGGGATCGGCCCCATCGACGTCGGCGTGTGTTCCACCGGGTTGATCGGGGAGCGCCTTGACATGCCGAAACTGCTCGCCGGCGTGCGTTCCGCACTGTCGACCGCGCACGCCGAGGGTGGGCATGCCGCCGCAGAGGCGATCATGACCACCGACACCCTGCCGAAGACCAGCACCTTCGAGGCCGGGTACCGGATCGGTGGCATGGCCAAGGGCGCGGGCATGCTCGCACCCGGCATGGCCACCATGCTGTCGGTCATCACGACCGATGCGGTCATCGATGCCGCCGACCTCGATGCCACGTTCCGCGACTGCGTCGCGGCGACCTTCGACAGGGTTGATGCGGACGGCTGCATGTCGACCAACGACACGGTGATCGTCCTGGCCAACGGTGCCAGTGGTTTACCTGCCGACGACCGCTTCGCCGAGGGGCTGCACCAGGTCTGTGCCGACCTGTCGCGGCAATTGGCTGCGGATGCGGAGGGCGCGTCCAAGCTGATCGATGTCCGTGTGGTGGGGGCTGCCAGCGTGGCCGATGCCGAGGACGCCGCGCGCGCCGTAGCGCGCAGCGCACTGTTCAAGTGCGCGATGTTCGGCGAAGACCCGAACTGGGGTCGGGTGCTGTCCGCCGTGGGCACGACATCCGCGCAGTTCGATCCGCTGCACATCGACGTGGCGATCAACGGCGTCATGGTGTGCCGGGACTCCGGCCCGGGGGAGTCGCGCGATGCGGTGGACCTGTCGGGTCGAGACATCGAGGTCGTGATCGATCTGCACGCCGGGGATGACGCGGTGACCATCGTGACCACGGATCTGACGACGGATTACGTCCACGAGAACTCGGCGTACTCCACATGAACGACATCGAGATCGCCACAACCCTGGCCGGTGCGCTGCCGTGGCTGCAGCGCTGGCACGGTCAGACCGTCGTCATCAAGTACGGCGGTCATGCAATGGTCGACGATGACCTGCGCAAGGCTTTCGCCGAGGACGTCGTGTTTCTCAAACTGGCCGGGATCAAGCCCGTGATCGTGCACGGAGGTGGCCCGCAGATCACCGACATGCTGTCCCGGCTCGACGTGCCTACCGAGTTCGTCGACGGACGCCGGGTCACGACGCCGGAGGTCATGGACGTCGTGCGTATGGTGCTCGTCGGGCAGGTCCAGCGCGAGCTGGTCGGATTGATCAACCAGCACGGGCCGTTCGCCGTCGGGCTCAGCGGGGAGGACGCGCACCTGCTGACCGCCGAGGCGCGCAGCGAGGCGCTCGGGTTGGTGGGTGACATCACCGAGGTGCGTCCCGAGTTCGTACACACCCTCCTTGAGGACGACTTGATCCCCGTGGTCTCGACCGTCAGTCGCAGCGACGACGGCCTGGTCTACAACGTGAACGCGGACTCGGCGGCGGCAGCGCTGGCCGTCGCGCTCGGCGCAGTGAAGCTGGTCGTGCTCACCGACGTGGCCGGCCTCTACCGCGACTGGCCGACCTGCGCCGACTTCGTGAATCAGATCTCGCCGGCCGAGTTGCGCGACATCCTGCCGACCCTGGATGCCGGGATGCTGCCCAAGATGGAGGCCTGCCTCGAAGCCGTGGACGGTGGTGTGACCCGGGCCCACGTGGTGGATGGCAGGATCGCCCACGCCGTCCTGGTGGAGGTCTTCACGGATTCAGGGATCGGCACGATGGTGGTGGACGAATGATGACCTCCTCCTCGCAATGGACCGATCGCTGGCGCGCGGTGATGAGTGACAACTACGGCACCCCGCCGATCGTCATCGTGCGTGGTCAGGGCGCGACCGTCTGGGATGCTGATGGCCGCGAGTATCTCGACATGGTCGCCGGCATCGCGGTGAACGCCCTTGGGCACGCCCACCCTGCCGTGCAGGAGGCCGTGGCCACCCAGATGGCGCAGTACGGCCACACGAGCAACCTGGCCATCCACCCTGCGGGTGTCGAACTTGCCGAACGGCTCATCGCCCTTGCGGGCAGGCCGGGCCGGGTCTTCTTCTGCAACTCCGGCGCCGAGGCCAACGAGGCGGCCTTCAAGGTGGCGCGGTTGACAGGACGCAGCGTCGTCCACGCGGCGGAGGGTGCCTTCCATGGCCGCACCATGGGCGCCCTGACGTTGACCGGGCAGCCCGCCAAACGGGCGCCGTTCGAGCCCCTGGTCCCGGGTGTGGAGTACTTCCCGTTCGGCCAGGTACCGCAGGTCGGTGTGGACTCCGCAGCGGTGATCGTGGAGCCCATCCAGGGCGAGGCGGGTGTGATCCCGGCTCCCACGGGCTACCTGACCGCCCTCGGCGCACTCGAGCCGTTGCTCATCGTGGACGAGGTGCAGACGGGGATCGGGCGCACCGGGACGTGGTTCGCCCATCACCACGAGGATGTCGCCCCCGACATGGTGACCTTGGCCAAGGGGCTCGGTGGGGGGTTGCCGATCGGGGCTCTACTGACCTTCGGGCCGGCCGCCGAACTCTTGCAGCCCGGCCAGCACGGGTCGACCTTCGGCGGCAGTCCTGTGGCATGTGCCGCGGCGTTAGCCGTCATCGACGAGATCGAGACCCATGGACTCCTACAGCATGCAACGGACCTCGGTGCCCACATCCAGGGCGGGCTGTCACAACTGTCCGGAGTGACCGAGGTCCGGGGGGCGGGACTGCTTCTCGGGGTCATGCTCGACCAGCCGATCGCGAAGGCGGTCGAGATGTCGTGCCGTGACAACGGCGTGTTGGTCAACGCGATCGGGGACACGGTGGTCCGTCTGGCTCCACCGCTGACGCTGTCGTTCGAACAGGCCGAGCGGGCCATGGATGCCATCGCCACGGGGGTGACCGCATGAAACTCAACACCCGGGCCGCACGCCGGGAACTGATGATCGAGATCATCAGGAACAACGCCGTGGCCTCCCAGTCCGAACTCGTCGAGTCCTTGCGGGAGCGGGGGATCGAGGTGACCCAGGCGACGGTGTCCCGCGACCTCGACGAAATGGGCGCGGTGAAGACCATGTCCGCTGACGGCAGGCTCCTCTACGCGGTCCCGGCAGAAGGCGGCGAGGACCGCTTGTGGGTCGACGAGTCCGAGGACATCAACGCCCGCTTGATCCGCGTGGCAGAGGACACCATGGTCTCGGTCGACTACAGCGGCAATCTCGTGGTTCTGCGCACGCCACCGGGTGCGGCGCAGTACCTCGCCAGTGCTTTCGATCACTCCCACCTGCACGACGTCGTCGGCACCATCGCCGGTGACGACACGATCCTGCTGGTGGTGGCCGAATCCAGTTCCGGCGAGGCAGTCGCGGACCGCCTCCAACAGCTCATCAAGAACCGTCGATAGGAGACGACAAATGTCAGACAGAGTGGTACTCGCCTTCAGCGGCGGTCTGGACACATCGGTGGCCATCGGGTGGATCAAGGAGGCCACCGGGGCCGAGGTGATCGCCTTGGCCGTTGACGTCGGTCAGGGTGGCGAGGACATGGAGGTCATCCGCAAGCGTGCGTTGGCCTGCGGTGCG
>WBZP01007102.1_pt1 | contig 10888 bp, 8 predicted proteins | sample 5204301 | NCBI WGS metagenome assembly WBZP01 (sample SAMN12412401, study PRJNA552823) | activated sludge metagenome | isolation source: activated sludge from nitrification reactor of wastewater treatment plant... | place: USA: Pennsylvania | collected 2017
TCCCGACAAGTGGATGGACTACTCCAGCCTGCAGGTCGTTCCCGGCGACCTGATCGCGTCGGTGCGCGCCGCACGAGAGTTCCACCACGACTACGAGGTGAACAAGCTGGGCGGTCCGGTGGACCGCGACGAGTGGCACATGAATGCCCAGACCGTGAACGCCTACTACAACCCCGAGCTCAACGAGATCGTGTTCCCGGCCGGAATTCTGCAGCCACCGTTCTTCACGATGGAGGCCGACGACGCTGTCAACTACGGCGCGATCGGCGCGGTCATCGGGCACGAGATCTCGCACGGCTTCGACGACCAGGGCTGCCAGTTCGACGGCGACGGGAACCTGCGCAACTGGTGGACCGACGCCGACCACGAGGCATTCCGCAACCGCACCCAGATCCTGGTCGACCAGTACGCACAGTACGAGCCCGTCGAGGGGCACCGGGTCAACGGGGAGTTGACGCTCGGGGAGAACATCGCCGACGTCTCGGGCTTGGCGGTCGCGTACCGCGCCTACCAGTTGTCGCTGGACGGCCAGCCGGCGCCCGAGATCGACGGCCTTTCCGGCGAGCAGCGCTTCTTCGTCGGCTTCGCCCACGTCTGGCGGGCCAAGACCCGGCCGGAGGAGGCGGTGCGGCGCATCACCATCGATCCCCACTCCCCGCCGGAGTACCGGGTGTTCGGCACTCTGGTGAACTCCGATGCCTTCTTCGACGCGTTCGGGGTCGAGGAGGGCGACGGGATGTGGCGCGCGCCGGATGAACGCGTGCGCATCTGGTAGATCTTGCCTGTGAGTCCCGACGATCCGTTCTACCGGCCGTGGGAGGACGCGGATCGGGATTACGCCGCGACCCCGCCGCCGACGTCCCACAGCGGTGCCGCCGGCGCGGTGGAGAAAGTGGTGCTGGGTGCCAGCGGGCTGGTCGACCGCTCGCAGGCGCGCTTCCGGCCCGTGGCCTACGGGTACGCGGTCTTCAAGAAGTACGCCGACGACGAGGGCAGCAGGCTGGCCGCGCTGCTCGCCTACTACACGCTGTTCGGGATCTTCCCGCTCGCGATCGGCGGGTACGCCGTGCTGCGCACGATCGCGGAGAACAACCCGGACCTGGTCAACGAGTTGGTGCAGCAGGTCGTGCCGCCGGACTTCCAGCAGCAGATCATCGAGTCCTACGACACGCTGCCCGGCGGTGGGCCGGCGCTGGTGGTCGCACTGCTCGGTCTGCTGCTGGCCGGGACCGGTGCGGCGTTCGCGATGTACGCCATGGTCAATCAGGTCTTCTGCGTGCCCTACCGCTTCCGGTACGGCTTCGGGCCGCGGTACGCCCGCGTCCTGCTCATGCTGCTGGTCCTCGGGATCGGTGTGATCCTGCTGGCCGCCACGTCGCTGTGGACCAGCCAGCACCTGCCCGGGCAGTGGCAGGGGTTCGTCCAGGGCGTCGTGCGCTTCATCGTCATCGGGGTCGCGCTGTACCTCGCGCCGACGTTGCTGTGCCGGCGACGGATCCGGCCCGGCGAGGTGGTGCCCGGCGCCATTGCCGGGGCCGTGGCCGTGTCGGTGATCCTGCAGTTGGCCGGGGTCATCGTCGGCCGCTTCCTGACCAACTCCTCTGCTGTGTACGGCGCGATGACGACGGTGATCGCGTTCATCTCCGTGCTGTTCCTGGCATCCAACGTCATCGTGCTGTCCTACGAGGCCGCGGTCGTATGGGACTGGCGGCTGTTCCCGCGGGGTCTGGACATCAACAACCTGTTTCCTGCCGATGAACGCGCCTACGCCTTGCTGACGCTCATGGACGAGCGCATGCCCAGCCAGCGCAACGGCATCTACTTCGACGCCTCGGGGCACGAGGACGCGCGACGTCCGGACCTCGAGGCGCTCATGCGTCGCCCTGAGGGCATCCCCGAGTCCCCGTACGACGCATAGGTTGGAGTTGTGGACCCCGAGTACGCCGATCTGCTGGCCCTGACCGACGAGTTGTGCACGCGGGTCCTGGAGCCGCGCGCTGCTGACAGCGAGGCCACCGGCGACTTCCCGCGCGACATCTTCCTCACGCTCGGGGAGGCCGGTCTGCTGGGTCTGCCCTATCCGGTGGAGCACGGCGGCGGTGGGGTGCCCTACGAGGTCTACCTGCAGGTGCTGGAGCGGATCGGCCGTTCCTGGGCCAGCGTCGCCGTGGGGGTCTCGGTGCACGCGCTGTCCTGCTTCGGCGTCGCGCAGTTCGGGACCGAGGAGCAGCGCGCGCGCTGGCTGCCGGACATGCTCGGCGGCCGGTTGTTGGGCGCCTACTGCCTGTCCGAGGCGCATGCCGGCTCCGACCCTGCCGCGATGCGCACCCGGGCCGAACGCGACGGCGACGGGTACGTGCTCAACGGCACGAAGGCGTGGGTGACACACGGCGGGGAGGCGGACTTCTATCAGGTGATGGCGCGCACCGGCGACTCGATCTCGTGCTTCCTGGTCCCGGCTGATGCGGCGGGGCTGACGGCCGACCCACCGGAGCGCAAGATGGGCCTGATGGGCTCGACCACGGCCTCGGTCCGTTTCGAGGATGTGCGCGTGGACGCCGACCGCCTGCTCGGGGCGGAGGGCCAAGGGCTGCGGATCGCGCTCACGGGTCTGGACTCCGGCCGGCTCGGGATCGCGGCCGTGGCCACCGGTCTGGCCCAGAGGGCGCTTGATGATGCTGTGGCCTACGCACACGGACGCGAGACGTTCGGCAGGGCGATCATCGAGCACCAGGGGCTGGCATTCCTGCTGGCGGACATGGCAGCCGCTGTCGAGGCCTCGCGCCAGGTCACGCTGTCGGCGGCGCGACTGCGTGACGCCGGTCAGCGCTTCACCAAGCAGGCGGCGATCGCCAAACTGATCGCCACTGACAATGCGATGAAGGTGACCACCGACGCGGTGCAGGTGCTCGGAGGGTACGGCTACACCCGGGACTTCCCGGTCGAACGCTACATGCGCGAGGCGAAGGTCATGCAGATCTTCGAGGGCACCAACCAGATCCAGCGGATGATCATCGCGCGGCAGTTGTGATGGACGGACTGCTACCCGCGTACCACCGCGGCGTCGCCATCTACAACGGGGGAGACGTCGCCCACTAGTGGGCCGGTTCCTGGTCAGGGAGTCACATGGCCTCGTGGTCGCTGCACGGACCGGTCGTGCGGTGTCCTGCCGCCGGGGGCGGCCCCCGACTACAGTCGTCGGCGTGAACGAGTGCGTCTCGTATTCGACCGTTGGTCAGGTGGCGGTAGTGCACCTGGACCGGCCACGCCGGCTCAATGCCGTGGTTCCTGCCCTCGTCGATGGCCTGCTGGCCGCGTGTGAGCACGCCCGGGCCGAGGGGGTCAGGGCGGTCGTGCTGGCCGGCCGCGGGCGCGCGTTCTGCGCAGGCCACGACCTGAAGGAGCCGGCTGTCGTGGAGGACGAGGCTGCGGCCAGGCAGCGGCTGCAGCGGATCCAGGACGTCACCCGTGCGATCCGGGCGCTGCCGGCACCGGTCATCGCCGCGGTTCACGGCTATGCCCTCGGCGCCGGCGCCGAGTTCGCCCTCGGTTGCGACCTGGTCGTGGCGGGGGAGGATGCGCGGTTCGGGTTCCCCGAGGTCGGTGTCGGGCTGAGCGTGACCGGCGGGATCTCGGCACTTCTGCCTGGCACAGTCGGTCTGGTGCGGGCGAAGGAGTTGCTGTTCCTCGGCGAGCACTTCTCGGCCGCAGAGGCCCACGCGCTCGGGCTGGTGAACAGGGTCGTGCCGGCGGGGTCGCACGAGCAGTCCGCGCTCGACCTGGCGCAGCGGCTCGCCGCCCAGCCACCGGCCGCCCTGGCCCTGGCCAAGTCACTGCTCGACCACGGGGTCGACGCAACCGTTCCGGCCGCCTTCGAGCGGGAGGTGGATGCCGCGCTCGCAACCATGACCACGGGGGAGGCGCAAGCGGCGGCGCAGGCGTTCCGGGAGAAGCCCGGTGGATGAGATGGCTGATCTCGTGTCCGCGCTGGACCGGGCGGTGCGTCTGTGGCCCGACCGGCCCGCCTGGACGTTCGACCCTGGGGACTCCCTGACCTTCGCGGACGTGGGGCGGCGATCGGCCGGGCTGGCTGCAGGGTTGGCCGAACGTGGGATCGGGGCCGGCGACCGGGTGGCGGTCATGATGGACAACCGGGCCGAGTTCCCGCTCACCTGGTTGGCCCTGGCCCGGCTCGGCGCCGCCATGGTGCCCTTGAACCCGCAATACCGCAGCGAGGACGCCGGGCACATCCTGCGTCACTCCGGGGCAACCCTCATGATCACGTCAGGGGACTCCGGCGAACACATTCACGATGTACCCGTCCTGCCTGTCGAGGACCTGCCTTCGGGGAACTCCGTGCCCGAGCGCCGGATCGCAACGGAAGACACGGTCAACATCCAGTACACCTCCGGCACCACCGGCCGGCCCAAGGGCTGCGTCCTGTCCCACCGCTACTGGATGACACTCGGCCGTGGGCTCATCGACGAGTTCCCGCATCTGAGTCCGGCCGACACCATGCTCACCGCGCAGGCCTTCTCGTACATCGACCCGCAGTGGAACGTGGTCGCCGCGCTGCTGTCCGGCGCCCACCTGATCGTCCTGGACGGCTTCCATCCATCGGGCTTTTGGTCCACGGTGCGCGAGCATCAGGTGACCTACTTCTACTGCCTGGCCTCGATGCCGAACCTGCTGCTCGCGATGCCCCCGGACCCGCTGGACCGCGCGCATCAGGTCCGGGTCGTTCAGTGCTCGGCCATCCCACCCGCGCGGCACGCCGAGATCGAACAGCGGTGGGGCGTGAAGTGGTACGAAGCGTTCGGCATGACCGAGACCGGCGCCGACCTGCGCGTCACCGAGGCCGACCACGACGAGCTCGTAGGCAGTGGGTGCGTGGGTGCCGCGACCCGGTCCCGGGAGGCCCGGATCATGGACGCCGGCGGCCTGGCCGTACCCCGCGGAGAGGTCGGGGAACTTGTGCTGCGCGGGACAGGGCTGATGGACCGGTACGAGGCGGACCCGGAGGCGACCGAGGCGGCCTTTCGCGGCGGCTGGTTCCACACCGGGGACCTCGCCCGGATGGACGACCGGGGCCGGGTGTACCTGGTCGGCCGGCTGAAGGACATGATCCGGCGCGGCGGGGAGAACGTGTCGGCACGTGAGGTCGAGGACGTCCTGCTCACCCACCCCGCCGTCCGGCTCGCCGCTGTTGTCGCCGTCCCCGACGAACTGCGCGGCGAGGAGGTCAAGGCGTTCGTGTCGCTCGTCGGGGAGCAGGCGACCGTGGCCGATCTGGCGGAGTACTGCGGTCAGCGGCTGGCCCGCTTCAAGAACCCCCGCTACTGGGAGGTGAGCGACGACCTGCCGCTCACGGCGTCCCACCGGGTGGCCAAGACCCGCCTGGTATCGGTGCCCGGCCGGACGTGGGACCGCGCAGAGGGGGTGTGGCGATGAGCGTCCCTGGTCCTGCCTGCTTCCGGTACGACAGCCCTGTCTACTTCGACGAACTGGACCCGCTGGGGGTCATGCACAACACCCGCTTCGGAGTGCACGTGGAGCGTGCGCAGTCGGCGCTGTTCGAGCACCTCGGCTACGGCTGGACCGAGATGTCGCAGCGGCACGAGGACATCTCCTACGTCGTCCGCGGGATCGCTCTGGAGTTCACCGCGCCCGTGGCCTCTCCGGGCGTGATGCAGGTGGAGGTCGTGGCCGTCCGCCTCGGCCGGACCAGCGCGACATGGGGATACCGCTGCTTCGTGTCCGGCGACATCCGGGTGGCCCACGGGACGCGCGACCTCGTGAAGGTGGACGGGTCCGGACGGCCGGTTGCGTGGACCGATGAGTACCGGGCCCTGTTCGGCTGGCTCGCAGGCGGTGCGCAGGGGCCGCGCCCGTGACCAGTCCCGTGGCCGACCTGCTGCTGACCGACGCCGTGGTCCTGACGATGGCGCCGGATGGTTCGGGTGTGGCACCGCGGGCCGGTGTCGTGGCGCTGCTCGGTGACCGCATCCTGCACGTGGGCCACGACGATGCCGGCCTGACGGCGAAGCGCACGGTGTCGCTCGCTGGCCGGTGCGTGATCCCGGGCTTCCACGACGCCCACCAGCACATGGCCTGGTTCGGATCGAGCCTGGACGAGATCGACCTGTCCACGCCGCCCATCGGCAGCCTCGACGACCTCGCGCAGGCGGTGGCCGCGGCGGCCGCCACGACGCCCCCCGACCGCTGGATCGTCGGAAACGGCTACGACGAGAACAAGATCGGCGGACACCCCGATCGAGGCCTCCTGGAACGGGTCGCGCCCGGGCGCCGGGTCCTGCTCACCCACACCTCGGGGCACATGAGTGTCGTGAGCTCTGCCGTCCTCGATGAATTGGGCCTGTCTGACTCCGGCCGCCAGGTTCCCGGCGGGACCATTGAGGTGGACGACTCCGGGCGGCCGACCGGACTGCTTCAGGAGCAGGCGCAGAATCTGCTGGCCCCGCTGCGGCGCCCGGTGCCGGTCGACGAGGTCGCTCGGGCCGTGGCAAGGGCCAGTGAGGTCTATGTACGGCAGGGCATCACCAGCGTGGTGGAAGCAGGAGTGGGCGGGGGCTGGATCGGCCGCACCCCGGTGGAGGTGCTCGGGTATCAGCGCGCGCGGGATGCGGGGGAGTTGCGGGTTCGGGTGGAAGTCATGGTCGCGTCGGACGTGCTGCACGCGCTCCGCGCGGACGATGCTGATGACCTCGGCAGCGGGATCGACCTCGGTCTACGCACAGGATTCGGTGACGACTTCCTGCGTCTGGGGCCGGTGAAGGTCTTCTCCGACGGATCGTTGATCGGGCACACCGCCGCCATGTGCCACGACTTCACCGATACCCCGGGGGTCCGCGGCTACCTGCAGGACGACGCGGCGGCTCTGCGCGACACGATCGTGTCCGCCCACCGCTCCGGCTGGCGGGTCGCCACGCACGCCATCGGTGACGCCGCCATCGATCTCGTGCTGGATGCCTACGAGAACTGCCTGCGCGACCACCCGCGAACCGGTTGGGGCGGCCGTCGGGGGAACCCCGCCCCCCGGCATCGGATCGAGCATTTCGGCGTCGCCCGGCCCGACCAGATCGTGCGCGCTGCGCGGTTGGGCGTCGTGCCCGTGCCACAGGGGCGCTTCGTCGGCGAGATCGGCGACGGCATGCGGCGGGCATTGGGGCCGCAGCGCTGCGACTGGGCCTATCGCTTCGCGTCGCTACTGGCCGCCGGGTTGACCGTCCCGGGCAGCAGCGACCGGCCGGTCGTCGACGGGCGGCCGATGCTCGGCATTCACGACATGGTGAACAGGCGGACCGCTGCGGGTGAAGTGCTGGGCCCGGATGAGGTGGTCAGCGCCCACGAGGCGCTGCGGGCCTACACGTACGGGTCGGCCTACGCCTCTTATGAGGAGCACCGGAAGGGGTGGATCGGTCCGGGAACGCTGGGGGATCTCGCCGTGTTGTCCGACGATCCCACACAGGTGGACCCGGGCGAGCTGGCGAACGTCGACGTGCTCGCCACGGTGGTGGGCGGCAGCGTGGTGTGGGACGCGGGCTTGGGGCTCGCGGGATGACCGGGCGACAGCTGGTGGCGTTCGCGGGGCTCGATGCCGCCCACAAGAGCGCGGTGCGCCTCGTCTACGAGTCCTCGTTCCCGCTGGCGCTGCGGGCACCGTGGGAGGAGATCACGGCCGACCGCCCCGATGAGCGGCTGCTCGTGCTGCTCGACGGTGAGAGCCCTGGGGATCCGCCTGTGGGTCTGGTGCTGGTGCGGCATCTCGGCAACACGTCGATGTCGTTCGTGCGTTACTTCGTCGTCGACGGGCAACGCCGTGGCCGCGGGCACGGGTCGGCGTTGTTCGCGCAGTTGGTGGTGCACCTGCGGGACGCAGGGCGAGCCATGCTGCTGCTCGACGTCGAGGACCCGGACGGCCGGCCGGACGACGCGGCGGCCAGGCGCGACGATGTGCGGCGGATCGAGTTCTACCGGCGGCACGGCGTCCACATGCTCGCGGTCCGGGATTACGCCCCTCCCGACCATGGGCAGGAGGGGGAAGAGGCCCCTCTGCGGTTGATGGGCGCTTTCCTGTCGGACCCCGCCGACCGCGGCCACCTGCAGGGGCCCGCACCCGAAGGCCCGGCTCTGCGTGACGCCGTCATCGCCGTGTATCGCGATCGCTATGGGCTCGAACCCGACCATCCGGTGGTGCGGGCCACGCTGCGGGCGTCGGGGCTCTAGCCAACGTCAGCACTGCGAAGCGACGCCGGCCTGGCCGTACTGCTGCTCCCGCGTACACGGGAGCAGCAGCGATCCAGCCGTGGCCTGCAAAGGAGGTCCGGAGGAGGCGTTCAGCCGACCTTCCAGCTCCGGGTCCAGGTCACCTTGCTGACCCCCGGGCCGGTGACAGTGATGGTCACCTTCACCGTGCCCTTGGGAGCCTTGTCGGTCTTGACCTTGACCTTGGTCGACGTCGTGGTGACGGTGACCTTCTTCTTGGTCTTCTTGGGCGTGACTTTGACCTTGATCGACGCGGTCTGGCCGGAGCCGACCGTGATGTCCTTGACCAGCTTGGCCTTGCCCGACGCCTTCACGTTCTTACTGGCGGCCCGGGCGTCCACCGTCAGGGAAGCCGGTGGGGTGACGGGCGGCGTCGGAGTCACGGGAGCTGCCGGGGTCAGCGTGGCGCTGGGCTCCGACACCGGACCGGTGCCGAAACTGTTGATCGCGGCGACGCGGAAGCGGTAGCCGGTGCCGTTGGTCAGACTGCTGATGACCTGGCTGGTGGCCGTGCCTCCGGTGTTCGCGATCGCGGTCGTCCATGCTCCGCCGCTGGACACGTCGATCCGGTAACCGCTGATCGGGTTGCCCCCGTTGAAGGCCGGTGCCGTCCAGGACAGTTGCACCTGGGCGTCACCTGCCACGCCGGTCACGTTGGTGGGCGCGTCCGGCACCGCCAGCGGGGTGATCAGGGCGGAGTCGTCCGAGACGGTTCCCGGACCCGCGAGGTTGATGGCCGTGACGCGGAACCTGTATTGCGTGCCGTTGCTCAGCCCGGTCACGACCCGGCTGGTGGCCGGGCTGCCGGTGTTGGCGACGGCGGTCGTCCACGTTCCATCGGCCTTCACCTCGATCGTGTAGCCGGTGATCGGGCTGCCGTTGGCGGGCGGCGCGGTCCAGGACAGGGTCACCTGGGAGTCTCCTGGCTCGCCGGTCACGTTGGTCGTCTTGCCGGGCACGGTGTACGGCGTGATGTCGGCAGAGGCCGGCGAGGCCGATCCGGTACCGATGCCGTTGATGGCAGAGACGCGGAACTTGTACTGCGTACCGTTGGTCAGCCCGGTGATGGTTCGGGTGGTGGTGGCATTGCCCGGGTCGTCGACCGCGGTCGTCCACGACGTGCCGTCATTCACCTCGATCTTGTACCCGGTGATCAGGGCGCCCCCGTTGGAGGTCGGTGCGGTCCAGGACAAACTCACCTGGGCGTTGCCGGGCGTGCCGTTCACGCCGGTCGTCTGGCCCGGTGCGGTGGGCGTCGTCAACTGCCCGATCTTGTGGGCGGAAGCCTCGGAGAACCACAGGTTGCCGTCGGGACCGGTAATGATGCCTCGCAGTCCGGCCGGGTTGTCGGTCAGACCGGAGAACTCCAGTATCTTGCCCTCCGGGTTGATCCGTCCGATCTTGTTGGCACCCGATTCGGTGAAGTACATGCTGCCGTCAGGACCGGCCGTGATCCGGCGAGGGCCCGCCAGAGGTGTCAGCCCGTTGCTGAACTCGTTGATGGTGCCAGTTGGAGTGATCCGCCCGATCTTGTGCCCGTGCAAGTACACGAACCACATGTTGCCGTCCTGCCCGGTCGCGATCGCGACCGGATCATCGGTGGCCATGCCGGCGCTGTACTCGTTGGTCAGCACACCCGTCTGACTCATGCGGCCGATCTGATCGAGCGATGCTTCGGTGAACCACAGGTGGTTGTCGGAGCCGAGCGTGATTCCCAACGGGTCGGCGCCGGCGGTCACGGGGAACTCCGTGATGACACCGGCCGGGGTGATCCGGCCCACCTTGTCGCCAGAGGCTTCGGTGAACCACATGTTGCCGTCGGGCCCGGCGGTGATACCCCACAGTTCGACGCCAGGGTCGTCGGGGCCGGGGTCATCCGGGCCGTTCCCGGGGGTCCAGCCGGCGGCGGTGTATTCGGTGATCGTGCCGCTCGTGGTGATCTTGCCGATGCGGTTCCCCTTGGTCTCGGTGAACCAGAGGTTGCCATCGGGTCCGGCGGCGATGATGAAGGGTTCGGCGCCGGGGCTCAAGTTGGCGGTGTATTCGGTGACCACGCCGGCCGGAGTCATCTTCCCGATCCGGTTGGCGTTCTTCTCGGTGAACCAGATGTTGCCGTCCGGACCGAGTGCGATGCCGTCCGGGTCCGGAGGGGGGACGGCGCTGTCATTGATGCTGAACTCCTGAATCGTCCCGGGGGGATCGGCCATCGCGGGTGGTGCATACACCCCGAGTCCCACCCATACGACTGACGCGGTCAGCCCCCCCAGGATCGAGTTACGTCGCCTGCTGATCACGATGACCCCCTCCACAGCCGTGCGCCAGGAGCGAGGACCCCCCTCGTCCACCTGGCCACGCGGCCACTACAAGGTACACCGGCTTTTGCTTCAAGATCGAGTGCTCTGTTCGAAAGGTTGCAGAGTCGATGCATTTGTGGCTGCCGACTGACGATGGCCACCGCTGCCGCTCGGGGCCCCATGACGTGGGCCGTCTTGTGCGGGTGGGGAGACTTGAACTCCCACGTCCGTAGACACAGGAACCTAAATCCTGCGCGTCTGCCAATTCCGCCACACCCGCTTGCGACTCGACTCTAGCCGGGCGGTTG
>WBZP01007103.1_pt1 | contig 10888 bp, 14 predicted proteins | sample 5204301 | NCBI WGS metagenome assembly WBZP01 (sample SAMN12412401, study PRJNA552823) | activated sludge metagenome | isolation source: activated sludge from nitrification reactor of wastewater treatment plant... | place: USA: Pennsylvania | collected 2017
AAGGTCGTCGGCCGTTCCGGCGGGATCCTGGGCTTCGTCCAGATGTTCGACCCCAGCCCTTCGGAGCAGGCCGAACTCGAAGTACGTGCGGCAGCGCTGACCGAGGCCGCCGCCGGCTACGAGGAGGAGGCATGAGCCAGGCGTTCGACCCGAAGAACGAAGCAGTCAAACCTGAAAACCCGGAGGCATCGTCTTGAGCAAGTTCGAAGATCCCGTCATCATCAGCAACTCGATCTCGGGGGTCATCGCCAACCGCGACCAGTGCCCGGCGATCCCGTACACGCCCGAGGAGTACGCCTCCGAGGCGCGCCGGGTCGTCGACGAGGGCGCCTCGCAGATCCACATCCACGCCCGCAAGCCGGACGGCACCCCTTCCTGGGACACCGAGGATTTCGCCGCGATCACCGAGGCGATCCGCTCCGAGGTCGGTGACGTGATCATCAACTATTCGACCGGCGCGATCGGCGTTCCGATCGAGAAACGAATCGAATACCTGCGCGCCTGCAAGCCGGACGTGGCCGCGCTCAACATGAGTTCGATGAACTACGCCAAGTACTCCAGGCGCCGCAAGGAGTTCGTCTTCAAGGCCGTCTTCGAGAACAGCTTCGACACGATCATCGAGTTCATCACGGCGATGAACGAGATCGGCATCCAGCCCGAGCACGAGTGCTTCGACGCCGGCCACGTCGCCAACGTCGATCCGCTGATCGACATGGGCCTGCTCGAGGGCCCACTCCAGATCTCGCTGGTCATGGGTGTCACCGGTGGCATCCGTCCGACCCCTCGCAACGTCGAGGTCATGGCCGACCAGATCCCCGGCGGCTCCGAGGGCGAGCACAACTGGCAGTGCATCGGCATCTCCCGTGACCAGTGGAAGCTGCTCGGCACCGCGATCGTGCTCGGCGGCAACGTGCGGGCCGGGGTGGAGGACAACCTCTACCTGCCCGACGGCACCATGGCCCGCTCCAACGGCGACCTGATCGCGAAGGCGCGCCAGATGGTCGAAGACGCAGGCCGCAAGGTGGCCTCGGTGGACGAGGCCCGCGCGCTCCTCGGACTGAAGAAGTCCTGATTCCGGTGGCGCCACTGACCGGCATCCGCGTGCTCGACCTGACCCGGCTACTCCCGGGTGGTTTCTGCACGCAGCTGATGGCCGACTTCGGCGCCGACGTGATCAAGGTCGAGGACACCGGTGCGGGTGACTACATCCGTATGGCCCCGCCCTACCACGAAGTGGAAGGCGACGAGACCAGTACCCGTTCGGGGCTCTACCTGTCGCTCAACCGCAGCAAGCGCTCGATCCGGCTCGACCTGAAGAGCGAGGCCGGGCAGGAGGCGTTCATGCGGCTGGTCGGCGGTGCCGACGTGGTCATGGAGGGCTTCAGGCCAGGCGTGGCCGAGCGCCTCGGCATCGACTACGAGAGCCTCAGCTCGGTCAACCCGGGCATCGTCTACTGCTCGATCTCCGGCTACGGCCAGACCGGCCCGAACGTCGACCGTGCCGGCCATGACATCAACTACCTCGCCGCCACCGGCATGCTCGGCCTCACCGGCAGCGCCGACGGCCCGCCGGTCCAGCCGGGCGGACAGATCGGCGACCTCGGGGGAGGCGCGTCGATGGCCGCCTTCGGCGTGATGACCGCCCTGTTCGAGAAGCAGCGGACCGGGGAGGGCCAGCTGGTCGACATCTCGATGACCGACGGGGCGATGTCCTGGATGGCCATGGATGCCGGCCGGTTCCTGGCCGACGGCGAAGTTCCGCATCGCGGAGCGGGAGTCCTGAACGGCGGCGTCGTCTGTTACCTGACCTACGAAGCCTCCGACGGGTGGATCGCCTGCGGAGCCCTCGAGCCCAAGTTCTGGAAGGCCTTCTGCGACGGCGTCGAGCGCCCCGACCTGATCGGGCACCAATTCGACCAGCCGGGCAGCGAGGGCCACGAGCGGGTCGCCGAGGTCTTCCGCGGCAGGAGCAAGGCCGAATGGAAGGCCTTCAATGACGTCGCGGACTGCTGCATCGAGCCGATCCTCGACATCGACGAGGCCCTTGCCTCGCCGCAGATGCGCGAGCGGGGCATGGTCGTCGAGTTCGAACAGCCAGGCATCGGCAAGGTCGAGCAGCTGGGCAATCCGGTCAAGCTTTCGCGGACCCCGGCAGAGGCGCCGCGCGCCGCGCCGGCGATCGGCGAACACACCGAAGAGGTGCTCGCCGAGGCGGGCATGTCCGAAGCCGAGATCACCGCTCTGATCGAATCAGGGGCCGCCGCCGGCCGTGGTGGCACCACCGGAGGGGACCTCTTCCGCGCATGAGCAATAACGGCCAGACGGCGAAGGCCGACGAAGGCCTGCTGCGCATGTCGCAACTGGTCGAGGCCTCCGGCGTGCCCGGTGCGACGATCAAGCACTACCTCCGCGAGGGGCTCCTGCCCGAGCCGGTCAAGACCAGCCGAAACATGGCCTACTACCGGCCGGAGACCGTCAACCAGATCGCCGTGATCAAGCGCCTGCAGGAAGAGCGCTACATGCCGCTCAAGGCGATTAAGTCGATCCTCGAGGATGGCACCGAACAGGCCGAGGCCCTGCTCGACGTCGAGGACCGCATCCTCGACCGCGCGCTGGCCAAGGAGCGCACCCGGACCAGCGCCGCCGAGGTGAGGCGCTCGTACGGAGTGCCCGGCGAGGTGCTGGACCGCCTGGCCGAGATCGGCATCCTCACCCCCAATTCCAAGGGCTATTCACCTTCGGACATCGCCATCATCGAGGCGATGTCGCGGTTCCGCGCCGGCGGATACGACGAGCAGACCGGCTTCACCGTCTACGACACGCTGCGCTACAAGCGCGCCCTCGAAGCACTGGTCAAGGAAGAGGTCGACGTGCTCGTCGAGAGGCTCAAGGGCCAGATGCCGCCGGACCGGGCCGTCGCGCTGATCGAATCGGGCGCTGAACCGCTGCGGGACTTCATCGCCGCCCTGCATACCAAGCTGATGGTCGAAGAAGTGGAACGCCGCCGCTGAATTTCGTCACACCGGTTCCGACACCGTGAAACTCGGGTCACGGGTAGCGGCCAGAATTTCGTCAGCCAGCTTCGCTCCGTCATGCGAATTCTGCGGTGTCGCCTGGATGCGGAGCACCACGTCCCCACGATCGACCTCTTCCAGGTAGATGGCAGGCGGACGGAGGGTCGGGACCGTGATCAGTTCGCTGAGCTTTTCCTGAATTCGGCCGGGGCTCACGTGACTGTCGAACCTCACCTTCAGATCAATGCTGTCGGGTGCCTTGAGCGGGATCACGGCGAGTTGGAGAAGGACGCTGTTCGGAAGCATCATGCGGTCGGATCCGGTGATGAACGACGTATAGAAGAGGCCTAGTGAACTGACCGTGCCTTCGACGGATCCAGCCATGCCGCCGCCGGTGAGACGTACGCGCTCGCCGACCCGGAAGGGCCTCGTGCCCTGAAGGACAATGCCGGCGAAGAGATTTCCCAGAGTCTGCTGTGACGCGAGACCGAGGACGACAGCGGTGAATGCTCCCCCGACGGCAAGGGTGCTCGTCTTGACTCCGGCGATACTCAGTGACACGACTGCCACGATGATGATCGTGCCGAGTCGGATCGCAAAGCCGACCGTTCCGGCGGTGCCGGGATCCATGCGTCTGAGGATTGCGGGGGTGAGGGTGCGGCCCAGGGCCGTCGCAAATCCCCAACCGAATATGAACAGCAGCAACGCGGTCGCGATGCGGACCGCAGGACCGTGTCCGGGGAAGAGGTCCTGCCGGTTATTGAACAGCACCAGGGTCACGGTGATGAGCACCGCGAAAAGGATCAGCTGGGGCCAGGCCGGGCCCCGGTGTGGCAGGCGTATCTCGTCACTGATTCCCGCTTCCGACCAGGCATCTGTGCGCGTCTCGAGCATCCAGCGTGGCACGGGGGCACCGGCCTTCTTGAATTTTCGGGGCTTCGCCATCGACCGAATACGTTAACGACGGCGCCCCGGATTTACAGTGACGAACCTCTCAGGGTGAAAACGCCCGTTCGGCGGGCCTCCATGCAGATGTCGCGGCGGTCTACCCGGGGGCTCCGACAAACCTTCGCACCGCATCTAAATGTAGTCTGGACGTGTTCATCTGAAGTAAAGGGTCAGGGAAGCCCGCCACATATCGATTCACGGAGAGGAAGCATCTTGAAATTGATCCGCCTGCTGGCAGCTCTGCTGGCCATGTCTCTTGCGTTCACGGTCGCAGCTTCGACCGCAGAAGCCGGAGTGAAGATTCCGGCCTCGGCGAAGAAGAAGTGCGCCAAGAAGAAGACCAAGAAGCAGAAGAAGGCCTGCCTGAAGAAGGCGAAGAAGAAGGCCGCCAAGCAGCAGAAGTATCAGCTGAACAACCCGTCGGTCACGATCCGTACGACGGAAGGTGGCATTCCCAGGATCGTCGCCGATTCTTACCGCGGCCTCGGCTACGGGTATGGCTATGCGCTCGCCAAGGAAAACATTTGCTCGATGGCGCAGATCTACATCACCAACCGTGGTGAGCGCTCGAAGTACTTCGGCCCTGACGGTGAGTGGATGCTGACAGGAAACAACATCCCCTACACCAACCTCGAAGCCGACTTCGCCCACAAGCGCGTGATCGCTGAGAACACGGTCGAAAAGCTGCTCAAGCTCAAGGCTCCTCAAGGCCCCAAGACCGAGGTGCGCGAGGTCGTCGACGGCTACGTCAAGGGTTACAACCGCTGGTTGTCCAAGACCGGAGTCGACAAGATCCAGGACGAGACCTGCAAGGGCCAGCCCTGGGTGAAGAAGATCAACAAGCTGGATGTCTACCGCCGCTTTTACGAACTCGGAACCCAGGCCAGCGCCGGTGCTGCCGTGGATGGAACCACCGGCGCCTCTCCTCCCGTCGCGATGGCCTCGGCCAACAGAGCGGAAGCGGCTCCAGAACCGACCAGAGCAGACTTCGAGGAACTCGCAGAAGGAATCGACCCCGAACTCGGCTCCAACGGCGTCGCCCTCGGCTCGGAAGCGACCCCGAACTCGGCTCCAACGGCGTCGCCCTCGGCTCGGAAGCGACTTCGACGGGCAAGGGGATGCTCTTCGGAAATCCCCATTTCCCGTGGTCAGGCTCCGAGCGCTTCTTCCAGGCCCAGCTGACCGTGCCGGGCAAGATCAACGTCAGTGGTGCCAGCCTGCTCGGGGCACCGGTCGTGCTGATCGGTCATACCCGAAACCTCGCCTGGACCCATACGGTTTCCACGGCCCGCCGGTTCCTGACGTACCGCGAGTCGCTCGTTCCCGGTGACCCGACCTCCTATTACGTGGATGGCGTCGCAAGGAAGATGGAGACGACCGACGTCACCGTCGACGTGAAGCAGCCCGACGGTTCGATCGTCCCCGAGACCAGGACGCTCTATTCGACTGCTCACGGACCGATCACCACATCGATCCAGAAGCAGGAGCTCTTCGCCTGGGACACGGACTACGCGTACGCACTGCGCGATCCGAACTCCGACGGTCTCCGTTTCATCAACCATTTCTTCGACGCCGATCGCTCCCAGAGCGTGAACGACCTCGTCAAGGCGCTGAAGACCGACCAGGGAGTGCCGTGGGTCAACACGATCGCGGCCGACTCGAAGGGCAACGCCCTCTATGCGGACATCTCGGTAACCCCGGATGTCACCCCCGCCCGGTTTGCCGACTGCAACACGCCGGGACTGGGTGAACTCGCCTGGTCCCTGGCAAAGGTTGCCGTGTTCGACGGAACCAGGCCCGCCTGTGATCCGCAGAAGCAGCCGGGTGCGGTCGTCAAGGGCATCCTTTCGCCCAGCCAGATGCCGCTTCAGATCCGAAAGGACTTCGGTTCGAACATGAATGACAGCTACTGGCTCTCGAATCCGGCGGCACCGCTGACCGGTTTCGCGCCGATCATCGGTGACGAAGGCACGGCCAGGGCCCTGAGGACGCGCAACGGCCTCAAGCAGATCAACGAAGTGCTGGCCGGCGGAGGCAAGTTCACCCTCGATCGCGTCGCCCAGTTCATCACCAACAACCGGCACTACGGTGCCGAACTGATGCTTCCGGACCTGGTGGCCTATTGCCAGGCCAACCCGGTCATCAACGCGATCGATGTGAGTGCCGCCTGCGGCGTGCTTGCCAACTGGGACAAGACCGACAACCTGGATTCACCCGGAGCACTGCTCTGGACCCGCGTCCAGGGTTTCATACCGTCCGCGAACCGCTACACCACGCCGTTCGACATCAACGACCCGGTCAATACGCCGGCTGGCCTGAATACGGGCAACCCGGCTGTTGTCAAGGCCCTGTCCGATGCGGTCACCGAGTTCTCCACGCTGGGCATCCCTCTTGACGCCACGCTGCGCGACTACCAGTACGTGACCAAGAACGGCGAGAACATCCCGATCCCCGGTGGTAACGGCGGCCACGGAATGTTCAACGTCATCACCGCGGTGCGCAACCCGGAAACCGGCAAGTACGACTCGGTCAGGCACGGCTCGAGTTTCATCCAGGCCGCATCCATCACCGGCGCAAAGTGCCCGGTCGTCAAGACGATCCTGACTTACTCGCAGGCCGCAACGAACGAGAAGTCGGCGCACTACTCGGATCAGACCAAGCTCTTCTCACAGGGCAAGTGGCTGACCGACCGGTTCTGCACCAGCCAGCAGAAGAAGTCACCGGGGCTCAAGGTGACCAACCTGAACGGCGGCGCCAAGGCCGTCAGGAAGGGTTTCTAACCGGCATCGTCTGACCGGCCGGGGTGGCATACGCCATCCCGGCCGGGCCTTCGGGCCGCACCGCCCGACTTGTCCCCCCGAAGGGTTCGGACCGGTACCTATAATCGGAAGCTGATTGACTTGTCAATCAACTTCCAATGCGTACTGCCGCCGTACAGATCAATTCGGGCCCGGATCGTGACCTCAATATCGAGTCCACGGGCCGCCAGGTACTCGCCGCCGTCAAGGACGGAGCCGAGTTCGTGGTGCTGCCCGAAAAGTGGTCCCTCCTGGTCACTGGTGACTCAGTCGCCGAAGGGTCTGAGGGCGCCGACGGAGAGGCGATGACCGCTGCCCGTGGCTGGGCGCGCGAGCACGGTATCCATCTTCTGGCCGGAAGTTTCACCGAGATGTCAGCCGACGGCGGATTGCCCACCAACACATCCATCCTGATCTCTCCGGACGGCGCCGATCTGGCGGCCTATCGCAAGATCCACATGTTCGACGTCGACGTCGGCGGGGTCGAGTACCGAGAATCGAGCACCGAGGCCGCCGGCGACGAAGTGGTAGCTGCACCTCTCGGAACCGCGAAGCTGGGCATGACCGTCTGTTACGACCTGCGCTTTCCCGAACTCTTCAGGGCGCTCCTGGACCTCGGCGCAGACATCTTCGCCGTACCATCGGCGTTCACTGCGGTAACCGGCCGCGACCACTGGCAGGTGCTGCTCCGGGCTCGGGCGATTGAGAACCAGGCCTTCGTGGTCGCGGCCAACCAGTTCGGTACGGCCGAGCCGCATTTCGATTCCTGGGGCCATTCGCTGATCGTTGATCCCTGGGGCCGGGTGCTCGCCGACGCCGGTGAGGCCGAGGGCTATGCGATAGCCGACCTGGACTTTGCTGAACGAGACAGGATCCTCGGGTCTCTGCCCGCGATCCACAACCGCCGGCCGGATCTGTTCCGGAACGGGGAGGGAGCCGCCTGATGGCAAGAGAAGCAGCAACCGAGAGGCGCCGGCAGATCCTCGATGCCGCCGTCAGGGTCTTCGCCCGGCAGGGTTTCCATTCGACCCGTGTCGCCGACATCGCCGACGAGGCAGATGTCGCCTACGGACTCGTCTATCACTACTTCTCCTCGAAGGAGAATGTGCTCGACGAGCTCTTCCGCCAGCGCTGGTCGCTCCTCAACGAGGCCATCGAGGCGGCCGACAAGTCTTCGATCTCGCCCCAGGAGAAGCTGACTGCAGTCGCTGCCTTCATTTTCGATTCCTACCGATACGACCCCGAACTGATGAAGGTCATCATCGTCGAGGTCACCCGCGCCGCCAACACTTTCGCCCGCACCCACATGGAACAGATCCAGGAGTCCTATGGTCGCATCACCAAGATCGTGGCCGACGGACAGGCGGCCGGAATCTTTCGCGACGACATCGATGCCTACTTCGCATCGATGTCCTTCTATGGCGCGATCGAGCAGGTCCTGACCAGCTGGATCTTCGAACTGAGGCCGGTCAATGACGAGGACTACGACGGTGCGGCCGGGCTGGTCGTGAAGACGATCTGCGAGGGCCTCGAAAAACGGTGAGTTATCGCTCTGCCGGAGTGGGTATCCTCCCAGCAGCTATGGATAACGAGATCGTTAGAAAACTGACCTGGAGCGCAATGCTCACCGTGTCCAGCGCTCTGGCGAGCCTGCTGGCAGCCCGACTGGCCGCCATCGCCTATCGCCGGTTCTTCAACGAAGACCCGCCGGAATAACCGTGACGCCTCCGGATCCCAACCGACCGAACGCCGAGAAGACCGTCGGCGAACTCGTATTCGAGGTCACCGAACGCACGTCGGCTCTGATCCGCGAGGAAATCGAACTCGCCAAGGCCGAGGTCAGCGAGAAGGTCACGACCCTGGCCCGCGGAGGCGCGGTCGGCATCGCCGCCGGCATCTTCGCCTTCCTGGCCCTGATCCTCCTGATGTTCGCCTTCGCGCTCGGCCTCAACTCGCTCTTCTTCGAGGGTGAGCCCTGGGCCGGATTCCTGATTGAAGCCATCATCTTCATCGCGATCGCCGCCGGGGCCGGATACTTCGCCTACAACTCCTTCGAGAAGACCGGCGCGCCGATCCCGACCGAGGCGATCGAAGAAGGCCAGAAGATCAAAGCCATACTCACGCCGGGCGAGGAAAACCGATGAGCGACACAACAGACCCGAAGAAGCCGGACACGAGCAAGGTCGAGCCGTTCCGGCCTGAAGGAGTAGGACCGGAAGCGCCCGTCGACAACACGCCGAACCGCTGGGCGCCCGCCGAGGGCACCCCGGCACCGGCCGCCGGCCAGATGGGCTCGCCGTACACTCCGCCGCGCCCGAAGCGCTCCTCGGCCCAGATTCGCGCCGACATCGATGCCCAGCGCGAGGAACTCGGTGGCTCGGTCGATGCCCTGAAGGACAAGGTCACCGAGATCACCGACTGGCGCAGTCAACTCCGCAAGCATCGCAAGCAGATCGTCATCGGTGCGGTGGCCACCGGCTTCGTGGTCGGCGGCCTCATGGCGCTGCGCCGAAGATAGGGACAAGCCTTTCTGCTTACGGCCTACTCCACCAGCGAAGTAGGGACCGTGCCCAGCGCGATCAATCCGGGCCCCGCGTAACAGCCGAGCACCGCCGAGAGCTCGGAGATGAAGGATCCGTCGTTGCCGAAAGTCTTGCGGCAGTGAGCGGCGAGGTCCTCGACCCGGTCGGGCTTCTGGATGTGCTGGGCGACCCAGGTCATCTCGCCCTTCGCCGCCTGCTCGTCGGCGATCGCCTTGATGCGATCGACGCCCCGGCTCCAGGTTCGTACCTTCTCGACCGGTCTGACGGTCTCTTCCATGGCGATGATCGGCTTGATCCTGAGTGCGTTTCCGATCAGGGCCTGGGCTCCTCCGATACGGCCGCCTTTCTGCAGGAACTCGAGGGTGTCGAGGAGGATCCAGTTGTGGGTCTCCTCACGGGCCGCCTCGACACGGGCCACCACCTGCCCGGCGGAAGAACCGCGGGCGATCTCGTTGCTGGCGGCCAGGCAGATCATCGCCAGGGCACCGGCAGTGGCTCGGGAGTCGACCACGTGGATGCGCTCACCGCCTTTGCCTTCGTCCTCGAGGGCTTTCGCCGCCTGCCTTGCGGCCTCGACGGTTCCGGAGACGCCACCCGACAGGTGGACGGAGACGATGTCGCGACCGGCTGCCAGCAGTGGTTCGTAGACCGCCATGAAATCGCCGATAGAAGGCTGAGAGGTGGTGGTCAGCTGGGGGCTGTCGAGCACGGCCTTGTAGAAGGCAGGCATGTCCGTGATCTCGTCTTCACGGCGCTGCTCTCCGTCGAGGATGATGTAGAGCTGGACGACGGCGGCATCCATTCGTTCGCACTCCTCCGCGGTCAGCGAAGCGGTGCTGTCGGTCACCAGTGCCACTTGAGCTTTGCCCATGTCACGGTTCTATCAGAAGGGGCGGCTTCGGCCGCTCATCGAGCTAGAGTTCAGGCATGAGCAAACCCGTTCTCTACAGATGCCCCGCACCGACCAACCATCTGTGCGCCTGTGGCCGCGCCGCCAGGTCCCTGAAATCGGCCGGTGTCGAGTTCGAGAACCGCAAGGTCCCGTTCTCCAAGAAGAAGCGTCCGGAGATCGAGGAGCTGACCGGCCAGAAGGGCGTTCCGGTGCTGGTCGACGGTGATGAGGTGGTCCACGATTCCCGGCGCATAGTCGAATACGTCGAGGCGACGTGGGGGACCCGGTAAGATCCATCCATGGCCGAAGCTACGAAACCAGCAATCACCCTGACCGAAGGCGCCGCAGACAAGATCGCCGAACTGCTCGGCGATCAGGTTGAAGGCGAAGAACAGGCCCTGCGCGTGGCCGTTCGCGGTGGTGGCTGTTCCGGTTTTCAGTACTCACTCGCCTTCGACCAGAAGACCGACGAGGACCACGTCTTCGAGAACCGCGGCGTGGCAGTGATCGTCGACAAGACCAGCATGCAGTTCGTCTTCGGCTCCGAGGTCGACTACGTCGAGGGCCTCACCGGCGCCGGCTTCCAGGTCAACAACCCCAATGTGGTTGCCGCGTGTGGCTGTGGCTCTTCCTTCCAGGTCAAGGAAGACGCCGAAGAGTCGGTTCCCGCCTGACGGGAACGGCCTGATCCCT
>WBZP01001650.1_pt1 | contig 10887 bp, 9 predicted proteins | sample 5204301 | NCBI WGS metagenome assembly WBZP01 (sample SAMN12412401, study PRJNA552823) | activated sludge metagenome | isolation source: activated sludge from nitrification reactor of wastewater treatment plant... | place: USA: Pennsylvania | collected 2017
GCGACTGAGGTCTGTCGAGTTCACCGTGCCGACAACTTGTGGGTGAGTCGACGCGTCGATCACGAGGACGTCCGCGGCATTAGCGGCGAGGAGCTCGTAGGCCACCAACACATCGTCGGCGGGGCTGAGGCCAGCAGATCCACCCCATACGACGCAGCCGCCTTCTTTCTGGACCACGGCGCGCATCTGTTCCAAGGCCAGGCTGGTGAAGACCAGATCGATGGAACGGTTGGGGAAGGGTAGCTGCTTAGCATTTCCCACCTGGAAGTCGATCTGCTTGAAAGCCCCGGGACTGAGTTGCGGGAGAGGTAGGAAGCGCCGCATCCCCGCGGGAAGATCGTTGAGCGCCTGAATCTGCCTAGCCTTGCCGACACCAGTCTCGGTCAGTTCGATGCCGTGGAAACGGGTGTCGGCGGGGCACATTTCGGCAAGCATCATGGACATGCCGCCGTTGCCGGATCCGACTTCGAGCACGGTCTTCGGCTTGAGAGTATGGATTGCCTGGGCAAGGATGAAGAGGTGAAAGCGTTTTTCCGCCCAGCCCTGGATCTTGAAGCCCTGCTGGCCCCAGCGCAGATAGTGGATCGAATCATCCACCACCGGATTGCCGGGATACATGTCGAGAGACCAGACCTGCTGGTAACCTCCCTTCACCCGACGCACCGATTTGATGCTGCCCAGGAACAGGCGCCGCAACTGCTTCTTGAACTGCTGAACGCGCAGCTTCTTGTAATGCTCGTCCAGGATGCCGGTCCATTCCGAGGAGTCGGCGGCATGGGTCTCGAGCAGGTAGGGGGCTATAATCTTACGGATCTCCTCGGACGAGGTGCAAAGCGGGGAAAATTTTGCGGTCGGGCCGTTGGCGAGTGATTTCATGGTCAGTAAGAGTTCTGCGCAGTCGAAGCAGAATGGGTCCAAAGGCCAGTATTTTATAGATCGGATACAATATCAGGGGAAAAACTTGGGTGGGGCATTCAGTTGAAAAGAGTACTATTCCGGGCCGGTTCGTCCGTTGAAATGGGTATCGGCTATGTGATGCGCTACCTGACCCTGGACGATCGCCTGAGCGAGCAGGGCGCAGCTTGCACCTTCGTCTGCCGCGAACTGTCCGGCGCGAGGGAGCGGCGGCCAGCCTCGGCATCGGGCACCTCCTGCTCGCCCTGGCGGCATGTACCAGGCGACTCTCACCTGCGAGGTGCTGGAGATGTTGCGAGCAGCGGATTTGCCCTCGATCGAGCACGTTACCGTCATGATGTGTGGGAACGCACCCTGGCTTCGGGCAGTCAGGGTAGAGGCCGATCGCACGCCCTGGTCGACGGAGTTGCGGGTGGATGTAGGCGACGTAGCCGAGGTCATGGCCGAGGCGGATTTGGCCATCGGTGACGTTGGTGTCACGGTACTGGAGCATTGCTGCATGGAATTTAGGCCGCGCAGATACCCTTCGACCTCAAGCATGAAAACAACACCTTTCCTCCGGAAGGTGGGCGTCATATTCATGACGGGAACTGGCAAATGATCTGGGTAGATCCAGAGTGAAGTGCATTGCCATCCGTGTCGATGTTTCAAGCCAAATCGGCACCGGCCACTTCATGCGCTGCCTGACTTTGGCGGATGCCCTCAAACAAAGCGGAACACGGATTCGTTTTATCTGCCGTCACCTGCCAGGGCATTTTCAGGACCTGTTGGCGGCAAAGGGGTATGAATATATTCCGCTCAACGGCAGTTCAAGCGAGGAAATTTCGGCAGATCTCGCGCATGGCCGCTGGCTCGGAACCAGTCAGCATGCCGATGCGCAAGACAGTATTCATGCGCTGTCTGATCTGGTCTGGGATTGGCTAGTTGTGGACCACTATGCACTGGATGTCCGTTGGGAGTCTGCTCTTCGAAAAGTCGCCAATAATATCCTGGTCATCGACGACATCGCCGACCGACAGCATGACTGTAACGTGCTGCTCGACCAGAATTTTTATGCAGACATGGATGCCCGCTATATCGGAAGAGTGCCAGCGTATTGCCAGTTATTACTCGGGCCCCGCTATGCCTTGCTGCGCGACGAGTTCCGTCAATTGCGTGTGCAGGCCACGCCGCGCACAGGACCGGTTAAGCGTGTGCTGGTGTTCTTTGGCGGCGTCGATGCAGACAATTTCACCGGTCGTACGGTTGAAGCATTGTCAAATATGGGCATCGAAGGATTGCGTATCGATGTGGTGATCGGCGCACAGCACCCGTGCCGAAGACAAATTGAGTTGGCATGTGCAGGGTATCAATTCGACCTCCATGTGCAAACAAATCGAATGGCTGAACTGATTGAGTCAGCGGACTTGGGTGTAGGGGCAGGGGGCTCGACAACGTGGGAACGCTGCTGTTTGGGGTTGCCCACGTTGACTATTTGTGTGGCTGATAATCAGAGCAGACAGATTGCTGACGCGGCGTTGGAAGGTTTGCTTTATGCGCCGGAACTGAGGGATGAGTTGATTCCCGGCATCAAGCGCCATGTGAGAGCACTGATGGAAAATGGTTACCTGATGCATGTCATTTCCCGCAATGGCATGCAGGCTGTGGATGGGCGCGGCGTGTTGCGAGTCATCGGGAGCTTAGGTTGCGGCGGTATAGAGATTCGAGCCGCAGTACAAGGCGATTCAAAGAAGCTGTTTGAGTGGCGCAATCATCCAAGCATCAGAACTGTTTCACGGAATGTTGGCATTATCGACCTGGAAAATCACAATAAATGGTTTGCCGCGGCACTGAGTGCTCCTGACAGGTTGTTACTGATCGGTCAGCGTGAGGGGGTGCCGGTGGGGGTCGTGCGTTTCGACATACGGGATGATGAGGCCGAAGTGTCCATATATCTCGCTCCGGCTTTCCAGCACTCTGGGCAAGGAAGAGATCTTTTGCAGAGTGCTGAGCGTTGGATTGCGGACAAGCGCCCAGGAGTGTGTCGGGTTCACGCACATGTGCTTGGTGACAATGAGCGTTCCCAACGTTTGTTTTTAGGTGCGGGCTACCAAGTCGAGTCCGCCTGTTATTCAAAGAGGCTGCACTGATCATGACGAAAGAGCTCAAGATTTCTGACAGGTTGATTGCTCGAAACCATGCACCCTTTATCATCGCCGAGATGTCTGGCAACCATAACCAGTCGTTGGAACGAGCGCTGGAAATTGTTGAGGCTGCAGCTAGGTCGGGGGCACATGGATTAAAGATTCAGACCTACACGCCAGACACCATGACGATTGATCTGAATGAGCGGGAGTTTCGGATCAGCGACCCGAAGAGCCTGTGGGCAGGCACTTCGCTCTATCAGCTTTACGGCGAGGCCTATACGCCGTGGGCCTGGCATAAACCGATCTTCGACCGGGCGCGTGAGTTGGGCCTTATTGCGTTCAGTACGCCATTCGACGATACGGCGGTGGATTTCCTCGAAAGCCTAAATGTGCCGTGCTATAAGATAGCGTCGTTTGAGAATACCGACCTGCCGTTGATCCGTCGCGTGGCAGCCACTGGCAAGCCTTTGATTATTTCCACTGGCATGGCCACTGTAGCCGAGCTGGACGAAACTGTCCGCGCTGCCCGTGGAGCCGGCTGCAAGGATCTGATTTTGCTCAAGTGCACTAGTACCTATCCGGCGACTGCTGAAAACACAAACATTCTGACCATCCCGCACTTGCGTGAATTATTTGGCTGCGAAGTGGGCTTGTCCGATCACACCATGGGCCTTGGTGTGTCAGTAGCCAGTGTGGCGCTCGGGGCCACCGTCGTCGAAAAACACTTTACCCTCAACCGTGCCGATGGCGGCGTGGATAGCGCATTTTCCATGGAGCCGGCCGAAATGGCGCAACTGGTGGTGGAAACGGAAAGTGCGTGGAACGCGCTGGGGAAAGTGAGCTACGGCCCAACCGACGCCGAGAAAAAATCCATCCAGTTCCGGCGGTCTCTGTATGTGGTGCAAGACCTCAAGATGGGCGACGTATTCACGGGCGAAAATGTGCGGGCGATCAGGCCGGGTTTTGGACTGCCGACCAAGTATCTTGAAGTGTTGCTGGGCAAAACCGTTAAGCAGGATGTAAAACGCGGCACTGCATTGACGTGGGATTTGTTGGGGTGAGCAGGATTAATCAGCTGGCACCGGCCGCACTCGCTGAGATTCTCACAGATCGCTTTGTGCTCAGGCCACTTGATGTGGGCGACGTTACTGACCGTTACGCCGGCTGGTTAGGAGACCAAGCAACGAGTCAGTACATCAGCGCGACTGCATCAAAGCCGGATCTAGCAGACCTTCGTGAATATGTGGTACAGCGTAGCGGCCGGGAGGACGTCTTGTTCCTTGGCATCTTCGAAAAACGTTCTGGACTACACGTAGGCAATATCAAGTTTGAACCGCTCAGCTCCGAATTGGGTTACGCCACAATGGGTATCCTTATCGGTGAGTCTGATTGGCGGGGCAAGGGTGTGGCCGCTGAGGTGCTTATGGGAAGTGCGGAGTGGTTGCGTCAACACCGAAACATCAGACAAATTGTCTTGGGTGTGAGTTGTGCCAACACGGCAGCAATCTGTGCCTATAAAAAGGTCGGTTTCGTTGAGGAAACGACTGAATTTATTCCATCCCCATTGCCGCAGACGATGACGATGGTTTGGCATTTAACTCCCCTACCTCTTTAAGTGGTCAGTTGTGCCGATTCGCTTCAAAAAGCTACTTTCCCTGTTCTCGGAAATGATGAAACGGATTCAACGCGCCCGGCTGCGCCGGATCATTCGTGGGTATCGGGTGTTGAAGCAATCCGGTCAGCTGGATCGAATCGCCGTCGTCAAACAGGCGCTGACCGAGCACCCTCTTGAATTGCCGAAGCCATATTTCGCGTCGTTGGTGATGGGGGCCGGGGCGGCATCTGGCGAGATCGTCGTGAGGCAGTATCTGCTGATCCGGGTGGGGGACATCAGTCTGAATTGCGCCTTGTTATTGGCCTTGAGTGAAGAACAAGGTCGGGTCGTGTTCCCGTTGCCAAGGGAATGGCGCGATGTATTGACGCAACACGGCTTTAAAGTTGCCCGCTTCAAATCTGCCGTACTTTGGCAATGCTATGTATGCGCTCTTCTCGTCTATGGCGTGGCGCAGATCGTGAGAGTCGTGTTTGCTGGGCCAGGCTCCGGAAAAGACACCGTTCTCAATCAGCAACGCCATGTCTATTTCGCCGCTCTCGGGCCGGGGAATTTGCCCCAGAAGGTCAATGGCAGCCAAAGTCATGATGTCATTTCCTGGTACTTGCAGTGGCCCGGCAGAAAGCCGGATATTGAAGCCGTACATCATGGTGTTGCCAATTCTTTGCCGCTTGCCGTAGGGAGCATCGCCGTTCTGCCGCAGCCCCGGCCATTGCCTGACTTGGCCGGTTGGGGGGCTATCCTCAATTATGCCGTTTGGGGATTGGGCGCAAGTGTCATTGCAGCACTTGATTGTCTGCGTGGTCGCTGGTGGCATGCGTTGTTGCTGAACCAGGCTGCACAGGCGGCCCAAGTACGCTTCTTGCCTGTAGATTCTCTGGCCCGGGAGTACCTGTTCCATAATTCCGGCTGGATATATCGTCCCTTATGGACCTACGAGGCCGAACGGCTTGGCTCTGCGATCACATTCTATTTTTACTCGACCAATTGCGAGTCTTTCAAGAAACCGGGTGGTTATCCATCGGTTTTCTTTGGCTATAAAGCCATGAACTGGCCTCGATATCTGGTATGGGATGAATATCAAGCTGATTTTGTGCGACGAGCCGCAGGGGCGCAGGCGAAGATCAGTGTTGTTGGGCCCATCTGGTTCCAGAGCAGTGCTGTCGCGATGCCTGGACTCGATAAGCACGGCGTGGCTGTTTTTGACATAACGCCACATAGAGGCTCTCGCTATTGCACATTGGGAATGGATAGTGAGTTCTATACGCCGGCGGTAGCCAATCCATTTTTGTTGCATGTGAGCAATGCCACCCAACAACATGGTGTCTTAATGTTGTGGAAAAGAAAAAGAAACGTCGGGCGTATTGCTCATCCTCTTTATCGTCGCTTGGCCGATCAGCTTGCAGAGAGCAGTCATGTCGTGCTGGTTGAGCCGGATATCTCGGCCAACCGCGTCATCGAAGCAAGTTTTGCCGTGATTTCCATGCCGTTTACATCAACCGCATTGATCGCAAGAGAAATGGGGAAGCCGACTGCATACTATGACCCTACTGGGCTTCTTCAGTCTAACGATAGAGCGGCGCACGGTATTACTATACTTTCGGGAGAGCAGCAGTTAAAGAACTGGCTTGCTATCGTTTTTCGGCATCTGGATGATTCCTCGCAGCCAGCGCGCTGTCCAGAGCTCCAGGCTTTGCGAGGAGAAAATCCGTCAATATTGCCGTGACCAGTCGTTCGGCATAGGTGTTTTTGTCAAAATAAACAGTCTTGTGAATATCTTTTAGTACTACATCTGAAAGGCCGGGCGTCTCTAGCCACCGGATGTACTCTTCAAAGTCATTTTCAAGTCTGCTCTCATTTACACAAACTCTGAGCCACGAGCGCCCAGAGAGAATGGCAAGATGTTCCGTGTGATTGGCCTCTGAAAAATCCCATGAATTCACTCCGTCATCAAAGCCAATACAGAATGCCGGGCGACCGGATAATGCCGCCTCAAGAATCATTGTTGAGAACGGAGAAATTATCCCGTCTATGGACCGCATCAGGTCTACATCGCGCTGTGCGTTGGCGGCACCTTCGGGGCCATTGTCGACCAGTACATTGAATAGTGTTTGAATGTCGCCTTGCCATTGTGTTTGACGTGCCCAGGCACGGGGGTGGGGTCTGTATAAAAGCCACGTAGTTGATTGCCCTGACAATTTTAGATGTTCACTAAGCCGTTTTAAGACCGTGATTTCATCAAATGGTGTCGACGTCCCGGCAAAAAGCAATATTTTCCAATTTGAATCGAATCCAAGGCGAGCGCGAGCGTTTGTGCGTTCCTGGTCGGTGGAGTTTAGGTACCTTTCGAAATACGGAGCGCCAATTATTCGTAGTACATCTTGTTCCAGATTGTTAGCGCGATGAGCCAATCGAAGCATATCGTCTCCCCAAACATATACTTTGCTTGGGCAAATGCGCATCAGACCCTTCTTGGAAAAATAGTCCCAGTGAGAAACAATCATTAAGGTCGGGATTCCTATTTTTTTCGCAGTCCGAACAACAAAGTGCGAGTAGGAATCCATTGCAGATCCGGGGTAAATAACGAGTGCGGGATTTACATGGCGAAGATAATGTTCAAAAGTATCGTCAGATGGAAATACGATAGAACGATCCAGCCACGATACAAAATTTGACAATAGGGGAAGCGCCGCGATGCGGTGAAGTAATCGTTGGTATGGCTTTAGGACCGACATCTTGAAGCTTTTTCCCCACGGCATTTTTTTTCGCCGCATATGGACGCAAAGTTCGTGGTACCAGAAATGCACATCCAGAAAAACCTTTAGTCGCGTACGCAATGAAGCTGGCGCCAATACTTGAAAAAACTGCATATCTGTCGTTGAGGCAGGCTTCTCGGCGTATAGATATTCCACGTGAAAGACTTCCTCTAGGCGGTTGAGTGCGCCACTTTGACGTAATTTATCCGCAGTCAACAAAGAAGGTATTACCACAACAATTCTCGCCAACGCATCGGATTTCATGATTTTCGTAACGTAAATCTTGCATTCATGGGGGCGACCAAAACAAATTTCATTCGAATTGGCGAGGATGATTCGTCCTCAATTATACTGACGAGTCTGTAGTTTGCCGCTTCATCCCATAGACTCGATAAGCTGATACATGAGTTCAAAATTTTCCATTGGCCAGTTTTGTGTAGGGCGGGAGGGGCGCGCTTTCGTCATCGCTGAAATCGCCCAGGCTCATGATGGGTCGCTAGGTATGGCGCATTCTTTCATTGATGCCGTGGCTGAAACAGGTGCCGACGCCATTAAATTCCAAACACACATTGCCGAAGCAGAATCAACGCGTGATGAAAAGTTTCGCGTTCCTTTGAGTGGACAAGATGAAACGCGCTGGGACTATTGGAAGAGGATGAGTTTTTCTCCTGAGCAATGGCGCGGTCTGGCGCGGCACGCTCAGGATTGTGGTCTGGTTTTTTTGAGCTCGCCTTTTTCAGTCGAGGCGGTCAGCATGCTTGCTGATATTGGCATGCCCGCATGGAAAATTGGCTCTGGAGAGGTTTTCGACACCTTATTGATGGATGCCATGGCACGCAGTCCCGCTCCCGTGTTGCTTAGTAGTGGAATGAGCACTTATGGCGAGATTGATGCAGCAGTGTCGGCCGTCCGCGGGCGTGGCTTGCCCTGCGCTGTGTTCCAATGTTGTACGCAGTACCCGACGCCACTGACGGAGGTCGGTATGAATGTCATCGACGAGTTACGAAGTCGATTTGACTGCCCCATAGGGTTGTCCGACCATTCGGGAACAGTTTTCCCCGCCTTGGCTGCCGCGGCGACCGGTGTCGATTTGCTGGAGCTGCATGTTGTCTTTGATCGCCGCATGTACGGCCCCGATGCAAAATCGTCGGTGACGCTTAAGGAGCTGGCCGCGATTTGCGAAGCCAATCGCGCCTTTGCGACGATGCGGGCGCACCCGGTCAATAAAGACGAAATGGCCAAGCGCCTGACGCCGCTACGCGAGCTTTTTTCAAAGAGTGTTACTCCCCGATATCATCTTCCCGAAGGAAGTCTGCTGACGGCAGACATGTTAACAGTGAAAAAGCCCGGTGTGGGCATACCGGCCCACCGCTTGGCTGAGCTTGTGGGGAGGCGTCTTCGCCATTCGGTAGATCCCGACCGTGTGCTACGTTGGGACGATTTGGAGTGCTAACTCACGGGCCGCGCCAAGGTCATCATGCTTTTTTGCGTTGTTCGCCAATCCATATTCAGAATGTCAATTTATGAAACCCAGGAAAATCTGCGTCGTCGTCAATAGTCGTGCCAACTATGGTCGAATCAAGTCTTTTCTAAGTGCTGTTAAAAGCCATCCAGATCTGGAATTGTGCTTGGTCGTGGGCGCTTCGGCTATGTTGCAGCGGTTTGGCAATGTCCGAAGCATCATTGAGCGCGATGGTTTTACGATTGATGCTACGGTCTATTCCATTGTTGAGGGTGAGACGCCAACGACAATGGCAAAGTCTACCGGGTTGTCTATTATCGAGTTGGCCTCGGTTTTTGAAAATATGAAACCTGATGTTGTGCTCACGGTCGCCGATCGTTTCGAAACGCTTGCCACCGCAGTTGCTGCCAGCTACATGAACATTCCCTTGGCGCACACGCAGGGCGGAGAGGTGACCGGTTCCATTGACGAGAGTGTTCGCCACGCAATTACCAAACTTGCCCATATTCACTTCCCGGCTACGGAGTTGGCCGCCCGAAATGTTGTCCGAATGGGGGAGGATCCATCCTCCGTTCACTGGACCGGTTGTCCTGCGATGGACATCGTGGCATATACCGACTTGACCCTTCCTCTGGATATTTTTGAACGATACAAAGGTGTCGGTGCTGAGCTCGATCCTCGTGAGCCCTATATTGTGGTGTTACAACATCCGGTGACAACCGAGTATGGGCACGGTTTTCAGCAAATTCAAGAAACCATTGAAGCGGTTACAAAGTTTGACATCCAGGTTGTCTGGTTGTGGCCAAACGTAGATGCGGGTTCTGATGACGTATCAAAAGGTTTAAGGATGTTCCGTGAGCAGAAGAACCCCGAAAACATTCATTTCTATCGTAACTTCAGTGCAGAGGATTACGTGCGCTTGATTGCAAATTGCAAGTGTATCGTGGGTAATTCGTCCTCCGCCATTCGCGAAGGCTCTTTTCTTGGAGTTCCTGCGGTAAACGTAGGAACCCGGCAAGGTGGTCGCGAACACGGAGTAAATGTCGTTCACGTTGACTACAACCGGACTGCAATAGAGTCCGCAATTCGCAAGCAGATTGCTCACGGGCGCTGTTCGCCATCAATGATCTTCGGCGATGGGCATGCAGGGAAAAAGATGGCCGATATTCTCGCCAAAGCCGAATTCAATATCCAGAAGCGCTTAACTTACTGAAATCGGAGTGTATATGCCCCCATTTTTAATCAGCTATGTTGGTGCCGATGAGGGTTTTCTTGCCGTCAGTGAGTTGCTCGGAAAACAGGTTGTCGTCGAGCACGTTCCGGCAACGCCAGATGCGGTCGCACAGGCCCTCAAGACGTCGGATGCCTTCCTCGATGCGTCAATGAAGGTCAGGCTCACTGACGCCATGATCGAAAGTGCCGCTCGCCTGAAAATTATTGCATGTGCGACCACCGGTTCTGATCATATCGACAGGGCGACTCTTGATCGACGGTCAATACCGGTGCGTACCCTCAAAGAAGATGCTGAACTGTTGCGCAACATTACACCCGCCGCAGAGCTCTCGTGGGCGCTCTTGATGGCATGTGCGCGGCGTCTTCCTGCAGCAATTGCGAGTGTGCGCGATGGTCATTGGACGCGTGAAGATTTCCCAGGGGTTATGCTGAATGGGAAAATTCTGGGGCTCGTTGGTTGTGGACGTATTGGAGGGTGGATGTCGCGTTATGGTCAGGCATTCGGCATGTCCGTTCTCGCGTACGATCCGCACCAGAAAAATATGCCGGACGGGGTGGCTTGCGCTTCTCCTGATGAAATCTTTCGACGGAGCGACTTTGTATCAATCCACGTTCACCTGTCCGACGAAACACGCAAACTGGTTTCGCGATCTTTGCTTGAGCAGTGCAAACCGGGCATGGTTCTAATCAATACCTCACGTGGCGCTGTCGTGGATGAAGAGGCTCTGCTCGATGGATTGATCTGTGGCCGGATTGGGGGCTGTGGACTTGATGTGTTGGACG
>WBZP01007104.1_pt1 | contig 10887 bp, 5 predicted proteins | sample 5204301 | NCBI WGS metagenome assembly WBZP01 (sample SAMN12412401, study PRJNA552823) | activated sludge metagenome | isolation source: activated sludge from nitrification reactor of wastewater treatment plant... | place: USA: Pennsylvania | collected 2017
CCTGTGGACGTTCATCGTTGCGCTGGCGCTCGGGCCACTGGTGTTGCCGGAGTTCTACGTGACGCTGCTCAATTACATCGGCCTGTACGCCATCGTCTCGCTCGGCCTGGTACTGCTGACCGGCGTTGGCGGTCTGACCTCTTTCGGCCAGGCGGCATTTGTCGGCCTTGGTGCCTACACCACGGCCTACCTGACCACGGTACATGATGTTTCACCCTGGCTGACCCTGCCGGCGGGTCTGGCCGTCACGGCGGTCATCGCGCTGTCCATCGGTCTCATTACACTGCGTCTGTCAGGGCACTTTCTGCCGTTGGGCACGATCGCCTGGGGGATCAGCCTGTACTACCTGTTTGGAAACATTGATGCACTCGGCGGGTACACCGGTATATCGGGCATCCCGGCATTGCAGGTCTTTGGCCTCGAACTCAAATCGGGACGCGAATTCTATTACCTGATCTGGGCCATCTTGCTGATTCTCGTGGTCGCCACGCGCAATCTGCTCGACTCGCGCGAAGGGCGAGCCATTCGCGCGCTCAAAGGCGGCTCGCTGATGGCCGAGTCGATGGGCGTCAATACGCCGCGCTCGAAGATCGTCATCTTTATCATCGCCGCCCTGTATGCCTGCCTTTCAGGCTGGCTCTATGCGCATCTGCAGCGGTTCATCAACCCGACCCCGTTTTCGCTGACGCAGGGAATCGAATATCTGTTCATGGTCGTCGTCGGCGGCGTGGGCCACGTCTGGGGCGCCATTTTTGGTGCCGGCCTGATCACCCTGCTCAAGCAATGGCTGCAGGATTGGTTGCCGCAGCTGCTGGGTCAGAGCGGAAATTTCGAGATGATCGTTTTCGGTCTGATGATGATTCTGGTGTTGCACCGCTCGCGTGACGGCATGTGGCCAATCGTCCAGCGGTGCTTCCCGGAACGCGCCGTCCGTCCGCGCGTGGCCGAAGCGGAGCCGCTGCCGCGCCGCGCAGTTCCGCCGGCCGGTAGCGTGCTGCTGAAAATCAGCAACGCCACCAAGCGCTTCGGCGGCCTGGTCGCCAACGATAGAATGAGTTTTGACGTACATGCCGCCGAGGTGATGGCGCTGATCGGACCTAACGGCGCCGGCAAAACGACGATGTTCAACGGGGTTTCCGGCGTCGACCCGCTAACCTCCGGCGAGATCGTTTTTTGCGGCGAACGGGTCGAGAGGCTGGAAGCCCACGAGATGGCGCAGCGCGGGATGTGCCGGACCTTCCAGCACGTGCGCCTGATACCGACCATGAGCGTACTGGAGAACGTCGCCATCGGCGCGCATTTGCGCGGCCGCAAGAATTTCGTGCATGCCGCCTGCCGCACCGAGCGCGACGAAGAGGCCAGGCTGTTGCACGAAGCGGCGCTTCAGATCGAACGCTGCGGACTGGCCGAACACTTGTACGACGTCGCCAGCAGCCTGCCGCTGGGCAAGCAGCGCATCGTCGAAATCGCCCGCGCGCTGGCCGCCGACCCTTGCCTGCTATTGCTTGACGAACCGGCCGCCGGCCTGCGTTATCTGGAAAAGAAAGCGTTGGCCGACCTCCTGCGTCGCTTGCGCGACGAAGGCATGGGCATCCTGCTGGTCGAGCACGATATGGATTTCGTGATGGGGCTGGCCGACCGCGTCGTCGTCATCGAGTTCGGGCAAAAGCTGGCGGAAGGGTTGCCCGAAGAGGTGCAGCGCAACCCGGCCGTGCTTGAAGCCTATCTTGGGGGCATCGAATGAACTTGTCCCTCGACAGCGTCGACCCCGAAGAAAAACCGCTGGTGCTCGAAGTACGCGACTTGTCGGTCAGCTACGGCAAGGTTGAAGCTGTGCATCATATCAACCTGAAGATCAACAAGGGCGAGATCGTCACCGTCATCGGACCGAACGGCGCCGGCAAGACTACCCTGCTGTGCGCGTTGATGGGGCTGCAACCGGCGTGTGGAGAAATCATCTACTTCGGCAAGACGCAGGGCGCAGATCGCCGGGTCGAAAAACGCGTACGCCAGGGAATGACGCTGGTCCCCGAAAAGCGTGAATTATTCGGCGAAATGAGTGTCAGAGACAACTTGCTGCTCGGCGCCTTTGACCGCTATCGCGTCGGACACCGTGACGCGCTGGAAACCATGGATCAGGTGTTCGACATCTTCCCGCGATTGCAGGAGCGCTGCGAACAGATGGCCTCGACCTTGTCCGGTGGCGAGCGCCAGATGCTGGCGATGGGCCGGGCTCTGATGGCCAAGCCGAAACTGTTGATGCTCGACGAGCCCAGCCTCGGCTTGGCGCCATTGATCATCAAGGAAATCTTCCACACCGTGGCCGAACTGAAAAAAACCGGAGTCTCCATTCTGCTCGTCGAACAAAACGCCCGCGCCGCACTCCAGGTGGCCGATTACGGCTATGTCCTGGAAACTGGCGAAATCTCGCTCGAAGGCCCGAGCCGGGATCTGGTGAACGACAAGCGGGTCATCGAAAGCTATCTCGGACTGAGTGTCCGTCACGGATCATGACGTCAATTCCTTCAGTGCAAAACGTCGCCGCGCGCCAGCTCATGGTTGTGGCGACTGTCGCCGCCGTACTACTTGCCGCGTGCGGCAAGACCCCGGGGGATGCCGCCGCATCGGCGCAGCCGGTCAAGGCGGCGATGACCGTCAGCACCACCGTGCCGCAGGCGCTCGAGTGGCCGCTGACGCTCCGATCCAACGGCAACATCGCGGCCTGGCAGGAAGTCATCATCGGTCCGGAACTCAGCAACTACCGGATCACTGCGGTAAACGCCAATGTCGGCGATGTCGTCAAGAAAGGGCAGGTACTGGCGCGCATCGCCGCCGACACAGTCGAAAACGAATTGTCCGAAAGCCAGGCTGCGGTTGCCGAAGCCGAAGCCACGCTGGCCGAAGCCCGCGCCAATAACGCGCGTGCGAAACAGCTTCGGGAAAAGGGGTTTTACAGTCCGCAGCAGGGCATACAGACGCAAACCGTGGCCGATACGGCGCTGGCGCGTCTCAATGCCGCCAAAGCGCGACGGCATAGCGCCCAAATACGGCGCGCCAATGCCGCAGTGCTGTCTCCCGACGACGGCATCATCTCGGCGCGCGCCGCCACGGTCGGCATGCTGACACAGCCTGGCCAGGAACTGTTTCGCCTGATTCGCGGCAGCCGTCTGGAATGGCGCGCCGAAGTCACGGCGGCCGAACTCGCGCGCATCAAACCGGGGCAGACGGCGACCCTGAGCAGCCCCAATAACGACACGATCGAAGGCGTGGTGCGCGCCGTGGCGCCGACCGTCGACCCGCAAACGCGCATTGCGCTGGTTTATGTCGATCTGCCGGACAATGCCATTCAAATACTCAGCGCCGGCATGTTCGCGCGCGGTGAATTCAGACTCGGTCAAAGCCCGGCGCTGACCTTGCCGCAATCCGCGGTGGTGTTGCGCGAAGGCTTTGCCTATGTCTTCCGGCTTGAGAACGACAAGGTGAGCCAGGTCAAGATCGACACCGGGCGCCGGGTCGGAGAGCGGATCGAAGTCAGCGGACTCGACACGCAGGCGCAAGTCGTGAACAGTGGCGCCGGCTTTCTCGCCGACGGCGATACGGTTCGCGTCGTTCCGGCCGAGGTTAGCGCAACCACGCCTCCATGAACGTTTCAACCTGGTCCATCCGCAACCCGATTCCGGTGGTATTGCTCTTCCTGATGCTCACCGTGCTTGGGCTGATGGCCTTCAAGGGCATGAAGGTCCAGCAGTTTCCGGACATCGACTTGCCGACCGTCACCATCACGGCCAACTTGCCCGGCGCGGCGCCGGCGCAGATGGAAACCGAAGTGGGGCGCAAGATCGAAAATGCCGTGGCCACCTTGCAGGGCGTCAAGCACATCTACACCAAGGCCCAGGAAGGCACCGTCGTTGTCTCGGTCGAATTCCGGCTGGAAAAGCCGACGCAGGAAGGCGTCGATGACGTTCGCGACGCCATCTCGCGAATCCGTGCCGATCTTCCCGGCGAACTGAAGGACCCGGTGATCGCCCGGGTCAATCTTGCGGGCGCGCCGATCCTGACCTACACCGTCGCCTCGACGCGCATGGACGACGAGGCCTTGTCCTGGCTGGTCGACAACACGCTGACCCGGGCCATGCTCAGCGTACGGGGTGTCGGCGCCGTCGCGCGTGTCGGCGGAGTGACTCGGGAGATACGCATCGAACTCGATCCCGCCCGCTTGTTGGCGCTGCGCGCCACGGCGGCCGACGTGTCGCGCCAGTTGCGCCAGATGCAGCAGGACGCCTCGGGGGGGCGGTCCGATATCGGCGGTATCGAGCAAACCTTGCGGACCATCGCCACCGTGCATTCCGCCGAGGAGATCGGTGCCATGGAAATCGCGCTGGCCGACGGCCGCCGGGTCCGGCTCAGCGACCTGGCCACGGTCAGCGACACCGTTTCCGAGCAACGCTCGGCCGCCCTGCTCAACGGCAAACCGGTGGTCGGTTTCGAAATCGTCCGGGCGCGCGGCGCCGGCGAAGTCGAAGTGGCCGAAGGCGTACGCGCGGTGCTGGAGAAGCTGAAAGCCGAGCACCCGGACATCACCATTACCGAGGCGTTCAACTTCGTCGATCCGGTCGTCGAAAACTTCGACGGTTCGATGGCGCTGCTGATCGAGGGCGCCATCCTGGCCGTCATTGTCGTCTGGCTGTTCCTGCGCGACTGGCGAGCCACCATCGTTTCGGCAACGGCCTTGCCCCTTTCGATCATCCCAACCTTTGCCGCGATGTCGATCATGGGCTTCACACTCAATGTCGTGACCCTGCTCTCGATGTCGCTGGTCGTCGGCATCCTGGTCGATGACGCCATCGTCGAAATCGAAAACATCATGCGCCACCTGCGCATGGGCAAAACGCCACTGCAGGCGGCGATCGAAGCGGCGGATGAAATCGGGCTGGCGGTGATTGCCACCACGTCGACGCTGATCGCCGTATTTCTGCCCACCGCCTTCATGGGTGGCGTGCCGGGCAAGTTCTTCGTTCAGTTCGGCTGGACCGCGGCCATTGCCGTTTTCTTCTCGCTGGTCGTCGCGCGCATGCTGACGCCGATGATGGCGGCCTACATTCTGTGTCTGCCGAAAAAAGAACACCGCGAACCGCGCTGGATGGAAATGTACACGCGCTGGGCGACGTGGTGCCTGAAACACCGGGTGCTGACGACGATTGCCGCGCTGGTATTCTTCTTCGGCTCCTTCGCCCTGGTTCCTCTGTTGCCGACCGGGTTTGTTCCCCCCGACGACCTGTCGCAAACCCAGGTCTATCTCTCGCTGCAACCCGGTTCGACCTTCAAGGAGACCCTGGCCGCCGCCGAGGAGGCACGCCGCATCGTTGAGAAGAATCGCTATGTCAAATTGGTCTATACGGCCATCGGCGGCGGGGCATCGGGCAGCGATCCCTTTTCGCCGCAGGGCGCTGCCGAAGTGCGCAAGGCCACACTGACGATCAACATGACCCCGCGCAAAGAACGCGGCGGCGTCAAGAAGCAGGCCGTCGAACGCCAGTTGCGCGATGCGCTGGCGGTGCTGCCCGGCGTGCAGATCAAGGTCGGTCTGGGTGGCTCGAATGAAAAGTACGTCCTGGTGCTGGCCAGCGAGGATGGTGATCTGCTGGCCAAACACGCCCGCATCGTCGAGCGCGAGTTACGCACCATTCCGGGCATTGGCGCCGTCACGTCGACGGCCAGTCTGGTCCGCCCGGAACTGGTCGTTCGCCCCGATTTTGCGCGTGCTGCAGACCTTGGCGTCACCTCGGCGGCCATCGCCGATGTGCTGCGCATCGCCACCATTGGCGATTATGACCAGAACATTGCCAAACTCAACCTTGCCCAGCGACAGATCCCGATTGTCGTCAAACTGCCTGCGGAAGCGCGCCAGGATCTGAGCCTGCTGGAACGTTTGACAGTCGCCGGCAAGCATGGGCCGGTAATGATCGGCTCCGTGGCGAAGTTGTCGATGGCCGGCGGCCCGGCCGAGATCAATCGCTATGATCGTCTGCGCAATATCAATTTCGAGATCGAGCTGAACCAGCAGCCGCTGGGCGAGGTGGAAAAGCAGACGCTGGCCCTGCCCAGTCTCAAGAACCTGCCGCCCGGCATCCTGCAAACCACCGTCGGCGATGCGGAAGCGATGGGCGATCTCTTTTCCAGCTTTGCCCTGGCCATGCTCACCGGCGTCATGTGCATCTATGTCGTGCTGGTGCTGCTGTTCAAGGATTTCGTCCAGCCGGTGACCATCCTCACCGCGCTCGTGCTCTCGGTGCCCGGCGCCTTTCTGGCGCTCTTCGTGACGCAAACGGCGCTGTCGATGCCGTCGATGATCGGCCTGATCATGCTGATGGGCATCGCCACCAAGAACTCCATCCTGCTCATCGACTACGTGATCCTCGCCCGCCGCGGCATCGACGGCCAGCCCGGCCTCGACCGCTGGCACGCGCTGCTTGATGCCAGCCGCAAGCGCGCCCGCCCCATCGTCATGACCACCGTCGCCATGGGCGCCGGCATGCTGCCGATTGCCCTGGGTGTTGGCACCGACCCGAGCTTCCGCGCGCCGATGGCCATCGTCGTCATCGGCGGCTTGATCACCTCGACCTTCCTCAGCTTGCTGGTGATCCCGGTCGTATTCACCTACGTTGACGACGTCATGACCCTGTTGCGGAACGTTCTGGCCAAACGGGGCCGCAAAGGCTGATTGGAGAAAAGATTATTTTGCGATTAGGTTTGAACCGTAAGGCAAACGCGTTGGTCAGTTGCAGATTGGCCATCAACCATGGGAAATACCACCGAATCAAAATCCAAATATTTGACTCGGCTTTGGCGCGCCAAATATCGACATCTGATCAATCAAAAACAAAGACCAATCAGGCGTTAACTTGATAAAACTTGATTTTATCGAGGGAGTTCGATAGCATCGATAAACCATGGAAAAGACTATTTGCAGCGAGATTGTAAAAACATCCCTAGACGCACGCGGCTGGACGCAAAAGCGGCTAGCGGACGAGGTTGGCGTTACGGGACAGTCAGTGACCAACTGGCTTAAGGGTGTTGACTTCCCGAGGCCAGACAAGCTGCTCAAGTTGGCCACCACCCTCCGGCTTAGTTTTGATGAGCTGGTCATGTCGAGCACTCCTAAACCCATAGTCGCGTTCCGTAAGAAAGCGGGAACGAAGAGCACCGATGAACATATCACTAAGGCTATGGCAATGGGGGCGATGCTTCAGCCCGTTATTCCCTATCTGCCAGCAAACCCCGCATTGCGCTTACAAATTCCCGACCCATCAATCGACTACAAGGTAATGCAGTCGCTGGTCGCCAATGTCCGCGAAAAGCACCTTGGTATTGGTATGACGGCGGAGCTTCAATATCAGCATCTGATCGGCGGATTTGAATCAAACGGTGCAGTAATTATTCCGGTCCTTTGGGGTAAAAAGGATCAACACAAGAACGCGCTACACATTCATTTGCCAGCCGAGAACGTTACGTTCATCTATCTGAACCTCGACACGCATATCGAGGACTTCAAATTCTGGATGGCCCACGAGCTAGCGCATGTCTACACCCCAAAACTTGCCGGAAAAGATGAGGGCGAGGACTTTGCTGACGCCTTCGCAGGGGCGTTGCTTGTCCCAAGAGAACTGGCACGTGCGGTGTATGCCGAGATGAATCGCAAAGGAAAGACTGCCGAGCTTCGCGCCCTGCAGAAGCTGGCATCTGCGCACAAAATTTCGCTCTACACGGTATTCAAGCAAGTGTCTGCGTACGCGAAGGCCGACGGTCTACCTCAGTTGACTGTTAGCGAGAAGGACATCCACGCGACTCGAGCGAATCTGCAAGGCCAGCTTGTGAGCGAAGTACTCTTTAGTCCGATGCCGCCAGAACCTAAAACCTATCTTGCTGCCGCCGACAGCATTTTCCGGTCGGCGTTTTTCCATGCTCTGCAAAGCCTGATGAAGGAGCGTGGCACGGGAGCAGGCTACGTGCAGCAGTTGTTGGACGTATCCCTCAAGGACGCCAAGGCTATCCATGCCGAGTTGTTGCGTTGACCCTTGTACTGCTTGATACCAATGCCTACTTGCGCTTGGCCAAGCGCATCCGACCTTTGCTCGGTGTCCCGTTCGGACAAAGGGATTACGTACTGACGATCCTGAGAGATGTCGAGGTTGAAGTTCAACGCAGTAGCCGTCTTCGTTCCAACTATCCGTGGTTTGATGACGCCACCTTTACTTAGGAGCGCCTGGCGGCGCGCATCAATCTCACCTCGGTTGAGAGGGACCAGATTGATATCACCATCAGTGTCTTTCAAGGCCATATTCAGAGCAGCATTGGCCGCTTTCTGACCGGCGGGCGCGAGCCGCCATCGCCGGTCGATTGCAAGGTGCTCGCATTCACTCAGGTGCGATCACCGGCTATTGTGGTGACCGACGACCTCGGAATGCACGAGCTCGCCAAAGATTTTGGGATCAAGGTGTGGCACGGCTTTGAGCTGCTAGCCAAACTAAGAACGGCCAAGAGAGTCGATAACAATCTAGTGCGGGAGATTTACGAAGCGATGGAAAACAACCGCGACCTAACGAAGACATGGGTTGATGCGAAGCACACCATCTTCAAAATGGTGTTCGGTGCAGCTAAAAGAAATTGACAGGGGACTTCGATGGTGACCGTATCGGCGTCCTGAAAGTATTCGATGTTCATGTCAAGTGCGTTGGGTCAGTATCCGCACTGTTTCGCAATCAATCGGCGGCGGTCAGCACGTCGCCTTGCCGACGCACGCGGCCGAGAGCTTCCAGCGTATCGACGATCTGCGGCAGGCGTTTTCTCCATGCGCCTTTGCCGGTAAAGCGTGTGGCCAGGTCGGCCTCGCTGAGCGGAATGGGCGATGCAGCGAGGACGCGGGCGACGGCGGCGACCTGCTCCGGCAAGGCGGCAGGCCAGGGAGCCCGTAAAATGGCGATCTGCGGCAGGGCATCGCTGGAAGCCGCGTCCTGCTTGCTTCTCCCGGTAGCATCGATGGAGATCGCCGTTTGGCGCGGTGTTTCAGCCGGGTGCTGATATTCGGGGCGCAGCCAGCGAATTTCGCCCCGGGCTTCTTCCGCCGCGCGCTCGGCGTTGAGCGCGACGAGGCGGGCGAGCAGCGTTTCGCCGGCGGCTTCCTTCAGCGCCGGATCGGCTAGCCGGGTGGCAAGGTCGCTCCAGCCGTAGGCATCGAGCACGGCGGCGTCGAGTTCGTCGTGCAGGGTTTTCAGCACGCTGACCAGCCCCTGCTCGTTGATGGCTTTTTCCTTGGCGGTCAGCGCCTCGCCGCTCTTCAGCTTTTCCAGCACGTTGTACATCCCGGTCAGCGTCAGCGATTCATGCGCGGCCTGTTGGCGCTTGCGGTGCGCGTCGAGTTGCTCGGCGAGGTCGCGGATGCGGGCGGCTTGCTCGGGTGTGGCGGCCGGGAAAGGGAAAGGTTCGAAGCAGCGGGACTTGTTAAAGCGCGGGTCGTTTCCTACGCCAAGGCGTCCACCGGCAGCCAGCGCCCATACGACATGGATATGCGACGACAACACGCCGAGGTGGAAAGCGTCGGCGCTGGCAATGCAAACCAGCATGTTGTCCGGTGCGATGCTGGCGTCCAAAAACTGGAAGGTCCGGTGCTTGGCGGTTTCAACTGTGGCGATAAAGCGTGGCAGACCAACGAGCATCTTTCGCAACTCTTGTCGCGGCTTGCCGTGGAGCCACCAAAGGCGCGCGTACCCGGCACCATCCTTCGTGTGCGCCGTCGCATCACGCTCCGGCTTCACACGTTCCAGAACCCATTGATACGTCGCCGGATAACGGCTGCGCACCTCTTCGGCGGTGAGGCCGAAAAGGTCAATCAGTTTTACTCCGCGCGGCCGGTTGGTGAGGTCACGGCCATTGCGGTAAGGCTTGATCGGTGCATCGGCTTCGAGGCGTTCGGATTCTGCGGGTGTGACGATGAAACCGGCGCCATGCAGCTTGAAACCTGGCGAGCTGATGCCGCCATTGGCTTGCAGCGCCGTTGCCGCCGCTACATTTGCTCCCACCCGCAAATCGGCATGCAGCAGCCCAGTCTGTTCCTGTAGTGTCACCTCCAGCCCTTCGCCCTTGCCTTCGCGCTCGTCGGTCACCGTCAATAGGCGGCCCTCGCCCTGATCCACGCTGCCGACGGTCATGGCAATACGCACCGCTGCGCCGTCGGCGCTGTCGACCCACGGGTGGTCGGGGATGGCGAAGGCGAGCGCGACGCCCTTATCCAGGGCGCTCTGCACGACGCGGCGGTTGAAGGTCTGTTTGAGGCTGTTGGTGGTGATCAGGCCGAAGCGCCGCACTTCGCCTTGCGCGACGAGTTGCGCGGCGTGGTGCCACCAGAACATCACGAGATCGGCCGATTCGGGCACCTCGGGCCAGGTCTTGCGTAGCGCTTCGACGTAGCCGTCGCCGAGCGCGGCACGCAGGCTGGAGGCGCCGATGAAGGGCGGGTTGCCGACGATGTAGTCGGCCTGCGGCCACGTGGCTTTGCGCGGGTTGAGGTAGCGTTCGAGCGGCTTGCGCGCATTTTCGTCGGGAACCGCTTCGCCGGTGACCGGGTGCGTTTTGGTCGTGACGCCGTCCCAGCGGCTGATCGGAATCCCGCGTTCGTCGCGCACCGTTTCGACGGCATCCCACGCCAGCACCGCGTCACGGCATTCGACGTTCTTGAAATCCTTGAGGATCGGCTGCGGCGGCAGGCCGCTGCCACGCGTGCGGAAGTGCCATTGCAGGTAGCCGATCCAGAGCACGAGTTCGGCGATGGCGGCGGCGCGCGGATTGAGTTCGAGGCCGAGGAACTGGTGCGGGTCGACGCTCAGGCCCTCG
>WBZP01007105.1_pt1 | contig 10887 bp, 13 predicted proteins | sample 5204301 | NCBI WGS metagenome assembly WBZP01 (sample SAMN12412401, study PRJNA552823) | activated sludge metagenome | isolation source: activated sludge from nitrification reactor of wastewater treatment plant... | place: USA: Pennsylvania | collected 2017
GCAGGTAGTTGAGGTGCTCGCCGAAATCCCACGACCAATGATCCTGAAAGGCGACGACGGCTTGGGTGTCGTCGGACATCATGGTCAGCGGGCCGACTTCCGCGGTGCGGCCGCGGGCCCGCAGGGCGGCGGCGATCTGCTGATCGAGCGCGCGATTGTCGTTGGGGTTGCTCACGACAAAAAAGCGCTGCACGCCCTGCAGGCTGCGGCCGCGGTCAACCGTGGCCTCAAAAGACGCGCAGCCCCCGAGCAACAGGCCGAGGCCGAGGAACAGCATTGAGCGGGCGAGGAGCTTTTTCATGCGGAGCGCTCTGCCCAGACTTGGGCAAGGTGGAGGAGGGTTTCAACCGCCTTCGTCATGTCCTGCAGGCTGACCCACTCGCGCGGACTGTGGACCTCGTGCATCCCGGTGAAGAGGTTGGGGGTCGGCAGCCCGCGCGCGGTCAGGTTGGAGCCGTCGGTGCCGCCGCGGATGGCGGTGGACTTCGGCGTGAGCCCGGCGCGGCGGATGGCTTCCCGGGCGAACTCGATGGGGCGCATGTCCTGCTCCAGCCAATAGCGCATGTTGCGGTATTGCTCGGTGAAGGTGAGCGTGATCGCGGCCTTCGGCTCGGCGGCGCGGAGCTCGGCGGCGAGTTTTTCCAGGAGGGCACGCTGGGCGGCGAGCCCGGCAAGTTCGAAGTCACGCAGGATGAAGCGGACCTTCGCGTGTTCGGCCGAGGCGGCGCACTCGACCGGGTGGATGAAACCCGCGAGGCCGTCCGTGCGCTCGGGCGACAACCCGGGAGGCAGCGCCGCAAGGAAACGCCCCGCCAACCGCGCGGCGTTGACCATGACGTCTTTGGCCCAGCCGGGGTGTGCGGACACGCCGTGGATTTCGAGCACGGCGGCATCGGCGCTGAATGTCTCGCCGTCAATCTCGCCCGGCGACGAGCCGTCGAGGGTGTAGCCGGCGTGGGCCCCGAGTTGCGCGAGGTCGAGCTTGGCCATGCCGCGGGCGATTTCCTCGTCGGGATTGAAGCAGACGCGGATTTGGCCGTGCGGAATCTCCGGGTGTTGCCGGAGATGGCGCACGGCCGCCATGATCACCGCCACGCCTGCCTTGTCATCGGCGCCGAGCAGGGTGGTGCCGCTGGCGGTGATGATGTCGTGCCCGAGGCATTCGCGCAGGCCAGGGATGGTCTCGAGCGTGAGCTTTTGGGTTGGATCGTCGGGCAGCACGATGGGCCGCCCGTCGTAGGCCCGGTGCACGAGGGGCTTGGCCGCACCGGGGAGATTGGTCGCGGTGTCCACATGGGCGAACCAGGCGATTACCGGAACCGGTTTCGGGGTGGTGGCGGGCAGCGTGGCGAGCACGTAGCCGTGCGCGGTGAGTTGCACCTCGGCGAGGCCGAGCTCCTTCAGTTCCCGATCCAGCAGCCGCAGCAGGTCCCACTGGCCGGGCGTGCTCGGGGTCGTGGGCGACTGGTCATCGCTGCGGGTGTCGATCTGCACGTAGCGCAGGAAGCGGGCGAGGAGGTCGGCGGAGTCCGGTGGCACGGAGCGACGGTCTGAGGGTTCGCGGGCGGGGACAACCTGAAATGCCGTCCCGGGGCAGGCTCGTGTCGGCCGGTCAGGCGCAAAAAAATCCGCGCAGGGCGGGCGCGGATTGCGTGGCAGGCATGGCGCCGTCAGAGGGTCGCGAACAACGCCCGGAGATCCGAGGGGAAGACGGGCTTGGGCATGATGTGATCGACCTGCAGCTGGCGATAATGGGCATCGACCTCCTCGCTCAGCTCGGAGCTGAAGACGATGATTCGTCCCGGATACGCCATCGCCCGCAGGCGGGCCACCAATTCCAGTCCGCTGACCTTGGCCATGTGATGGTCGGTGATCACGACATCGTAGGCGGCGGGATTTGCTTTCAGCAGTTCGTAGGCGAGATGGCCGTCGGAGACTGACTCGACCGTGTGCCCATCACGGCCGAGCACCACCTCCAACAGTTGGCGCAATTCGCGCATGTCGTCGGCATAGAGCACGCGCAGGGACTTCTTCGGTTTTGTCGTCGTGGCCTGGGGTTGGAGCGGAGAGCTCATGTAGGGCGATGCCTAAGTGCTAGCAGACAAATCAGTTGTTGTCTCGCCGGCTTGTTGTGAAAATTTTACTAAATTACGCCTCCGGGGGTCATTTGGCCGGGGTTTCGAGCCCGCGGCGCTCCAGCAGGGGCTTGATGTCGGGTTCGCCGCCGGTGAAGTTGCGGAAGAGGTTCATGGCGTCGTCGCTGCCGCCGCGCGAGAGCAGGGTCGAGCGGAAGCGGTCGCCGTTGGCGCGCGTCAGGCCGCCGTGGGCCTTGATCCAGGCCACGGTGTCGGCATCGAGCACCTCGCTCCAGAAGTAGGAGTAGTAGCCGGCCGAGTAGCCGCCCATCGAGTGGGAGAAATAGGTGGTGCGGTAGCGCGGTGGCACCGGGGCAAAATCCACGCCGGCTTTCCGCAGGGCGGCGGCCTCGAAGGCGAGCACGCCGTCGGCGCCGGGCACCTCGCCGGGCTTCAGCTGGTGCCAAGCCTGGTCAATGACGTTGGCGGCGACGAGTTCGGTGGTGGCAAAGCCTTGGTTGAATTTCGTGGTGGCGAGCACCTTGTCGAGGAGGGCCTGCGGCAGGGGGGCGCCCGTCTGGTAATGCTTGGCGTAGTGGGCAAGGATCTCGGGCCAGACCCGCCACATCTCATTCACTTGGGAGGGATACTCGACGAAGTCGCGCGGGACGGCCGTGCCTGCGAAGCGCGGATACTTCACGTTGGAGAAGATGCCATGGAGGGCGTGGCCGAATTCATGGAAGGCGGTCTTGACCTCGTCCCACGTGAGCAGGGTGGGCTCGCCGGCGGGCGGCTTGGGGATGTTGAGGTGGTTGGCGACGACGGGCTTGTCGCCGGTCAGGCCGTTTTGGGAGACGTAGGCGTTCATCCAGGCGCCGCCGCGCTTGTTCGGGCGGGCGTAATAGTCGCCGAGGAAGAGGCCGAGCGGGCTGCCGTCCTCGTTGAAGACCTCGAAGACCATCATGTCGGGGGTGTAGCCCTGGAGGTCGGTGCGCTCCTTGAAGGTGATGCCGTAGAGCTTGGTGGCGGCGTAGAACACGCCGTCCACGAGCACGCGGCGGAGCTCGAAGTAGGGCTTGAGCTGCGATTCGTCGAAGGCGTAGCGCTCCTTGCGGACCTTCTCGGCGTAGAAATCCCAGTCCCAGGCGGCGAGCTGGAAGCCGCCTTTCTCGGCGTCGATGATGCGCTGCATGGCGGCGGCCTCCTGGCGGGCGTTGGCCACGGCGGGCGGGGCGAGCTGGGCCAGGAGCTTGTTCACCACGTCCACCGAGCCGGCGGTCTGCTCCTCGAGCTGGAAGGCGGCGTGGGTGGGGTAGCCGAGCAGGTTGGCGCGCTCGGCGCGGAGCCGGGCGATGCGGGTGACGGTCTCGCGGGTGTCGAACTCGCCGCCGTGGCTGCCGCGCGCCAGCGAGGCTTCCATGATCCGCTGGCGAAGGGCGCGGTTGGTGAGAGCGTCGAGCGGGGGCTGGCCGGTGGTGTTCTGGAGGCGGATGAGGAACTTGCCCTCATGCCCCGCGGCTTTGGCGGCGGCGGCCATGGCGGCGATTTGCCCGTCGGTCAGGCCGGCGAGTTCCTCGCGGGTGTCCACGAGCACGGCGGAGGCGCCCACTTCCTTCAGCACGCTTTGGGAGAACTGGGTGCCGCGGACGGCGAGCTCGGCGTTGAGGGCCTTGAGCTTGGTCTTGTCGGTCTCGGAAAGCTTGGCGCCGGCGCGGACGAAATCCTTGTAATAGCGCCACAGCACGCGCTTCGATTCGGCGTCGAGACCGAGGGTGTCGCGGGTGTCGTAGAGGGCCTGGACGCGGGCGAAGAGCTTGGGGTTCAGGCGGACGGCGTCGGAGTGCGCGGCGAGTTGCGGCGAGAGCTCGGCCTCGAGCTTCTGGAGGGTGGGGTTGGTGAGCGCGCCGCTGAGGATGGCGAAAGCCGTGCCGGTGCGGTCGAGCAACTGGCCGGAGAGCTCCATGGCCACGATGGTGTTGGCAAAGGTGGGCGCGGCGGGATTGTTGGCGATGGCCTCGTGTTCCTTGAGGTCTTCCGCCATGCCCTGGGCGAAGGCGGGGGCGAAATGCTCGTCCTTGATCTGCGCGAAAGGCGGCAGGTGATAGGGCAGGGTGCTCGGGGTGAGCAACGGATTGGCGTCGGACTGGGCCCGGAGGGCGAGCGGAGCAGCCAAGCAGAGGCCCGCCAGCAATGAAGACATGACCGGGCCGCGGAGTAGGGATTTCTGAGTAGGCATGGGGATGTAATTTTTATCAGCACATATGTCCGGTCCGTCCATGGCAAGACTGCGCAATGGAAAATACCCGGGCCGGCTGCGCAAGCAGGTGGCCCTCACCGCTGTCATGCGCGAACTTGGCGTCCTACTCAAACCCCACGCTTTAAGCTCGCCCGAATGACCGTTGCTGACGCCGTCATTCGCGTGACCCGTCCGCTCGCCGCGATCAGTATTCCTCGATGTTGAGGCCGGGGACGCGGTCGAAGTGCCGGGCGTTGCGGCTCACGAGGGGCAGGCGGTAGGCGAGGGCGGTGGCGGCGATCCAGATGTCGTTATCGCCGATGGGGAGGCCGCGCCGGTCAAGGTCGCGGGAGAGGCGGGAGGCAATCCAGGCGACATGCTCCCCTACTTCTATCAGGGTGAAGGGCTCCAGATGCCGCTTGACCTCCGCTTCCGTGGCGCAGCCTTCCGCAAATTCAGCCCACGCGATGCGGGAAGCATAGGCGGGAGAATCCGCATGGGTGTCCAGGAACCGATAGGCCAGTTCACGCTGGGCGCGCCCCTTCTGGCCGGAGAAGTGAATCAGAAAAGTGGTGTCGTATAGCATCAGGGGGCGGGGCGGAGGTCACGGGAGCGGCGGCGGCGGGACACGGCGCGCTCGACGCGATCCCAGTCAACGCCTTTGCCCCAGCCTTTCGTTTTGGCCAGCTTGAGGAGATCGCCTGCCGTGTGCGTGGCCGGGGGCAGGGTGATGCGGTTGATGACGGAGGAAAACGATTCGCCGGGGTGGCGGCGGGTGGCAACCAGGCGCTCGTAGGCGCTTTTTTCGAGGGAGATAGTCTTGGAGGGCATGAGGCGAGGGAATCCAGCGCGCCAGCGGCCGCAAGGAAATACGCAGAGTGTCTGTGTGGCGGCAGCGAACTCGGCAGGTGAACTGAACGGCGTCTGGCTTTGTAGTTTGTGGTCTGGGCACCACCACGAACTATAATGCATAAGCCTTCCCCTGCGTGCTGTCCCTGCGGATCGGTTCTTGCCCCTTCACCGGAGGGTTCCTGGTGAAGCAACGGATCTGCGGGTGGCTTGCTTCACGGTCCGCCGCAGATCTCCGGGCCGGCCAGGCCGAGCAGCACGCCCAGCCAGGCCAGCACGCAGAGAACGCACTTCGGCGCGAGCAGCAGGGCGGCCGCCGGCAGCACCCAGCGGGGCACGCGGTCAAACCTTGGCCAGGACATGATCGTAGCGGTCGTGGTGGCGCACCCACTCCATGCCGTATTCCAAGCCCACCTCGTTGCGGCCCCGGGGAACGAGATCGACCAGATGATAGGTGCCCAAGGTGAATTCGACGCCCCGGCCGTAGGTCGAGTAGGTGTGATAGACGGCACCAGAGGCATCCTTGGCGAAAACGCTCATCCCGGGCAGCTCCTCGAATGGCGGCACGAATGGGCGGTAGTTGTAGGTGGCCTGGCCGCGGGCCATCTCCTCCGGTGTGAACGACACCTGAAAGTCGAAGTTGAAATCCGTGCCGTGGGCGGAGACCCAGTTCACGTCCCAGCCCATGCGCGCCTTGAAGGGCAGAATCTCCGCCAGCGGCGCGTGGGAAATCGCGGCGAAGGCGATGTCGCGCGCGGCGAGGTGGGGGACCGTGGGCGCGATGTGATCCATCATGAAGGAGCAGCTCTTGCAGCCCTCCTCCCAGCCGGAGCCGAGCATGAAATGCTGCACGATGAGCTGGCTGCGGTCGGCGAAGAGATCGGCGAGGCTCTCGCGACCGCGCGGCGACGCGAAGGCATAGGGCTTTTCCACCCGCACCCAGGGCAGGCTGCGGCGGCGCGCGTTGATCTTGTCCTGCAGGCGGGTGAATTCCTTTTCGTCCCGGAGAAGCTCCAGGCGGGCCGCGAGCCACTGCTCCGGCGAGACGGTCTTGGGTGAGTCAAACGTTGGGTTTTTCATGGGGGTGGGGGTGGATGTTGGTTTTTGGGCAAAGGAGTGCCTGGGCCGCCCGGAGAGACGGCGGGTTAGCGGGAGGGAACGGGCGGGCCGGTGCCTAGGCGTTGGCGGCGGCCTTGAGTTTCTCGTATTCGATTTTCAGCCGGGCGTGCGTCGCCCAGAAGAGCGGCTGGGGCGCGCCTTCCAGCTGGGCGATGAGGATGGCGAGGTGGGTGTGCCAGCCGGAGGCGAAGCCGGTGAGGGAAGCCAGGTCGTCGCCGCGGCTGCGGTGGGTGAGGATCAGGAGCACCTTGTCGTCCTGCGGGATGAGCTCGAAGGTGACGTCCGAGTTGCCGCCAAATGTGTAGCTGAGCACGCGCGGCGGCTCGCACCGGAGGACGGTGCCGGGCATGGTCTCGCCGCCGTCATGATGGCACGTGTGCTCGGCGGGCGGGGTTTCAGTGGGGGAGATGTTCTTGTGCTGGAAGACAAGTTCCATCTTGCCGCCCGCGCGCAGCTCCATCGGGCCGCCGGCGAACCAGCGGCGGCGCTTCTCGGGATCGGTCAGGTAGGTCCAGATACGTTCGGCGGGGCCCGGCAGCGTGCGCATGATGCGGATTTCGCCGGGGGCGGTGAATTGGGCGCGGTCGTCGTTGTGCTTCATGATTTTTTCTTCCGCTGGCGTTCGTCGTCGGCCTTGAGCTCGCGCTCGAGGGCATCGAGACGGCGGGACCAGAAGGCGCGGGTCTTTTCCAGCCAGGCGTCGATTTCCTCCAGGCCCCCGGGATTGAGGGTCTGGATGCGCGTCTGGCCCTCGGCCCGGGTGGTGACGAGGCCGGCGTCGCGCAGCACCTTGAGGTGCTGCGAGATTGCCGGGGGGCTCATGTCGAACTCGTCCACGATCTCCCCGGCGGTGCGGTCGCGCTGCGCGAGCAGCTCGACGATGCGGCGGCGGGTGGGGTCGGCGAGGGCTTCGAGGCTGAGCATGAGCCCAAAGATTAAGCAAAAACTTAATTAAGCAAGAACTAAATCAAGGTGCCGTGTCCGCTACCCCGAGCCCAGAAGGTGCAAAAGAAAAGGCCGCCTGAAGGCGGCCTTGGCGGATCGGATGAATGTGCGTGGCGCTCAGTTCGTGATGTCGTGGGTGGTGCTCTGTCCACGGATCGGCGTGTAGAGCTTATACCAGGCCTTCTGGGCGTCGCTGTCGGCGTAGCCGGCGAGGGCCTTTTCGTCGGCGAATTCCATCACGATGATGTGGGTGCGCTTGACCGTCGTGCCGGGCGCATTCTGGACCTTGAGGGCCTTGGTCCAGACGCGGGTGATGCCCTTGTAGGCGGCAGGCAGGGCCTGGGCGCCATCGAGGGCGGCCTGGATTTGCTCGGGGGTGGTGCCTTCCTTCCAGGCGACGGTGACGACGTGGATGACCGATTTCGGGGCCGTATCGGAGGCAACGGCGGAAGCGGCGCCAAAAGATAGCGCAGCGGCGGTGAGGACGAGGGCGAACAGCTTTTTCATAGGGGAGGAGGGTTGAAGTTTGCCGAACCGGCGAGCGGCCCGGCATCGCTGACAGGCACCGAGGCTTTGGGTTCCGGCAGGAGAGTCAATCTTGGAGCCGCAAGATTGACCCGGGCCGCGCACTGCGGCCTGATGCGCCGCATGGCGAGAAGTGTCGTCCTTGAAACCACCCCGCGCTGCGAGCGCTGCCGCTGCACCCCGCGCTGGTGCATCTGCGCGGGCTTCCGCGCGGTGGTGTCGCCGCTGGCGGCGGATGTGCTGATCCACAAGCGCGAATACTGGCGGCCGACCAGCACGGGACGGCTGATCAACCGGGTGGTGGCGGGCTCGCGTGGCCATGTTTTCTGGCAGGAAAAGCCGCCGGAGCGCGCGGCCGTCGTGCGGCCCGGCCGCGAGCTCTGGATTCTGCATCCGCGTGGCGAGGAGCTGCCGGCCGGCGCCGACCCGGCGAAGCTGCAGGTGCTGCTGCTCGACGGCAGCTGGAGCGAAGCCGGCTCGATGCTCGGGGTCGTGGGCCAATGGGGGCGGCGCATCAGCCTGCCGCTGGGCGGACCGAGCCGCTACTGGCTGCGCAATGCGCCCGGGGCGGGGAAGTATGCGACGGTGGAGGCGCTGATGTTCCTGTATGCCGCGCTCGGGCTCGCGGAGGCGGAGGCCGCGCTCCGGCTGCAGTTCGAGTTGCACGTCTACGCCGGCCTGCGCACGCGCGGGGCCAAGGCGATGGCGGATGATTTTCTCGCGACCTCGCCGTTGTCCGCAGCGATGCCGGACTTGCTGGCGCGGCTCGGCGAACGCCGGCCGAACCGGTGAACCGGTTTGGATTTGCCTCGGCGAAATCCGCCGGTTGGGTCGTGCCATGAACCCCGGTCCCCGGATGATGTTGCTGGCGGCGGTGCTGGTCCTGGCGGGCTGTGCACCCAAGCCGCCATCGGCTCCCGCCGCGCCGGCGAAGACCGAGGCCGAGGTGCGGCGCGAACAGTATTTCGGGCCGGAAATCGCGGCGGACAAGGCCATCACGTGGCGCACGAGCAACCTCGGCATCAAGCTGCTCGCGCCCGGCGAGGGGCCGCTGGTGCAGTTGCAGGACCGCGTGCGCGTGCACTACACCGGCCGGCTGAAGGACGGCACCGTGTTCGACAGCTCGATCGCGCGCGGCAAGCCGGCGGACTTTTCCGTTGACCGCCTGATCTCGGGCTGGTCGGCGGCGATGCTGACGCTCAAGCCCGGCGCGAAGGCGGTCATCTGCGTCCCGCCGCATCTGGGTTACGGTGGCCTGCGCTCCGGCAGCATCCCGCCGTTCTCCGGCCTGATTTTCGAGGTGGAGGTGATCGCGGTGAATCCTGGCCCCTCCGCGTGAGGACCGGCGGTCGTTGATTGCCGGTATCCGGGCGGGGAAAAGGCCCGGATGGGCGAAATATTCAGACCCGCGGTCCGGATGGCACGATCTCAACCGTTGAATCCTTTGAAACCCCGTCCAACCCTCCCGCCATCATGCCCTCCACCCCCGTCTCCGCCTTCCCCGCCGATCGTGAACTCGTTCTGCAACGCGTGCTGAACGCCCCGCGCGAGAAGCTTTGGCGCTGCTGGACCACGCCAGCTCTCATCGTGCAATGGTTCACGCCGCCGCCTTGGAAGACAGTAAAGGCCGTGATGGATGTCCGTGCCGGCGGCTCCAGCAACATCACGATGCAGTCGCCCGAGGGGCAGGAGTTCCCCAACCCCGGTATCTTCCTGGAGGTCGTGCCGAACGAGAAACTCGTCTTCACCGATGCCTTCACCTCGGCTTGGGAGCCGGCGGGCAAGCCCTTCATGACGACTATCCTCACCTTTGAGGACGCTGGCGGCGGCAGGACAAATTACACCGCACGTGCGCGCCACTGGACCGTGGCCGACCGCGAGGCGCACGAGAAGATGGGCTTCCATGAGGGCTGGGGCATCGCCACGAGCCAGCTGGAGGCGCTGGCGCAGAAGATCTGAGCCTCCTTGGCTGAGGTTTTCGCGCGAAGAAACGAAAGCGCGAAGACGGATCCCTTGGTAGTTTAATAGACTACCAACCGCGGGGGTGCGACGCAGGCTCGCACCGGGGCGGTTCATTTGTTCTCTTGGGTGCACACCCACTCATGACACTCCATCCCGTCCTTCGCCTGTTGCTTCGTTTCCTGGCCACCCTGGCCGTCACGACGGTCTTGTTGCCCGCCGCCGATCCGGCGGTGTTGCTCAAGGACCCGGCCGTGCAGTCTCTGCTGGAGGTTGTCCGGCGCAACGAGCCGGACACGATGGCGCTGCTGGTCAGGCTCACCGAGATCCCGGCACCGCCGTTCAAGGAGGAGGCGCGCGCCGCCGTGCTCAGGCAGCTCTTCGAGCAACACGGCCTGAAGAACGTCTTCATTGACCGGGCGGGCAATGTCGTCGGCACGCGCGCCGGCGCGCAGCTGCGGCCGAATGTCGTCGTGTCGGCGCATCTCGACACCGTGTTTCCCGAGGGCACCGATGTGACCGTGAAGCACGACGGCAACCGCCTGAAGGCCCCGGGCATCGGCGACGACACGCGCGGCCTGGCCGAGCTCATCAGCGTGCTCCGCGCCCTGCAGGAGACGAAGACCCCGACCACCGGCACGATCACCTTTGTCGCCACCGTGGGCGAGGAAGGCCTGGGCGACCTGCGCGGGGTCAAGGAACTCTTCGATCACACGCTCAAGGATCAGGTGGACATGTTTATCTCCATCGATGGCGGCGGCACGGGCACCATCACGGCCTTCGGCGTCGGCAGCTACCGCTATCGCGTGACCTTCAAGGGCCCCGGCGGCCACAGCTACGGGGCCTTTGGCCTCGTCAACCCCATCCACGCGCTCGGGCGCGCCGCCGCCGTGATCGCCGACATCCAAGTGCCGGCGAGTCCCAAGACCACTTTCAACATCGGTCGCATCGGCGGCGGCACCTCGGTCAACTCGATCCCCTTCGAGGCGTGGATGGAGATCGACATGCGTTCGCCCGATCCCGTCCCACTCGGCGCGGTGCGCGAGCAGATCCTCGCGGCCGTTGACACGGCCGTGAAGGCCGAGAATGCCCGCTGGCCAAAGGGTGCCATCACCGCCGACGTGCAACTCGTCGGCGACCGGCCGCCCGGCCAGACCTCCGCCGACACCGCGCTCGTGC
>WBZP01007106.1_pt1 | contig 10886 bp, 7 predicted proteins | sample 5204301 | NCBI WGS metagenome assembly WBZP01 (sample SAMN12412401, study PRJNA552823) | activated sludge metagenome | isolation source: activated sludge from nitrification reactor of wastewater treatment plant... | place: USA: Pennsylvania | collected 2017
GCCTGCGCCTGCGCACCATGGCGCTGCAGATCGTCGCTGACGCTGCAACCCCGGACGAGCAAGCCGAGCGCTTGAGCAGTCATCTGCAAAAAAACTACGCCTACACCACGCGGCTGTGGAAGCCGTCGGGGGGCGATCCGATCTTTGAATTTTTGGAGAAAGAGCGGCGTGGTCACTGCGAGTACTTTGCGACGGCGCTCGCGCTGCTGTTGCGCAGCCTCGATATCCCGAGTCGCACCGTCAACGGCTACCTGACCGCCGAGTGGAATCGCTTTGGGCAGTTCTTCGTGGTTCGTCAGCAGCATGCTCACTCGTGGGTCGAGGTGCTGCTGCCCGGTCAAGGCTGGGTGGTCTTCGATCCGACGCCGCCGCAGAGCCCGATTCCGCGGCTGCCCTTTGTGCAAGAGCTGCGACAGCTGCTCGACGGGCTCGATATGGGCTTTGGCAAGTACGTGCTCGAATACGACGTGAGCGCCCAGCAGCGGCTGAGCGATCGGCTGTCGTCGCTGTGGCCGCGCCGTGACCCACCGCAGGTGACCGGCAGTCCGACCTCGCAGTCGTCTTGGCGTAAGCCGCTGTGGGGACTTGTCGGTCTAGGTGGGTTTGGGGTGGCGCTGCTCGTGATCCTGCGCCGGCTGCGTCGGGTCGAGCCAAGCTCGCCCAAAGATGACACCGAGGGCCGTGGCGTCATAAGACATGCGCTCACGGTTCTCCGGCGACGGGGCTACCAGCGCGGACCGGGCGAGACGCTGCAAAAGCTGGCCGATCGCATCGCCGACGATGGTGACCCGAGCGCGCCACCCTTTGCCCAGCTGGTCGAGCTGTACTACGCGCATCGCTTCGGCGACCTGCCGCTCGATCGCAGCGAAGTGACCCGGCTGATCAAGCAGCTGCGCGCCTTGCCGCGCCGACCCCGCCCAGCGGAGCCGCGCCCGTAAGCCGCGTTACCGCGAGATCTTCTTGTACTTGATGCGGTGCGGCTGATCGGCGTCTTTGCCAAGTCGGCGACGGCGATCAAGCTCGTAGTCGCGGCAGTTGCCCTCGAACCACACCACCTTGCTATCGCCCTCAAAGGCCAGCATGTGCGTCGCGATCCGGTCGAGGAACCAGCGATCGTGGCTGATCACCACCGCGCAGCCCGCAAAGTTGAGCAGTGCCTCTTCCAGGGCCCGCAGCGTATCGACATCGAGATCGTTGGTCGGCTCGTCGAGCAGCAGCAGGTTTCCGCCCGTCCGCAGCATCTTCGCCAGGTGAACCCGGTTGCGCTCGCCACCCGACAGGTCTTTGACTTTTTTCTGCTGATCAGTGCCCTTGAAGCCGAACTGTCCGACGTAGGCCCGCGACTGTAGCTTGCGCTTGCCCATGTCGAAAGTCTCGGCGCCACCCGTGATCTCTTCCCACACCGACTTGTCGCCCTTGAGGGCATCGCGGCTCTGGTCGACGTAGGCCAGCTTGACCGTCTCACCGACGACGAGCTTGCCCTTGTCCGGCTTCTCTTGGCCGACGATCATGCGGAACAGTGTCGTCTTGCCGGCTCCGTTTGGACCGATGACACCGACGATGCCACCGCGCGGCAGGCGGAACGACATGTCCTCGAACAGAATCCGCTCGCCGTACGCTTTTTGCAGCTTTTCAGCGATGACCACGTTGTCACCCAGGCGCGGCGCCGGCGGAATCGAGATCTCGGCGACCTCGATCCGCGCTTCCTGCGACTGCTGCAGCAGCTCTTCATACGCCGCCAGACGAGCCTTGCTCTTCGCCTGACGGGCTTTGGGCGAGGCACGCACCCACTCCAGCTCACGCGAGAGCGTCTTTTGCCGGGCCGACTCTTGCTTTTCCTCGACGGCCAGCCGCTTCTGCTTCTGATCCAGCCACGATGAGTAGTTGCCCTGCCACGGGATGCCTTGACCGCGATCCAGCTCCAAGATCCAACCGGCGACGTTGTCAAGGAAATAGCGATCGTGGGTGATGGCGACGACGGTACCGGGGAACTCGGCCAGAAACCGTTCCAGCCACGCCACCGAGTCCGAGTCCAAATGGTTGGTCGGCTCGTCGAGCAGCAGCATGTCCGGGCGCTCGAGCAGCACCTTGCACAGCGCGACCCGGCGACGCTCACCACCCGACAGCACCGTCACGTCTTGGTCCGGCGGCGGCAAGCGCAGCGCGTCCATCGCGATCTCCACCTGCCGCTCGGTGTCCCACACGCCTTTGGCTTCGATCTCGTCCTGCACCCGGCTCTGCTCGGCGATGACCTTGTCCATCTCGTCGGCTGGCAGGTCTTCCCCGAGCCGCATCGACAGCTCCTCGAAGCGCTTGAGCAGATCGAGCTTGTCCTGCACCGCCAGCGCGACGTTGCCATAGACGGTCTTGGTCGGATCGAGCTGCGGCTCTTGCGGCAGGTAGCCAATGCGAATTCCGTCGGCGGGACGGGCCTCACCTTGGAACTCACTGTCGACGCCAGCCATGATGCGCAAGAGCGTGCTCTTGCCGGAGCCGTTCGAGCCGATGACACCGATCTTGGCGCCCGGAAAAAACGACAGCCAAATCCCTTTGAGGATCTCGCGCTGCGGCGGCACCACCTTGCGCAGGTTCTGCATCGTGAAGATGTACTGAGCGGCCATGTCTCCCTCTCGGAAATTACCTTTTATTACCTATTCGCGCGCGAGCATCCCGCTCAAGCTGTACGACAGGATCTCGCGGCAGACGCGACGCAGCGTGGCTTCGTCCGAGTCGCGACGCACGATCCACTGCAGCGCCACTTCTTTCAGCCCACCAAGCGCCGCCTGCGCCACGATCTCGGGGTCGATCGGCCCAAACAGCCCCATCGCACAGCCCTTGACCAGCGCGCCTTGCAGCAAGCCCCGCAAGCGATCGTAAAAGTCGGCCATCTTGGAATCGGCTTCGCTGTCGAGCCCTTCCACCATCAGAAGGACGATGCTCGTCATGTCGCGGTTTTCCGACAGCACCGCCATCACCCGCAGCAGGTTTTCCTCGATCTGCTGGAGCGGCGGCGGCGCATCGGGGCTGACATCCACCAGCGTGACGACACTGCGAATACTGGTCAGGAAGCTGTCGACCAGCGCGTCAAACATCGCTCGCTTGCCGTCGAAGTGCAGATACAGCGTGCCGCGTGCGACCCCGGCCTCGTCCAAGATGTCCTGAATCGAGGTCTGGTGATAGCGCCGCTTGGCAAACAGTCGCCGAGCTACCGCCAAGAGCTGCGTCGAGCGCTCTTGCCGCAGCCGCAGCGCCCGTGCGACTCGACCATCGACGGGATCGGTGACCAGGCCCGAGGAACGTAGCGGTCCGCTGCGATCTGCAGAATCGACACCAGAGCTGGCTCCTGAACGTACGCCAGGGCCTGCGGTCAACGGCGCCTGCGAAGCTGACACGGACTTGGACACGGGCGGCATGGTAGCAGCACTTTCACCGCTTTCGTGGGCATTGTGTCCCCGCCCGCCCGCAAGACCCGCAACATTCGCTCGGGTCGCATTGGGAAGGAAGCACGCCACAACGTAATCGAATAACCTAGCGATACCGCTTGACAATCCGATCACGCATGGCAGATGATATTTCCTGTGAAGTGGCTAACTTGTTCCGCAGTAGCTAACCAACCGCTGCCCACATCGGGTAGGGTGGTGAGCGGGGAACAAGGCCGATCATCTGAAGCCTGAAACGTTAACGAGACCGTAACCGGGAAAACCCCCCACATGGAGGCCGCTATGGCTGGTTCTGACAAGAGGAAACAGAGTCTCTACTTCCCCGAGGACATGCTCAAGGAAATCCAGGAGGAGGCGACCCGCCAGGATCGCTCTCTGTCGTGGATCGTCCAGAAGGCATGGAAAATTGCCCGCAACGAAATTCGCCGGTATCCATCGGTGAATGAAATTGAGGGAGGAGAGGACGACGAGCGGGGCAGCAAGGAATAGCGACGACCTCAAGCGGGACCCAGCGTCCCGCAGCAGTCGTGGTAAGCGGCGCAGCGGCTTTGCAGTAAGCCGTGATGGCGCCGCTATTTTTTTTGAGGTACTCGGTCAACCGCAGCCGGCACCGACGCTGATTCTGTGCGATGGACTGGGCTGTGACGGGTATGTCTGGAAGTACCTCCAGTGGGCGCTGGCCGATCGCTATCGGATCGTTCACTTGCACTACCGGGGGCATGGCCAGACACCGCTGCCGGCGGACTTTGGTCGGGTGACGGTGGCGGACTTCGCGACGGATGTGCTGGCGGTGATGGATGCCAGTGAGACGGAGCGAGCGGTGGTGTGCGGTCACTCGCTCGGGGTGCAGGTCGCGCTGGAAACCTACCGTCAGGGTCGCGAGCGCTGTGCCGGTCTGGTGCTGATCTGCGGCAGTTATCGCAATCCGCTGAGCACGTTCAAAGGCAAGCAGACGCTCGGGGACATGTTGCCGCTGATTCAGACGGCGGTGAGCCGGGTGCCTCGGCTGGTCGGAGCGTTTTGGAAGCGCCTGCTGCCGCTCGATCTTTCGTATCAGATTGCCCAGCGCGTCGAGCTGAACGGCGAGCTGGTCCACCGCGAAGACTTCGTGCCGTATCTTGAAGGGTTGTCGAGAATGGACCCGCGCATGTTCGTGGCGACGATGGCAGCGGCGGCGCAGCATGATGCCCAAGATGTGCTGGCCGAGATTGTCGTGCCGACGCTGCTCGTGACGGCGCGACATGACTCGTTTACGCCGATGACGCTGTCGGAAGAGATGCGCGACAAGATTCCCGGGGCCGAGCTGCACGTGGTCGAAGCAGGAACGCACACCGCGCCGATCGAGCGGCCCTCGGAAGTGTCGCAGGTGGTGCAGAGCTTCCTTGAGCGTCGGATTGCTGCGCCGTGAGTGAATCGACTCCTTCCTCGGCGAGCCCGGCTGGCGCGCATCCCGACGGCAACGCCCTCTCTCCGCGCGTCCACTGGGTCAACCATGCCCTGCTGTGGTTTATGCGGGTCGGCATCGTCGCGATGATCATTGCCACCGGGGCCTACCTGTCCCTGCGCGGCAAGCCGTCGCCCGAGCAAGAGGAGCTGATTCGCTACGTCGAGATCAACATTCCGGCGCTCGAGTATCACGAGGGGCCGATCTTGGCGCAGCTCGACGGACTGTTGCGCGACAAGTCGCTGCGACCGGAGTCGGCCCGCAAGCAGCTCGCCGAGGAGCTGATGCCGGCGCTGGTGAGGCTGCGCAAAGTCGCCGACGGGCCGGTGCAGGCTGCGAAGACCGAGCCGGTGCGCAAGCTCGCCGAGGAATATCGCGAGAGCGTCGAGGAGCTGATCAATGTCTGCCGCACCACCATCCGCGTCATCGACGATCCCAAGCTGAGCGATCGCGAAGGCTATCGGCAGGTGCTCGATTCGCTGCGGCGGGCGATCGATCGCAACCACACCTGGCGCAGTCACGTCGCTGAGACGACCGATCGGCTACAGCTGGCGCACGGCAAAAATGGGCTCAAAAAGAAGTAACTGCCGTCGCTGGTGAACTACGCCAGGCCGAGCGCGTGGGCGAGTCGCAATAGGGCGATGAGCAGGTGGCCGTCTTCGACGCGGTGGCGCAGCTGGACAAGCTCGCGAAGGCTGACGAAGCCGAGGGCGCTGTGGGGAAGGCACTCGGCGCGGACCTCGGCGACGAGCGGATAGACGACCTCGGGGGTGGCTCCGATCGACGGGTAGTACTTGCCGCCGAGCGGAAAGACGCGCGTGACCTGAACGGCGAAGTGGGCCAGAAGGTTGCTAATCACCAGCGCCTCAGCGTCGGGAAACTGGCTGATGGTGCGCGGCAGTCGCCACGCCGGACAGGTGACAAGTCCCGATCGGCGTCCGCCGGTGTGTAGCTGTACCGCCGGCAGATCGCGACGCTCTAGACCGACCAAGTACTCGCCCGCCAGCTGGACCACCGGCAGCACCGCAACTGTACTGAGGCTGTATCCTCGGGGCGCACACAGCTCCAGCTTCGCCGAGCGCAGCACCTTGTCATTGCGATCCAGCTCGTCGATGTGCGCGGTGTGCAGGGCCAAAAAACCGGGTCGCTCGCTATCGGTGGGAATCGGCTCGAACACCGCTTCCTCGCGCAGGCTAAACACCTGGGCCGCCACCGCCGGAACAAAGTTGGCCGTGCGCTGATCGGTAAGCGACAGCTCGACGCCAATCCACGGTCCCAGCGACTCACCGAGAGAGAGCAGCAAGTGATAGACGTTTAGCTCGAGCCGCGCATCCTGCAGCCCACCGACCTGCGCCGCGCGCAAAAGCTGCGTCGCCACAAACGGCTGCACCCGTCCGGCGGTGGTAAACGGCGTGTAGTTGGTGACCTCCTCGGGCAAGGTAGGCAGACCGTCGTCGTTGTGGGGCAGGCGCAGAAGATCCAGCTCACACAGCCGCGAGCTGACGTGCTCGCTCAACCCGCCAGGCGAGGTGTAGTAGCGCAGCCCCGCTTCGACGCGAGCGATCGACTCGGGGGGCAGGCCGGCACGCTCGGCCAAGAGCGCAGTCACGGCATCCAAAGAGGCCTCGGCGTCGCTGGTCTGCGCCGTGATCGTCTCGGTCAGGTAGCCGGCGACCAGGGCACAGTCCAGGCTGGGACTGTCCAGCAGCGTCGTCGCGAGCGGCCTCGGAAAGCCATGCTTGGCGAGCAGCACCACCCGTCCAGCGGCGCGAAACCAGGGAATCAGATCGCAGACCGGATTCGGGCGCTCGGCGAGCTGAAAGATCTGCCCGGTTCGGGTGTGACGCAGCGAGTGGAGTCGCAGAAACGACGGCTGGTGAAGCGGCTCGGTGCGGACGGAAAAGCGCACCCCGTGACGCGGCGCAACCTTCTCCCCAACGATGAGGTAGTTGGTGGGCGGATAGGGCAGCGGCTTGCCAGCGGTATCAAACAGCGCGCAGCGGCCTCGAAAGCGCTGCTCGACAATCCACGGGTTGCGCAGCTCCACCGAGAGCACAATTCGCAGATCATGGCGACGGAACGCGGCCTCGTACTCGGCTTGGCTGTAGAACAAATACTCCTCGCGGCACTCGGCATCCCAGTCGCTGCGATAGTCCTTGTGAAGCAGAAACTCGGCGGCGGCGCGGCCACTGACGGCAAACCTCGTCCAACCGGCACGCGGCGATGGCAGCTCGGCATACGGCACCGCCGTGGTCAGGTTCTGACTGCTGCGGAACTGGGCACAGAAGCGCCGAAACAGCGCCGCCGTCGACAGCGAGTCCACCGCACCTTCGTCCACACCATCGGCTGCTCCATCGGTCGTCGGCAGATCAAGCCATACCTGCGCCGGGAAGCGCGGCACCACAAAGTCGCGGACGATCAGCACACCGAAGGGCCGCAGCGACGCCGCTTGGTGGGCCAGCGCACGCTCGACTTCTCGCAGGCTGTAGCCGTTGAAGCTGGTCAGGTGATGCCACACCGAAGAGTTGAGGATTCCGTCGAGGCTCTCAGCGGGAAACAGCGGCTCGGCAATGTCGCCCTGCTGATAGTGCAGGTTCGGGCGGCGGTAGTGCGCGGTCGCATGCTCGACGGCAGGTGGCGCAATGTCGACGCCGATGACGCGCAGGCCGGCAAACAGACTCGCCAGGTCAAACGAGCCAGAGCCTGACCCACAGCCCATGTCAACCAGTGTGCCCGTCGGTGGAAAAAACGCCGTGGTCAGCGCCACCTTCTGCTGCATCGACTTGTCCATGCCGGCGTAATACGAGGCGTAGGCGTCGTCGTCACCTCGGGCCTGCGCGGCGTAGACACTTGAACCGTCCGCTGCGGCTGGCGGGGCAGTGATCGATGTAGGAAGACCTGCGCTGATGTCTGGTGAGCCGGTAGTGGTGTCGCTCATTGGTTTGATCTCATTTTGTAATTCAAATTACTAACGTCTGTATTCGAGAGGGAAACTTTTGTACGCTGAAGAGGATGGCCGAAACCTCAAGCTCAGAGCGGCAGTCACCGTCGGCGTCGGCTTCCACTTCGGGCGGTCAGCGCACGGACAAGCCGCAGCGGCGGCTGGCGGTCACAACGTGGCTGATGGCGCTGGTTGCGGCCCTTTTGTGCGGGCTGCCGACCGCCTGGCTGCAGCGAGAGCAAGCCCGGCAAGCGGCGCTGGTGATCGTGGAAAACCAGGCCAAGCTGGGCAGTCAAGCCGTCGCACATCACTTTGCACTGCGACGGGAAAGTCGGGCCGCAGCGTTCTCTGCGGTGGCGGCCAGGCCGCGCTCACTTGAAGGAGGCCGTCCGGCGTGGGATCAGCTGGCCCAGGAAGCGCGAGGCGCTGGGGCGGACCTGGCGGCGATTGTCGACGAAGGCGGCGCGCTGCTGGCTCAAGATGGCGTCGGGGCAGTGGCGCTGGCCGAGGCTGCGGTGCGAAGCTCGCTGACGCCGAGTGGCTCGCTGATCGCAGTGGGCGGACAGCTGGTCGAGTCGTTTCGCATTCCCGTGACCGTCGATGCCAAGCCGGGCTTTCTGGTCGCCGGCTGCCGCATCCTGCCCGAGTCACTGCGCCAAGACGCCGAGCCGCTCGGGATTGGGGTCGCGATTGCCCTCGAAGGCGCGTTTGTGACCAACCTTCCCGCCGATGCCCTGAGCAGTGGCCGCTGGGGCGACGATCCGCAAGAGACGCTGCACAACCTGTCGGTGCGCTATCACCTGCGGGCGACGCCACTGCCACAAGGACGCCTGCTGGTCGCCGTGCCTTTGTCGATGGTGCAACACTGGTCGATGGAGCAGCTGCAGAACGCGCTGCTGCTGATCGGTCTGTTGTGTAGCTCGGTGCTGCTGCTGGCGGCGGTGGTGCAGATCTGGGTGATCAGTCCGCTGCATCGCCTGTCCGACGCTGCTGTGCGGGTGTCACAGGGGAGCCTCAACCGGGGACGCGGCATGCTCAAGCAGTTCCTCGATCGCAACGACGAGTTTGCCGCCATCAGTCGCGGGCTCGACGTGGCCTTGCATCGGCTGCTGACCCTCCTCGGCACCAGCAACCGGCTGCTCGATGACATTGACAGCACGATTGCGACGATTGAGCGCGTCGGCTCCTCGCTGGCTGGAGCGGCGTCGGTGCAAGAAGATCGGTCGAAGGACGTGCTGACGGCGGTGGCGCCGATCGGGCGGGCCATCGATCGGCTGACCCGGCAGATGGTCGAGGTGCGCAACGCGGTGGTGCAGATCTCGCTGGCGTGGTCGACGGCCGATCAGTCGCAGGCGCAGGTCCTGTCGGCGGCGCGTCGGGCCGATACCCTGCTTCACAATCCCGAGGCGGCAGAGGCGCGAAGCTATCGAACCGCGACGGTGGCGCAGCAGCTACAGCTGATTACCCAGACGCTGACCGAGGAACGCGAGGCGCTCAACCGCATCAAGGATCAGATTGCGACGCTGCGCTTGACGGTCGATGGCGCGATGGACAGCGTCGGCTTTGATGACAGCACCGGGGCGGGCATTAGTCGGTCGATGCAGGACATCTCGCGGCTGGCGCGGCAGCAGTCGTCGGAAGCAGAGTCGCTGAAGAACGCGGTCGAGCACCTGCGCAAAGACAGTGAAAAGCTATCGCTGCTGATCTCGGCGATCCAAAGTCGAGCCTCGGAGGATCTCGCGACCACCAGCGGCACCTGGAACCTGGGCTCACGCAGTCGCAGCACAGGGGACCGGGCTTCGCGCTCTTCGACGGCTGTCTCACCAGCGGCGGCAGGTCGCTCGGCGGCAGGCGCTTCCAGTCAGGCGATCCGACCCCTCGGCCTGGGCAGCCAGCCATCGCCCAAGAGCTCGGGACAGAATGCCTCGGCGAGCGGCGAGCGGCGGATCTCGACCCCGGGCAGCACCCACAGTCCACGCGCGACGGTATCGGGCTCGTCCCCTTCCCTTCGGCCCATCGGTAGCAGCTCCTCTCCAGGCGTTCGACCGGTGACAAGCAGCTCGCAGTCTCTTCGTCCCATTGCGATGATCGAAGGCGGCTCCGGCAAAGCTCGGGCGACGGAGATGGGCGGTAGCGATGGCAAGCGTGGCAGTGATGCCCGTGGCCCCGTGTCAGGACCCAAGGTGGGCCGCTCCCCCAGCGATCCCAAAGGCGGCGAGTAGCCCCCGCGACCCCGCTCCGCATCCGCTCACGACCGCCCGACCGGTTCTGTTAGCGGCTTGTGTAGATCTTGAGGGACGGTAGCTCGATGGCGGACAGGTAGCCGCCTTTGCCGCAGGCCGTGTCGAGCCCGATGAGATCGCCGCGAAACCACACATCCGTTGGGTCGTCGAGGATCTTCGCAAACCAGCTCAAGTGGTCGAGCGGCAGCTCCTTGGTGATGGTGTGGCCGAAGCACAAGCGCTTGCCTTTGTAGCCCCGGTAAAAGTCGGGCTCGCGACACCACAGGAGGTTGCGCTTGCGGCCATCTTTGGGGTGCTGCCAGACCTCGCCTTCGCCATCGAGCCCCGCGTGGACATAGATCGCATGCTCGTCTTCGTAATAGAGCTGTAGCGACTCCATCCACTCGATGACGGACGGCGGAAACCACTTGGTCGGCGCCAGCAGCATCGCCGCCTGCTCCATCTCGGGCAGCGTCTCGGCATCCGTCAGCGAGTGCAGCGCTTGGAAGCAGCCATTTTCGGGTCGCAACAGAAAGCCCGGCTCCGGATGTTTGAAGCAGCGCAGCCACGCTTCCTCGTGATTGCCCATCAGCGGCACCACCTTGGCAGCGGTCTGCGCCGGCAGCGCCCGAACCAGCTCGACCACCTCCCGCGACTGCGGACCGCGATCCAAGTAGTCGCCCAAAAAGACAATGGTGTCTTCTGCGGTCAGCTCGGGCAGGCGCGACAGCAGCCGGGCCAGGTGTGAGGCTTCCCCGTGGATGTCTCCGATCGCGAAGGTACGATTCATCCTGACCATCGTACCGCAGCCTGCGCCCAGCCGAACAGAGGTCAGCGAC
>WBZP01007107.1_pt1 | contig 10885 bp, 4 predicted proteins | sample 5204301 | NCBI WGS metagenome assembly WBZP01 (sample SAMN12412401, study PRJNA552823) | activated sludge metagenome | isolation source: activated sludge from nitrification reactor of wastewater treatment plant... | place: USA: Pennsylvania | collected 2017
GTCTCGAAGTCGGCGTCGGTGTCGGTGGATCTGGTTGCGCTGAACACGAATCCGACGTTGACGCTGGGCAGCGGTCCGGCTCTGAACGCGTTGCACACCTCGTATACGGGCACGGTGAGTGGTGCTGACGCGGACGGTGATTCGCTGTCCTACGGCGGCTCGACGATCACGAGCACGGGTGGGACGGTGCTGGTCCTGGGTAACACCTACACCTACACCCCGTTGGGGTCGGCGTGGTTCAACGGTGGTTCGGACTCTTTCGTCGTCACCGTTGATGACGGTCACGGCGGCACCGCGACGGTGACGGTGGTCATCAACGGGGCGAACAAGGCTCCGACGTTCACGACGCCGGCGACGGCGACGGTGACCAATACCTCGACGGGGACGGCGAAGATCACGGCGGTGGCCACCGATCCCGATGGTGACGCGGTGACCTACACGGCCCAGGCCGACAACGGCCGGGGCACGGTGACGGCCAATGCCGACGGGTCGTGGACGTTCGTGGCCTCGGATGCGGCGCGGCACGCCGCGGCGGACACGGGTCTGATCTCCGGGTTGTTGACGCCCAAGACCGAGACGATCACGATCACCGCGACCGACAGCTATGGGGCTTCGAAGACGTCGAGCGTGACGGTCAATCTCGTTGGGCTGAACGCCAATCCGACGTTGACGCTGGGCAGCGGTCCGGCGCTGAACGCGTTGCACACCTCGTATACGGGCACGGTGAGTGGTGCTGACGCGGACGGTGATTCGCTGTCCTACGGCGGCTCGACCATCACCAGCACCGGTGGGACGGTCGTGGTGCTGGGTAACACCTACACCTACACCCCGTTCGGGTTGGCGTGGTTCAACGGTGGCTCGGATTCGTTCAACGTCAACGTCGATGACGGCCACGGCGGCACCGCGACGGTGACGGTGGTCATCAACGGGGCGAACAAGGCGCCGACGTTCACGACGCCGGCGACGGCGACCGTGACGGATTCGTCGACGGGGACGGTGAAGATCACGGCGGTGGCCACCGACCCCGATGGTGACCCGCTGACCTACACGGCAACGGCCGACAACGGCCGGGGCACGGTGACGGCCAATGCGGACGGATCGTGGACGTTCGTGGCCTCGGATGCGGCGCGGCATGCCGTGGCGGACACGGGTCTGATCTCCGGACTGTTGGCACCCAAGACCGAGACGATCACTGTCACCGCGACCGACTCCAGAGGCGCGTCGAAGACGTCGAGTGTGACAGTGGACATCGTGGCGAAGAACGCCCTGCCGGCAGCCACCGTGACCACCACGATCACGAGCACCAGTCCGGGCGATCCGGAAACCATCAAGGGCAAGGTCGTCGGTTCCGACAGCGACGGCGACTCGCTCTCATACGCTTCCGGAATACTAGGGTTCGACACCCGGTCCACCGCCAAGGGCGGCAGCGTCACCATCTATTCGGACGGCACGTTCACCTATACCTCCGACAGTGGGGACACCCACGCCGCGTCGTTGCCCACGGCGACCGCCGCCGACAAGCAGGACTCGTTCGTGGTCACCATCACCGATGGACATGGCGGCAGCCGGGACGTCACGGTGAACGTCAACCTGGATCCGTACAACCGGGCGCCGTCGGCATCGACCAATGATTCGAGTACCCGCGATGTCGTCACCCTGGGGATATTCCACTCGTACAGCAACAGCACCACGTACCACGTGACGGTGAACGACGCTGATTCCGATGGCATCACCTACACCGGGGTGACCGCGACGACCAAGGGAACGGTGTCGGTGGCGGCCAACACCACGTTCGGTGACAGCTTGTTGGGCCTGAAGGGCTTCGACGTCACGTATACGTCGAACACGACGGCCAAGCCGAATCCGACGGAGACGTTCACCGTCTCCTTCTCGGACGGTCACGGTGGCACCACGTCGCAGACGCTGACGTACTAGGACGGGACGAAGGGGCCGCTCGTCGGGTCAGGAACTCGGTGAGCGGCCTCTCGTCGATCCGGATGAGAATGACCTTTCCACTTTTCGCCAACGCTGTTGTACGATCCGGGAAACGCATTATTGGCCCATGACTGCGGAGGACCCGTCCATGCAAAAGGCGCTGGCGCCCGAGATCTCGACCTGGCCCGAGGAGAACCCGCAGCTGATCGGCAGTCAGTGCGCCACCTGTTCGGCCACCGTCTTCCCGGCCCAGGACCACTGCCCGAAGTGCAGCGGTGGCGACATGGGCGAGGTCAAGCTGCCGCGCCGCGGCACCGTGATCGCCTGGACCACGCAGGGCTTTGCCCCGGGAGCCCCGTACGCCGGGCCCACCGGCAAGGAGTTCGTCCCGTTCGGGGTGGGCCTGGTGCAACTCGGCGACGTGATCCGCGTCGAGGGCCGGCTGACCGAGAACGACCCCGCCAAACTGAAGTTCGGCCAGGAGGTCGAGCTGACCATGATCCCGTTCACCACCGACGCCGACGGCAATGAGGTCGTCACGTTCGCGTTCAAGCCGGTCTAGACCGAAGAGGTAGCCAATATGACCAACGACGTTGCCATCATCGGTGTCGGCCTGCACCCGTTCGGCCGGTTCGACAAACCTGCCGTCCAGATGGGTGCGGAGGCAATTCGGTTGGCGCTCACCGACGCCGGGGTGGAATGGAAGGACATCCAGTTCGGCTTCGGCGGCAGCTATGAGGTGTCCAACCCGGATTCGGTGACCCGACTGGTCGGCCTGACCGGCATCACGTTCACCAACGTCTTCAACGCGTGCGCCACCTCGGCCAGCGCCATCCAGCAGACCGCCGACACCATTCGGCTGGGTAAGTACGACATCGGTGTGGCGGTCGGCCTGGACAAGCATCCGCGGGGTGCCTTCACCGACGATCCGGCCAAACTGGCTCTGCCGCAGTGGTACGCCGAGAACGGCCAGTTCGTCACCACCAAGTTCTTCGGCATGAAGGCCAACAAGTACGTCCACGACCACAACATCAGCCAGGAGACCCTGGCCCGCGTGGCCAACAAGAACTTCCGCAACGGTGCGCTGAATCCGAATGCGTTCCGCCGCAAGGAGATCAGTGTCGAGGAGATCCTCAACTCGCCGGCCCTGAACTACCCGTTGACGCAGTACATGTTCTGCGCCCCCGACGAGGGTGCGGCCGCGGTGATCATGTGCCGGGCCGACATCGCGCACAAGTTCACCGACAAGCCGGTGTATGTGCGGGCCAGCGAGATCCGCACGCGGACGTTCGGTGCCTACGAGGTGCACGCGACGTCGGCGCCGCTGGACGAGGACCCCTCGCCGACGGTGTACGCCGCCAGGGCCGCCTACGAGGCCGCCGGCATCGGACCCGAGGACGTGGACATCGCCCAACTGCAGGACACCGACGCCGGTGCCGAGGTCATCCATATGGCCGAAACCGGTCTGTGCAAGGACGGTGAGCAGGAGAAGCTGCTGGCCGACGGTGCCACCGAGATCCACGGTTCCATCCCCGTCAACACCGACGGCGGCCTGATCGCCAACGGTGAGCCCATCGGTGCGTCGGGCCTGCGGCAGGTGCACGAGCTGGTCCGCCAGTTGCGCGGCGAGGCTGGCGAGCGCCAGGTGCCGGGGCAGCCCCGCGTCGGCCTGGCACAGGTCTACGGCGCGCCCGGCACCGCCTCGGCGACCATCCTCAGCGTGTAGGCGCCGACCCGGTTATCGGGACACCAATCGAGCGAATTGCTCGATTGGTGTCTCTGCCTGCAAATTCACATTAGCTGCTATTTTAGAATTTTTTTCTAAAAGCCGTATCACGGCGCCCCTGACCACTTAGGCTGCCCACAAGCTGTGTGGTGGCTGATCGCTGTCGCCACCCATGGCCCGTCAATATCAGCACGGCCGTCGGGGAGCGTGATGACAATGCGGTTGGTCCTACGTGGACTCAGCATGCGTTTCCCGTCGATTCTCTTGCCGCCCTTGGGGTGAGCGGCGCAATGGCGAAAAGGTCGGGGGACCGCTCGCCCGAAGGAAGGGAACACCATGTCTGCACGTCCGGCGAGGCACAACGCCGCCCGTATCACCGACGGCCGCGAAGCAGGACGGTCGTTCTGGGCGGCGAGTGACCTGGTTGGGTCCGCCGAGCAGAGCAGTGGCCCACGGCATGCGCGTCAGTCGTCCACCTCGAAGTACGCCGCCCATGTCGGGCGGGTCGGCGCGCTGGCGGTGTTCCTCGGCGTAGGGCTCGCCGCGGCCAACGGCCCGGGCATCGCGGTCGCCTTCGCCAGCTCGGACGCGGATTCGGCGTCGGGCTCGACGTCGGGTGGGACTGCCGGCGGCAGTGGTTCGTCGGACTCCGGTAGCGCCGGCACGGCCGCCGGTTCCGGCACGGCCGCCGGTTCCGGTGCGGGCGGAACGTCCGACGCCGGAGACGGGTCGGACACCTCGGGCGGCGCCAGTGGCTCCGGGTCGACCTCCGATTCGGATTCCGGTGACGCCGCCGACGCCGACGCGGACGCGGGTGCGGCCGATCAGGACACGGACACGGGTGTGTCGGGCTCGGGTGATTCGGATGCCGGAAGTGGCACGGCCGACGATGGCGCGTCAGCCGGTGGCAGCGGGACGACCGATGAGTCGACGGATCCGCAGGAGCCCGACAGTTCGGTCGATCCGGAAACGCCGTCGGCGGTAGCCACGCCCGATGCGCATTCGGGAAGTGCCGCTGACGCCGGCCAACCGCAGGCGACGGGCTCGACCGGTGCCACCACTGCGGCCACTGACGCCGCTGACGACGCCGACATCGCGGACAAGACGCCCGCGCAGGTCGACGAGCAGGTTTCGGCGGCGAGCGCATCGACGAATGAAGCCGCCAAGGCCGTGAGTGCCGTGTCGGTGGAACCCACCAGCATCGAGACCGCTGAACCGGAGCAAGCGGCCAAGGCCCTGGTGGTCGCCGCCGCACTCGACCCGATCTTCCTGCCCTACACGCTGCCGTCCATCCCGACCGGGGGATCGTGGCTCGATGTGCTGATCGCCTCAGTATGGCGCGACATTTCGCACACCTGGTTCAACAAGAAGCCGGTGGCGACGTACACCAGCGAACAGGTTCTGCTGACCACCACGTACACGGTGGACGTCGTTGACCCCAATGGTGATCCGCTGAGTTTTGCCATCATTCAGCCTGAGCACGGGCTTGTTACCTGGGTGCCCTTCACGAACAAATTCCTCTATACCCCGGACCTGTTCTACACCGGCGACCCGGTGACCGAGACCTTCCAGATCATCTTCAGCGACTCGGTACAGAACGACAAGACCGACTGGCTCCACACCTTCTCCCACAGCCTGGCCCGCAGCTGGGGCCTCGCTGAGGAGGACGACCTGACCCTGACGATCCCGGTCACGGTCAAGCCGCTCTATGCGGCACCGTTGGTGACCACCTTGGGCGCTCCGAGCTTCATACTTCAGGGCAACCCGGTGAAGGTGTTGTCCGCGGTGTCGATCGCCGACGCAGATTCTGACGAGATGTCGGGTGCGGTGGTGAAGCTGACGACGCTGTCGCAGGACGGCGATGTGCTGGGTTACACCGCGCCGCAGGACAATCCGATCACCGGGACCTGGGATGCGTTGACCAAGACGTTGACGCTGACCGGCGCGGGAACCAAGGCCCAGTACGAGGAGGCGCTGAAGGCGGTGACCTTCAGTGCGACACAGGGCCCGCTGTTGGTGCGTGGGGTCGAGTTCTGGGTCACCGACGATACGCAGACCAAGAGTCTGACGCCGGGCATCGCGTTGGTGAACGTGTTCAATCCCTTGGCGCCGGCGGTGGGCGTGCTGGGTACGCCGACGTTCACCCTCGAGGGTGAACCGGTGAAGGTGCTGTATTCGGTGACCATCACCGACGCGGATTCCGACACCCTGTCTTCGGCAGCGGTGAAGCTGACAACGTTGTCGCAGGACGGCGATACGCTGAGTTACACCGCGCCGCAAGACAATCCGATCACCGGGACCTGGGATGCGTTGACCAGGACATTGACGTTGAGCGGAACGGGCACGATCGACCAGTACGAGGAGGCGCTGAAGGCGGTGACCTTCAGCGCGACCCAGGGTGCCCTGCTGGTACGCGGCGTCGAGGTGTGGGTCACCGACTCGACCCATATGACGAGTCTGCTCCCGGGCATCGCCTTGATCAATGTGTCCGCTGCGCCGCTGATCCCGTTGGTGAGCACCCTGGGTGCCCCGAATTACGTCATCGGCAAGGATCCGGTCACGCTGCTCGCGTCGGCCACGATCGCCGACCTCGATTCGGAGACCATGTCCGGTGCGGTGGTGAAGATCAATACGTTTGGCCAGACCGGTGATGTACTGGGTTACACTGCGCCGCAGGATAATCCGGTCACCGGTGTTTGGGATGCGGCGACCAAGACGTTGACGCTGAGCGGCGCGGGGACCAAGGCGCAGTACGAGGAGGCGCTCGAGGCGGTGACGTTCAGTGCCACCACGGGTGCGGGCCTGGTTCGTGGCTTCCTGATCTCGGTGACCGACAGCACCGGACTGAGCAGTGGGTGGAGCGGGGCGGCCACCGCGACCGTCGCCACCCCGTTGCCGCCGGCGATCGGGACGCTGGGCGCGCCGACCTTCACCATCAGCGGTGCCCCGGTGACCGTGCTCGCATCGGTGACGATCACCGACCTGGACTCGGATACCCTCTCGGGTGCCACGGTCAAGATCAACACGCTGGGTCAGACCGGCGACCTGCTGGGATACACTGCGCCGCAAGACAATCCGATCACGGGTATCTGGGATGCGGCAACCAAGACTTTGACGTTGAGCGGAACTGGCACGATCGACCAGTACGAGGCGGCCCTGAAGGCGGTGACCTTCACTACCACGGAGGGTGCCGGCCTGGTCCGCGGCCTACTGATTAATGTCACCGATGACATGGGTGTGCAGAGCCTGGCGGCCGGTATCGCGACGATCATCGTGAACGCGCCGCTGATCCCGTTGGTGAGCACCCTGGGTGCCCCGAACTACGTGATCGGCAAGGACCCGGTCACGCTGCTCGCGTCGGTGACGATCACCGACCTCGACTCGGACAACATGTCCGGTGCCACGGTGAAGATCAACACCTTCGGGCAGACCGGTGATGTGCTGGGTTACACCGCGCCACAAGATAATCCGATCACAGCCACCTGGGATGCCGGAACGAAGACGCTGACACTGACCGGTACGGGGACCAAGGCGCAGTACGAGGAGGCGCTGAAGGCGGTGACGTTCAGTGCCACCACGGGTGCGGGCCTGGTTCGTGGCTTCCTGATCTCGGTGACCGATAACACCGGACAGAGCAGCGGGTGGAGTGGGGCGGCCACCGCGACCGTCGCCACGCCGTTGCCGCCGGCGATCGGGACGCTGGGCGCGCCGACCTTCACCATCGACGGTGACCCGGTGACCGTGCTCGCGTCGGTGACGATCACCGACGGTGACTCGACCTTGCTGTCGGGTGCGACGGTGAAGATCAACACACTGGGTCAGACCGGCGACCTGCTGGGATACACCGCCCCGCAGGACAATCCGATCACCGCGACGTGGGACTCTTTGTCCAAGACGTTGACCCTGACCGGGACCGGCACCATCGACCAGTACGAAGCCGCGTTGAAGGCGGTGACGTTCACCGCCACGCAGGGTGCCGGGCTGGTCCGCGGTCTGCTGATCAACGTCACCGATGACATGGGTGTACAGAGCCTGGCCGCCGGTATCGCGACGATCGTCGTGAATGCGGCGCCGCTGATCCCGTTGGTCAGCACCCTGGGTGCCCCGAACTACATCATCGGGAAGAGCCCGGTTCAGCTGTTGGCGTCGGTGACGGTCACCGATCTCGATTCGGACAATATGGGCAGCGCCACGGTGAAGATCAATACCTTCGGGCAGACCGGCGATGTGCTGGGTTACACTGCGCCGCAAGGAAATCCGATCACAGCTACCTGGGATGCCGGAACGAAGACGCTGACGCTCAGCGGTACGGGGACCAAGGCGCAGTACGAGGAGGCGCTGAAGGCGGTGACGTTCAGCGCGACCCAGGGTGCCGGCCTGGTCCGTGGCTTCCTGATCTCGGTGACCGACAGCACCGGTTTGAGCAGCGGGTGGAGCGGCGCGGCCACCGCGACCGTGGCCAACCCGGCCGCACCGGCGATCGGCACGTTGGGGGCGCCGACGTTCACGCTGGAGGGTTCGCCGGCGACCGTGTTGACGTCGGTGACGATCACCGACATCGACTCGACCTCCCTGTCGGGTGCCACGGTGAAGATCAACACCCTCGGTCAGACCGGTGACGTGTTGAGTTTCGCCGGCCTGCAGAACAATCCGGTGACCGCGACGTGGGATGCGTCGTCGAAGACGTTGACGCTGAGCGGCGCGGGGACGATCGGTCAGTATGAGGCGGCGCTGAAGGCGGTGACGTTCACCGCGACCCAGGGTGCGGGTCTGGTCCGCGGTCTGCTGATCAATGTCACCGATGACACCGGTGTGCAGAGCATTACGCCGGGCATCGCGACCATCAATGTGAACGCGGCGCCGCTGATCCCGTTGGTCAGCACCCTGGGTGCCCCCAACTACGTCATCGGCAAGAGTCCGGTGCAGCTGTTGGCGTCGGTGACGATCACCGATCTCGATTCGGACAACATGTCCAGTGCCACGGTGAAGATCAACACCCTCGGACAGTCCGGTGACGTGCTGGCCTACACCGGAAGCCAGTTCACCCCAACCTGGGACGCGTCGTCGAAGACGCTGACCCTGAGCGGTACGGGGACCAAGGCACAGTACGAGGCGGCGCTGAAGGCGGTGACGTTCAGCGCCACCCAGGGTGCCGGCCTGGTTCGCGGCTTCCTCATCTCGGTGACCGACAACACGGGTCTGAGCAGCGGATGGAGCGGCGCGGCCACCGCGACCGTCGCCAACCCGATCGCCCCGGGGATCGCGACACTCGGTGCCGGAAACTATGTCATCGGCAAGACCGGGACCACCGTGATCGCGTCGGTGACCATCACCGATGCGGATTCGTCGGTCTTCACCCGTGCCACGGTGAAGATCAACACCCTGGGCCAGACCGGCGATGTGCTCAGTTACACCGCGCCGCAGAACAATCCGATTACCGCTAGCTGGGATGTGTCGTCGAAGACGTTGACGCTGACCGGAACCGGGACCAAGGATCAGTACGAGGAAGCGCTCAAGGCCGTGAAGTTCACGGCCACCCAGGGCGCCGCGCTCGTGCGCGGATTCCTGATCAACGTGACCGATGACACCGGGCTGACCAGCGTCGCGAGCGCAGCGACGATGAGCGTGAACAACCCGGTCGGGCCGGCAATCGCGGTGCTCACCGGACCGAGCGGATCGCTGGGCGGCAGCAAGACGAGGTTGTTCAGCAGCGCAACCATCACAGATGCGGACTCGGACTACATGACCGGGGCCACCGTCAAGATCACGGTGTCTGCCCAGAGCAACGACAAGCTGTACTTCGACGGCATCTCCGGGATTCCGGTCTCCGGCACCTACGACCCCGGTAGCAAGACGCTGACGCTGACCGGGACCGCGACCAAGGCACAGTATGAGCAGGTGATCGAAGCAGTCACCTGGTCGTCAACGCAAGCGTGGGGCATCGTTCGCAGCTTCGAGGTCAGGGTGACCGATGACAGCAACCTGACCAGCTCGTTCGGGTTCGTCTCCCTCGCGCCGTACTGATCGGTCTCGGTACCCCAGCACATGTGGGGCGCGCCCTCTCCGGGTGCGCCCCACAATGCTTTTCCCGGCCGGCGATGAACTCCGGAGGCCACGACAGTCTGTATCAGCATGCCCACAATCACACCCTGCCTCTGGTTCGACAACGACCTCGAAGAGGCCGCGCAGTTCTACGTCTCCGTTTTTCCCAACTCGTCCATCGAGGGGTTCGCGCCGTACACCGAGGCCGGCCCGGGCGAGACCGGTTCGGTCGCCTACGGCACCTTCGTGCTCGACGGTCAGCGCTTCATGGGGATCAACGGCGGTCCGCATTTCCAGTTCACCGAGGCGGTGTCCTTCGAGGTCCGGTGCGCAGACCAGGCCGAGGTCGACTACTACTGGGATGCGCTGCGCGCCGGCGGTGGCGAGGAATCACAGTGCGGCTGGCTGAAGGACCGTTTCGGCCTGAGCTGGCAGATCGTGCCGGAGCGTCTCTACGAACTGGTCGGTGATCCCGACCACGCCAAGGCCGACGCGGCCAACAAGGCGATGTACGGGATGCGCAAGATCATCGTCGCCGACCTCGAGGCGGCCGTCGCCGGGGCGTAGGTCAGATCGCCGGACCCAGCAGGTCGTCGGCGTCCTTGATGACGTAGCCGTAGCCCTGCTCGGCCAGGAATCGCTGCCGGTGCGCGGCGTACTCGGCGTCCAGGCTGTCGCGGGCCACCACCGAGTAGAACACCGCGCCGCCGCCGTCGGCCTTGGGGCGCAACAGCCGTCCGAGCCGCTGCGCCTCTTCCTGGCGCGAGCCGAAGGTGCCCGAAACCTGCACGGCCACAGACGCTTCCGGCAGGTCGATAGAGAAGTTGGCCACCTTCGACACCACCAGCCGGCGGATCTCGCCGCGCCGGAATGCATCGAAGAGGGCTTCGCGTTCGGCGTTCTTGGTGGCCCCCTGGATCACCGGGGCATCCAGTTCGGCGCCCAATTCGTCGAGCTGATCGAGGTACGCGCCGATCACCAGCGTCGGCTCGTCGGGGTGGCGTTCCAGGATCGACTTGACCACCGCGATCTTCGAATGCGCGGTGGAGCACAACTTGTAGCGCTCCTCGGGTTCGGCAGTCGCGTACGTCATCCGCTCGTTGTCGGTCATCGTGACCCGGACCTCGATGCACTCGGCGGGGGCGATCCAGCCCTGGGCCTCGATGTCCTTCCACGGCGCGT
>WBZP01007108.1_pt1 | contig 10885 bp, 4 predicted proteins | sample 5204301 | NCBI WGS metagenome assembly WBZP01 (sample SAMN12412401, study PRJNA552823) | activated sludge metagenome | isolation source: activated sludge from nitrification reactor of wastewater treatment plant... | place: USA: Pennsylvania | collected 2017
CGCCGAGGGCCCGGAAGCGCGAGGTGGTGTCGGCCTGGTTGCCCGGGATCATCTTGGTGCCGTAGACCCCGGCGAACGGGCGGCCGAGCGCGTCCTCGAGGGCGCTCGACGAGCGGCAGGCGAGCGGCACGCGGGCGCTCTCGGCGAGGGCCCGGAGGTCGCCGACGAGCTCGGCGGGCAGGCTCGCCTTCTGGAAGGCGAGAGCGAGGGCGGCGTCGCCCGGCTCCTCCGCGACGAACGGCCGCAGGCCGTTGCGGTCCAGGAAGGCGTCGAACGCGTCCGTCGCGAGGACGGCGAGGGCGGGCACGTCGAGGCGGAGCCCGGGCGTCTCGAGCTCCGCCCGCCGCTTCTCCAGGACGCGCGAGGCCGTCACGAGCCCGCGCGCCTTGCCGCCGAGGGCGCCTTCCCCGATCCGCGAGATCCGCCGCGCCGGGTCGAAGAACCGCCGCTCGAACCGCGGGACCTCGTCCCCCGGCGGCGTCATCGGCCGCGCGTCAGACCCAGCCGCGGTCGCGGCAGGCCTGGGCCACGCGGTTGATCGCGATCACGTACGCCGCGTCGCGCATGTAGAGCTTCTTCTTCCGTGCGAGTTCGCTCACCGCGTGGAATGCCGCGGTCATCTTGACGTCGAGCTTCGCGAGGACCTCGTCCTTCTCCCAGAAGTAGTTCATGTTGCTCTGCACCTGCTCGAAGTAGCTGCAGGTGACCCCGCCGGCGTTGGCGAGGAAGTCGGGGATGAGGAAGACGCCCTTCTGCTGGAGGATCGCGTCGGCCTCGGGCGTCGTCGGGCCGTTCGCGCCCTCGGCCACGAGCTTCACCGTCGAGGCGATCTTCGGCGCGTTGTCGCCGCGCACCTGGTTCTCGAGGGCGGCCGGGATCAGGATGTCGACGGGCTGCTCGAGCCACGCGTCGCCCGGCAGCACCTCGTAGCCGAGCTCCTTCGCCTTCGCCTTGTCGATCCCGCCGAAGCGGTCGGAGATGCGCACGAGCTCGTCCGCGTCGACGCCGGACTCCTTCCGGAAGGAGTAGGAGGTCTGGTCGGCCTGGTCCCAGGACGCGACGCAGACGACCGTGCCGCCGATCTGCGTGTAGAGCCGGATCGCGTACTGCGCGACGTTGCCGAAGCCCTGCACGCTCGCGCGGGTCTTCCGCACGTCGATGCCGAGCTCCTTCAGGGCCTCGCGGATCGTGAACACGACGCCGTAGCCGGTCGCCTCGGTGCGGCCCTCGGAGCCGCCCATGCCGACGGGCTTCCCGGTGATGAAGCCGGGGTAGTGGCCGCCGTGGATCTGCTCGAACTCGTCGAGCATCCACAGCATGTGCTGGCCGGAGGTCATGACGTCGGGCGCCGGCACGTCGGCCACGGGGCCGACGTTGCGGGCGAGCTGGCGCACCCAGCCGCGGCAGATCTGCTCCTGCTCTCTCTGGCTGAGGTGGTGCGGGTCGCAGATGACGCCGCCCTTGCCGCCGCCGAGCGGGATGTCGACGACCGCGCACTTCCACGTCATCCACATCGCGAGGGCGCGGACGGTGTCGAGGGTCTCCTGCGGGTGAAAGCGGATGCCGCCCTTCGACGGGCCGCGCGCGTCGTTGTGCTGCACCCGGAAGCCGCGGAAGACCTGCACGCGGCCGTCGTCCATGCGGACCGGGATGCCGAAGCTGTACTCGCGGAGCGCCTGCCGGAGGAGCTCCCGCGTGGCGGGATCGAGGTCGAGGATCGCCGCCACCTTGTCGAACTGCGCCTGAGCCATCTCGTAGGGATTGACGCCCTTCATAGCCATGATGTCCATCTCTCCTGGTCGTCATGGTACGAGGGCTCGCCGCCCGGTGGCGAGAGCAGGGCGCTCCGGATCCTTCGGATCATCCGGAAGTGGTCTTACCGGTTGGGTTTACGACCTCTCGAGCCGCTCCCGGGCTCTCCCCGGACCGCGCGAAGGGATCGGGGGCCACCGACTGGCCTTGGCCGTCGGGTCGCAAGTCCGGGCCTCCCTCACGCGTCGTCGGTGTCTCCCGCCCCGGGCCCCGCCGCGGCTAGTGCCCTTGGATCATGGCCGCTCCTGGCCGCCTTTCGTGATCATGGTCTCCATCTGGGCCGTCGATCGCCCACGCCCCCTGGATCGGGCGGACGCGAGCGAAGAGGCCCGCCCGGCGACCCGATGCCCGAGCCCTCCACCCGCTCGACGACGGCTTCGGGGCCCGGTTTCCCCCGGAGAAACCCATGAACGAATACGTGTCCTCGCTGATGGCCGAGGTCAGGGCGAAGAACCCCGCGGAGCCGGAGTTCCACCAGGCGGTGCAGGAGGTCGCGGAGTCGCTCGCTCTCGTGCTGGACCGCCATCCGGAGTACCGGCACGCGAAGGTCCTCGAGCGCATCATCGAGCCCGAGCGCGTCATCCTGTTCCGCGTTCCCTGGGTCGACGACCAGGGCAAGGTCCGCGTGAACCGCGGCTTCCGCATCGAGATGAACAGCGCGATCGGCCCCTACAAGGGGGGCCTGCGCTTCCACCCCTCGGTCAACCTCGGCATCCTCAAGTTCCTGGCCTTCGAGCAGGTCTTCAAGAACTCGCTCACCACCCTGCCCATGGGCGGCGGCAAGGGCGGCAGCGACTTCGACCCGAAGGGCAAGAGCGACAACGAGGTGATGGCCTTCTGCCAGGCGTTCATGGGCGAGCTCTTCCGCCACATCGGCGCCGACACCGACGTGCCGGCCGGCGACATCGGCGTCGGCGGACGCGAGATCGGCTACCTGTTCGGCTACTACAAGAAGCTGCGCAACGAGTTCACCGGCGTCCTCACCGGCAAGGCCCTCAGCTGGGGCGGCTCGCTCATCCGGCCGGAGGCCACGGGCTACGGCTGCGTCTACTTCGCCCAGGAGATGCTCGCGACCCGCAAGCAGTCGCTCCAGGGCAAGGCCTGCCTCGTCTCCGGGAGCGGCAACGTGTCGCAGTACACGGTCGAGAAGATCCTCGACCTCGGCGGCAGGGTCCTGACCCTTTCCGACTCGTCCGGCTACGTCTACGACGAGGCGGGGATCGACCGTGAGAAGCTCGCCTACGTGATGGACCTGAAGAACGCGAAGCGCGGCCGCATCAAGGAGTACGTGGACCGGTGGAAGGGCGCGGTGTACTTCCCGGTCGACCCCAAGCTCGACCACAACCCGCTGTGGAACCACAAGGCCGACTGCGCCTTCCCGTCCGCGACGCAGAACGAGATCAACGGTACGGACGCGGCCCACCTCCTGAAAAACGGCGTCTACGTGATCGGCGAGGGCGCCAACATGCCGAGCACGATCGACGCGGTGAACCAGTTCGTGGCGGCGGGCATCCTGTACGGGCCGGGCAAGGCGGCGAACGCCGGCGGCGTCGCGACGTCCGGCCTCGAGATGTCGCAGAACAGCATGCGGATGTCGTGGAGCCGCGAGGAGGTCGACCAGAAGCTCCACACCATCATGAAGAACATCCACGAGGCGTGCTTCGGGACGGCCGAGCGGTTCGGAACGCCGGGCAACTACGTCAACGGCGCCAACATCGCGGGCTTCCTGAAGGTGGCGAACGCGATGATGGACCAGGGCGTCGTCTAGGGAGGAGCAAGGCGATTGCCGGAACGGCCGGGCGTATCATGCGGTGCGCCCGGCCGCTCTCCCGTCGGCCGGCACTCGCGCGCGAGCACGGCGATGAGCAGGCAGGAAGCCGAACGGCCGGACCCGTCCCGCCCCGCGTCCCTCGGCGGCGACGAGCACGCGCTGCTGCGTCGCGCGCTCTTCGAGCAGTCCCACGATGGCATCGCCATCATCGGCCAGGACCACCGGATCATCGAGGCGAACGCGAGGTTCGCCGAGATGCTGGGCTATTCCCCGGAGGAGGTCGTCGGCCTGTTGACTTGGGACTACGAGGCGAGGCTGTCGGAGGCCGAGGTCCGCCGGGCCTTCGCCAACCTGCCCGACATCCGAAGCACGTTCGAGAGCCGCCACCGTCGCAAGGACGGCAGCGTCCACGACGTCGAGGTGAGCGCCACCGGCGCGCTCGTCGCCGGGCAGAGCGTCGTCATCGCGATCTGCCGCGACATCTCGGCCCGCAAGGAGGCCGAGCGCGCCCGGCAGGCGAGCGAGGAGCGCTTCCGCGCGCTCTTCGAGCGCACGAGCCAGGGCATCGTATACCAGGCCGCCGACGGGTCGATCGTCGACGCGAACCCGGCCGCCGAGCGCATCCTCGGCCTGACGCGCGACGAGATCCTCGGGCGCACCTCCGTCGACCCGCGCTGGAGGGCGGTGAGGGACGACGGGTCGGACCTCCCGGGAGCGGACCACCCGGCGATGATCGCCCTGCGCACGGGCCGCCGCGTGGACGACGTCCTGATGGGCATCGAGGATCCCCGGGCGGGCAAGCGCCGGTGGATCCTCGTCGACGCCGTGCCCGAGTTCCGGGAAGGGGAGACGGTGCCCTGTCGCGTGTTCACGTCCTTCCTGGACGTGACCGCCCGCGAGGAGGCGGGGGTCGCGCTCCGCGACAGCGAGGCGCGGCTGCGCACCTTCGTCGAGCACGCCCCGGCCTCGATCGTGATGCTCGACCGCGACATGCGCTACCTCGCGGCGAGCCGGCGCTGGCTCCGCGACTTCCGGCTCGAGGTCGACGACATCGTCGGCCGCTCCCACTACGATTTGTTCCCCGAGATTCCCGAGAGGTGGAAGGCGGTCCACCGGCGCTGCCTCGCCGGCGCGACGGAGAGCTGCGCCGAGGACCCCTTCGTGCGCGGCGACGGGCACGTCGACTGGATCAGCTGGCAGGTGACCCCCTGGCGCGACGGCTCCGGCGCGGTCGGCGGCATCGTGATCTCCTCCGAGGCGATCACCGAGCGCAAGGTCGCGGAGCTGCACCTGCGCGAGAGCGAGGCCCAGAAGAGGGCCATCCTCGACTCGGTCGCGGCCCAGGTGTGCCTCCTCGACGAGCGGGGCACGATCGTCGAGGTGAACGAGCCGTGGCGCGAGTTCGGCCGCGAGAACGGCGGCGGCGCCGACGTCGGCACCAGCTACCTCGACGTGTGCGACCGCGCGGCCGGCGCGGGGTCGGAGAGTGCCGAGCGCACCGCGGCGGGCATCCGCGCGGTGCTCGACGGCCGCCTCACCGCCTTCACGCTGGAGTACCCGTGCCCCTCGCCGTCGGCGACGCACTGGTTCACCCTCACCGTCACGCCCCTCGGCGGCGAGCGGCGGGGGGCAGTCGTGGCCCACAGCGAGATCTCCGAGCGGAAGCGGGCCGAGACCGTCGTCGAGATGCAGAACCGGGTCCTCGCGAGCGTCGCCTCCGGCGCCCCCCTCGCGTCGACCCTCGACCTGCTGGCCCGGCTCGTCGAGGAGATCGAGCCGGAGATGGTCTCCTCGATCCTGTTGCTCGATCCGGACGGCCTCCGCCTGCGCCACGGCGCCGGGCCCCGGCTCCCGGACGCGTACACCCGGGCGATCGACGGCGTGCGGATCGGCGAGGGGGTCGGCTCCTGCGGCACCGCCGCGTGGCGGCGCCGCCCGGTGGTCGTCCGGGACGTCTCGACCGACCCGCTCTGGAAGGACTTCCGGGGGCTGGCCCTGGAGCACGGGCTGCGCGCCTGCTGGTCGACGCCCGTCCTCGGCACGGACGGCGCCCTCCTCGGCACGTTCGCCGTCTACTACCGCACCGCCCGGACGCCGACCGGTCCGCACGAGCTGCTCGTTGAGCGGGCGACCTCCGTCGCGGCCATCGCGATCGCGCGCGACCGCGAGGTGCAGACCCTGCGGGCGAGCGAGCAGCGCTTCCACGACATCGTCGAGGCCTCCGCCGACTGGGTGTGGGAGGTCGATGACGCCGGCGTCTACACCTACGCGTCGGAGAGCGTTCGCGACCTGCTCGGCTACGAGCCGCGCGAGATCCTCGGGAAGACGCCGTTCGACCTCATGCCGCCGGCCGAGGCGGCGCGCGTCGCGGCCGAGTTCGGCGCGATCGCCGCGGAGCGCCGCGCGTTCCGCGACCTCGACAACGCGGTGGTGGCGAAGGACGGCTCGATTCGTCACGTCCAGACGAACGGGATGCCGATCCTCGGCCCGGACGGGGAGCTTCTCGGCTACCGCGGCCTCGACCGCGACGTCACGGAGAGGAAGCGCGCCGAAGAGGCCCGCGAGCGGCTCCAGGCCCAGCTTCAGCAGGCGCAGAAGATGGAGGCCGTCGGCCGGCTGGCCGGCGGCGTCGCCCACGACTTCAACAACATGCTCGGCATCATCGTCGGCCGCGCCGACATGGCCCTCCAGCGCCCCGGCCTCGACGAGCGCGCGAGGCGCGACCTCGGCGAGGTGCTCGAGGCCGCGCGCAAGTCGGCCGACCTCACGCGGCAGCTGCTCGCCTTCGCGCGGCGGCAGACGGTGCGCCCCGCGGTGCTCGACCTCAACGACTCGGTCGAGGGCACGCTCGGCATGCTGCGCCGGCTGATCGGCGAGGACATGGAGCTCACGTTCGTGCCGGGCCCCGACCTGTGGAGCGTCAAGATCGACCCGTCGCAGGTCGACCAGGCCCTCGCGAACCTCGTCGTGAACGCGCGCGACGCGATCCAGGGGCCGGGCCGGATCGCGCTCGACACCGCGAACGTCGAGCTGGGGGCGTCCTTCTGCGAGTCGCGGCCGTGGGCGACCCCCGGCCGCTACGTGCGCCTGACGGTGGCCGACTCGGGCCACGGCATGGACGAGGCGACCCTCGCGCACGTCTTCGAGCCCTTCTTCACGACGAAGCCCGAGGGGCAGGGCACCGGCCTCGGCCTCGCGACGGTGTACGGCATCGTCAAGCAGAACGGCGGGCTCATCGAGGTCGAGAGCCGCCCGGGCGACGGCGCCTCCTTCCGGCTGTACTTCCCGCGGGTCGACGAGGCTTCGTCGCGGCGGTCGACCGGCGCGACGGGCCACCTCGCGCGGGGAACCGAGACGGTTCTCGTGGCGGAGGACGAGGAGGCCCTCCTCGCGGTGGTCCGCGAGAGCCTGCAGACGCTCGGGTACCGCGTGCTGTCCGCGCTCGGCGGGAAGAACGCCGTCGAGGTGGCGGCCGCGTACCAGGGCGAGATCCACCTCCTCCTCACCGACGTCGTGATGCCGGACCTGAACGGGCGCGAGGTGGCGGAGCGGCTGCGCGCGGCGCGGCCCGGGCTCCGTTGCCTCTTCATGTCCGGCTACACCGCCGACGTGATCGCGCGGCGCGGCGTCCTCGAGGAGGGCGTCCACTTCCTTCCCAAGCCCTGCACGCGCGCGGACCTCGCGCGGCGCGTGCGCGAGGCGCTCGACGCCTGACGGGCCGATGAACAGCCCGGCCGGCCGGCGGCGCTTCCACGACTACCAGGACCTGATGCGGCACCGCGTCATGGACATCCTCCTGGCGTCGACGCCGTACGACACATTCATCCTGGAGGAGGCCGGCGAGCTGTCCGAGCGGCTGCTCGGGGAGTTCCGCAACCTCGACCTGCACTACGCGCCGGCCCTCACCGGAGTGTCCTCCGGCGAGGCGGCGCTGCGGCTGGCCCGCGAGCGGTCGCACGTCAACCTGATCATCACGACGCCGCACCTCGCGGACATGGACGCGGCCGAGCTCGCGCGGCGGGCGCGGCAGGAAGGGCTCGACGCGCCGGTCGTGCTCCTCGCCTGGGACACGCGCGAGCTCGCCGAGTTCCAGGCCCGCCACGACACCTCCGGCATCGAGCGCACGTTCCTCTGGCAGGGCGACGCGCGGATCCTCGTCGGCATCGTGAAGTCGGTCGAGGACCGCCGGAACGCGCCGCACGACACCCGCGAGGTCGGCGTGCAGGTGATCCTGCTCGTCGAGGACAACGTCCGGTACTACTCGTCCTTCCTCCCGGTGATGTACACGGAGCTGCTCCACCACTCCCAGCGCGTCATCAAGGAGGGGCTCAACATCTCGCAGCAGATCCTGCGGATGCGGGCCCGGCCGAAGATCCTGCTCTGCACGACGTGGGAGGAGGCGGAGGCGGCGTTCGCCGCGTACGGCGAGGACGTGCTGGGGATCATCTCCGACGTCGAGTTTCCCCGCCGCGGGCAGAAGTACGCCCAGGCGGGGGCCGATTTCGCCCGCCACGTGCGCGGCGCCTTCCCCGACGTGCCGATCGTCCTGCACTCGTCGCGGCCGGAGAACGAGGCCCTCGCGCGGAGCCTCGGCGCGGACTTCCTGCTGAAGGGCTCGCCGCTCCTCCTCCAGGAGCTGCGGGAGGTCATGCTCGAGCACTTCGGCTTCGGCGACTTCGTCTTCCGGACCCCCGACGGGACGGAGGTGGGCCGGGCGGCCGACCTGCGGGGGCTCGAGGCGCGCCTGGCCGAGGCGCCCGAGCCCTCGCTCCTCTACCACGCGGCGCGGAACCACTTCTCGCGCTGGCTGAAGGCCCGCACGGAGTTCGCCCTCGCCCACGAGCTGCGCCCGCGGCGCCTGAGCGACTACCCGACGGGCGGGGAGCTGCGGCGGAGCCTGATCGGGGCGATCGCGGGCTACCGCCGCGAGCAGGCCCGTGCCCTCGTGACCGACTTCGACCGCGCGGACTTCGACCTCTCCGGCGACTTCTACCGGATGGGCGGCGGGTCGCTCGGCGGCAAGGCCCGCGGCCTCGCGTTCGTCCGCCGCACCCTCGCCGAGCAGGGGCTGCGCGAGCGGTTCCCCGGCGTCGAGATCGCGGTGCCGGTCTCGGCCGTCCTCGGCACGGACGTGTTCGACCGATTCCTCGACGACAACGACCTGCGGTGGTTCGCGATCGAGTGCGAGGACGAGGCCGAGATCCGGGCCCGCTTCGAGAACGCGCCCTTCCCGGGCGAGGCGGCCCGGGACGTGGCCGCGTTCCTCGCGCGGGCGACCTGGCCGCTCGCCGTCCGCTCGTCGAGCCTCCTCGAGGACTCGCAGCACCAGCCGTTCACCGGCGTCTACGACACGCTGATGCTCGCGAACGACGCGGCGAGCCACGCGGAGCGCGTCCACCTCGCGATCGGCGCGATCAAGCGGGTCTACGCGTCGAGCTTCTCCGCCCACGCGAAGGGGTACCTCCGGGCGACGCCGTACCGCCTGGAGGAGGAGAAGATGGCCGTCATCCTGCAGCGCATCGTGGGAGCGGCCCGCGGCTCGCGGTTCTACCCCGACTTCTCCGGCGTCGCGCGCTCGCACAACTTCTACCCCTCGCCGCCGATGAGCGCGCGCGACGGCATCGCCGCCGTGGCCCTCGGCATGGGCCGCGCCATCGTCGAGGGCGGGGTGTGCCTGCGCTTCTGCCCGCGCTACCCGACGAACGTCATGCAGTTCTCCTCCGTGGCCGACATGCTCGAGTCCACCCAGCGCGACTTCTGGGCCCTCCCGCTCGACGCCCTCGCGACGGACGGCCGCATGCGGGAGGAGAGCTACCCGCTCTCCTCCGCCGAGTCCGACGGCACCCTCGCGAAGCTCGCGTCGACCTGGTCGCCGGAGAACGACGCCGTCTACGACGGGCTGTCCCGCCCCGGCCCCCGGCTCGTCACCTTCGCCCCGATCCTCAAGCACGACCTCTTCCCGCTCGCGCCGATCCTCGAGACGCTGATGAAGGCGGGGGAGGACGGGATGGGGACGCCCGTCGAGATCGAGTTCGCGGTCAACCTGGCCCCCCCGCCGGGGCGGCCGTGCGAGTTCGGCTTCGTCCAGCTGCGGCCGCTGTCGGTCATGCGCGAGACCGAGGCCCTCGAGCTCGGCGACGTCGAGGAGTCGCGCGTCCTCTGCCGCAGCGCGCGCGTGCTCGGCAACGGCCGGGTCGAGGGCCTCCGCGACCTCGTCGTCGTGGACTTCCAGCGCTTCGAGCGCGCGCGCAGCCGCGAGGCGGCGGCCGAGGTCGGGCGGCTCAACGGCCTCCTGCAGGCGAGCGGCACGCCGTACCTCCTCGTCGGGGTGGGCCGGTGGGGCTCGCGCGATCCGTGGCTCGGCATCCCGGTCACGTGGGACCAGGTCTCGGGCGCCGCCGTCATCGTCGAGGCCGGCCTCCGCGACCTCAAGGTGACGCCCTCGCAGGGCACCCACTTCTTCCAGAACCTGACCTCGTTCAACGTGGGCTACTTCACGGTGAACCCGGAGACGGGCGACGGCGCGATCGACTGGGACTGGCTCTACGGCCAGCCGGCCCGGTCGGCGGCCGAGCACGTCCGGCACGTGCGGCTCGCCGAGCCCGTCCTCGTCCTCATGAACGGAAAGAAGAACGAGGGGCTGATCCTGAAGCCGTAGCTATTCGGCGGACGCCCAGGCCTCGACCGCGCCCGGGTCCGGCAGCGCGCCTATCTCGAGGCGGAGCTCGACGGACTCTCCGGGCGCGATCTCGCGCAGGAGGCCCTCGTCGCGCAGCTCCCGCCGCGTCGGGCGCATCTCGTGCGTGGAGGGCTCGAGGCCGCACACGTACTCCCCGGCCCCCGTCATCTTCCAGTGCGCGAGCACGGGCAGCTCCGCCGCGCGCCAGCGGACGAACGCGCCGAAGCCCAGCGCGCGGTTGACGATCGCGGCCCGCGCCTCGCCGCCGGCGGAGGGCCGCGGGCGGTGGAAGAAGACCTGCTCCGCGAACGCCTCCTCCGGCGGGCCGAACTGCCGGTGCTGGTGGACGCCCGCGGCCGCCGCCGCGTCGCGCGGCCTCACCGCGAGGTCCTCGACGAGGAGCTCGGAGTCGGGGCTCACGACCGGGAAGCCGAAGTTGCAGTGGTAGAGGACGGCGAGGGGCGACGGCCGGAACCCGTCGTTCGTGACCCGGTCGTGGACGACGACGCTCGACGCGCCGAGCCGCGTCGACAGCCGCCGCTCGAGCCGCAGGTTCTCGGCGAAGAGCCGGCTCTGCCGCGTTTCGCCCTCGAGCTCGAGCACGTAGTCTTCTCCGCGCCTCT